>OQVL01000866.1_pt1 | contig 17244 bp, 9 predicted proteins | sample 1691501 | NCBI WGS metagenome assembly OQVL01 (sample SAMN03418253, study PRJEB22391) | human gut metagenome | biome: human-gut; feature: organic feature; material: feces | host: Homo sapiens | place: Tanzania | collected 2013-01 | reverse complement strand
AAGCCAGAAAGGAGACACACTCCATTATATTCCGAATACCTTCTTCTTTGACTGTGAGAACCCCTTCGCGCTTCCGAATCACCATTCCCTACGGAAGTACGCAGATGAGATATTGTTCAACCCAGCGTGCCGCGACACTATCTATTCGTACAGCGCGGGACGGTTGACCCCGAAATATTCATTCTTCTTCCCTCACTCTGTCACAAAGGAAGACTTGAGGGACTTCAACAGCAATGTTTCAGACACGCAGTTTATCGTGGAATATGCTGAAGACAACAAGAATCTCTATCTCAGCATCTTCGACAGGAGCTGGGATTATAAACACTTTGTCCTAAAAAAGACTGACGGAATCATTTACAAGGGAGATTTCAGACTCTCTGACAGTTTTGGCACAGAATTCAGCCCGAGATGGCAATGCGAGGGTTGGCTGATTGATGTCCTTGACCCTTCGACTATCAACTATGCATACTACCGGGACATCACCGATGAGGCCCGTCAGAAAGCATACACCTACCTGTCATCCGTTGGCGTGGATGGAATCACTGCCGAATCGGATCCGATCATTATGCTCGCAAAGACTAAGAAGCTGTTTTGAATTGTTTGTTTGAAGGTTTGAGAGTGAAAAACTTCAGTTTCGACCGCTTCTTCCAAGGAAGATAGCGGTGCTATCTGACTGAAGAAGCGGGAAGAAAATGAAGATTTTTCACCTCAAAGAACATTTCAAACAATTCAAAACAGCTTCTAAATAGTTTGTCCGGTAAACAAGCGTTTCACCGGAGAAACGGCTATCATCTCCCGCTTTGTCCGGGCAGAGAGGCTTTTACCGGAGGAAATATGTTATTTGCAAACTTTATCCGGGCAAAGGCAGTTATACCGGAGAAAAGTCTGACAATCTGGCGGCAGGACGGGAACGGAATGTCAGGCAGCAAGACGGGAGCGGAGCCAGATTCCGAGGTTGGTGTCGTGCTCGGTCAGGCCGAGTTTGCGGCGGATGTCACTGCTGATGATGTAGTTGCGTTTCTTCTTGAGATAGTTGCCCACATCCTTGCCTTTCAGTCCGAGGACATAGAGGCAGCAATAGCCGATCTCCCAATCCGTCAGGCCGTGGGACTTCAGCTCGGACACGAATCCGGGATGGCTGTCACGGAAGAGCACCATCGTGGAACGCAGGAAATCATCCTGATCCGAGACCAGGCGGTCAAGCTCAGCCTCCGCTGCCCTGTCGAAGGAATAGTCGGAAGACAATCTGGAGGCCAGGAACTTGTCCAGAACCAGCATTCTCTCACGGATGATCGACAACGCCTCGTCATCGGGCTTCTCCATCAGCTTTCTGTGGGTTTTAGTGAACATCCTGACAGCGACCATAAGAGCCGCAATCACAATGACGACCAAAAGGCAAAGCAGCCAGATGGACTTGCCACGGTCCACAATCGCCTGCTTGTCGGTATAACGCTCCTCGATGATCTTCTGTCTCTGAAGGGCAAGGGTATCCTTGTGGACAGAGGCGGCGTTCTGATCGATTATATTCTTGTAATAAAGGGCTTTCTCTTTCATCGCCTCATCCCCAGACGTGGAATAATAGTCAACCGCGATGTTGATTATGCTGTCGGAGGTGATCTCCATTCCGACCTTTTCCAAAGCGATCGTGTAGAGCAGGGCGTGGCGGGCACGGAGTTCCTTCGTGCCAAGCAGACTACGGTCCAACGAGTCAAGCTCGACGAACGCGCTGTCAGGCTGTGTCTCCAACTTTGCCTCGGCCTCATCGAGAAAACGTTCCGCCAGACTGAACGAGCGGCCGCAGGAAGCAAAGCACAAGGCAATGACAGCAAGGAATATGATGGTTTTGGGCCTCATCGGGTTCTAAGATAGCAAAAAATCGTGAGATGTAAGACTTTGTAATGAGCCAATATTAGCCGATAAGAACATAGTAAGTTAACTGTCAATATGTTATCATAAAATAAATAGCGATCAATTCTTGCTGATGTAAAACTATTTCCGGATAATTTTGTTAAAAAGGACATCAGTTATGAGAATCAGAAGACTATTTGCCGGAGCTGCAGTTGGCGCGGTCTGCGTGCTGGTCTCCGCTCACAGTTCGGTCGCCGCGTATGTCGAAGTCTGTATTGCAGTAGAGACAGAGACTGCTGGGAGGCCAGGGCAGACCTTCCGACAGGGACAGGAACCGAGCGAAGTTCCGGGGCAGGAGCAGGGGCAGGGACAGGAGCAGGGACAGGAACCGGATGAGGCTCAGGAGCAGGAATGGAAAAAGGAGCTGGAACAAGAACAGGAAAGAGCGGACACACTGAAGGCGGCGGTGTTCACTGGAAGAAGTGTCAGGCATTACAGCGACCATCAGAAATTCTACCTCGGAAAAGAAGACCGGGAAGGTAGCGCGACAGCATTGGAGACGCTCAAGCTGATTCCGGGAATCCTGGTCAGGGATGACGAGGTCTCGATGATGAACGGCAAAGGCCTGACGATCCTCCTCAACGGACTGCCGACCACCAGCGCTTCCCTATCCCTGCTCACCCCGGCGGACATCAAAAGCATCGACTTCTACCAGAACGCCCCGGCAAGATATTCATTCGCCGGCAGCGGCTCGATGGTCAACATCATCACCCGAAGACCCGGAATCGGCGGCAGCCTGATGCTGAACCTCAAGGGAGCGGTCACAACCCCTTGGGGCAACAACGCCGCCTCCTACCGCCAAGTCCTGAAAAATACGATGATCGGCATTGAATATTCCGGGAAACCAAGCAAGAGCGGCGGATACGGCATCGATGAATTTCTTGAATATGAAGCCGGCGGCAATCGTTACACAAAAGTGAAAGAAGGTCTGGACACGGATTTCACGCGGAACCAGCACAACGTTTCTCTGGATCTGGTCAGGATGAAAGACGAGAATAGCGCCCTGAAAGCACAATTCACGTTAGGCTACGAGAAAAAGGACTGGCCCGTAAGCCAAAGCGCCCTCAAAACCGTCACGAATCTGACAACCCAAGAATCCACGACATCTGAAGTAACTGACCACAAGGACGATTGGTCCGAATATCTCTCCCCGGCACTCGACATCTACTGGAACCGCAGATTCTCCGACAGACACGAACTGTCAGTGAACTTCGTCGCCACCGCCTACGACACCAAAAGCCGCAAAGGGTTTTATGAATATGCCGGAGCGACTCCCCTGTTATCCTCGACAAGCCTGACCGACGGGCGGAAATATTCAGGAATCATTGAGGCCGTCTATGGATGGACGCTGTCCGAGAAACATAAGCTTGGTTTCGGAGCCAGAACCACGGTCAGCCTTGCCGAGCAGAACAGTGGTAACGGAGAAGTCACCGTCCGTTCGGACATCAACACCGATCTCGGTAGACTGTGGTGTGAGTATTCAGGAAACGCAGGAGGATTCCGCTATTCTGTCGGAGCGGCTATGGAACATTTCGGCTACGAAACCAAGGCATCCGGAAGGCATGACTACATCTATTTTCGCCCGCTCGTCCAGCTAAACTACACATTCAACGATCACTCCTCGATGTATTTTAATTACTCAAGTAATACTTCGACTCCGAAGATCGGATGGATGGGCGATGCGTCATATTACAAGGATGACAAATGGCTCGTGAGGAGCAACCCTGAACTCGAAAGTTACACGACACGGGATGCGATGATTGGATATTCATTCAACAATTCTTGGCTCTACATCAATCCATACATCCTTGTTTATCACAATGACAATCAAATAATTCCTATTTTCAGCCACACTGACGGGCTGCTTGTTGAAATGGATGAGAACTCGGGTAATATGCTTGCCGTGATGGCCGCTCTCGGAGGCAGGATCAAGCCCTTCAGGAATATTCCTCTCTCGCTTACCGTCTATGCTATGTACAACGACCAAAGGTTGACAGGAGGCGGTGCGGACAGATCGGTCAAGAGCCTTGGCGGAATGGCGATGTTGAGATATTCAGGAAAGAAGTGGACAGCCGAGGCCATGTACAACCTGCCCTTCAAGTCCATCAGCGACATCGGCGTCTCGAAGGGTGAGAACTACGGCTACTTTGAGTTCTCTCGCATGATCGGGAAAAACCTCCGCCTCGGAGCCGGAATGCGCTACCCGTTCTACCATTGGAAAGTCAGTGAGGAGACCGCGCCCGGATCGCTCGTGACAATGAAAAAAACAAGCAGGATGACCAGCCAGAAAAACACGGTCATCCTTACTTGTGTCTATAATTTCTCCTACGGGAAGGAAGCCCGTGCCATCGATCAGAAAATCAAGAATGCCGACAATGACACGGGGATGTTTTGAAAGTCTTTACTTGAAGACCGGGTAGGATGCTGAGATCTCCCACAGACGCAGGGTCACTTCGGGCTTGGTCGGAAGGACATTCGTTGACATCGATGTGAACTCCTCCGCGCCTTTGCTGAGGGCCTCAGCGAAATTGGCGGCGGTCTCTCCGGTCGAGGCGACAGCCACAGGGCCTTCCTTCATCTGCTCCAAAGTGAGCAGACTTCCGGTTGTCACTTTCCAGACGGTACCGGCCTTCTTGTCGTTGGCCACGACCACACCAGCCTTGGAAGCATTGCAAACGGTGTTGCCATAGACGTTGCGGATGTTGCCTATTTTGCTGTAACCTACGGCACTGCAATATGTTCCATTGGATTTGATGCTCTCGATCGTGGAATAGCAGTTCACGACGAAACTGTTGTTGCCGACAAATCCGACAACACCACCAATGTTGTTGTTGCTCGACTCGATGCGTTCTATCCAACTGTAGCAGTTGATGACATAATGTCCCTGGGCCACGGCACCGGCGATGCCACCGCAGTTCTCTGACTTTGCGGCATCCGCTGCAAGGATCTTTCCGCCGAGATTCGCTGAATTCACAATGACTCCAGTATTCATCCCAGCGATACCGCCGATGCAGGAAGCGCCGCCTTTACCGATCAGGATTCCCTTGTATGAAGCGCCGTCAATCAGTCCGTTGTTTGTTCCAGCGATTCCACCAAGGTTCTTGAACGATGATGTGAATGAAGCCTCGACCGACAAATTCCTTATCGTTCCGGCATTGACTCCGATCAAACCAAAGGAATAGTCATCCGTCTCATTTTCGGAGGTTATACCGGACAGTTTATGATCTCCTCCGTCAAGCGTACCGTCAAACTGTTTCCACGCGGAGAACTGTTTTTCGGAAAAGTCAATGTCATTGAGTATCTTGTAATAAGCCGTTTTGGAGAACTCCGGAGACTCTACGGCCGGATCCATCGAGGCCGAGATCTCATTCCAGTCCGAGACACTGTTGATAAGGTATGGTTCCTCAGTGGAGCCCTTTCCTTCCACCTCGTCAGGAACATACGTGACTGTGGCCGTCACTTTCACAGGACAGTGATCCGACGGATAGATGTTCCCGTAAAGTGAAGCATCTACCTTGTACGATTTGACATCAATCTCGCCATTCACATAGATGTAGTCAATCCGTCTGCTCTCCTGAGTAAGATCAACGGAAGTGTTATGGCTCTGGAACGTGCCTAATGGGCCGAAAACTTTGTCTGAGGGGGCAACCGACCTTGAATCAGACCAGTAGGAACGGAAGACCTGTGAGGCGGGGTCGGAAGGATATGCGTTCATATCTCCGACAAGGATGGACGGCATTCCCTTCGGATTGTACATCTTCGCCCGCTCCACAAGAAGTGCGGCGGCCTTTGCCCTGGCATCCGAAGACAGAGGAGCGTGAGTCACCATCATCAAGAACGACTTGTTGTAAATCCTGTCCTTGACAATGGCGCAGGCAGCTATCCTATGGTAGGCTTTCTCGTCCCAACCATAACTCAAGACATCCGGAGTCTCCGACAACCAAAAATAATGTTTGTCTGTCAACTCAAAACGTTCCGGGTTCCAAGCCAGTCCGACGGCCTCGCCGCCTCTGGCATCATAGCTGTCCCTGCCGACAAACCACCACTCGTACTTGCCGCCGTTCTTCTCGACAAGCACCGGCAACTCGCTCTGGATCGTGGCGTCAGCCTCCTGAAATCCGAATACGTCAAAACCGTTGTCCACAATGGATTTGGCCAAGGCATCACGTCTGGATGTCCAAGAATATTCAGCAACTCCTTTTGTAGATATCCATAGATTGTACGAGCCTATGACCAGATCCTCCCCTTCCTTGCCCGGTTCATCGCCCGGATCCGGAGTGTCATCATCTGACTGGGCATATTCAGTGTTCAGGATTGTGGGAAAGTCGTCCTGGCACGCCGTGAAAGACAGGCAGGCCAGCGAAAGAGCAAATAATGATGTTATCTTGTTCATAACCGTTTATTTCTGATAGTTGATATGTCCAGGATTCTGTCCGTACTGAGCCCACGCCGACTCGGCCGGTCCTGAAACTCCCGGGAATGAGATGGAATAGACCTTGAGTGCATCCGCGGCGACATCCTTGCCGACAAAGTAAGACGCTCCGTCAACGGACGAGATTGTCGGCGAACCGTCAATGCTGTCCGCGACCTTCTTCTCATACACGACATACGCTGACGTACCTCCGTCCTTCAAGACGTGATAGACACCATCCTTGGTGCAGAAATGAATCTGGCCGAGATTGTCCACCGCAGGCACGCTCTGGCTCTGCGATTCCAGTGAATATGACCACCTTACGGAACCATTAGCGGCATTCAAGGCATAGAGGTTGTACGGAGCCGCCTTGTCCGTGATCACATACACCGTCTGGCCGTCAGCGCTCAGCGATGCACCGGTCCTGTTGAAGCCGGCGTCAAGAGTCTGGGTCCATTTGGCGGTCTTGACAGTCTTCGGATCAACGGCGGAGCAGTCAAAGCAGGCGATGTTCCAGGTTCCATTCTTAATTGTTCCGACAACATAGACACAGCCATCAGCGTCGATGCAGATCTGATTCTGGTTGCCCGTCAAGATGCCACTTGGAGTCAATGACGCGTCGTAAGGCACCGCTGACCAAGTGAAATCAGGGTCTGAGACCATAAGACCATAGCCATAGTTGCCGCTCAAGGACATAACAGCTGTGTTGTTCTTCAGCAACGCGGCGGCTGAATTGACTCCACCTTTGGACGGAGTCACCGTGGCGATGACCTTGCCGGTGTTCTTGTCAAAGGCCTTGAGGCTTCCTGACGTGCCTCGGTTGCCGACAGCGACAAAGTCAGGCGTGATCGCAGGAGTCATAAACGAAAGTCTTGCACCCTGAGCGTATGCCGTCGTGTTTTTCCATAGCGGAGTCGTCCCGTCGGAGCCGTCAAAGCAATACATAACGGACTTGGAGGTCGCCGGACCGCCTACGCCATTGGCCGCCCAATAGACTTTACCGTCGGAATCAACGGACGGATATGCCACATAGCCTTTAGCATAAATGCCGTCATTCGCCTCGGCGTCATATTCCCAAACCTTGTTTCCAAGAATGTCCAGGGCCAGGATCCTGCCGTCACCGGAGGCAAAGAATATGTTTCCCATTCCGCTCACAGCCACGACAGACGCCGGGCAGTTTGCCGAACCGGAAGCCACTGGAACCGACCAGTTTACAGTAAAGTCATTGACATCCGCTCCACGGACGAACAAAGCCTTTGTCAATGAGGACTCCGCGCCCCTGTCATCCACGACAGTCAGAGTGACCTTGAATATTCCCGCGGACGCAAAAGTGAACGACGCCTGCGCGCCTTCCGCTGTCGTTCCATCCGGGAACAGCCATTTCCGTGAAATCACCTCACCATCCTCATCCTTCGATTCATCAGTGAATGTCACCGAATCCCCGGCCTTGACCGAAAGCGGTGAATATGAGAACGCAGCCACAGGAAGAACGTTCGCCGCGAGAACCTTGATGACATTCTCGGCCGTAGCCTTGTTGCCGTCCGCTCCCCAGACTGTAAGTTTGACCGTATATTCACCCGGAGTCTTGTACAGGACTGGATCAGGGTTGGCATCCTCGGACCAGTTCCCTTCTCCAGAGAATCCGAAATGCCAGAAGTATCTCGCGACCTCAGTACCTTCCACCTTGGTCGTGTTATTGAAATTGAGGTATGTCTCACCTGCCACGATGTCACCCTCGACTTCGTATGTGAACGAAGGATCCAGTTCAGAAGTATAAACCGGCTCGCCTTCCTCTTTCTCGGAGCAGGCCATAGCGGCCGCACAAAGCAGCATCGCTGTCAAATATCTTAATATTTTCATTGTCTTATCATTAACGTTTTCCAATAGATCTCAGGTGCTTGTCCATCTCAACAGGATAGTCACACTGCACCATATCCAATCCGGCTCCCACAAACTTATCGACCAAAGCAGTGTTTCCTTCCTTGAAAGACTGACCGTTGTCATCCAGGATATTGGTGACCGTCAGCCCGGCTGCCCCTGCCGTCCTGAGCCAAGAAAGATCATTCTGCAATGTGGCTGTGGAGATCTGGACGAAATAGAACGGCCGGAAAGGGGTCATCGCGGTCAACTGCTTGCTGCTGTTGGCGTGTGGAGAGATGATAGCTGGCTGTGGCTGTTCCGTCAGCCACTTCGCATTGGAAGTTCCCGAATTGCCGACATAGAACTGAACCCTGTCAAGACATCCGCACTCCTTCACGACATCATAGATCCTGGAGAGCATCTCGATGTCCTTGTCTGTGTCTGAGCATTTATCAAGATCGAACCAGACCTTGCCTCTGAACTCCGTCAAAACATCCTTCAATGTCGGGACAATCTGGTCCGAGACCTTTCCGTCCGTGGTCTTGATGCGGTACTTCTTGATCTCTTCGTACGTGAACTGACTTATATACCCTCGGTCAGAGGCATAGGAACTGTAGTCCGTGAAACGGCTCAGATAGTTATCGTGCAGACAGATTACAACCCCGTCTTTAGTCACCTGGGCGTCAGTCTCGATGAAATCCACGCAACCAGACTCCACGCATTTCCGGAAACCGGCAAAAGAGTTGGGAGCATATTCGTAGCCGGCATCGACATTGCCACGGTGAGCCATAATCCAGACTTTTCCTTTGTTGAAATTCTGGCATCCCCAACTAAGGCTTTCCCCCTCGACCTTGACTGTCCGAGACATATTCAAGGTCTTGCCTCCGGTCATTGAGACCTCTGCCTTGACCTCATACTCTCCATCGGCGGAATATTGATGGACAGGAGACAGACTTGTCTCTGTGGTTCCATCGCCGAAGTTCCACGACACAGACTGGATTCCAGGCACAGATGTCACTCCGAACGTCACCTTTTCCATTCTGGCCGGCCAGACATTGCTGACAAGGACCGCGGCTTCCGTGTCCGAGACCGTCACCTTTGCCGTCACCTCCTTCATTCCGCCCGCTTTCAATGTCAGGTATGCCTGAACGTTATAAGACCCTGCATATCCATAGATATGGATGACGGAGGAAGCTCCATCGGAACTTTTTGTGCCATTGTCTCCGAATGTCCAAAGGATCGACCTGACATCGTTCTCCGCCTCAAGGACAGAGAAGGTCACCGTCTCCCCTTTCAGCGGAGATTCTGGAGTCCAGACTATCTCGTAGCCCTCAGAGACCGGAGAATCCGGCTCACCGGAGGTTCCCGAACACCCGGAGATGACAACGGCCAACGCCGGGATGAGATATATCAGTTTAGTTGCCATAACCAGGATTCTGATAAAGTCCATCCGGATTCTGGATCCGCTCATTGTAAGGGATAGGAAGCAGCAGATCCTTAAGGCCGAAATTGCTGTTGATGGCATTGTAGTGGGCGATCATCTCCTCTCTGGAATACATCCTGAGGACATCCTGCCACCTGAGCCCCTCCTGCATAAACTCGTGCAGACGCTCATCATAGATTCCTTGGCGAAGGTCGGCTCCGGACCAAGCAGGAAGCCCTGCCCTCGCGCGGACCATATTCATCCAAGTCCTCGCCTCGTCTGCATTGCCCTGCCAATAGCAAGTCTCGGCAAGCATCAACGCGACATCAGCGTACCGCAGGACAACCCAATTATTGCCTCCGAAACCATCGGTGCCGCAATCGAGGTCAACATATTTCATAGTATGGTAATATGTCTGGCCGGCGGTCTCGAAGCGGCGCAGGAAACCTTTGCGGACATCCCCGTCCTCAAACGAGTCGTACACGGCTGAAGTGGTGATGTTCTGCATATTACCAAGTTTCTTCGATGTGACTCCGGTGCTGTTTGGACCGAACAGCCAATTCCAAGACGAGCTCAAAGACTCGTTCCCTTGAATGCAGTTGATCTGGAATATGTTCTCGGGGCACCCCTTCTGCGTGCTGAGTGACCAGATGTCTGAATATCTCACATCGGTCAGGCTGCTGAACTTCCTCAGATCCCAAGCCTTCCTAAGGTTCGTCTCCGCTGATTTGAGCAGGTCATCCTTCCCGCCGGCGAAATCCTCATCACAGGCCTGCTGAAGGAATACTTTTCCCAACAGGGCATAAGCGGCCGCCTTGCTGGCCCTTCCGCACTCTGACGCGGACGGGAAATCCATAATCGGACTCGATACCACTGCTTCAAGGTCCTCGGCGATGGCTTTATAGACATCCGCCTTGGGTGCCCTGACATTGTTGGCCTTGACCTCGGATGTCGTCGTGAGATCCTTCAGCACAAGAGGGACATCCCCCCACTCCGTAACAAGATAGAAATATGTCAACGCCCTGAGGAACCGTGCCTCCGCCTCGCAGACATCTCTGGTGTCAGCCGACTGCCACGTCACATCATCAATGTGCGCAAGGACCTTGTTCGCCCTTGAGACAGTCTTGTACATCTGAGCGTAACGATTATAGACATAAGAGTTCTCCTCCGTCAGCGTGAAGTTGTAGAACTGGTACGGGATTCCGCTCACGGCACCGGCGTCCTTGACGATTGTGGCGTTGGCTCGAACATCCGTGAAGTAGTGGTTGTAAGTGAAATAATAACTCTGGGTAAGTGCCGAGTATATTCCATTGACAGAGGTTTCCACATCACTCTCCGTCTTGTAGAAGTTTCCTGTGGTCACGGAGTTAGGATTATATTCATCCAGGAAGTCACAGGAGCCAAGAGCCGCCACCGCGAACACACTTATCAATATATTTCTTGCTTTCATAATGTAATCGTTTAAAATGTCAGATTAAGTCCGACGGACCAGATTCTGGACAGAGGATAGCATCCCCAGTCGAATCCTGGCATAAGGTTGCTGCTCTTGTAGGACACTTCCGGATTGTAGCCACGGTAAGGAGTGATGGTGAACAGATTGTCGCCGCTCAAGTAAATACGGCAGGATGCGATCTTTATCTTCTCCATCCATTTTGAAGGCAATGAATATCCAAGGGTGACATTCGTGCACCTGAAATATGAAGCGTCCTCAACATAGTAAGACGAAAGCTTCAGCGAACCGTTTGTCGTGGATATTCTGGTTGCTATAGGAACATTGTTCCTACCTGGCTCTGCATCGGAGATGTAGCGGTCCTTCGCGATGGCGTACTGGTTGGACGATCCTTCCATATTATAAAGGTAATAGTCCTGGAAGTTGATCACTTCCCCACCGTATGAATACGAGAAGCTTGCCGCAAGATCAAAGCCGTTCCAGCTGAGGTTTGTGGAGAAACCGCCCGTGAAATCAGGATAGGCATCCCCGATGATGGTCTTGTCGTCAGTGTTGATGACTCCGTCCCCGTTCTGGTCTTTCCAGATGACGTTACCGTAGGAAAGGTTGTCCAATGAATATGATCCCACCGCAGGTCCCTTGAGGACATACCCCTCAGGGAACTTGTTGCCGTTGGCAACGTACACCTTCCTGTCCAGCAGCGCGTTGGCATAGTCGGCCTCCGACATTATGCCGATCGCCTCATAGCCATAGAACGAGCCTATAGGGTAGCCCTTCTTGGTGATATGTGAGCCCACGGACCTCTCTGTGACAGATATGATGTCGTCCAGACCACCCATATCCACAACCTTGTTCCTGTTCACGGAAACGTTGGCGCTTAAGTTCCAGTCCACCTTACCTGTGAGGATCCTTGTGTCCAATTGGACATCGAAACCACGGTTGCGGATCTTCGCCCCGCTCATATTGGTTGTTGTGGATGTGGAGCCGGAGATCACGGAGATCGGAGCCTTGTACAGGATGTCAGAGGATATTGAGTTGTAATAGTTCGCTATCACATTGATCCTGTTGTCCAGAAATCCGAGATCCACACCGATGTTGGTCTGGGTCGTGGTCTCCCAGCCAAGCGCGGTGTCTGTAAAAGCCCCCTCGGCGGTCGCGGAGACAGCCGTGTTGCCGAACGCATAGCCACCTGTGGAGATCGACGCGATGCTGGAGTAGTTTCCGATGTTGTTGTTGCCGCTCTTTCCCCAGCTGGCACGCAGCCTGACGGATGCGATATCGTCAAGTTTATCCTTCAAAAAAGGCTCATTGGACAATGTCCATCCGGCCGAAACCGAAGGGAAGAATCCATACCTGTTGTCAACTCCGAAGCGTGATGATCCGTCAGCCCTGACTGTACCGGTAAGCGCATACCTTCCGTCATAGGACCAGTTGAGACGGGCGAAGTAGGACAAAAGCGCCCACGCAGCCTTTCTGGTACTGTAGAGAGAGATGTCAGATGCGTTCGTTCCGTGAGCGGTGACCTCGTGGATCCTGTCATTGGCGAATCCTTTCGCCTCGACACCAACGCGGTCGTAGGTCTTCTTCTGCATCGTGTAACCTGCCAGAGCGTTGATGCGGCTCTTGCCGAAGTCCTTCTTGTAATCCAGTGTGAACTCACTAAGTTTGTCAACGTCATACACGGATGTCGTCCTTCCAACATTGTATGCGGACAGCGCCGAACTGTAGGCAGGAGCGCCATCACGGCCTATACTCATCGGACGATAATAGAAATAGCGGTAATTGTACCACTGCTGTCCGAGCCGGGCCTGGAACTTCAAGTCCTTAAGAATCTCGTAAGTGAAATTGACATTGAGATTGTGCCTTGAACTTTTCTCACTGATGTCCAATTCGTTGGCTATCACAAGAGGGTTTTCCGGGAAGTTGATGCCCCAGTCGTCACGCATCTTGATCATCGCGCTTCTGGCATAATCACCGTTCTCGTCATAGGCCGGCAGGTTCGGCAGGTACATCAGCGCACTCTGGATGATGCCGTCATTGATCATTCGGCCTTCGGCCTGAACCACCTTGTTCTTGGCATCATACATTGAATATGAAAATTCCGCCGAGAGCCTCTTGGTCAACTTAACATCCAGATTGAGTCTGGCGTTTGTCCTCTTGTGGTTTGACGGGGAGATGATACCGTCCTGGTTCATATACCCGATGCTGGCCATATACCTTACATTCTTGGTACCCCCTGTAGCGGAGACATTGTGCCTCATCATTCCGGCGTTTGAGAACACAAGATCCTGCCAGTCCGTATTGTACTGCTGCTTTACAGGAGTAAGAGTCGTGAAATCAAAGAACATAGGATGGATACCCACTTCCGAGAGTGAGAAACCTTTCGCCGCCCTTACGGTGTTGTCGTCATTCGGGCTCCACTCCACACCTGCGGCGGTAGCGCGGAGACGGTATGAATTGTTTCTGGCAGCGATGTACAAGTCACGGAACTGGTCAGCGTCAAGAAGTTTCACCTTCCTGTCAAGTTGCTGGATCCCGTAAGAGAAATCGTAGGAGATCTTAGCCCTGTCACCCTCCTTGCCACGCTTGGTCGTGATCAGGACAAGACCGGAAGCACCTCTGGATCCGTAGATCGCGGCGGAGGCGGCATCCTTCAGGACATCGATGCTCTCGATGTCGTTCGGATTGATATAGACATCCTCGGAGGCCGGATAGCCGTCAATCACGTACAACGGCTCGGAACTGGCTGAAAGAGAGTTCACTCCACGCACACGGATCTGCACACCCTGTCCCGGAGCGCCACTTGTCTGATGGACTTCCACGCCGGCCACCTTTCCGACAATCGACTGCCCCACAGTCGGAGATGTAAGCGACAGTTCCCCTGCCTTAATCTGAGCGACGGAACCTGTGAAGTCGCTTTTACGCATAGGGGTGTAGCCGACAATCACAGATTCCTCAAGCGACTGCATATTGTCACCAAGGACAACATCCAGTGTCTGCCTGTCGGCCGGCACACTGACACGCATATCCGCGAAGCCAAGACACAGAAACATCAGCTCCGACTCTCCGTAAGGGACCTCGATGCTGTACTTTCCGTCCAAATCGGATGACACACCATCATTAGTGCGAGGATCCACAACGGCGACTCCAGGCAAAGGTTGTCCGGACTCATCCCTGACCACACCGGTGATGGTCTTCATTGTAACCGGCGTGTCTTTTCTCTCAGCCTTTTTCAGCAGGATCTGTTTCCCGGTCAGTTCGAAGCGAACCCCACGGGGAGTGAAAATGCCTCTCAGGACATCCTCCAGCGGCATCTTGCGGCAACTGAACGTGACAGTCCCGGTGGAAACGACAGAATCGTCGAAGATGAAAGTGTAGTCCGTCTGCTGCTCGATTGTTCTGATGCAGTCCACGACACTCGCGTTTTTCAGGTCGAGTGAGACCGCACCGCCCTTCCCTTGCCCGTGAGAGGCAATGGTGACAAGGCTGAACAGCAACGAACTCAAGATAAACATTAATCTCTTGTTCATACTGTTATTAGTTATGTAAAAATGAGTTCTAGTTCGTAAGTTTTAGTGTGACTTTCTCACCGTTGATGTCGTAACTGAACGGAATCAGTCTGTCCAGTTTGTCCAACATCTCCCGCAGGGATTCTGTCTTGATTGTCATCCAGAACTGTCTCCCGGCATCATATTCCCCGGACACTGTTATCCGGACCCCGTACCAGCGTTCCATTGACTTGAGGACCTTGTCGAATGAGGCCTGATCTATCACAAGCTCGCCCATACGCCATATTCCCTCAATCCCGGCGTCGCATTTCACCAGAGATTTGTCGCCCGTGGTCTTTTCCAATGTGAATTTCTGCCCCGGGAACATCTCGGCCCATCTTCCACCCTCAGGAGAGAGCACATCGATGTGACCTTCCTCCAGCGCGACATCCACCTCCGGGTCTTCGTCATATCTCCTGACATTGAACCTGGTGCCATAGACCTTAACGCCAAGTTCACCGGCATCAAGCAAGAACTTGCTGGTCTCGGATTTCGCAACATCAAAGAACGCCTCTCCACGGGTCAGGGAGACATTCCTGTTATTGACATTATAATCGGCAGGATAGGTGATCTCGGACTCCGAGTTCAACCAAATACGGGTGCCGTCCGGAAGTTCGACCTCGGATTTCTGCCCCGGCATCGTCCTGACCGTTATCATCTGCGAGGCATACAACTTTTCCGTCCTGTCCACCTTGACAAAAGCGAACGCAAGCACGGAAACCAACGCGACAGCGGCTGCGATACCTGCCACACGCCTGAATATGCCGGCTCTGCGAGTGTGACGGCTTGATGAATATATACGGTCTTTCAAAGACGACCAAACATCATTCCTCACCCGGGAATACTTCTCGGATGAAGACACCGCCGACCATTCCTGCGACAGTTCCTCAAAAATCTTTCTGTTTTCCGAGCCTTCATCCAACCATCGCTCAAGCGTCCGCTCTTCCTCCGGCAGACACTCTCCGCTGAGATACTGGGCTATCAGTTCATACGGGATTTTGTCCATATCTGTTATCTGTGTTGTCACAATATAGACACTTGATTCCGGAAAACCCTTAAAAAGATTTAAGATTTTTTTTCACGTATTCACGGATCTTTCTGAGAGCAATGCCCATCTGCGATTCAATCGTCTTGATGGAAAGCCCTTTGGCCTCCGCTGTCTGCCGATACGACTTATGCTCCATCTTCACCATACGGAAAATCTCACCGCAATTCTCAGGAAGCCTCTCCACTGCATCATTGGCGCACTTGATCAATGCCTCCGTGTCTGTCACGTCAGGCTCATCCGACTGCATAGAGAGCTCAGTGAAAACTTCCGAAATAATCCGTTTTCTGTTCGCCTTGTCCCTCAAACGGTTGTACAATGCGTTTCGAGCGCAAAAATAGACATATCCCCTGACATTGGAGATAGATGAAATATCTATGCCTCCCTGAAGAAGTTTCAAGAAGACATCCTGAAGAATATCCTCGATTTCCTGACTATCCTCGGTCACAGAATGAAGATACAAGTAAAGTTCGTGGAAATACTTATCATATATTTCCTTGAACTTTACATTGTTATCATTTATTCCTGATTCTTTGGACACACCTGTGGAAAATAGAACTAAGCCTCAGGGATCTCGTCGTTGGCGGATATGGTGAACGGGGACTTGCCGGAAGCCACGGTGAAGTCCTCCTCCTCTTTTGGAGCCGGAGCAGGGACCTCGTACATTCCAGGACGGGAGCCGGAGGTGAGCTGATTGAACTCTTCCTCGGTGATCATCTTGCAGTTACCGTTAAACTTGGCATCCAACTCAACCTGAAGCCGGCGGATGTGGAGATCACCCTCTACAACACAGGTGTCCTTAAGGGAAAGAGTATCCTTCACGAAGAAGTCACCATTGATCTTTCCCCAAAAATCAGCGTTGTTGCAGATGACGTCACCCTTGATGACAGCCTTCTCCCCCACCACGACCTTGGCCTGTGAGAAGATACGACCTTCGAACGTACCGTCAATCCTTATGTCGTTGGGAGATGTGATCTCACCCTTGATCACCGAACCGGCCGAAATTCTGCTGATGTCATTGACTCCGGCAGAATCGTTTGAACCATAATTCGCGCTCATATTCCTTTATTATTATATTCAGTTAATATATTCATTAAACAAGACCCGCGCCGTGGCAGTTCTTGTACTTCTTGCCGGATCCGCAAGGGCAAGGGTCATTGCGACCGATCTTCTTGTCCACGTGAATCGGAGTCCTCGCCTTCTGCTCGCCGTTTGTGGTGAGGTCATTGCGCTGGGTCCTCATGTTGCTCATATCCTGGCTTCTCGGAGCCTGAGCAGGACGCGCCTCGCTGTCCTCGCGGAGAGGGACGAACGCCCTGAGGAGGAATGAGAGCACATCCTTGTTGAGTTCCTCAAGCATGGTGGCAAAGAGGTTATAGCTCTCCAGCTTGTAAACAACAAGCGGATCCTTCTGCTCGTAGGCGGCGTTCTGCACGCTCTGACGCAGGTCATCCATGTCTCGCAGGTGCTGCTTCCAGTGCTCGTCGATCTGGTAAAGGATGATCGAACGGCTGAGAGCCTTCGCGATCTCCTTACCCTGATTGTTGTAAGCTTTCTCAAGATCCACGCTTAGAGTCAGCATCTTGCGGCCATCGGAGA
>OQVL01000865.1_pt1 | contig 17249 bp, 32 predicted proteins | sample 1691501 | NCBI WGS metagenome assembly OQVL01 (sample SAMN03418253, study PRJEB22391) | human gut metagenome | biome: human-gut; feature: organic feature; material: feces | host: Homo sapiens | place: Tanzania | collected 2013-01 | reverse complement strand
ACCCGATTGTGGATTGGGCCACCTGCCCTTTCCGCGTAATTACCAAAACGCCAGAAGTGCGCAAATGGCAAGATCCGTGCGTTAAAAACGGACGCAGGCTGGAGAATATCCAAGGAGACCCTTATGGAATTTTACGAGAAGGGCGGGGTAATATGAAAGTCAACAGCGAAAAGGCGTTCCGGGAGAAAAACTGGCGGACTATTTTCGAGACGATGGAAGATAACTTGCTGACCGTTCTGGACGTGCTTCACGAGGAATACGGCTTCGGAGAAAAGCGCCTGCTTTCGTTCCTGCAGTCGGTGCAAAATAAGGCGGCTCAGTATAACGAAATGCTGGACGATGGCGTTATTGACGATAAAACAGGCGGCCAGCGAGAGAAATATGCCGCACAGCTGCATGAGATAATCAAGACCCGTGCCAAATATCAGCTTCCGCCGTCAGTGGTGGATATATTTAATCAGTCTGCGCCCACAGCAGCGGAACTTGACCGCTCGGAGCGCCAGAAACGCAAAAACAAACAGGTGTCAGTGACCAAGGCAGCAGAGCTGCAGAACAGCTTGCAGGCGGCCAGAGCATGGGCAATGAGTAAGGACGGTGCAGGACATGGGCAGGAAAGCAAAATATGAACCGATGATCGCATCAAAGAAGAAAAAGCCGCCCAAAGCCCCAAGCATCGAGGCGGTATGCCGCAGAGCAGGTGAGCTGGGTATGACGTATGGGCTGTACGTCCAGTCGCCCCAGTACATTATTGACACTGCGGACGATGGGTATTTCAACAAGAAAAGAGGTAAGAAAAATGCTGACAAAGCGTGAGCTGGCGGTGCTCCTGCTCCTTACACAGTGCCGAAAGGTGCTTATAATCATGCCGACAGACGACCGGGCAAAAGATATGCAGGAATTTCTCAGGGCACAGATAAGGGCTGAGTATCCTACATTTTGCAACAGCTACACAGTGACTGGTATGGTAGTACATATCCGTGGTCACGAAAACGTGACAGTTGCGACCCCGGAGGACTGGCGGACGTATAACAAATGCGTATTTAACGGCATTGTGCTTGTCGATGACAATATGTTTCCCGATGACTATGCGCCGCTGCCGTTTATTACCGAAAGCCCCGAGAAGCTTCACAAGTATCTGGGGGAGCGGATCATATGATACAGCCTCAGAAGTTTGGCAATATCGTATTTATCAATCCTGCAAATGGGCTTTTTATGGTAACGCAGGACGGGGAAATACTCCTGCAAACAGATAACCCACGGGCGGCGGTCATCTACATAGCGGGGCTGTTTGAAACAAAGATAATAAATCACTTCAAGCCCTTACTGGAAGCAGAAGGGTACGATGAAAAAGGGGAAAAGAAGAATGACAACGGACGAGTATAGAAAAATAGTATCAGCTTCTGTCAGTGAGGAGGCAGAGCAGGCACATATGATGGCATGGTGTGCATGGGCTCAGAACACATATCCCCAGCTTGACCTTGCCGTACACGTTCCTAACGAGGGGAAGCGCTCGGCGGCGGCAGGATATAAGTTAAAGCAGGCGGGTATGCGTGCAGGATTTCCCGATTTCTTTCTGCCCGTGCCGATAATTGACACAGACGGCAGACTGATATACAGCGGGTTGGCGATAGAACTCAAGAAGACAGGCGGACGACCCACGGACAAGCAGATAGAATGGCTGGAAAAGCTGGAAGGCACAAGACACGCCGTAGCGATATGCTGGGGAGCGGAAGCTGCAATAGAGCTTATCAGTGCATACTGCCGCAAGGATATTGACAGCATCAGGCGCAGCACCCATTCGGCGGAGCAGTTAGAGACAATACGCCCCAAAAGGCGTGCGCCCAAGGTCAACAAGATAAACTTTAAGCGGTTATCGTATTTTGCAGTCGGCTGCACACAGACCGCCATTACTGCACTGGATATCCTGATAAACGGCACGGTTACAGGGCGGTCACTGATCATCGCACTGGCGTTATCCGTAGCGGCACTGTTCACAATGATACGGGAGGTCGGACGTGGATAAAAACGACAGACACCTCAGGATATTTACCGATGGTAAGGCATCAGTCAAATATAGATATCAGCTTAATGTCGGAAATATAGTGCTTGGCGTACTGTACGAATACTACATATATGCAAATAAAATTTATCGTCCCATGGGAGATGCCGCAAGGATAAAATGGGAGCGGGAGCTGTGGAAATATCTCCAAAAGGTTTATTACAGCTGCTACAAGACGCATCTGCCCGATTATCCCAATCCTGATGGTGCATCGCTCAAAAATCTGGTAGTAGGCTGGCAGTATGAGCAGCTTTATGACATCATCAACTATCGGATCAATATCACAAGGACAATAGAAAAACTATATGAAGAAAAAGCCGTGCCTGCTGAAACAGGACACGGCAAAAAGATAAATAAGACAGCCTTATTATAAAGCATTTAGGAGGATTTGTCAAGTGAAAGTTTTAATAGCCTGCGAAGAAAGTCAGGCGGTGTGTAGAGAGTTTCGTGCCAAAGGGCACGAAGCGTATTCTGCGGATATACAGGACTGCTCGGGCGGACACCCCGAATGGCATATCAAGGGTGATGTGCTGCCGATCATTAACGGCAATGTTGATTTTGTTACGATGGACGGCACAGCACATCGTATAGAGGGTACATGGGATTTGATTATAGCGCATCCGCCGTGTACATATCTGACGTGTACGGGCAATAGATGGTTTAATGTCGAAAAATATGGTGACAAGGCAAGGGAAAGGATACGTAAACGCAAAGATGCAGCAGATTTCTTAATGAAGTTTGCTGATTGCCATTGTTCTCGTGTGGCGATTGAAAATCCGATTGGGTATATAAGTACCGCATGGCGGAAGCCTGACCAAATCATACAGCCATATGAGTTTGGCGATCCCGAACGTAAGGCTACGTGCTTATGGCTTAAAGGATTAACGCTGCTTACACCAACCAATATTGTTAAGCCAAATGTCTATAGGTTTGCCAACGGAAAGACCGACCCTGCATGGCACATGGAGAGCATCGGAATGCCCCCCAGTGAGAGGGCAAAGTTCAGAAGCAAAACCTTTCCGGGCATTGCACAGGCTATGGCAGAACAGTGGGGGTAAGGAGGATTACTGTGAATGATTTAAATAAAAAAGAGCGCATAGCCATTGAGCGACTGAGAGCTTTTGAGCAGGAAGAACCATATTTCGTTTGTTACAGTGGCGGTAAGGACAGCGATACAATCCGTATTTTAGCCGAACTGTCGGGCGTAAAATATGAGCTGCATCATAATCTAACATCTGTTGATGCGCCTGAGACCGTCTATTACATAAAATCTATACCTGGTGTATCCATTGATATTCCACACGACAAAAATGGTAACAGAGTATCAATGTGGTCACTGATAGAAGAAAAAAAGATGCCGCCAACACGTTTAATACGATATTGCTGTAGCGAGCTAAAAGAAATTGGTGGTAAAAATCGCCTAAAAGTCACCGGCGTGAGATCTGCCGAAAGTACTGCCCGTGCGAAAAATAGTGGGGTAGTCAAAATTATTGGGAAACCTATCGCCGTACAGAAACAGGCCAAAACATTACAAGCTGATATAAGCCTTACGCCCAAAGGCGGAATAATAATGAACATGGATAATAGTCCGAACCGTCGCCTGGTCGAACACTGTTATCGTACAACATCAACTATGGTTAATCCTATAGTCGATTGGTCTGATGCGGATGTTTGGACATTCTTACATCATTACGGCTGTAAAAGCAATCCACTTTATCAATGTGGTGAAAACCGTATTGGCTGCATTGGTTGCCCACTTTCGGGTCAAAAAAACATGATACGGGATTTTGAAAAATATCCCAAATTTAAAAAATTATATATTCATGCGTTTGATAGAATGCTGATGAAGAATAAAAATCATGTTCAATATACTTGGGAATCTGGTCAGGACGTTTACGATTGGTGGACGGGTACTGATAGTAACCAAATGTCCCTTTTTGAGACTTAAAAAAGAAAGCTGACACCTTACCATTATATATAGTATATTCTGTAGCGGTATCCCACATTCAAAAAATATGTATGTGGGATTTTGCCGCCCTCGATTAAAGTATTATCTTTTCGCCAAGGAGGTTCGTGCGTGAAATATTTGAAAAAGACATGGATCATCGGAAGCGATAAGTATATTACTAAGTCGAAGTGCGGTGGAATGTTTGGCAATCACAGAGTCAGAGCAGCAAAGAACAAGGAAACAGCAGATAAGGTCAAAAGGCATAATCTTCAGAAAAGCATTTTTAATCTCTTCCTGCTTATCTGTGCAAATTTTGCCAAAGGGGATTGGCATATAACGCTCACATATCAGCGTGGGCTTCGGCCAGACATTAGCACAAGTAAAAAACTTGTAGCTAAGTTTTTCCGTAAGCTCAAGCGCTGGGCATCAGGTTGTAACCGTACATTACGGTACATATGGGTAACACATATCAGTCCGAGGGGGGCAATACATCATCACGTGATACTGCCAAAGTGGATACCGTATGATGTGCTTTGCGATGCGTGGTCGGCAGGATTTGTTAAGCCGGGGCGCCCGCTGTATGGCAACAATGACTATATGCCGCTGGCAAAATATCTTCTCACCGGGACAGAGGGCAAGGCGGAGCATTCGGATTATGGTTTTGAGGATATAGACGACTGCTATCACCAAAAGTGCGGCAGACGATACACGCCGTCCAAGAACCTTGTCCGTCCCGAACCGCAGGTCGAGTGGATAGAGGCCGCATGTTGGAGGCGCAACCCCAAGCCCCCGAAAGGCTATACATTGGCGGAGCTGTATAACGGTGAGGATATATGGGGATTTCCATATCAGATATACAGGCTTAACCGAGTGGAGAGGAGAGAGTGAAATGAGCAAGTGGACGCTATGCCTGTCGCCTGAGCAGATACAGGAGGCGTGGGATATGCAGTATAACGGCAAGTCAAGTATTGCGGTAGCACGCACCATGAATTGCAGCGTTATGACATTATATCGGGGGTATAAGGCGTGCGGGCTTCCGCCGCCATTTGCGCAGCGGTACTCTGATGATGATGTGGAAGATGATGCGGAAGAGGAAGATCATAAGTGACAGCCAAATTCCTGTCATGGCTGCAAGCCCTTATAAGGGACGGCAATGTGCATCCGTTTTACATATCAACCGAGTGGCGGAAGGCGAGAGCAAAGGCGATAAAGTATTGGCACGGCGAATGCTATCGGTGCCGATACATAAAGACGCCAAGCACTCTTGTTCCTGCGACAATGGTGCATCATGTCAGACCGGTCAAGAAGTTTCCACAGTATGCCTTATCATTGTTTGTGGCGGGTCAGTCCGGGGAGCAAGAGATACAGCTCATGCCGTTGTGCCATGACTGTCACGCAGCCGTAGAAGCACAGAGCAAAATATCTGCCGATTACCCCGAAAAATGGTAGCTTTTAGTGCTTTTTTGCTGCTGAAAATGCGCTTTAGCACAGTAAAGTACGGCGTAAAAAATGCCCCCCGGCCTCAAAAAATGACGAATTTTTGAGGCTTCTCATATCGGGGCGTGTCATAGACATATGTGAGCGGAGGGAAAAAACAGTTCCCACACATGCGCGTCCTTAAAGTAGTACAGGGGAAAAAGGAGGAAAATCAATGGCACGAGGAGCGAGACAAAAGGCGGCTGACATCAGGACATCTTTGATTGAGCAGATGCAGGCGGCGGGCAATAAGCCAATGGCATATATCATTGATCTGGTAGATGGATACATGGATATGTGGCGGGTAAGGGAAAAGGCAAGGGCTGATATCTCAAAGAGGGGTGTTGTGCTGACGATAGTTGACCAGCGGAACGGTATGCCGTGCGAGAGAGTCAATCCGTCGGTGCAGATATTGCAGAACATGAACAAGCAGATGAGCAAATTTATCAAGGACTACAAGCTCGACGTACCCGTTGACGAGGACGAAGAGCTGTGATGGAGGGAAATATGGCAGTCGGTAACAAAGGGAGCGGCGCATGCTGCTGCTTCGGGTGCGGCAGGCGGTCTCAGTCCTGCCACGCTCGATGTGAAGAATACAGAGAATATCTGAAAAGCAATGCGGAGAAGCGCAATGCGCACCTGAAAGAGAGGCTTGCGCTTCAGGGTTACTCGGAGCACGTAGCAAGGTGCATCGAGAGAAGAAACAGGAAGAAAAGGCAATAATGCTATTGGGAGGCACATATGGAAAATACACATACGGCGATAATCAGGTTCCGTGACGGTGACAGTGCGGAGGTCAAGGGCTGTGCTATGATGGGCGTTGACGCTTCCGGGAATGTGCTTGTCATGGAGATGGGCACAGGCGACAAGCTGCTTATCAATTTTGACTGTGTGAGATATGCAGGCTTTGAGGATACGGTGGGAGCGGTATCTGTCAATGACAATGAGCCTGAGACATTCCGCAGTTCCCGCAGCAGGACGGGCAGAGGCAGACAGGGAGGTAATGGCGTATGATGATGTTCGTGGCGGGGCTACTTATCGGGTTCCCCATGGGAATGGTGCTGGTCGGAGCCGTTGCCTGCGTTATATCGTCAGGCGATTCGGAAAGAAAGGACAAGAAGAAATGAACAGAATAGAGGATTTCGTTGAATTTGTCGGAGGTCATATATGGGACGCTGATGTAATAGCGGGACGTCTCGAGGAGCTGGGATATTTTTCTGCGCCTGCATCAATCAGATATCACGGAAACGTTACGGGCGGTTTGTATGAACATTCCAAGGCGGTAACGCTGGAGTTGCTGAACCTTACGGAAAAGCTCGGTCTGAGGTGGGGGAGACGTGACAGCATTTACATTGTCGGAATGTTTCATGACATATGCAAGACTGACGACTACAGTCGTGAAATTGTTCGGGAAAAGGCGGCTGACGGAAGCGTGGTGTGTGAAACCGAGGGCAAGTGGGTGTACAACACTGATATGCTTTTACCAGGACATGGAGAAAAGTCCGTAATTATCGCACAGCATATTTTAGGCACACTGACGCCCGAAGAAATCATGTGCATCAGGTGGCACATGGGTGCATTTGACGAACGTGAGAACTGGAAGTATTACAGTGCGGCTGTAAAGAAATATCCCAATGTGCTATATACGCACGTGGCTGATATGACTGCGTCGCAGATCATAGGCGTTTGAGGAGGATATGTTTTATGGCAAGGAGAATTACGAAGAAACTCACAAAAGGTGATGAAATCAGACAGATGTCTGACAGAGAGCTGGCAGAGTGGCTCAATCAGCACGAAAGAGCCGCATTCATCACAGCTATTGATGGGGGAGCAATGAGGTTCGGAAAAACTAATATTGAATTCTGGACAGGCTATTTTAGAAGCCCGGTCGGAGAAGATTACGATGGCTGAACAGTTGATAAAATCCAAAGACAGGGTGCAAAAATTCGCAGAAGTATATACACCTGCTCATATCGTTAAGGATATGTGCGACCTTATTCCCGAGGAACTATGGGATAATATTGAGTGTTGCTTTCTGGAGCCTGCCTGCGGGAGCGGAAATTTTCTTGCAGAAATCTTTGAGCGAAAGCTCACAAGATGCAAATGCGAACCTGAGGGGCTTGTGGCTCTCAGCAACATTTACGGCATTGACATTTTGCCTGATAATGTGGAAGAGAGCAGGCAACGGCTGTTTGATATGTTTATAAAAGCTTTTCCCAAAGCCACTGTTGGGTATTTGATGCTTGCGGAGCTGATACTTGAAAGAAATATCATTTGTGGCGATAGTCTGGAAATTATGAAAAAAAGGAAATGGAACGGAGGCAAGAGCGATGAGTGAAACAAGACCGAGCATGCTCAGGTCGTGCAGGGTATGGCTGGAGAGCAGGCAGGACATACCGGGTGACAAGCTGGCGTGTATGACTGCGTCGCAGATCATAGGCGTTTGAGGAGGATAACATGAGATGATGAAAGCGGTACCCGTTGAATTACGGACAGCAAACGAATTTGTTGACAATCTGCATAGGCATCACGAGCATGTCCACAGAGACAAATTCCGTATAGGCTGTGCAGTTGATGGGCAATTAGTTGGCGTAGTGCAGGTCGCACGCCCGGTATCACGAAATCTGGACGACGGAGAAACTGTCGAGGTTGTACGATTGTGCTCAGACGGTACGCCAAACGTTTGTAGTTTTTTATATGCCAGGGCTGCACGGATAGCAAAGGAAATGGGGTATAAAAAAATAATAACATATATTTTGAATACCGAAAGCGGTGTGTCGCTGCGTGCGGCAGGCTGGCACAAAGATGCAGATGTTAGGGGTCATAACTGGAACTGCAAATCCCGCCCGAGGAATACAACAGCACCAACATGCGACAAGCAGAGATGGTGCAAATATTTACAGGAGGCGTGATGATGAGTAAATTTGATTTTGACGGATTCACTGGTGACTACCCCGTTGCTGTGAGCAAGGAGCGTTACACCGAGCAGGAAGCCATTGAAATAGCCAAGCGTGAATTGGGCGAGGAAAAAGTAACCGTGTTTGACGGATACGTCCGCTTTGGATTTGGGACTGACCCTGATGACCCCTGTGCCAAACCTCGTAACACTTGGTGGCTGGATATAGGCAAAAATTGCCCGAAAGGTTGTTGCCCCGTGTGGGCGTTTTGCAGAGTGAGGAGGGCTGACAATGACAGAAAAAGAGAAACTTGTTAATTTGCTTTTGCGCGGTGAGCTTGAAGCCTCGAATAAGGGTATTTTTAATTGCACACCACAAGGCGAATATAAAGCAGAAATTGTAGCAGATTTTCTGTTACAAAATGGCGTGAGTGTTGTGCCTGTGAAACACGGGCATATCGTGTGGAAAGAATATCACAAAGGCGGTATCAGGAGGAGAAAATGCCTGCAGGAAATTAAATCCGTTTACATCGAGCAGCAAATGCCCTGTAAGCATATTGCCATAGTTGACGAAAGATATTTATCCAAAGACCCGTACTGTTCAGAGTGCGGAATGCTATTAGGCGAATTTCTGAGCTATTGCGGAAACTGCGGGGCGAAAATGGACGGAGGTGATAACCCATGAAATCCAGATTACCAGTCACACCAGCACTGACCAGCCACGCCAAGAAAGTCCTGAAGCGGGAAATCAAGTCGGAGATGCTGGCATATTACGACAGATTTTCCGAGGAAGTCGATTCGCTGTATCTTCTCAGCATTGCGAGATTTTTTCACCCGTCACGCAAAAGACTGATAGAGTTCTGGCGGTTCACGCACGACCTGCACGTTGATTTTCGCAATCGCTATGAATTGCCAAAAGAAGACGATGAGTGGCTGTTCAAATTTAAACTCAAGGACGAGTTCGGTGTGGATATCGAAGAGCTGTACAAGGAAGCGGACAAGTGGGCAGAGGAGGAGAGCAATGACAACGCAGGAGACACAAACAATAAAAGGAGTGATCCGATGGCAGAGTACAAAGGCTGTTTGAGCCGTGAGCAGACAGAACAGGCGTGGCACGCACAGAAGAGCGGCAAGTCAATCGTATCTGTAGCTATGTCATTTAACGTCGATGTATCAACGCTGTATCGGTCATATCAGCATTATGGATTTCAACCGCCAATTTACAGGAAAGGAAGAAAAGGCAATGGCTAAGGAATACGCAAAGTCATTTTACAGGTCCGACAAATGGCTGCAATGCAAGAAGTCGTTTATTGCTGAGCGGCGTGCTATTGACGGCGGATTATGTCAGCGCTGCCGAAAAAGATATGGCCACATAGTACATCACAGGCAGCACATAACACCCGAAAACATCACAGACCCGATGGTCACGTTATCACATACCAACCTGGAATACCTTTGCCAGGAGTGCCACAACAAAGAGCACTTTGGTGATGCGGGTCTGAGGTACATGATCGGCGAGGATGGGCAGCCCGTGCCCCCCCTTGCCGCAGAAACGGACAAGCCCCCTCGGGACCGATTGCAGAGATAGAAAGAACACACAGGGGAGTTTTGAGACCCCCCTACCTAAAATCTACAGAAAGGAGCTATCAGATTGGTCAAGTATCCTAAGGATTACAGCCCCATTATGGAGTATTATAGCCGGATAAGGGACGGAAAAGTTATTGTTTCCAAAAAGATACAGCGGATTTACCAAAAGTTAGCCAAAGACCTCTCAGGGAGCACAGGGGGCGACGGTACCGTGTATCATTATTCCCCTTCACGGGCTAATCATATACTTGAGTTTGCGGAAAACTATTGCAGGCACTCAAAAGGCAAGCTCGGCGGACAGCTGGTCGTACTGGAGCTGTGGGAAAAGGCTATGCTTGCAGCCATGTTCGGATTTATTGATGATGAGGGGCGGCGAAGGTATCGTGAAGTTGTCCTGATAGTGGCTAAAAAAAACGGCAAGTCGCTGATAAGCTCCATCGTAGGGCTGTACTTGCAGGTCGGAGACGGCGAGCCGGGCGCAGAGGTCTATGCTGTGGCTACCAAAAAGGACCAGGCTAAGATCATCTGGGGAGAGGCTAAGCGAATGGTAAACAAGTCGCCAGAGCTTCGCAAACTGATAAAGCCCCTTGTGGGAGAAATGGACTGCGCTGCCAACGAGAGCGTGTTCAAGCCGCTGGCATCTGACACCGACACCCTTGACGGTCTGAATGTTCATGGTGCGCTGATGGACGAGGTCCACCAGTGGCGAGACGGCATGGCGCTGTATGACATAATCGCAGACGGCACAACGGCACGAGAACAGCCCATGACGCTGATAACCACAACGGCGGGCGTTGTCCGTGAAGACATCTACGACAACAAGTATGAATATGCCGCAAAGGTGATAATCGGCTATGACGATCCCGACGCAGGCATTGTTGATGACCATTTCCTTCCGTTTATCTACGAGCTTGATGCCCGTGAGGAGTGGGAAGATGAACGCTGCTGGCCAAAAGCCAATCCGGGCCTGGGAACGATAAAAAATATCAGGCAGCTTAGGGATAAGGTCAGAAAGGCGCAGCAATCGCCCGATTTACAGCGCAATCTTTTGTGCAAGGAATTTAATATCAGGGAGACGTCGGGTGGATCGTGGCTGTCCTTTGATGATATCAACAACGAAACAGCTTTTGACGTGGCAGAGCTCAGGCCACGCTACGGAGTTGGCGGTGCAGACCTTTCAAGCACCGATGACCTGACGGCGGCATGTGTGATATTCATGCTGCCTGACTGTTCGGACATATATGTTATACCGATGTTCTGGATACCTGCCGACCTGGTTGAGAGGCATATAAACGAGGACAAGGTAAGATATGACATCTGGATAGATAAGGGCTGGGTCAGGACCTGCCCCGGCAACAGAATAAATCCCGACGTCGTCAGAGAATGGTTTCTCGAAGTCCAGAGCAAATATGACATTTATCTGAACCTTGTGGGATATGATTCGTGGAGTGCTGAGCTGTGGGTGAATGAAATGAAAAGAAGCTTTGGCGACAGCACCATGCGCCCCGTGATACAGGGCAAGAAAACTCTGTCCAATCCTATGAAGATGCTCGCAAAGGACCTGCAGGCACACAAGATAATATACAACAACAACGGCGTGCTGAAATGGTGCATGGCAAACACCTGCGTTGATGAGGACAGGAACGGCAATATCCAGCCCATCAAGAGCCGAAAGCCGACCCAGCGTATAGACGGCCTTGCGGCACTGTTGGACGCATACACTGTTTTGCAGGATAACCTTAACGATTATCTGAGTGTGATTTAAAAACAGGCAAAGGGGTCGAAATCGGCCCGGATAAACCCCTCGAAATCGAGTGGTTAAGAATACAGCTTTTAAGCGCACCTTGTCTTTCTGTGAGGCAGGGTGCGCTTTTTAACTGCAAAATCTGAGGGGCATTTTTATTGTAAAATTATAATTGAAGCAAAGTAATTTGAGAAATGAGGTGAACATCACGGCTTGCAAATATGCTGAAAAATGCCGTCACTATAACGCATGGTGGTGTGACTTCAACTCTGCCGCCTGTGATGTGCGCAGGAGAAACGAATGTGCCGAACGTGATACTGAGGGAAAACGTGCAGGCAAAAGCACTGCCACTCCCGACAAGCAGCGTAAAAAGGCGGTGAAGCAGTAATGAGCTTTTTTGCTACTGTAAGGGACAGAATTGCCCGATTTTTCGGCAGAAGCGGTTCATCGGCAACTGTGATGAAGCTTATGACCGACGAGGGGGACACGGGATATTTTGCGTTTGACGGAAAGCTGTATCATTCCGATGTTGTGCGGTCGGCTGTACGTCCGCTGGCATCTGCTGTCGGCAAGGCGGTAGGCAAGCATATACGCCACTGCATAAACGATGACGGCGATGAGGACATCAAGGTCAATCCTGATGCGTATATCCGATTCCTGTTGTCGGAGCCCAATCCGTATATGACAGGTCAGGAGCTGCAGGAACGCCTTGCATCGCAGCTTGCACTGAACTCAAACGCATTTGCGCTGATAATCCGTGACAGCCTCGGATACCCCGAGCAGATATATCCCATTACGGCATACAGCGTCGTAAAAAGATATGACAGGGAGCGGAACCTGTATCTGGAATTTATGCTCAATAACGGCAAAAATGTTGTATTTCCGTACAGTGATATCATTCACCTGCGGGACGATTTCTACACCGATGATATTTTCGGCACGCCAAAATATGAGGCCCTGCTTCCACTTATGGAATGCGTTTCGGTTATCGACAGCGGCATAATTACCGCCATCAAAAATTCGGGCATCATTCGCTGGCTGCTGACCTACAATGCAGCGCTGAGAGACGAGGATCTTAAACGCCAGGCGAGAAATTTTGCGGCGCAGTTCCTTGAAAGCTCGGAGACTATGGGCGTTGCGGCTGTGGACAGCAAGGCAAAGGCTGAGCAGATATCACAGAAAGAATATGTTCCGCCCTCTTCCTCGGTGAAATTGATCACGGACAGAATTTACAGCATTTTCAACACAAATTCGGCTATAGTCAATTCCGACTGGACGGAAGACCAGTGGAACGCATATTACGAATCCAATGTCGAGCCTGTGCTGCTGAAATTTGCGGCAGCATACACCAACAGGATATTTTCACGGAGAGAGCGTGGCTGCGGCAACGAGATCGTGTTTGAAAGCTATAATCTGGCGGCGGCAAGCATTGAAACAAAGCTGAATCTGCGTGAAATGGTTGACCGTGGAGCTATGACCACGAATGAATGGCGTGCTGCTTTCGGCATGGCAGCTGTACCGGGAGGAAACAAACTGCTGCTGCGTAAGGATACAGGCGTTATAACGGAAGGCGGTGAGAGTGATGAGAACGATTGAGATAAACGGCAGCATCGTTGATGATGATTATGGCACTATGTACGACAGATACGGCATTGCTGCGACATATCCCAAGAAGGTAAAGTCACAGCTTGCCGAGGCTGAGGCTGACGGTGACGATGTTGAAATAAACATCAATTCGGGCGGCGGTGATGTATTCGCAGGATTTGAGATATACACTGCCATTCTCGGCTACAAGGGCAATGTCCGCATAAACGTTACGGGGCTTGCGGCAAGTGCGGCAAGCGTTATCATGTGTGCGGCTGACTGCCGTATATCTCCCGTAGGAATGGTCATGGTACACTGTTCCAGCTGCTATGTAGGCGCAGGAGACCACAAATATCTGGAAAAGATGGCCGACATGCTCAAAAGCATTGACGAATCCATTGCAAGTGCGTATGTCACTAAAACAGGCATGAGCAAGGAAAAAGCTGTCGAGCTGATGAACGATACCACATGGCTGACGGCTGAAAAGGCTGTTGATCTGGGGCTGTGTGACGGCTACATCGCAAAAATCAATACTTCGGGGAAAAGGTCGGAAGGTACACCGACCGACAATAAGCTGAAGAATGATAAAGCTGCGGCGGCGAAAGCCAAAGCAAGATTTTTAATGATGAGAGGAGAAATGCAAAATGTTTGAAAAGCTTAAGGCACAGAGAGCTGAACTGATGGCTGCTGCCAATCAGATGATCGAGGACGGTGACATTGATGGTGCCAACGCAAAAATGGACGAGATCAAGGCACTCGACGATAAGATCAATGCTCTGCTCGTTGCCAAGAAGAATGCTGATGCCCTTTCCAATGCTGCGCCTGCTGTTGATATCTGCGGTGAGAGCACCATTCCTGTGGGAACATCAGCCGAAGGCAGTATTGACCTGGGTCTTATGGGCACTGACGACGGCACGGAGAACGACGCAGCCGAAAGAAGATATGAAAATGCCTGGGCAAAATGGGCCATCAAGCCCGAAACTATGTCCGTCGAGGACATGGCTGTTATGAAGGCGTACAACGCAGCATTTACCACCACTACCACAAGCGCAGTTATCCCCAGCACACTGATGAAGGGCATTCTTGATGATGTATCGGAGGCATATCCCTTCTATGCGGACGCTTTCAAGACTTATGTCAAGGGCGCTGTTACATTTGCCAAGGATACCGCATCTTCCGATGCAGCATGGTACGACGAAAGCACTTCCACCGCAGACGGTTCGGAGACCTTTGCAACTATCACCCTTAACGGCTGTGAGCTTGCCCGTTCTGTCACAGTTTCCTGGAAGCTCAAGGAAATGAGCATCTCGGAATTTCTGCCCTACATCAGAGCAAAACTTTCCGAAAAGATGGGAGCGGGTCTCGGATACGGCATACTGAGGGGCAGAGGTGTTGCCGCCTCCACAGAAAGCTCTCCCTGGAAGCCTGAGCCTCTCGGCATTCTCACACAGCTTGCCAAGAGTACATATTCAGCGCAGAACATCGCCGTTGCAAATCCCACCGCCCAGCAGATGATCGCTGCTTTCGCTGCTGCCAACGCTGCCATTGACGCAAAGTACGAGGCAGGTGCGGCGTATTACATCAATTCCAAGACCCTCTGGGGCAGAATTGCATCTCTTTGCGATACTGTAGGCAGACCTATTTTCACAGTGTCTTCCGATGTAGCCAACAGTGTAGTCGGCCACATTCTCGGCAAGGCCGTAAAGCTTGATTCCGCCGTACCTGACGACAAGATACTCGTGGGCAATGCAAAGGACGGCTATGCTGTCAACATCAACAAGGGCGTTACCTTAAACACTGAGGATCACGTGAAGCAGAGAACCACCGACTATGCGGCATATGCGATAGTTGACGGCGCTCCTCTTGCCGAAAAAGCGTTTGCGCTTATCAGCCTTAGCTATACTGCCTGAGAAATGAGGTGTAATGTATGACGGCAGAGGAACTGACCGAGAAGGTAAAAGCCGCAATGGGAATACTTACCGATGACGCTGATACCAACAATCAGCTGCGGATAAAGGCTCTCGCCGTTATGCGTTACATAAACAACGGCGGCGGAGCTGTTACGCTGGATAATGCCTCGGAGTATGAAATACAGTGCATAGCGCTGGGAGTGAATGACCTTCTGAACCAGAACGGCACGGAATTTTCCGAGGGCTTTAAGGCTATGGCAAGTCAGCTGCAGCTGAGGGGTGATGATAATGACAAGGTATAATTTCATCATTCCGATACTGCTCCGTGCGGGAAGAGAAGCACCGTCACGAAAGGTGCTTGCGGACAAGGCAAGCATCACGCAGCAGGAATTTTTCCACGCTGACGCTGACAGAGCCATTGGCATAAAGCCCAAGCTGTGTATGCGGCTGCGGTCGTTTGAGTACAGGGGCGAAAAGCTGTGTGAATACAGCGGCGTTGTATATTCCGTTTACAGAACATACGACAAGGACGGTATCACAGAATTATATCTGACCCCAAAGGCTGGTGAGCAGAATGTCAAAACGTGATCCATTCAACTACAAATATGAGAGCATGGCTGATTTTTCAAAGGCGGTTGCTGCAAGGTTCGGGCTGCACTATGCTGACCAGATAAAGGCGCTGGACAAGATCACCAGAAAGACGGCAAAAGAGATGGCGAAAGCCATTGAAGAGGCTGCGCCCAAGAAAACGGGAACATATGCAAAAGGCTGGACAATTTACGGCGAACAGCACATTGAATATGTGAAAGGTCTTGACACGCTGAAAACCACATACACCGATTTCACAGTGTATAACAAAAGCAGATATATGCTGACACATCTGCTGGAGGACGGTCACAATGCAGGCAAAGACCAGCACTGGGTACCAGGCAAGCCGCATATCGAAAAGGTCGTGCGTGAATACAACGAAATTTACATTGACCGCATTGCGGACGCTTTTGAGGGATAGCTATGAGATTATCAGATGTTAAAAAATTAGTTTCCGAGGCGGGTATCCCATGCTATAAATGGGTCGTGCCTGACCCGGAAGATGTGTCCTTTCCGCACGCCTGCGTTGCCAAAATAGGCAGCGGAAACAATTTATATGCAGACAACGGCGTTTATTTTCCTGTAGCTACATGTCAGATGTATCTGGCTATGTACGATGACGATCGGCAGGAAGATATTGAATATGCTGTTGATAAAATTTTTGATGACAACAATATTCCCTATACATACATCATGGGATACAACAGGGACGAAAATATTGTTGTAAAAACCTATACGTTTGAAATTCCGGAGGAGGTAACGGATAATGAATAAGGTAAAGTTTGGCCTTTCCAATGTACACGTACTGTTTATTGACAAGTACGACCCCGAATCAAAAACATACACATTCGAGAAGAAGGCTGGTGAAACCAACAAGGCGAACATCATGCCTATTCCCGGTGCGGTAAATATCAGTCTGGACCCTCAGGGCGACAAGTCGGAATTTTACGCAGATGACATTGCGTATTTCGTTAAGAACGCAAACACAGGCTATTCGGGCGGCCTTGAGATCGCAACGATACCCGACTGGTTCCGCCAGAAGGCTCTCGGCGAGATCGTTGATAAAAACGGTGTACAGCTCGAAAGTGCAGATGCTGTAACAAAGGAATTTGTAATGATGTTTGAGGTCAATGGCGATGTGACAAAGACCAGATTCATCACATACAGAAATACGATTTCCCGTCCCTCTATCAAGGGCCAGACGGTGGAAAGCTCCATCACTCCCAGCACTGATGCCATGACTATCACCGCAATGCCCCGTGAAAACGATCATTTCACCGTCGGACATATTTCGGGCGATGTTACCGATGTGACCGCAAAGGCAGCATATGCGGCATGGTACACAGATATGCACGAGCCTAATGTAGATGATAGCGGCGAATAATTTCGGAAGGTGAGACAGGATATGTCTATATGAAAGATGACGCAGAACCAGACGTCATGTTTTGGAAAAGATG
>OQVL01000862.1_pt1 | contig 17273 bp, 17 predicted proteins | sample 1691501 | NCBI WGS metagenome assembly OQVL01 (sample SAMN03418253, study PRJEB22391) | human gut metagenome | biome: human-gut; feature: organic feature; material: feces | host: Homo sapiens | place: Tanzania | collected 2013-01 | reverse complement strand
CTACAATTCAATTTTATTCGTCCGTACCATGCAAAGGAGACACCTAATGGGAGAATATGTGTCGTTCCGACACATCGGAAACCAAAACCCAACAAAAGCGGGCATTCCCTTGTGCCGCTGTCGGCACATATTCTCCCCTACGGTTTCTCCATGCCTTGTAAAAGGCAAGCACTCACCTCTTCCCTACCCTCTCACCCCCACCAAGCCCGCTTTTACCGTTATGCTTTGACTTTTTTGTTTGTCTCCTGTATTGAGTATTGTTTCGTACCTTTCACCGCCGCCCCGCTCATTTGCGGTTTCCCGTTTAAATATCGAGTATCTGCTGTTTGTTTTGCTTGGCTCTGCGGTGGAGATTGGCTATATTGTACGCTTAACTCCAAATTTCACTTGATTATTTCATAGCTTTCCACTTTGCTAACAAACCAAGGACTTCTTCCGAATCATATTTATCGGAAGAAGTCCTTTTTTGCAGCTGTATTATTCCTCTGCTATGAACACAGGGGGAACAGGAGATTTGTTCAGGTCAGTGCCTTTCAGGAAAAGTCCATTATCATGGGCGTTAAGTATTATCATCATCGGCAGAGAGGAGCAGCACCACATATACCTCTGCCAGTTGGGGACAGATCTCAGATGTGCGGGAAGCGTCACAGGATTTTTCATAAGCTTCATAAACTCGTTCCTGAAATTTTCCGAGATATCTGTGTCGCACTTTTCGGAGATCTCGTATAATTTCCACCTGTCATCGGAGCTTATCACTGGGACTGTGTTTATTACGCTGCCGTTTTCCCTGCCAAGAAGCCCCAGCTCTATAAGCCCGTCAATATTGTCAAAGCAGTGCATATTTATGATGGGCAGGTCGGCTTCCCTGTGGGAATGAACGGCATACAGCAGCTTCAGCACCTCATGGCTGTCCATCTGCCACGGAAGCACGCCGTAATGTCCGTAGCCCGAACGGGTCTTTCCAAGCGCACAGTCATATTCGCACTTTACCAGCGACCTTTTTCCGCAGTAATCCTCCAAAGCTTCCGTAGCCTCGCCGCTGATGGAATAAATGTCTGTCTCATTTTTATCTGACGTGATGCGGTTTCCCATAGCGTGCCATTTTCCGCCGTTTTTTCTGTCGGTATAATGCTCAAAAGGCATAAAACCAGCAGCCTCATTGCGGATATTACCCACAGCATTCTGCACCGTGCGGACTGCAAAAAAGCTTTCAAGCTTCTGCTTTGCATATTGGGGCTGAGAGATGTAAAACGCCTGACTTCTAAGCTCCTCCAGCCCCTTTTCGACAATGCTCCATATCTCTTTGTAATGCTTGTCGGCAATGCTTTTTTCAAGAGCAATATTTGCCGTTCTGTCCTTGCGGGTGAAGATGATAAAATCGGTATATACCCTGTCGGAAACACGCTTCATAAGCTCGCCGTCAACAAGGGCGTCAACTATCGGCTCGATATACGCCGATGATATGCCTATTGCCTTGGCAAGCTCGGGTACGGTCACAGGCTTTTCGTATGCAAGAATAAGCAGGTTCATTTCTATCTTTCTGTTGCCCACAACGGAAAGCGGCTCGCCGTTCATGCCCATTTTACCGCTGAAGCTCAGCCGAAGCGTCTCAGGCTCATAGCTCTGCTTTGTGTAGTTTTCCATATCAAATTCCTTTCTCATATGCTTTCTGCCTGTGTCAAGGCGGGACTTGACGGTGTTTTCGGGAATACCCAGAGACTTCGATATCTGCTTTATGCTTTCGCCGTGCATATAATACCGCACCGATACCTCACGGTAAAGCCGTGTAAGGCTGCCAAGGCAGCGGCGGATATTCTCGGCGTCCTCAGAGCGTTCTGTCTCTTCTGCGGGGGAGCTGACCATTTCGTCGTCAACATCAATGCTCACCGCAGGACGGCGGTATTTTCTTCTCAGCATATCGTAATATCTGCGGTCAAGGACGGTAAAAAGCCAGCCCTTGGGGTCGTTTATCTTATTGCCGCAGCTTATGGCTTCAAGAGAGGCAATGAGCGTGTCACCCGCCAGATCCTCCGCATCGGCAATGTTCTGTGTTTTCCGCATCGCCCTTTTCAGCAGACAGTCGGCATATTGTGTAAGTTCGTGTTTTTCCATCTGTGCACCTCATATGAAAGCTTTCAATATACAGGTCGCTGCAATTCTCTTCGGGTTCGGCGATTTTTATTTTTATGATAAATTATTTTGCCCCACAAGTCAAGGCAGCCGTCCCCCGTGTTCATAATATGTTCTTGATTATTATTTCATAAAATGCTATAATATATTGTGAGTAGCTATAGGTACTCGTATCCGGTCATACAGATCAGTATTACAACGAAAGATGGTATTTATTTGATAAAAAAATGGCAGATCGGCACACCCGACCCTGCGGCTGCGGACGTTCTTTCCCGTCAGGGAGGGCTGTCCGTTCTCGCCGCCAAATCCCTTGCTTCAAGAGGCATTGATACAATAGAAAAAGCTGCCGATTTCTTCGGTCAGAATGATGATGAGCAGTACTCCGACCCGTTCCTTATCCGTGATATGGACAAGGCCTGCGACGCTGTTTCCAAAGCGGTGGAAAACGGCACGCTCATCTGCATATACGGCGATTACGACTGCGACGGTGTTACCGCCACGGCTGTATTGTCAGGCTATCTTACCGATATCGGCGGAAACGTGATGACCTACATCAACGAGCGTGAAGAGGGCTACGGAATGAACAGCGAAGCTGTCAGGAAGCTGGCAGAACAGGGCGTGGGGCTTATCGTCACCGTGGATAACGGCATTGCAGCCGTTGCCGAAGCGGAGCTTTGCAAGGAGCTTGGCATAGCCCTTGTTATAACCGACCACCATCAGCCGGGGGAGACTTTGCCCGATGCTCTGGCAGTTGTTGACCCCCACAGAGCCGACTGCCCCTCGATATATAAAGACCTTTGCGGCTGCGGTCTAGCACTGAAGCTCATTGCAGCCATGGAGGGCGGCGATATGGACTGCGCTGTTGAGCAGTTTTCCGACCTTGCCGCCGTTGCCACTGTGGCCGACGTTGTTCCTCTCACGGGGGAGAACAGGGCGCTTGTGCGGGACGGTCTCCATTACCTTGAAAACACCGAAAATATGGGACTTCGTGCCCTTATCGGCAAAGCAGGGCTGAAAGCCCCCTACACATCCACATCGGCAGCCTTCGGGCTTGCCCCAAGAATAAATGCGGCAGGCAGGATAGGCTCTCCCTCGGACGCTCTTTCGCTGCTTACGGAGGAAGACCCCGATGAGGCAGAAGCTCTGGCGGAAAAGATATGCGAGCTTAATGCAAAGCGCAAAAATTACGAAAACGCAGTCCTTGCGGATATCTACGAAAAAATAAAGGAAAATCCCGCAGTGCTGGACAAGCGTGTGCTTGTTTTCAGCGGCGTTGACTGGCATCACGGCGTTGTGGGAATAGTTGCGGCACGGTGCATGGAAAAATTCGGCAGACCCGTTTTCCTTATGTCACGCAACAGGGGAGACACGGAGGTGCGTGGCTCCGCCCGTTCATTCGGCAGCTTTAGCATCTTCAAGGCGCTGAGCTTTGCAGCCGATACCCTTACCAAATTCGGCGGACATTCGGGTGCAGGCGGCTTTTCTCTGACAGAAGAAAATATCCCGCTGTTTGATGAAAAGCTACAGGAATTTGCACATAGCCTTGCCTGCGACGGCATTTCATTCTCCCCTGCGGTAACGGTCTGCGGAGCGGTAACTCCCGTGGAGCTTACGACCGAAAACATTGAGGGACTGAACGTCCTCGAACCCTTCGGAGAAGCAAATCCCCGTCCCGTTTTCCTTATTTCAGACTGTGTGATATCCGACATTATCCCCCTTACGGGCGGAGCGCACACCAAGCTCACGCTCACAGGCGGAGGCACAAAATTTGCGGCGCTTATGTTCGGCACAAAAACTGCTGAATTTTCATATAAAAAGGGTGATGTGGTGAACGTCATCGCTTCCCCCGAGATAAACACCTTCGGCGGCAGAAAAAGCGTAAATCTGCGCATTGCCGATATCAGAAAAAAAGGCATAAATCAGGCAAAGCTCATTGCAGCCGAGGAAGCATATTATGCCTTTAAACGAGGTGAGCGCATCGACAGGCGGCTCATTCCCCACATAACTCCCGAAAGAGCCGACCTGGCGGCAGTGTACAAGGCTCTCGGAAAAGATACCATTTCCCCTTTCGGACTGTTCCAGAGGGTTGGCGGAGATATGAACTACTGCAAATTTCTCATCTGCCTTGACGTATTCGCCCAGTCGGGGCTTATGGCTTACGATAAGGGCGCAGACAGGATATCTGTTATTCAGGGCGCACCAAAAGCCGACACGGAGAAGGCTCCCATAATGGAAGCTCTCAGGCGGCTGGCGGCACAGTGATCACATACTTTAGGAGGCGGCGCATATGCTCAACAAATCCGAAACTGTATATACAATAGATTCGCTTATTCAGAAAATACTTGACGATGAAAAGCAGTATGACCTGAGCAAGATAATTTCCGCATATGAATTTGCGGCAAAGGCTCATGCAAATCAGGTGCGCTCATCGGGCGAGCCGTACATCACCCACCCCGTGGCAGTGGCATATATCCTGCTGGAGCTGGGTATGGATACGGATACTATCTGTGCCGCTCTTCTCCACGACGTTGTGGAGGATACGGACACCACCCTTGAAGAGCTGAGAAAGCTTTTCGGTCAGGACGTGGCAATGCTTGTTGACGGCGTTACAAAGCTGGGCAAGATACCCCTTTTCACCAAGGAGGAACAGCAGGCGGAGAACGTAAGAAAAATCCTCCTTGCCATGTCGCAGGATATCAGAGTTATTATAATAAAGCTCTGCGACCGTCTCCACAATATGAGAACGCTCCAGTTCCGCCCCGCATACAAGCAGAGGAACACGGCTCTGGAGACTATGAACATCTATGCGCCTATAGCTCACCGTCTCGGTATCAGGACTATCAAGGACGAGATAGAGGATCTGGCGTTCAGATACCTTGACCCCTACGCATATGCCGAGATAGAGCAGATGCTTAAAATACGCAGCGACGAGCGTCAGGCATTCATCAACTCCATCAAGGAACAGATAGCAAAGCGCTTTGTGGAAATGGGTCTGCCCGAACCTCAGATGTCGGGACGTGTAAAATCGGTTTACGGCATTTACCGAAAAGCGTTCATCAAGGGCAAGGGTCTTGATGAAGTATATGACATTTACGCCGTACGTATCATAGTCAACACCGTAAACGAGTGCTACAATGCGCTGGGTATAATCCACGATATGTTCAAGCCCATACCCAACCGCTTCAAGGACTACATCGCAACGCCCAAGGCAAATATGTATCAGTCCCTGCACACCACCGTTATCGGCAGAGAGGGTATCCCCTTTGAGGTGCAGATAAGAACCGTTGATATGAACTACACCGCTGAATACGGTATCGCTGCCCACTGGAAATACAAGGAGGGCATAAAGGGCAAGGATAAGCTGGAGGACAGACTGGCATGGATACGCCAGATAATCGAAGCCCAGCAGGAAACCGACGATGTTGAGGAAATTGTCCGCACCATCAAGAGCGACCTTGCTCCCGAGGATATTTTCGCATTCACTCCCAAGGGCGATATCATAACATTGCCTGCGGGCGCAACCATAATCGACTTTGCCTACGCAATCCACACCCAGGTCGGCAACAGAATGAAAGGCGCAAAGGTCGATGGAAAGCTTGTTTCCCTTGATTATCAGCTCCAGACAGGCGAGATAGTTGAGATACTTACCTCTCAGGCTCCCGACCACGGCCCCAATCGTGCATGGCTGGATATATGCAAGACCAACGAAGCCAAGTCCAAGATTCGCTCATGGTTCAAGAAAGAGCGCCGTGAGGAAAATATCGCCAAGGGCAAGGAGGATCTTGAACACGAGTTCAAGCGCAACGGCATAAACGTTCCCCCCGAGGATATGGAAAAGTTCCTTGCAGACGATATGAAGCGCCACAACTGCGCAACTCTGGACGATTTCTATGCGGCTGTGGGCTACGGCGGCATCATTCTTTCAAGAATACTCCAGAGGCTCAAGGACAGCTATGCAAAGCAGTACTCCGCTCCCAACGCTGCAAAGCCCGCTCCCTTTGTTCCTAAGAAGAGCAACACGGGCATCATCGTCGGCGGCGAGAGCAACATAGACGTAAAGCTTTCCAAGTGCTGCAACCCTCTTCCCGGAGAAGATATCATCGGCTTTATCACCAAGGGCCATGGCGTTTCCGTTCACCGCAAGGACTGCTCCAAGTATATTGAGGCAATGAAGAACGGTATCGAGACCGACCGCTGGGTAGAAGTCACATGGGCAGAAAACGCAGCCAAGAACGACAATCCCATATTCAAGGCAACGCTGGACGTTGTTTCCTACGACAATATCTCTCTGCTGGCAAACGTTACCGCAGTCACAGCGGAAATGCGCATACCCGTCTCCGAGCTGACCACAAAGATGCTCAAGAACGGCAACGCAAATCTTATCATGACCTGCAGCATCGCAGGAGTTCAGCAGCTCAATATGCTTATCTCCAAGCTGAGAAAGGTGCAGGACGTTATCAGCGTGGAACGTATCGTAAACTGATACTGATAATATACCTGGGAAAGGCGGTAATAATATGAACGTGCTCAATCTTCCCCCTCTTAGCCAGTTCGGGGTAAACTCGTACCTTATCTGGGACGAGAACATGAACGGTGCTCTTATAGACGCTCCCTACGGCGGCGATTATATATTGAAGCAGATAGCCGAAAAGGGTGTAAAGCTGAAAAAAATTCTCCTCACCCATGGTCACTGCGACCACATTGCCTCTGCGGCATATGTGTCCTACAAAACAGGTGCGGAAATAGTTATCCATTCCGCCGACAGGGAAAAGCTCACAAACGGAAAGACAAATCTTACGGAATATTTCGGTCTCCCGCCCGTTGACCCCATTGGCGAAGCAACGGAAATTCAGGACGGGGATATCGTAACCGTAGGGGAGCTGGAGTTTGAAGTCCTCCACACTCCCGGCCACACAAGCGGCTCCGTGTGCTATATCCTGGACGACAATATGTACTGCGGAGATACCCTTTTCAAAAACAGCATGGGCAGGACTGACATGACTGACGGCAGCGAAAAGGCAATGTATGAGTCTCTTGCCATGCTTTATGATTTTGATACCAAGACCGACTACAAGCTTTTTTCGGGTCACGGTGAAAACTCCACCATGTTTGAAGAAAGGGCGCACAACCCTTATATGAAATACGCATGGGAGCATTTTGCGGGTGAGGAATAATGGAAATAATATATTATCCCAATGAAGCCGATTTCAAAGCGGCAGCTGCTGCCGATGAACCTCTGCTGGTTCTCATATCCTATGACGGCGAAAGAATTATCACAAGTCAGATAGATGAAGCTGTGGAGCATCACATTCTGCTGAAAAAAGCAGGCTTTCCCGATACGGATATCGACAAGTATTTTCGTCTTGTAGTGGATAAAAGCGGCGCAGACTGGACATTTGTATGCCCCGAAAGCTACAGCAGCACCACACGGAAAGAAAAGCGGATAGAAGAATTTTTCAAGGACGGTATGCGGATAATACCCAAAGCGCTAAAGGAGCTGGGATATGATGTGCCCATTGATATCCCCAAGAGATACCGCAGGCACTTTGATATCATGAACGAATGACCGACAGAGCAAACGGTGTTGTCAAAAGCATTTCTGCCAGCACCAATAAACCATGAAAAATACTTTCCCCCATATGAAAAGTGAGATAATACAATGACCGTATATTTTGAAAACAACACATACAAATACGAGACGGAAGCGGTGCTGAAGCTCTTCTGTCCGCTGGAAAGCTTTGAGTTTGAATATGATAAGCCCGCTCCCGACCAGGGGGACAGGGTAGTTGTATCCGTATCGGATAAGCTGTACATACTCGCCTGCCTGCACGGAAAGACCTGCGAGAGATCTCTCCCTCTGCCCGAGGAAAGCGAGTATGAGATATCCTTGTGCAGAATGCTTTACAAGGCGCTTTCCGAAATCACGGGAGTAACTCCCAAATGGGGCTGCCTTACGGGAATACGCCCCGTAAAAAAGGTGAACGCACTTATTGAAGAGGGGCTTTCCAAGGAAGAGTTATTTGAAAAGCTGAAAGAAAAATATTATATCTCCCCCGAAAAATTTGAGCTTTCCTACCGCACCGCCGTGACACAGAAAAATGCGCTGGATACCCTTGACCCAAAGAGCTATTCCCTTTACGTGTCAATACCATTCTGTCCGTCAAGATGCTCCTACTGCTCATTTGTTTCCCACTCGATACAGTCAAAAGGGGCAAAGGAGCTTATACCGCAGTATGTGGATATGCTCTGCCGTGAAATAGAGGAAACGGGAAATATCCTCCGTGGCAAGAACACCTTCTGCGACACTGTATATTTCGGCGGAGGAACGCCCACATCACTTTCCGCACAGGAAATCGAAAAAATAATGCAGGCAATAGCCAAAAACATTGACATTTCTAAAATTCGTGAATATACTGTAGAAGCAGGCCGTGCAGATACCATTACCGAAGATAAGCTTATCGCCATAAGGGATAACGGAGCAACAAGAATTTCCGTAAATCCCCAGACCATGATAGACAGCGTCCTGAAGGCTGTGGGAAGAAAGCACACAGCAGCTCAGGTGGAAAAATGCTTTGCCCTTGCAAGGAGCCTTGGCTTCAAAAACATCAATATGGACACCATTGCAGGGCTGCCTACGGACACTACCGAGGGCTTTAAGGAGACCATAGACCGCCTTACCGCCCTTGACCCCGAAAGCATCACCGTTCATACCCTTACGGTAAAGCGTTCCGCAGATCTGTTCAAAAGCTCCGACGATCTGAGAAAGAATTATCTTACGGATAACTCCATCTCGGAAATGGTGGACTTCGCCTTTGCGGAGCTGACCGAAAAAGGCTATGACCCATATTACCTTTACCGCCAGAAGAACACGGTGGGCAATCTGGAGAACGTGGGCTACGCAAAGAAAGGCTATGAGAGCCTTTACAACATCTACATCATGGAAGAGGCTCAGAACATCATTGCCTGCGGCGCAGGCGGCTCAACAAAGCTTATCGACCACTCCACAGGCAAGATAACACGGCATTTCAACTACAAGTTCCCCTACGAGTACATTTCACGCTACGAAAAAATGACGGCATACAAGCCGCAGCTGGAGGAGTTCCTTTCTCAGCTGTAACCAAGAGGAGGAAATTTTTATGAAATACGGTTTTGATGACATTGTTGCAATTTCCAAGGACGCTGTTGACAAGATAACAGGCAAGGCAAATGAGGCTGTCAACGTATCAAAGGCATATGTTGAGCGTGCGCAGCTGAGAGTTAAGCTCAAAGAGCGCTACTATGAGCTGGGCAAGGTATGCTATTCCATGCACAAGGACAGCACCGACGAAACAGGCAACATGAAGCGCCTTATCAAGGAAATAAAGATGCTGGAAGCACAGCTGGAATTTGCTGAGGACGCCAGCGGCAAGCCTCATGTATGTGAGTTCTGCGGCGCAAAGAACGCCCCCGACAACACCTACTGCTGCAAGTGCGGCGAGAGATTATAAGAATATAAACTCCCAAATAGAAGGAATGAACATCACAATAAAAAAGAATGATATTATCACGCTTGAAATAACGGATATTACCGCCGAGGGCAGCGGAGTGGGGCATGAAAACGGCATGGCTGTTTTCGTGCCCTCTGCCGCAAAGGGCGACATTATCTCGTGCAGGATAGTCAAGGTGCTGAAAAATCTGTGCTACGGCATAGTTGAGGAAATAATCACTCCCTCGCCCGACAGGCAGGACAGAGGGTGCGATGTCAAGAAAGCCTGCGGCGGCTATCTCTCCGCTGTGATATCCTCTGCGAAGATAGCCTGCGGCGGCTGCGTTTTCCGCCACATATCGTATGAGTCGGAGCTGGATATCAAAAACAGCATCGTAAAGAACGCTTTTATACGCCTGGGTAAATTTGAGGACAGCAGGATATTTCTGCCTCCGCTTGGCTGCGATGAAACGGACAAGTACCGCAACAAGGCGCAGTATCCCGTTACCACGGACAAGGACGGCAGGCTCACCTGCGGCTTTTATGCCCAGCGCAGCCACAGGGTAGTGCCCTGCACCGACTGCCTTCTCCAGCCCGATATCTTCGGTGAGCTGCTCAGGGAGATACTGAAGCTTGCAAACGAGAGGCATATCTCCGCATATGACGAAGCCAGCGGAAAGGGCATTCTCAGGCACATATATCTTCGCAGAGGATATCACAGCGGAGAGATAATGGTCTGTTTCGTATCATCAAAGCCCGATCCGAAATTTCAGTCCATTGCAGAGATACTTATGAAAAATCACTCCGATATAAAGTCGGTGATACTTAACATAAACAGCAAGAACACAAACGTTATCATGGGCAGCAGGTGCATAACCCTCGGCGGAAGCGACACCATAACCGACATTATGTGCGGCAACAAAATCTCCCTGTCGCCGCTGTCGTTTTATCAGGTAAATACCGCTCAGGCGGAAAAGCTTTACGGCATAGCTGCGGAGTTTGCGACGCTGACAGGCAATGAGGACGTGCTTGACCTTTACTGCGGCGCAGGAACCATAGGGCTTTCCATGGCAGGAAAAGCAAAGCACATAACAGGTGCGGAAATAATCCCTCAGGCGGTGGAAAACGCCAAGCTCAACGCCCGTGAGAACGGCATAGGAAACGCCGACTTCATCTGCGCCGATGCGGGACAGGCGGCAAAGCTCCTGTGCGACAAGGGCAGGGCTCCCGATGTTATAATCACCGACCCTCCGAGAAAGGGCTGTGATGCTCTCACTCTGGACAGCATTGTAAAGATGTCTCCCAAGCGTGTTGTAATGGTCTCCTGCAATCCCGCCACCGCCGCCCGTGACTGCCGTTATCTTGCGGACAAGGGGTATGAGCTTCAAAAGGTAAGGGCTGTCGATCTGTTTCCGGGCACGGGGCATGTTGAGTGCGTTTGTTTGATGGAGAAAAGCTGATCTCTCACAAAAGGAGCTGTAAGCATGAAAGATAAAGAAAAAATACGTTCAAGTGCAGCGGAATATCTGACCTATGCAGCTTCTGTGGGAAACCGGCAGGACAGCATTGAGATGCGCTACGAGGATGAAAACATCTGGTTAACGCAGAAAATGATGGCGGCTTTGTATGATGTAGATGTCCGTACTATCAATTACCATGTAAAAAAAATATTTAGTGACAGCGAATTACAAGAGAACGCAGTTATCCGAAAATTTCGGATAACTGCCGCTGACGGGAAAAGCTACAGTACAAATCATTACTCACTGGAAATGATAATTGCAGTCGGCTTTAAGGTAAATTCCGCAAGGGCGGTGCAGTTCCGCAAATGGGTAAATCAGATCGCCAAAGACTACACAATCAAAGGCTGGGTCATAGATGATGAACGCTTAAAGAACGGCGGGTCTGCGCTTACAACAAAATACTTCGACCGCTTGCTTGAGCAGATACGTGAGATACGTTTATCCGAACGCAGATTTTATCAGAAGATAACTGATATTTATGCCACATCACTTGACTATGACCGCACAGCAAAAACGACAAAGCAGTTCTTTGCAAAGGTACAGAACAAGATGCACTATGCGGTTCACGGACATACAGCGGCAGAACTTATCTATGAACGTGCAGATGCAGAAAAGCCGCATATGGGACTTACCTCATGGGCAGCAGCACCGGACGGCAAGATAGTAAAAAGTGATGTAAGCGTTGCAAAGAATTATCTTACCGAGCAGGAAATGCGTTCATTGGAACGTATCGTTTCGGCTTATCTTGACCTGGCAGAGGACCGTGCAGAACGTCACATTCCGATGACTATGGAGGACTGGGCAAAGCGTCTTGATCTGTTCCTGATGGCAGATGACAGAGAAGTGCTTCAGGACGCAGGCAAGATCACAGCGGAAATTGCCAAGGCAAAAGCCGAGACCGAATTTGAAAAATACCGCATAATACAGGACAGGGAATTTCTGTCTGATTTTGATAAATACATTCTTGAACTGGAAGAAAGTGCAAAGGAATAGACTTTGAAAGGTGATTCGCAATGTGGCTTAAATTAGACCTGTCAGGCATTACGTTTGAATTTCGTGTTCTGAATTATAATCCGACTCATACGGATAACTGGTACGATCAATGGTGCCAAATAAGCTTAGCCTGCCACAGAGAAAGCTGGCTGAATTTTTCGCTGTGCGATGAAAATCTACTCTCCTGCGAAATTGATGAAATCCTCAAAAGCATTGATGATCTGCTGAACGATAGGCTCAATGAGCCAACGGAGCTTACCTTTATTGAGCCTGATTTTACTTTCATATTCAATCCTAAAAAAGACCTGACCAAAGACCCACAGTACACTTTTGTCCGCCCCGGGTACGAAATAGAGGACATCGACACGGAGCTTAAAATTTCATTCTGGAACGGGGGATTGACAGCCAATTATCTGTCACTGAGATTTTACAGAAAAGATCTGCTTGATCTCAGAAATTATCTGCTGTTGGCAACAAGAAAAATAACAGAAACCGATAAAAGCATTCAGGAAATGATAAAAAGTGGAAAGTACTATTAAATCATCATCGAAAGGACACATCATGACCCATACAAACATAAAAATAAACGACATACCCGCCGTTTTATACGGCGATGAAAATAGCTCTCTTTACCTGTTCATACACGGAAAAATGGGCTGCAAGGAGGAAGCGGAAGGATTTGCGGAAATCGTCTGCCCAAAGGGCTATCAGGTACTGAGCATCGACCTGCCCGAACACGGCGAACGCAAATCGGAAAGCGGATTTGTACCGTGGAAGGTCGTCCCTGAGCTGAAAAGCGTTATGGCATTTGCAAAAACGCACTGGGGCAACATCTCCCTGAGAGCCACAAGCATTGGTGCATGGTTCAGCCTGCTGGCTTTTCCCGATGAAAAGCTCGAAAAATGTCTGTTCCTGTCGCCTGTAACCGATATGGAGCAGCTCATAAAAAATATGATGATGTGGGCAAACGTTTCTGAGGAAATGCTTGAAGAGCAAAAGCGAATACCCACCGATTTCGGTGAGGTGCTTGATATCGAATATTACCGTTATGCCCAGAGCCACCCTATCACCAAGTGGGAACACCCCACAGCCATTCTTTACGGAAGCATGGACAACCTTACCTCCCGTGAGACGATAGAACGCTTTGCCGACCGATTTAAATGCAAGCTCACAGTAATGGAAAACGGCGAGCATTGGTTCCACACAAAAGAACAGCTTGATGTGCTGAGATCATGGCAAGAAAAAATCTCATGATTGACACCCCAGCACGCAGGTGATATAATAGAAAGAAAAAAAGAAAGCAGGCAAAAAAATGACAGGACTTGTACTTGAGGGCGGAACCTTCAGAGGAACATTCTCCGCCGGGTTCATGGACGCTCTTATTGAAGAAAACATCGAATTTCCGTACATAGTGGGAGTTTCTGCGGGAATATCCAACGCCGCCTCCTACGTGTCAAAGCAGTTCGGACGAAACCTGGAGATATTCAAAAAATACCGCAACGACAAGCGGTATGTGGGCGCAGGGAATTATATGCGCTGCAAAAGCTATTTCGGGCTGGACTTCGTTTATGACGAGATACCCAACAAGCTTGTGCCCTTTGACTACGAGGAATATCACAAATACAAGGGCCGCTTCCTTGTGGGCGTGACCAATGCCGAGACAGGCAAGTTTGAGTGCTTTGACGGCATTAAGGACACCGACAAGTGGCAGTATCTCAGAGCATCATGCGCTATCCCCGGATATTTTCCGCCCATAATGATAAACGGCAAGCCCTATTTTGACGGCGGACTTGCTTCACCAATTTGCGTAAAGCAGGCGCTGAAAGACGGCTGCACAAAGACGGTTATAATCCTCACCCAGCCCAAGGGCTTTGTGAAAAAATGCGGCAAGGGCAATGTTGTCATGAGCCAGCTCATCAAGTCAAAATACCCCGCAATGGAGATGCCTCTCCTTGCCCGCCACAAGCTTTACAACAATCAGATACAGTTCTGCGAGGAGCTGGAAAGACGTGGCAAGGCGCTGATATTCCGTCCCTCCGAGGCGCTGGACAGCTTCCAGAAAAACACCACCGAGCTGGAACGATACTGGAAAATGGGCTATGACCTTGCCAAGGCAAACGCCGACCGCATAAGAGATTTTATGAACTGATATATTTTACTTTCATGTGCATAATAATATTAACGCCGCACGATGTACGGCATATGCAATGAAAGGAATGTATATTATGGAAAAAAACGGACTTAACGCCCTTTTAAATTCAAACAGTCAGGCAAAGACATTTTTCGGCTCGCTGCCCGATTATGTTCAGGGCGGCATAATGCTCCGCTCGGAAGAGATAACCTCCGAAGAGGAGCTTCACAAATGCGCCGACAGCATCTTTGCGGAGTTTGAATAAAGGGCACTCTGAAAGGAAAATTCAAATGCTGCCAAACGACCCCATCATGCTTATGAGCGTGGTAAACACCAAGCTCAGGGACATTTATCCCTCTCTTGAACGTCTCTGCGACGATCTTGACATCTCCGAAAAGGAACTTACGGACAAGCTCAGCGCCGCAGGCTTCACCTATGACCCTGAGCGGAATCAGTTCAAATAACAAACAATGGCTGTATCGAAGGTATTTCTTCGATACAGCCATTCTTTATAAGCATATGGCGCTTCTTGCCTTGTTTACGATAGTCTTGTCATTTTCATAGGTGAGCATCTGGACGGCGTGACCGATATCCACCCATCTTATCTCGGCGATCTCGTCCTCCTGAGGGACGTAATCGAAGGTCTTTGCCTTGGCTATGAAATAGACCACTACCTTCTGGGTGTCCTTTCTGGGGAAATAGGTCACCGTTTCACGGAATGTGGGGTCGATGAGGACATCAAGCGATGTTTCCTCCTTTATCTCACGCAGAGCCGTTTCGACCTCTGTCTCGCCCTGCTCAACGTGCCCCTTTGGAAAAGACCAGTGACCGCTGTTAATGTGTTTTATAAGCAGTATTTCCGTGTTCCCGTGGTGCTTGCGATAGACTATTGCGCCGCAGGACTTTTCATAGGTCATATATGTAGCACATCTCCCTTTCCGAATAGAATTTTAAATTAGTATAATTATACCATAAAAAAATCGTTTTGTCTGCACTTTTTATAAAAAACATAAAAAAATTACGTTTTATTTTTTGTGACTTAATTTTTGCAGCATGTTGCTGCTGCCGCCTCGTTGATTCGTTTTGTACAAGCATATCATTTGTGGATCGGTAACTTTTATTTGCACAAGTATGAAATGATATTGTTTTGCGTATCGCCGCAGATACTTCGTTGGCAAATTAAGAGATATAGATTTAATTTGCGGCTCGGTAACTTTTATTTGCATAATGGAATACTGTCATTTACATCATGCCCTGCCGTTCCGACACATATGCTCAAAGTTAATTATGCGTTAACGTATGATATTGGCATTTTATATTACCATAAGTATAATCGTCACAATATTATACTATAATCAATCAAAGATTAAAATCAGATTACAACTTACTGAGATACCTTGACAGGCGAAGTATCTAATATTATAATAATAGCATAGGAAATAAACGGAAAGAAGGTGCGTGATGTCAGTTGCATCCGACCTTATACGAGGTCACACGGACACAATAATACTTTCCCTGCTTATCATCGGGGACAGCTACGGATATAAGATAAACAAGGACATAATGCGTCTCACGGGGAACCGCTTTGAGTTCAAGGAAGCCACGCTTTACAGCGCTTTCAGGCGGCTGGAGCAGGCAGGTCTCATCGTCTCCTACTGGGGCGAGGAGGCTGTGGGCGCACGGCGCAAATACTACACCATCACCGATGCGGGGCGTAAGCAGTACAAGGAAAACATTTCCGATTGGGAACGCACAAGGGCGGTAGTGGACAATCTGCTTTATGCGCCCAGGAACGAGGGGAAAGAAAATGGCACTGAATAAGCAAGACCTGATAAACGGCTTTTGCAAGGCAGGGATAAACAAAGGGGACGAGATAGAAGTCCACAGCTCCCTTAGCAGCTTCGGATATGTTGACGGCGGACCGGAGACCGTTATCTCCGCGCTGAAAGAGACTGTGGGGGATAACGGCAGCATTTTTATGCCCGCTCTGCGGCTCAGTCCCGAGCTTCCTCTGACAGAAGAGGACAAAAAAGCGGGCATCACCTCAAAGATAAAAATTCTCCCCGAAAACAGGACGCACAGTGCCATGGGCATAATTGCCGACACCTTCAGAATGATGCCCGACACTGTCACGGGCGACGGGATATTTGCAGTATCGGGCTGGGGACGAAACGCCAGTGAAGCCGCCAAGGGCGGACTTGACTATGTTATAAAGCACGGCGGAAAAGCCCTGCTGCTGGGAGTTGATATTTACAAGCTCACCGCTATGCACTACGCCGAGGATATCCTGCCCGAAAGGATACGCAAATTATTTGCACCAAGCAGCGAGATACAAAAGAAATATCCTCCCGAGGAATGGTTCATAGAAGCAGGAGAACCGCCCGTAAAGCCATGGTATGCCATTCAGGCTCAGGCATATGAAAAGGGGCTTATCCGAGAGGGATACATAGGCAGCTGCAAATATATGTGCTTTGGCATATGGGACGTGGTAGGTCTGTACAGGCAGGCACTTGAGACCGACCCGCTGGGGCTGTACGGTCTGAGATAATGAAAGGAATGAGATTCGATGAAAAATTCACTTAAAGCATATGTTGACGGATTGTTTGCGGACGCTGCTCCAAGCCCTGCGCTGGAAGAGCTTCACGATGAGATACTTTCCAATCTTTCCGAGCGCTATGACGACTGCATAAAAGCGGGAATGTCTCCCCAGAGAGCATTTACCGCAGTTATCGGCACCATGGGCGACGTAAGCGGACTTATTGCACAGGTAAGCGGTTCGGGAGTGCATGAGGTGGGCATATTTGAAAAAATATCCCCCAAGAGCAGACTTTTTGAGAAATACGCATATGTATTTACAGAGGATAACCTCAAATCAATAAAGGGCGCAGTTATATCTGTGATGTGGCTGGCAATAGTCATCATCTACTTCCTTGTAAGCTTCCTCTATGGCGGCTGGACAGTCACATGGCTCATTTTTGTCGTAGGCGCTGCGCTGACGGTTTGCAGCAAAATGACGGGCAGCACCAAAATCAGC
>OQVL01000861.1_pt1 | contig 17279 bp, 19 predicted proteins | sample 1691501 | NCBI WGS metagenome assembly OQVL01 (sample SAMN03418253, study PRJEB22391) | human gut metagenome | biome: human-gut; feature: organic feature; material: feces | host: Homo sapiens | place: Tanzania | collected 2013-01 | reverse complement strand
CGCCGTCCTTGACGCCGCGCCAGAAGTTGCCGCCGCCGACCACGACGCCGACCTGCACGCCGGCCTCGACGCACTGCTTGATCACGTCGCACACGCCGCCGATGACCGCGAAATCCAGCCCCCGGTGCGCGTCGCCCGCCAGCGCCTCTCCGCTGATCTTGAGTAACACTCGTTTATATTTCGGTTCACGCATGGTAGAAACTCTCCTTTTCAATTCCCATCTATTTTATAATATAATGGGCGACTTGAAAAGAGGAAAATGCAAATTTCCCGGATTGTTTTCACTTTTTTCACATTCTGGAAGCCTCATGGCATTTTTGCATTGCGTTATCCGGGAAAATCGGATATAATGTATAAATTACAGGACATTTCATCCGGGAGGATCTAAGCATGGAAGAAGAAAGAAAGCCATTGGAGTCGAGAAACTTCATCGACGCCTTCATCGAAGAAGACATCGCGGAGGGTGGGCGCTTCCAGGGCCAGCAGGTCCACACCCGTTTTCCGCCGGAGCCGAACGGCTATCTGCACATCGGCCACTGCAAGGCGCTGACCATCGACTTCGGCACCGCCGAGCGCTTCGGCGGCCTGTGCAATCTTCGTATGGACGATACCAACCCCACCAAGGAGGACGTCGAGTTTGTCGACGCCATCAAGGAGGATATCCATTGGCTGGGCTTCGACTGGGGCGACCGCTTCTTCTACGGCAGCGATTACTTTGAAAAGGACTATGAGTACGCCGTCGAGCTGATCAAGAAGGGTCTTGCCTACGTCTGCGACCTGACGCCCGAGGAGGCAAAGGAGTACCGCGGCGACATCGGCAAGCCCGCCGTCTCCCCCTACCGCGACCGCGACGTGGAGGAGAACCTCGACCTCTTTGAGCGCATGAAGAACGGCGAGTTCCCCGAGGGCAGCCGCACGCTGCGCGCGAAGATCGACCTGGCCTCCGGCAACTTCAATATGCGCGATCCGGTCATCTACCGCATCCGCTATATGCACCATCACCGTCAGGGCGACAAGTGGTGCATCTACCCGATGTACGACTTCGCCCATCCCATTCAGGACGCGCTCGAGGGCATCACGCACTCGCTCTGCTCGCTGGAGTTTGAGGCGCACCGTCCGCTCTACGACTGGGTGGTGAACAATGTCTCCGTGCCCTGCAAGCCGCGCCAGATCGAGTTTGCCCGCCTCGGCATCGACCACACGGTGATGAGCAAGCGCAAGCTGCGCAAGCTCGTGGAGGAGGGCATCGTCTCCGGCTGGGACGATCCGCGGATGCCGACGCTCTGCGGCCTGCGCCGCCGCGGCTTCACGCCGAAGTCCATCCGCAATTTCTGCGACCGCATCGGTGTCGCCAAGAGCGCGAGCGTGGTGGAGTACGCCTTCCTCGAACACTGCCTGCGCGAGGACCTCAATGCCTCCGCCGAGCGCACGATGGGCGTGCTGCATCCGGTGAAGCTCGTCATCACGAACTATCCCGCGGGCAAGAGCGAGACCTTCGAGGTCGAGAATAACCCGACCGACCCCGCCGCCGGCACGCATGAGATCACCTTCTCCCGCGAGTGCTGGATCGAGGCGGACGACTTCATGGCCGAGCCGATCCCCAAGTATAAGCGTCTGTTCCCCGGCGGCCCCGAGTGCCGCCTGAAGGGCGCATATCTGATCAAGTGCGTTGGCTACGAAACGGACGAAAACGGCAATGTGACCGAGATCGCCGCCGAGTACGACCCCGACTCCCGCGGCGGCGACCCCGCCGACGGCCGCAAGGTCAAGGGCGCGACGCTCCACTGGGTGGACGCCGCCACCGCCATCGACGCCGAGGTGCGTGTTTACAGCGAGCTGTTCAGCGACCCCGCACCCGACGGCGCGGACAAGGATTTCCTTGCCTGCATGAACCCCGATTCCCTCGAAACGCTCACCGGCTGCAAGGTCGAGGCCCGTATGCGCGATGTGGCAGCGGAGTACGACAAAACCGAGAAGCAGGGCAAGACCGCGCCGAGCTTCCAGTTCATGCGCTTGGGCTATTTCTGCTTGGACAATAAGGATTGCTCCGCCGACCATCTGGTGTTCAACCGCTCTGTCACGCTCAAGGACAGCTTCAAGGTCTGAGCATAATGCCATGAAAAAAATTCCGACCGCTCTCACGGTCGGAATTTTTTGCGTTTCGGAGAGCCACTTAACCGGCGTTCTGCGCGAGGATATCGCGCGCGACAAAGACGCCGCTGGCCGAGGCGTGGGAGAGGGAATGGGTGATGCCGCTGCCGTCGCCGATGACATAAAGGCCGCGGTGCGCGGTCTCAAGGTGCTCGTCGAGCGCGACCTCCATGTTGTAGAACTTGACCTCCACGCCGTAGAGAAGCGTGTCGTCGTTCGCCGTGCCGGGGGCGATCTTGTCGAGGGCGTAGATCATTTCGATGATGCCGTCTAAAATGCGCTTGGGCAGCACGAGGCTCAGGTCGCCCGGCGTCGCCGCGAGGGTCGGGGTGACAAGACCCTCTTCGATGCGCTTGACCGTGCTGCGCCGGCCGCGCACGAGGTCGCCGAAGCGCTGGACGATGACCCCGCCGCCGAGCATATTGGAAAGGCGGGCGATGCTCTCGCCGTAGCCGTTGGAATCGTGGAACGGCTCGGAGAAGTGCTTGGCGACAAGGAGAGCAAAGTTGGTGTTCTCGGTCTGCATGGCTGCGTCCTCGTAGCTGTGGCCGTTGACGGTCACGATGCCGTTGGTGTTCTCGTTGACAACGATGCCGTGCGGATTCATGCAGAAGGTACGCACGTTGTCCTCAAACTTTTCGGTGCGGTAGACGATCTTGCTCTCATACAGCTCGTCGGTGAGGTGGGAGAACACGACGGCGGGCAGCTCGACGCGCACGCCGAGGTCCACACGGTTGGACTTGGTGGGAATGTCGAGCGCGCGGCACACGCCCTCCATCCACTTGCTGCCGCTGCGGCCGACGGAGACGATGCATTTGCCGCACTCGTACTGCGCGTCGGCGCACACGACGGTGAAGCCGCCATCCTTTGCCTCGAGCGCCTGCACAGGGGTGTCAAAGTAGAAATCGACCTTGCTCTTGAGGTCGTTATAGAGATTCTCGAGCACGACATAGTTGATGTCGGTGCCGAGGTGGCGCACGGAGGCGTCGAGCAGCTTGAGCTTGTGCTGGATGCAGAGCTTCTTGAACTGCGAGCCGGCGGTGGAGTAGAGCTTGGTGCCCTCACCGCCGTAGAGCATATTGATCTCGTCGACATAGTGCATCAGATCGAGCGCCTGCTGCTTGCCGATGTAGTCATAGAGCGTGCCGCCGAAATCGTTGGTGATGTTGTACTTGCCGTCGGAAAACGCGCCCGCGCCGCCGAAGCCGCTCATGATCGAGCAGCTTTTGCAGCCGATGCAGCTCTTGACCTTCTTGCCGTCGATGGGGCAATGGCGCTTTTCAAGGCTGTGGCCGGCTTCAAAAACGGCGACCCTGAGCGAGGGGACGAGCTTCGTCAGCTCGTAGGCGGAGAAGATGCCGCCGGGGCCCGCGCCGATGATGGCAACGTCGTACTTCATGATAACAACTCCTGTTCTGTGTTTTGCTGTGAGCAGCACGGCAGAGACTGCCGAGCCCTAAACATTCTACATGGGAAACAGAGAAAGTCAAGCGGATCGGCGATAGAAGCATTATTAAAAATAGCACAGCCTATCATAAGCTGTGCTATGGAGCAGTCAAAGATTCCTGCGGATGGTGCTGATGGCGTTTTTCTCCAGCCGCGAGACCTGCGCCTGCGAAATGCCGATCTCACCGGAGACCTCCATCTGCGTCTTGCCGTCGTAAAAGCGCATGGCTAAAATACGCTGCTCGCGCGGCGAGAGCTTGTCCACCGCCTCGCGCAGAGCGATCCGGTCGAGCCAGCTTTCGTCGGTGTTGCGCGTGTCGCGCACCTGATCCATCACGCAGACGGCAGAAAGATTACCTTTTACGACGCCTTGAATGATTTGAGAAGTTTATCCAATTTAGATGTTTATGTGACCGGAAGCAATTCCAGAATGCTTTCGAGCGATATTCTTACCGAGTTCAGGGGGCGGAGTGATGAAATCAGGGTGCATCCGCTTAGCTTTGCTGAGTATTATTCCGCCGTGGGCGGTGATAAAAACGAGGCGTTTGATGAGTATGCTTTTTATGGAGGCATGCCGCTTACTTTGTCAAGACCGAATGATGCGGCAAAAATGAATTATCTCAAGTCGCTTTTTTCAGAGGTGTATATTAAAGATATTGTTGAGCGCAAGAAAATAGAAAGGCAGGATGTGTTGGAGCAGATTTTAGACTTGCTTTGTTCATCCATTGGGTCATTAACCAATCCTTCTAAAATCGCCAATACTTTGAACTCCAAGCAGGGCTGCGCGGTATCAGGCAATACGATTCGTGCATATATCGGGCATTTGGAAGATGCATTCCTTTTTTCTGAAAGCAAGCGTTATGATTTAAAGGGGAAATCCTATTTTGATTCTCCGAATAAATATTACAGCGAGGATATAGGGCTTAGAAATGCGCGAATCGGCTTCCGCCAGCAGGAAATGACACACATAATGGAAAACATCATATATAATGAGCTTGCTATCCGGCAGCTTTCGGTTGATGTGGGAGTTGTTTATGCGAGAACGCTCAATGATAACGGCAGTTCGGTCCGCGTGCCGAGAGAAATTGATTTCGTGGTAAATTCGGGGGGAAAGAGAACTTATATACAATCGGCATATGCCATGCCTACGGAAGAAAAGGCAGAAACAGAAATCAGACCATTTACTCTTATCGGTGATTCCTTTCCTAAAATTGTAGTGCGGCGGGATATTGGCAAGCGCTGGTATGATGATAATGGTATTTTGCATATAAATTTAATTGATTTTCTTCTGGATAAGGAGCTTATTTGAGACTGTGATTTTAAGATAAGGAGGAATTATATGGAGCAATTAAGAGCAAAAAAAGGTTTCATCTGTGATATGGACGGTGTAATCTACCGCGGCGGCAATCTGCTGCCGGGAGTCAAGGAGTTCGTGGACTGGCTCAACAGAGAAGACAAGAAATTCTTGTTTCTGACCAACAACAGCGGACAGACACCGCTCGAGCTGAAACTGAAACTGCAGAATATGGGAATGGACATTGACGAAAGTCATTTTTATACAAGTGCGATGGCAACCGCGAAGTTTGTGAGTGAGCAGACACATCACTGCAATGCCTATGTAATCGGAGAACCGGGACTGGTCGGAGCACTTTACCAGTGCGGGGTTGCCATTACGGACAAAGATCCGGATTATGTAATCGTGGGCGAGAGCCAAAGCTATAATTATGAGACGATTTGCAAGGCTGTATCCCTGGTTCGCGGAGGGGCGAAACTAATCGGAACCAACTTCGACATGACGGGACCTTCAACCAGAGGAATTATTCCGGCATGCAGAGCGCTTATCTCACCGATTGAGATGGCAACCGGCAAGCAGGCGTATTTTGTGGGAAAACCGAATCCTCTTATGATGAGAACCGGATTGAAGATGCTGGGCGTGCATTCGGAAGAGGCTGCTATGATCGGTGACCGAATGGATACAGACATCATAGGCGGAGTGGAAAGCGGACTGGATCCGATTCTTGTCCTGTCGGGAGTGACGAGCAGAGAAGAAGTCGACCTCTTCCCATACAGGCCGCGTCTGATTCTAAACGGAGTGGGAGATATTCCGGAATAAAGGGAGAAGACATGAAAGCAACGGTAATTGTAGACAACAAGAAAAGTGAAGACCTCAAAGGCGAGTGGGGACTTTGCATATACATAGAATACAACGGGCAGAATATTTTGCTCGACGCGGGAGCATCGGATTTGTTTGCCGAAAACGCTGCGAGACTCGGAATGGATCTTAAAGCCGTGGACGCGGCAGTCCTTTCGCATGCGCACTATGACCACGCAAACGGAATGGAGAAATTTTTCCTCACAAATGATCAGGCAAAGTTTTATGTGCGGGAAACCTGCGATGAAAACTGCTATACAAAGTGGTGGTTTTTCAGCAAATACATAGGGATACCGAAGAAAATACTCGAGGAATATCCGGACCGATTTGTTTTTGCAAAAGATGACACGAAAATTGCGGACGGAGTCTACCTCATCCCACATAAGACACCGAACCTCGAAAAAATCGGAAGACGGGAGCACATGTACCAACGCAGAGCTGACGGATGGCATCCGGACAATTTTTCGCATGAACAAAGTCTGGTGTTTGAGACCGACAAGGGTCTTGTGATTTTTAACAGCTGTTCCCACGGTGGTGCGGCTAATATCATAAACGAGGTTGCACGGACTTTTCCGGACAAAGAGGTTCATGCGATAATCGGAGGATTTCACCTCTACAACAAATCGGCGGCAGAAGTTCGCGAATTCGCCAAGAGGGTCAAAGAAACCGGCATACAATATGCGTGTACCGGCCACTGCACCGGAGATAAAGCCTATGCGATTCTCGAAGAGGAACTTGGCGACAAGCTCCATCAGCTTCGCTGCGGCCTTGTGATGGAATTTTAAAAATGAAAAGGAGATACAGCAAATGAAAATGAAGAGAAAATTAGTCTTAGTCTTGGCTTTGTCTTTAGTGATATCGATGATTCCGGCGCCTGCATCCGCAGCACTCAAGAGCGCAGGCTCTCCGACGGAAGTTCAGACCTTGGTATCCGGTGAAAACTTGGAACATAATTTCGTAAAGGTTACAGCAAACGGCACGACGATGAACATCGAGGTCGAAACTCCGGTGAAGGCTGCGGAGTATAATATCTCTGTGCGCCAAAAAGGCCGCAATGCGAGTGACTGGGCAGGACGTGCTACCCCGACGGATATGGGCGAGTATAATAAGTTTTCTTTTGAACTGCAGAACTCGACGAAGCTGAACGGCGCGATGAGCGGCGATTATGTTTTGCTGATTACGAAGCAGTTAGGCTCTAAACCGGGACCGGTTATCTATAAAAACTGCGCATTCCGTGTAACCAACGGACACTTCTCGATTTTGCAGTATGATAAGGTTATCAACGAAAACGCACGCATTGATAAGAATGCCAATAAGAAGAAAAAAGCTTCTGCTTTCAAGAAAACCAATCTCAGCGATGTGAAGACGATTTGCTTCCGTGACCCGGTAACGAAAAAGGTTGCGTCAGTGACCAAGAAGAAGGTAAACTACTTCAAGACGGTTTCCAATCAGGTTGTAAAGGGTGCAACGACAGATTACGAAAAGCTTTTGAAGATTTATGAATATGTCGCAGAAAACTTCTACTATGACGATGTTGCTTTTAGAACGAGTTCGAAGCAGTATGTTGATCCTTACAAGAACCTCTATAACATGAGAAACAAGAAAAAGAGTGCGAACAGTGAAGACGGCAAGGTTGCTACAACCTGTGTCGGCTATTCGGCAGCAATCTGCGCGCTTGCCAGAGCGCAGGGCATCCCTACTCGAATCGTAAACGGCCATCATATCAGCCTTAACGGGACAGAGTACAACAACTGGTCAACGGAGTCGAACATCACAAAGCTCGACCACTGGTGGAACGAATGCTATGTTGACGGACGCTGGATTACAGTTGATGCGACTACAGGCTGCAGCAACAAATGGGATCGCAATACCAACACATGGACTTATACAGGTCTGACCAACTACATCTACTTCGACCCGACGCCGGAACAGCTTGCAACATCGCATATGCTGCTGGCAGTTAAAGGAATATGAACATAAATACGGATATTACAATCAATCAAATAATTGAAAGTTCCATTTATTTCACCGCAACAGTCTCGACTTTCTGGATTTTGTTTCGCCAATGGCTTCGCTTTTCCGTTAAGAAAACCTTAGGTCTGGCAGCGGTATTTGTATTCATTGACGATGTATCGGCTCTGCTGACTCCTTTTGGAAGCGGATGGATTCTTTCAATCATATTTCTGGTGGATGCAGCTGCGGAGATACAACTGGTAAAGTGGGGATATCGGCGGAAGGCGTGCATTTTGTACGAAATTCAGTGTCTGCTTTTTAATATACTTGGCATCGCGATTATTGCAGCCCTTACGGCACTTTACGGCATGCTTATGGGAAGAGACAGTCAGACATGGTTTTTAGATGAAACCGCCACGCAAGCGGACTACATCATAAAATATATTGGAATGATAATCGGCTATGTGGTATCTTTCTGGATTACAAAAAAATGCATTCTCCTTCTGGAATACCTTACAGAAAAAGAAGTATGGATTTTTTCAGTTGGTCTGGTTGGGCTGCACTTGCTGTTCACTTTCGTGACACGGACCTTTATGGAGGATTCGAGTCAATATATGGCCGGATTTTTTGTGACACTGTACGGCATTTACAATGTAGGAATGGCACTGCTTGGCGTATTGACTTTGATGCTTCCGCTTCTTCGCTTGCGGCGTGAGAACCGGGAATTGCGATTGTATTGATATTGTATTTTTCTGCCGCTTCAATGGTATGTTCAACAAGCACATCGGTAACTGCCGCCTGGAAGCTTGCCGCTATATCGGCTTTGTTAACTTCAATACCCAACTGTTCCTGTTTATGAAGATAGTTGATAACGGCAGTTTTAACACCCGAAAAAGAAAAATCAAGCGAATCCCTTATCTCTTCCATCATGTTGTTGTAGAAATACAGGTTATGGAGCACGCACAGTCTCATTCCAAGCATCTCCTTTGCCTTTAAAAGATGCCTGATATATGCACGCGAATATGTGCGGCAGGCAGGACAGTTACAGCCCTCCTCTATAGGGCGCATATCCTTCTGATACTTCTGGTTGAACAGATTCAGCTTGCCGTGATTCGTGTATACATGTCCGTGACGTCCGTTTCTGCTTGGATATACACAGTCAAAGAAATCAATTCCTCTCTCAACACCCTCAAGTATATTGGCAGGAGTTCCTACTCCCATCAGGTATGTAGGCTTATTTACCGGCAGATACGGTACTGTCTCATCAAGAATATGGTACATCTCCTCATGACTCTCTCCTACAGCCAGTCCGCCGACAGCATAGCCGTCCAGCTCAAGCTCAGAAATGCGCTTTGCATGGTCAATTCTGATATCATCATAAATAGCACCCTGATTGATGCCGAACAACAGCTGCTCCTTGTTGATGGTATCAGGTAAGCTGTTTAAGCGCGCCATCTCCTTTTTGCACCTCTCAAGCCAGCGTGTGGTCCTATTTACAGAGTTTGTCACATACTGTCTGTCTGCAACACTCGATGGGCACTCGTCAAATGCCATAGCTATCGTGGAGCCAAGGTTTGACTGTATCTGCATACTCTCCTCAGGTCCCATAAATATCTTGGCACCATCAATATGCGAGTTGAAGTACACGCCCTCCTCCTTTATTTTGCGAAGACCGGCGAGTGAAAACACCTGAAATCCGCCGGAATCTGTAAGGATTGGTCTGTCCCACACCATGAATTTGTGCAATCCGCCAAGCTCTTTAATGATTTTATCTCCGGTTCTTACATGCAGGTGATATGTATTTGACAGCTCAACCTGACACTTTATCTCCTTTAAATCGTCCGTAGAGACAGCGCCCTTTATCGCGCCGACTGTTCCCACATTCATAAATACAGGGGTCTGTATATCTCCATGCACAGTGTGGAAGGTACCTCTCTTGGCACGTCCCTCCTGTTTTAGTAACTCATATTTAGCCATATTGTAATTTAATTCTCCTGTTTCTTTTACTTATCGCCATTGCCCACAATCTTTCGGATTAATATTCCGTTGGTCAGCAGTGTGGTATCTATGCAATGCCTCTCAAAGAGCACTTCGCCGTCCTTTGGCACCTCAATATCCTCATCAGAGCAGTTGACTATAACCTCCACATATGTATCCACCCAGCCCATCTTTCTGAACTGTATAACCCTTGGATTGTCAGCAAAATCGTCAGGGAAATGGAAGTTTCTGCCCTTTAAAAGCGGCTCACTCGCTCTTAAATGAATGAGCTTTGATACCATCTCAATGCGCTCCTTAAACTTGCCTGCCTCGATATCCTCCCACGGCATACAGCGTCTGCAGTCAGGGTCATAGCTGCCCGGCATGGCAATCTCAGTGCCGTAATATATACATGGGCTGCCCGGCATGGCAAAAAGTACCGCAAGCTGTGCAAAGTACTGGTCGAGATTCTTTGTATCAGAGCGAAGGCGCTTTGTATCATGTGAATCAAGCAGATTGAAAAGCACATCATTGGTCTGCTGCATGTAGTTGGTATAACATCTGTTTATAGTATACTCAAAATCCTGATTTGTCTGGCTCTTGTCTATCCAGAAATCCTTGATGCTCTCTCCAAGCGGATAGTTCATAACCGCATCGAACTCATCTCCGCGCAGCCACGGAAGAGCATTATGCCATATTTCGCCCAAAATGTAAATATCCGGATTGATTTCCTTAAGCCTTGCCCGAAGCTCCTTGCAGAAGCGGTGTGACACCTCATTTGCCACATCAAGGCGCAGTCCGTCTATATGATAATTTTCTACCCAGTTGGCGCAGATATCGATAAAGTATTTTCGCACCGCCGGATTATTTGTATTGAGCTTTGGCATATTGTCAAAAAAGCCAAACGTATAAAACTGTCCCTTTTTAGCCGCTCCATGCTTAAAGTCAAGAGGCCATTCATTGATCATAAACCAGTCATAATACTCCGAATCCGTCCCCTTTGCCAAAACATCCTGCCACGGTGCAAAATAATAGCCACAGTGGTTGAACACTCCGTCAAGCATGATTCTCATATCACGTTTATGCGCTTCCAGCACAAGGCTCTTAAAGGTCTCTTCATCGCCAAAGCGCGGGTCTATCTTTGCATAATCCGTTGTATCGTACTTATGATTGCTCGGTGACTCGTTTATCGGTGTCAGGTATATTCCGTTTATTCCAAGCTCCTTTAAATAATCAAGCTTTTGAATGATTCCTGCGAGGTCTCCGCCGAAGCACTCCTCATTTTTGACCTTGCCCCTGTTTCTCCACGGAACAACATAGTCAGGATCTATCGAGTGGTCTCCATTGCAGAACCTATCCGGAAATATCTGATACCATATAGTGTCATTTACCCACTTCGGTGTGACCGGAATATCACACGGATTCATCCATGGGAACACAAAGCACTGGCGGCTCCTGCCCTCAAGTGCCATCTGCTCTGCGCTCACAAAGCCATCCTCAAAGTAAAACCATCTCTCGTCCTCTGTGATGAGCTCGAAGTAATATTTAAGTCTCTTGAACTGTGGCTTTACCGTGGTGGTCCACCATATCTGGTGCTTTAGTTTCTTTTTAAATATAATCGGCTGCTTATCGCCATTCCAGGTCTCTCCACCTCCTAAGATACCGGCTGCGAATGGGTCACCGAGTATGATATTTACTTCCTTCACATCATAACCGGTCTTTATATTTATGATTAATTCATCCTCATTTAAAGGATAGCAGTAGTTGTCGTATGCCTGGTGAAATACCCCGTTAAATTCCATGTTTTTACTCCTTCTTTTTTTGCTCGAAAGTTATCTAAATAAAATAATATCATAGTTTTCTTGACTATTCAACTTGGTATTACTTATAATATACCTATTATCATAAAAAGGAGTTCAACATGGCAGGTTCATCATACGGAAATATTTTTAAGGTAACAACATGGGGAGAATCACACGGAAAGGGCTTAGGTGTCGTTGTGGACGGCGTTCCTGCGGGGCTTGAGCTGTGTGAGGAGGATATCCAGATATTCTTAAACAGAAGAAAGCCGGGACAGTCCAAGTTCACTACTCCGCGCAAGGAGGATGATGCGGTTGAGATTCTCTCCGGCGTGTTTGAGGGAAAGACTACAGGTACACCTGTTTCTATGGTTGTGTGGAATAAAAATCAGAAATCAAAGGATTACAGTGAGATTGCTTCGTACTATCGTCCTGGGCATGCTGACTTTTGCTTTGATGAGAAATACGGCTTCAGAGACTACCGAGGCGGTGGTCGTTCTTCGGGACGCGAGACAATAGGCCGTGTTGCAGCAGGTGCTATCGCTGTAAAGATGCTATCGAGCCTTGGCATAAAATTTCTTACATACACCAGGTCAATAGGACCTGTTACAATTGATGAGGTTAATTTTGATGCCCATGAGATTTACAACAATTCACTTTATATGCCTGATGCCGATGCAGCGCTAAAGGCTTCTGAATATCTGGATGAATGCCTTAAATCACTCAATTCATCAGGCGGTATGTGTGAATGTGTCATCACAGGTCTTCCTGTTGGGCTCGGTGATCCTGTATTCGAGAAAATTGATGCTAATCTGGCAAAGGCTATTATGTCTATCGGAGCTGTAAAGGGCTTCGAAATCGGTGATGGCTTTGATGCGGCAAAGGCAACAGGACTTACAAACAATGATGCCTTTATTATGAGGGATGGCGCTGTTTCAAAAGAGACAAATCACTCCGGCGGTACTCTCGGCGGCATGACAGACGGCTCACCGCTTATTTTCAGAGCTGCCATAAAGCCAACTCCTTCAATCGCAGCTACACAACACACTGTAAATAAAGCCGGTGAAGATATAGAGATTTCCATCAAGGGACGTCATGATCCGATTATCGTGCCACGTGCTGTAGTTGTTGTTGAAGCTATGGCTGCAATTACTATTGCGGATGCACTGCTTATGAATATGGGAGCACGCATGGATCGCATCACTGATTTTTATAAAAAATTATAACTTTGTCATATAGCAAAAAGCATCTATCCATTTTTCCGGACAGATGCTTTTTATCTATTTCATTGGAACAATCTGTAATGTTTTTCCTAATGAATTTAAAATTTTTAATACTGTAGAGAGCTGTGGGTCTGACGTTCCGTTTTCCATTCTTGAAATCACAGGCTGCTTAATTCCACTCATTGCTTCAAGTTGCTTTTGCGTTATCCCATTTTCCTCTCTTGCTTTTATCATCTCATTAATGATTGCAACACGAACTTCACTTTCCGCAATCTCTTCTGATGTAAATAATTGTTTTTCAAGTTCATCCCATGAAGAACCTTTTGGATTAATCTTTGATTTACTCATTTTCATTACTCCTTTCTAAATAATCCTTCATAAGTTTATTAGCCTTTTTTATTTCTCTTAGAGGTGTTTTCTGTGTTTTTTTATGAAACTGCGATAACAAAATAATATCATTACCGTTATATGCAAAAAACAATATTCTATCCTTTAGCGGTCTTAATTCCCACAGTTCACCATCTAAATGGCGTACAAAAGGCATTCCGGCTCTGGTTCCATTTTCTCTTAAAATATTTAGATAATCCTGTATTTTTTGTAATTTAATTAAACTATCCTTAGAATTTTTCTTTTTTAGAGAAATTATATATTCCTTAACCGGCTCATTGCCCTTTTTATCTTTATAGAAAAAAATATTATACATTATCATACCTCCCCATAAAATAAATATAACTTAAATGCATATTTATGTCAATAGAAAATGCACTCAAAATATATTTCCAAGAAGCAGCGGATTAAACAATAGATACTGCGCATTTGTCACCACAAAAGCCAAGTATGCATTTGATTCCATACAACAGCAAAGTGATAAGAACGACCGCCATAACCATCACAAATGACTTTGATGCCATAAGCTGCCTTCTGCCCATGAGCATATTGTCAAGTGTAGGTGTCAGATTTTATATTCAAAATAGTAAAAAGCTGCTACTCTCTAAAGAATAACAGCCTTTCTTACTATATCAGCCTTTTGGAATTTGACCATCAACATACAAAATGTGATTCACTAACCACTCTGTGAGATATTTTAAAATTCCCATAATCTGTTCATCCTGATCTTCTATCTCATCATTATGGTGTTCCATAAATTCATCAAGTTTGTGTATAAATTCCTGATGCTGAACTTTCTGTGTAAATAACTTCTTATAATTAATAGACTCCATATACTGCTCTTCGTCAGTAAAGTGTTTTACTGTATAATCACGAAGATTTTCCAATATTATGTCAATTCTATCGTATTTATCTGGTGTATTCTCGTCATGAAGCAATTCATAAGCCTCATCTGCATACTTAAATAACTGCTTGTGTTCTTCATCTATCATATCTATTCCGATATAATATTCTGGTTTCATTTCATACATCCATTAGTCCTTCTTTCATTTTTATTCAGCATTTGAAAAAATGCTTTTAGCATTTCCATAATCCATGCAGGTTACAATATGCATATACTTCTTCTACCTGTTCACCATCGAAAAGACAAAAATCTGCTATCGGCTCCTGCCCTGGATTTAACTGTTTTCTGTATATTCCCTGATTGGTATTTAATGTAATCCACTCAATAAAATGCTCTTCAAGCATTGGATGTTTTGTCTCTCCGACCACGACATGAACATAACTGCCTTCCACAGTATACACAGGTACATGCTTCTCAACAGCAGCATCTGTCACTCCGGCTTTTAATTCCTGCATAGGTTCTCCGCAACAAATTACAGGAACACCTTTATCTTTTACCTTTTCAATAATATTTCCACAATGTTTACATATATAATACTTTACTTCCATGTTTTTCCTCCTTTACTTTCTCCCTGCATTTCGGGCAAATGCCCTTAAATGAAATATCATAATCCAAAAATTCAATTCCATGAGTGTTATGAATTCTTTCCAGTAAATCCGGTATTTCATCCATATCCACATCTGAAACCGCACCGCATTTTACGCACCTGACATGGTAATGATTTTTCAATGTAAAATCAAACCTATTTGGTCCATCCGGAACTTCGACCTTTCTTAATGCACCTTCCTCTACCAATATATCAAGATTTCTATATACAGTTCCTTTTCCGATTGTAGAATATGCTTCTTTTATAAATTCATACACCTCATTTGCTGTAACATGCCTTTTCATCTCATATACAGCATTTCGGACCAAATCTTTTTGAATGGTATTTCTTCTGGTTGTCATTTCTTCTCCTTATTAGTAATTGTTCCTAATTAGGATTATATTTTATATTTTATGTGTCGTCAAGGCAAAATAGGAATTATTACTATTTTTTGTTATTTTCTTTTTCAATTTAAGCTGGCTTTCACTTTATTCAAGCTAAATAGTGATTTTAATGAATTGACATGCCGGTTGCTATGAAAATCCTGCTTATCTCTGACTCAACCGGCATGCTTAATATTAATTTCAACGGATTAGCATGCCGTTAGCCATGAAAATCCTGATTATCTCTGACTCAACCGGCATGCTTAATATAAATTTGGGCAAAACAGCATGCCAACGGCTATGCTAGCCGCTTCTTTCCATAAAACGCAGCCACTATACACCAGATCACGATAGAGCTGTTCGTGCTGCTCTGGCTCATAACAGACATCCATGTAGCCACAGGAACCTGCATAGCCTGCACAATATCCGGGATCACAACCAACAGTATATTCAGTGTAACCGGATGAAAAACGAAAAGCATCGCTAGTTATTGTTCTGCGTACAGTTTGCCGCATCAATGGCAATGACCAGCATTAACGCCATGATCTCATCCTCCGGCCGCAGAATATCAATCGCGTAGGTATCACCCCAGCGGAACAGCTGCTTGGAAATATGCACGACCACACTGCAGCCCTCATATACATCATAGTCCCATGCCAGAAAATCGCCTTCGCAGCGCCATCCGTTATAATCCAGACTATATTTGGGGTGGAACAGGGTAAACTGTTTTTCAATGCTTCCAAAATATTTCCCACCAATTTCAATATCAAACGCCGGCAGCAAAGTAAACAATCTCTGCTTTACCATTCCGATCTGATTTTTTGACCGGTCGCAGACGCGCAGCTGGTGTCCCAGTCGAAACAGCTTTGCTTCCACAAAATATTTGGGATTTCCATATTCATCATAAACATCATATGTATCTGCCCATGAAAAAACTCTCTGTTTTAATAATAATCTCATTCTTATTCCCCCTTATCGATACTCCAAAACTTCATTCATCGCTTTTCTCGGTCTCGGTGCCGGATCTTTCGCTGCATAGCCTAGCGCAACCGCTCCGGTCTGCATCTACCGCTTCATAAGGCAAGCGGCCATTGGTATTCATGACAATGATAACGTCAAGGGCCAGGATTCCGACAGCCTCTTCCCAGGCATACAAAAGCGGAAGCTGTACAGGGCTTCTGTTATAAAAAAATCCTGCTATCACGTTATCCAGTTGCAATCACCTTTACGATTTCCTGTACTTAAATAATCATGACAGCAGGACTTTATTGACGCAAACTGTCGTTAGTCTCTGATCCGCCTATAATACACTATTTAAAAATTGTTTTGCCTTATCTGTCTTGGGATTTTCAAACATTTCGGCCGGTGTGCCCTCTTCGAGTATCACTCCGTCATACATAAATACGACACGGTCAGCTACCTCTCTGGCAAATCCCATTTCATGTGTGACACAGATCATGGTCATTCCCTGTTTGGCAAGATCCTTCATAACGTTTAATACCTCACCGACAAGCTCCGGATCCAGCGCAGAGGTTGGCTCATCAAAGAGCATGATCTTGGGCTCCATGGCAAGCGCACGGGCAATGGCCACACGCTGCTGCTGTCCGCCGGACAGATTGTTGGGGTATGCATCCGCCTTGTCTGACAGTCCAACCTTGGCAAGCAACTCCAAAGCCAGCTTGTCTGCCGCTTCGGGATCCATGTTTTTAACCTTGATCGGAGAGATCTTGACATTGTCCCTGACGCTCAGATGCGGAAAAAGATTGAACCGCTGGAATACCATTCCCATTTCCAGCAAAAGTGCTTTGTGCTTTTCCTTGCTCATGCCACCGACAACTTTACCTTTTTCTGCATGAACAAACAGTTCATCTTCGATAAAGATCTTACCGGAGGTAATCGTCTCCAATGTATTTAAGGAGCGTAAAAATGTAGACTTACCGGCACCGGAAGGTCCGATGATAACGATAACCTCTCCCTGCTCTACAGTCAGATCCACATCCTTTAATACCTTTAAATCTCCAAAATCCTTGCATAATGCTTCTGTTTTAATATATGACATGTCTGACTCCCTCCTATTCGTATACGGAATATTTCTTCTCAAGTCTGTTAAAGATAAATGAGAATACGGCTGTAATGATCAGATAAATGATCATCGCCGGAATATATACAAGTGCCGTTGCGGATGAAGAAGAAATCGCTCTTGTCACCTTTGTCAGATACCCAGTCAGATAGAGCATACTCCAAAGATTATCCTCCGACGAATGAAGATAATCATATGTCAGGCTCTCATCAATTCTCTGAATTATGCAGCCACCATT
>OQVL01000860.1_pt1 | contig 17283 bp, 13 predicted proteins | sample 1691501 | NCBI WGS metagenome assembly OQVL01 (sample SAMN03418253, study PRJEB22391) | human gut metagenome | biome: human-gut; feature: organic feature; material: feces | host: Homo sapiens | place: Tanzania | collected 2013-01 | reverse complement strand
TATTGACACAACGGCTTGCAATAGATGCAGTTCTGAACAGCAGTATTATGTACAGGAAGCATACAATCGCTGCGCCTTCCACTCCCATCTCCTCTATTATAATGGAATATATGAAGTCAGAAAAGGCTTGCGGCAAATAGTCGCGCGCCGTAGAATTTCCAGGACCCTTGCCCACCATATTAGACGAGGCGATGGCTATGTTAGAATAACCAACCTGTGCCTTGGTGTCAAGATCGAACTTTTCTGGCGGTACGGGCTCATTGTTGAAGAACTCATTTATACGACCTTTCCATGTGTCCATACGATGGAGCACTTTACCGAAGACAGACTTCTCTTCTTTCTTCTCTGTAGCCTGCTGACTGTCTATGACTTTCTCCGTCATGGCAAGCTTCGGGTCATTTCTCTCCAGCTCTTTCTGATCGGTTCCGAAAAGCATTATGGCTGCAATGCCCAGCAATCCTGATATAAGTATACATCCAAGCAGGTTGCCAATAAGCCTCTTTGGCACTCGTCCTATCCACATCATCAATATCACCACAGATCCGAGAAGAAATGCCGTGGAGAGATTCTCCGTGACAATAAAGGCAAGAAAGACTCCACTCAAGATAAGAATATACTTGAAAGCCCTCTTTTCCGCCCCATGCTCGGTCTGCATCGCAAGGTGGAAACCGTCGTAATCATAGGACGCGAACGACAGCGGTTCCAACGTCCGGACATCAATGTCCAGCCGCAATTCTTCGTTCAATTCGCGGTGCAACGCCCGTTCCGGCGTTTCCCCCCGTTCGATTTTACCGCCGGGGTATTCCCACATGCCCGCCAGACTTTTCCCCGCGGGACGTTGAGAAAGCAACACTTTGAAATCGGGGGTGATCAAAGCTCCGGCGACGACCCACAGCACTTTCATTTCATTTTTCCTTTCGGCAGCCAGACGGACATCGGATTTTCCAAATCCCCGCTGTTTAAATCAACAACGCGAAAACGATAGATCTTTACCGTCGGCGACCAGTAATTCGCGGGCAACCCCGCCTTTTGTTTCAAATGTGCCAAAAATTCCTTCGGCGACGGGAAAGTCCCCCAGATTTGCGGCAAGAACAACGCCTTGTTAGACCGTTCGCGGAAAATCACGCCGTCCTGTTGCGGGTCAAGCTTTGTCAGCAAATCGTCTTCGTCGTCGAAACGGATCTGAACGGGATCGGTCAAAACGGAAATGGACAATTCGGCGGTTTTGATTTCGTCTTCGGTCAGCGGAACAAACCGGAAATCCGAAAAAACGGCGTTGTAAGCGTTTTCCGACACATCGTCCAGCAAAGACCGCGACGGTTCGCCCGTCCCCGCCCCGCCGCGCAACGCGCCGTTATGGTAGATATTGACAAAGGTTGCCGTTTTGCGCGCAAATTCCTCCGGATAGCGGGATTCCGACACGCGCAGGGGACGCCCGCGTTCAAACCCCGAAATGATCGACTGCGCCGCGACGCGCAACAACGCTTCCTGATGTTCGCGCAGAACCGCCTCGATATGTTCCAAATCCTCGCGCGTCCCGTCGTCGTTTTCATACACGCCGAACGCGCCGTAGCCCAAAGTTTCGTCGGTTCTCACGTCGCCCGCGCCCGACGTCGCCAGCGAATCGATCAGTCTGACCGTCGATCCGTTTTCCGCCGCGTAAGCCAGCATGCCCGCAACGGGCAGGGACGCGCAGAAATGGCGTTTTTTAATCCTGCCGTATTCCTTGTTTTCAGCCATTCTGACCGCTTCGCGCACCATCTTTTCGACTTTGTCCGCGTCTTTGCCCGACGCCATGTCCGACGATACGACAACGACGGTTTCCAATCCGCCCCAAACCGCGTCAATCAAATCGGCGACCTGTTCGATACTGGCGTCTTCGACCAAAACGGGAACGATTTCAACGTCCTTGGAAAACACGGCTGACACGAACGGCAACTGGGATTCCAGCGACGATTCGGCTTCGTGAGCGGCTCCGTCATAGTCGATCCCCTGAATTTTCAAAAGCTTTTCATTCATTTCGCGGTCGACTTTGAACCGACGGTCGGGCATTTCCCAATACAGCGCGTCCGACAGCGATATGCCGTAATACTTGCCCCGATGCGACGATCCGATCAAAACAACGCGCTTTACAAAAGGTTTCAGCCGCCGCAACGCCGCGTATCCCGCCGCCGTAACGTCCCCCGCGAAAATCTGCGCGCCGTGCGGAACGATGACGGCTTTGGGGATTTCGTCCGCGGGCAGACGCAAACGCCCGTCCGCCGCATCAATCAAATCGGTCGCTTTTTTCACCAGATCCGCCCCGTTTCGGGGATAAAGCGTCCCCGCCGCGACGGGATATCTGATTTTATGCGCTCCGCCGTCCGACGCCGGCGCGGGCGCGACGATCGCGAAAAAAACAAAACAGCAAAACGGTATCAAAAGGTCTTTCGGTTTCACGGCGCATCAATCCTTTTCAAACAATCCGTCAGCGAATCGAACAACCCGTTCATCAAAGCATCATAGAAACCGACGCCCGCCGGAACGCCCGCCCCCATCGGATCCAGCACGCCCGTTTCGACATTCAGCCCCCGCGCGGCGGTCGTTACCGCCTTGTCGGAAAACTGCGGTTCGGAAAACAGGCATACTTTTCCGGCGGCTTTGATTTTATCGCGCAGTTCCGACAGCGCCCGCGCCCCCGAAGCGTGATGCGCGTCGATATGAAGCGCGCCCAAAGACGAAACGCCGAACGCCCGTTCGAAATAGCCGAAAGCGTCGTGAAACGTGACAAACGGCTTGTTTTTATACGGCGCGAGTTTTTTTTCGCCTTTTTTCAGCAAAGCCCGTAATCCTTCGGCGACTTGGGCGGCGTTTTTGTCGTAAAGCGTTTTATTGTCCGGATTGATCCGTCCCAGATTTTCCGCCGCGATTTCGGCGACGACCGCCATATTCGACGGCATCAGCCAAAAATGCCCGTCCGTTTCCGTTCCGCCCGCTACGGGCAGAACGGTCAGTCTTTTGTCCGACAGGACGGCGACGCTTTTGCCTTCGACCCCCGCGGCTTCCAGCGATTTTGGCAAAAAAGACTCCAGCGCGGCGCCGCCCCAAATCACCAGATCGGCGTTCGCCAGCTTGCGCATATCGGACGGCTTTAACGCGTAATCGTGCGGCGAAACGGCGGGATTCAGCAACAGTTCGGGCTTGCCGCCCCCCGCCATGACCGCCGAAACGATCGAATGAACGGGGGCGATTGACGCGACGACGGCGGGCGCGGCGCGGCATGTTCCCGAAAACAGCAGAACTGACAAAAAAACAGTCTTGACCAACATGAAAAAGTGTCCTTTAAGTCGTTAAAGGTATTACGCTTCGGCGCAAAAAACAAGTTTTAAGACGGAAACGCAATGACGCGCGAAAAAAAGAACGATAAAATCGTCGAATTAAAGGACATCTGCCTGACCTTTGACGGCGCGGCGGTTTTGGAACATATCGGCTTCAGCATCGCGGCGGGGCAAATCGTAACGCTGATCGGTCCGAACGGCGCGGGAAAAACAACCTTGCTGAAAACGGTCTTGGGCATCGTCAAGCCCGATTCGGGGTCGGTCTGGCGCAAAGAAGGACTGAAAATCGGCTATGTGCCGCAAAAGATCAATCTGCCCCGCAGTATTCCGCTGACCGTCGAACGGTTTTTACGGCTGGACGGCGACTATCCCGACCGGAAATTGCGCGAAGTTCTGGAAATGACGGGCATAGCGCGGCTGACCGGACACAGTGTCCACCCGTTGTCGGGCGGGGAAACGCAACGGCTCTTGCTGGCGCGCACTTTGCTGAAAGACCCCGACCTGCTGGTGCTGGACGAACCCGCCCAAGGACTGGATCCCGTCGGCGAAGAACGGTTCTACGCCCTGCTGGAAACCCTGAACCGCGACAGAAATTGCGCGATTTTGATGGTGTCGCACGACTTGCACGTCGTTATGGCGAAAACCCACCGCGTGCTGTGCGTCAACCGCCATATCTGTTGCAGCGGTTCGCCCGAAGAAATCGCCGATCGCCCCGAATACCTGCAACTGTACGGCGAACACCCGACGCTGGCGATCTACCGCCATCGCCACAATCACAAACATCTGCCCGACGGGAGCATCGAATATGTGGACTGAACCTTTCGTCTGGCGGGGATTGGTCGCCGCCGCCGTCATGGCTGTTCTGGCAAGCCCGATCGGGTGTTTGATGATTTGGCGGCGCACCGCTTATTTCAGCGACGCGTTGTCCCATTCCGCGCTGACGGGCGTTTTGCTGGGACTGACGCTGGGCATCGGACAAAACGCGGGCGTCGCGCTGGTTGTCTGTCTGACCGCGGGCGTTGTGGCGCAATTGTCGGACAAATGCGTCACGGGCATTGATATTCTGCTGATCATCATCGGGCAAACCGCCTTGTGCGCGGGCATCGTCGGACTGTCCTATCTGCCGCGGGTACGCACCGATCTGACGGCGTACCTGTTCGGCGACATTTTATCGGTGACGGACGAAGATCTGATTTTCATCGCCTGCGCCGGAACGATCTGCGCCGTCTTGCTGGCTTTAAACTGGAAAAAGCAAATCTTTGCCGCCGTCATGCCCGATGTCGCGCAAAGCGAAAACGTGTCGACGTCAGGACAATCCGCCGTTTTTATGACGCTGACCGCGCTGTTCGTGTCGTTGGCGATGAAAACGACGGGATTGCTGCTGGTGTCCGCTTTGCTGATCATTCCGCCCGCCGCCGCCCGATTTTTTGCGAAATCCCCCGAACAAATGGCTTTTTTGGGCGGTTTAATCGGCGTGTTTTGCGTCGTTTCGGGTTTGGCGGCGTCCGTGTGGTTCGACGCCCCCGCCGCCCCCGCGACCGAAATCATCGCGGCGATTTTGTTCGTCTGCGCCGTTTTGTCGCGGCACGGTAACAAAACAATCATCTAAACCCGCTTGCCAAAACGACGGAAAATGTATTATAAAAGAGCGTTAAATGGGATAAAGATATGGCTACGATTGACGAACAACTTTTTTCCGACATCTGGTACACGCCGGATCACACGCTTTACATTCACGACGGAGAAACCCGCTTCGGACTGAAAGTGCTGGAAGTCGACGACGCGGAAGATTTTCATCAGGCTTTGGAACGCGCCTATACGGGACGATCCAGCTATTCCATGGCGTACGGATCGACCATGTACCGCGTTGAACGCGTGTCGACGCTGACGGGCGTGATGTATTCCGCGCGACGCATGCCGCGCAAAACCCCCGATGTCGTTCGTCTGGGATTGCCCGAAGCCGTCACCAACCACCTGATTTCCCTGAACCGCGAATCGGGGCTGATTTTGTGGGCGGGTCCCACGGGCGCGGGCAAAACAACGTCCATTTCCTGTCTGATGCGCAAGTTTTTGGAACGCGAAGGCGGCTACGCCTACACGATTGAAGATCCCCCCGAAATGCCTTTGGACGGGATTTACCAATCCAAACGCGGCGGTTTGGGCATGTGCAAACAAACCGAACCCGACAATAACGATTGGGGCGAATCCCTGAAATCGGCTTTGCGTTGCCGCCCCCGCTATATTCTGGTGGGCGAAATCCGCACGCCCGAATGCGCCAGTCAGATTTTGCGCGCGGCGACTTCCGGTCACTTGGTGTTGTCGACAATTCACGCCAACAGCGTTGAAGACGCGCTGAACTCGGTCATCAAGTACGCCACCAGCGCGGATTTGAGCGAAGAACTCGCCGCCGACCTGCTGGGGCGCGGAATTTTGGGCGTCATTCACCAAAAATTGCAGGGCATCAAAACGATGTTCCCCGAAATCCGATTCGTGTTTGCCAATCCGGATCCGTCCGTAGCGGATCAGTTGCGCATCAGCATTCGCGACCGTCAGATCTCGCTGGGCACCCTGATGGAATCCCAAGCCGCCCGCCTGTATCAGGGGAAGCCCCTGTTCCGCGAACCGGAAATTTGATTTTTCGCAAGATCCGTTTTTTAAAAGCCTTTGCCGCGCGCGAAGGCTTTTTTATTATTACGACAGATCCGATATCGACGGACGGAAAAACGATAATCCGCCGAAACGCTTTCATCTGTTTTCGCGCCGGCGGATTTCGTTCCCTTCCCGCGCGCCGAAATTCTTTGCGCGCCGCTGCGTTGCCGTCGTCCGCCCTACATATCCATCGTCGTTCCGCGACCGCGCATCGCAAACGGGTGGGCGGAAGTCGACTGCAACGTCGGATTGTACATCAGACTGTTCGGAATGCAATCGCATTCGGTCGCGATCTTAATGCCTTTCGCCAGCTTGTTTTCCTTGCGCAATTCGAACAGACGGCTGACGATGCGGTCGCGCAGCGTCCACGGATCGACCGTATTGACGAAAATTTTCGTCACCGCTTCGAAACCGGCGGGATTGCTGATGCGCCATTTAATCAGAATGTGCCACGGCACGGCGACATCTACCGCGGGCGGACGATAATACCATTCTTCGTTGCACGGGATTTCGCTGCCCATCGCGGCGTGACAGGCGTGCACCAGATCGGACATGCCCTTGACCTGTTCGGGCGTCTGGTTCCACGGCTGATTTTTTTCGGCTTTGGAATAAATCGCCAGCGTCGGATAGCGATGCCCGAAATCGGCGAACGCGACGGCGTAGTCGTTTTCGGCAAACACCAGATTCTGATATCCCGCGTAGTTCACGGCGTAATCGTTGTACATGTTGGGATTTTCGCGCGCCAGTTCGAATTCGGCGGCGTTGGACGCGCTGATGCCGTCGATCGCGACCAGCTGTTTATGCAGGTGGTCGAACGACGCGCCCGCCTGATTCAGCCAGTTTTGGAAAACCGTGACATAGCGGACGTAACGGTTGTTCAGATAGATGTCCTTCAGCGCACCGATTGTGAAATTGATGTATTGATAGTGCATTTCCGGCGTCAGGGTTCCCGACGACGCGTTGACATCGTCAGTGCCTTCGACGAAATGGCGTTTCCCGACAATCAGTTCGTGACCGCCCGCGAAAAAGCTGTTCGCCATTTTCAGCTTGCGTCCCGATGAAATGCTGTCGATTTCCTCGCGCGACAGTCCGCTCATTTTCAGTTTGGCTTCGATAATATCCAGAACATGCCTGCGCCCTTCGGGTTCGGCGATGTAAGCTTCGCGGTGGGCGTTGGCTTTGTCGGAAATGACATAAGCGTAGTTCTTTTCCCAATATTCGTAGGAAATGATTTCAAACAAATTCGGAATGCGGCGAAATTCCGCGGTCGTGTCGAACAACTGCGACACCTTTAAGTTTTCCAGAACACCGAACGTGCCGTCCGCGTTTTTAACCAGCCGCGATTTTTCGGGCGGCGTTTTCAAATAGTTGGACGGACAGAACGAACAAAAATCCTCGACCCCCGAATGCGAAACGGGCTTCGTTTCGTCCGCTTTTTTATTGACGGTGGGGCGTTTGCCGCGACCGGGAACGGTCCACACCTGCGTTCCGGTGAACGGGTTGACCTGCTTGACGGTGCCGTCGGGCATTTTTTGCAGGAAGTTTTGTTCGAACACGCTGTTCAACATGGCAAATCCTTTGACAAAATGATAAAGACGTCTTTTGTCCTATTGTTTTATAAAAAATCGGCGGGAAAATCCAGCCTTTAATCAAAAAAAATCCCCGACAACCGTCGATAAATGATTGACGAAAGCCGCGTAAAAGGTAATTCTTAATACAGAAATTTTTTTCGGAGGTTTTTATCGATATGAAAGTTATGTTTGTCACGAACGAATACCCCCCGTACATTTACGGCGGCGCGGGCGTTCACGTCGAATATCTGTCCAAGGAATTGGCAAAATTGATGGAAGTCGAAGTCCGCAGCTTCCACGATCAGCAGTCGCGGGACGGCAATCTGGTCGTCAACGGCAAAACGCCCGACGCGTCTTTGTTCAAAGACTGCCCCAAAGAATTAACGTCGCCGTTAAAAGCTTTGTACGAGGGATTGGTTTTCTCCGGCGAAAACATAACCGCCGACATCGCGCACTGTCACACTTGGTACGCGCATTTCGCCGGCATTCTGGCAAAAATGCTGTACGGGATTCCTCTGGTCGTCACGGTGCATTCGCTGGAACCCCTGCGCCCGTGGAAACGCGAACAGCTGGGACGCGGCTACGACGTGTCCAGCTGGGTTGAAAAGACCGCGCTGGAAATGGCTGACGCCGTCATCGCCGTTTCCACCAGCACAAAACAAGACGTCTTGCGCCTGTTCCCGAAAATCGATCCCGACAAAGTGTCGATCATTTACAACGGTATCGATGTCAATCAATATAAAGAAATCGAAAACACCGCCGTTTTGCAGAAATTCGGCATTCGCACAGACAAACCCTACGTCCTGTTCGTCGGTCGCATGACGCGTCAGAAAGGATTGCTGTATCTGTTGAAAGCCGCCGCGAAGCTTGATCCCGACGCGCAGTTGGTGCTGTGCGCGGGCGACGCCGACACGCCCGAAATGAAAGCGGAACTGGAAGGCATGGTCAACGCGCTGAAACAGGTGCGTTCCGGCGTCGTCTGGATTCCCGAAATGGTTTCGCGCGACGAGGCGATCGCCCTTTATTCGCAGGCCGCCGTTTTCTGTTGCCCGTCGATTTACGAACCGTTCGGCATCATCAATCTGGAAGCCATGGCGTGCGGAACGCCCGTCGTCGCCAGCGCCGTCGGCGGCATTTGCGAAGTCGTCGTCGACGGTGAAACGGGATATCTGGTCGACCCCGACCTGTCAGATCAATTCCCGCACGATCCGAAGGACGGCGACGCTTTCGGCGCACGTTTGGCGGAAAAGATCAATCTGCTGATTCGCGATCCCGCTTTGGCGAAAAAGATGGGACAGGCGGGACGCCTGCGCGTCGAAAAACATTTCAGCTGGCAGAGCATCGCTTTGCAGACCAAAGAGCTGTACGCCAAACTGATTGAAGCGAACAAAGCCGGAAAGTAAAAATAAAAAACATCGAAAACAGCCCTGCGGGGCTGTTTTTTTTATGCGTCTTTCATTTTTCATCTTGACTTAAAGCGAACTTTAAAGCGCAGACTTTTTTCCGTAATCCGGAATAAAAGGAGTCTTTTGATGAAAAAACTTTTCGTATCGTTTGTTTGTTCGGCGCTGATGGCGGCGCCGTGTTTCGCAAAGGAGTCGACAATGAATGAAAAATCGTCCCTGACGGCAGAGGAAAAAGCCGTCGTTTCCGTGGCGGCGACCGCCGCGCGCGGCAATTACGGCGCGTTGGAAACCGCGCTGAACGACGGGCTGAACGCCGGCGTCCCCGTCAACACGTTCAAAGAAATTCTGGTGCAGCTGTACGCTTACAGCGGCTTTCCCGCATCGTTAAACGCTTTGGAAACACTGCGATCGGTCGTGACAAAGCGCGGCGGCAAAGACGAAACGGGGGCGGAACCGTCGCCGTTGCCCGCGGGAAAAAGCGTTGATTTCGGCACGGAAAACCAGACGAAGCTGATCGGACGCGCGGTCAAAGGCGGGGTGTTCGATTTCGCCCCCGCGATCGACGAATATTTGAAAGCGCATCTGTTCGGCGACATCTTCGCCCGTGACAACGTCGACTGGAAAACACGCGAAATCGCCACGATCGCGATGCTGGCGCAATTACCGCATGCCGCGCCGCAACTGAAAAGCCATATCGCCATTGGCAAACACAACGGTTTGACCGATCCGCAAGTGAACGAAATTCTGAAAATCGCCGCCGTTCGCGACGAAGCCGACTTTGAAAAACAAAACACGTTCGGCAAAGGGACTTTGAACACCGCTTACGCCCGATATTTCATCGGCGCGTCCTATTTGAACCCGCTAACGGATCCTCAAAAAACCGCGTTGCGTGTTTCAAACGTGACATTTGAACCGAAAGCGCGCAACAACTGGCACATTCACCGCGCGACCGCGGGAGGCGGACAGATTTTAATCTGCACGGCAGGCGAAGGCTGGTATCAGGAAGACGGCAAACCCGCGGTATCATTAAAACCGGGAACGGTCATCACGATTCCCGCCAACGTCAAACACTGGCACGGGGCAAAAGCGGATTCGTGGTTTTCACATATCGCAATCGAAGTGCCGGGGGAAAATCTATCCAACGAATGGCTAACCCCCGTTTCCGACGAAGAATATTTCCAACTGCACGAAAACGACAATTCAAATTAACAAAATACGGCGGGGAAATTCATACCCCGCCGTTTATTCGTCAACCGTCAAAAAACGGTTCAGACAACCGTGCCGTTGCCCGTTTTGTAACAGCCGAAAACCAGCAAAATTAAATCGTAGATGACGCCGAAGCCCAGCACTCCGCCCGTCAACAGATAAAACAGTCCGATAAACGGCGAATTGGTGTAAAAGCGGTGTATGCCGAACAGTCCCAAAAAAATGCACAGCAAAATCGTGACAAAACGCGATTTTTTACCCGAGTCGACATCAACGACCTTTACCCGCACGATCTCGCCGTCGGCAGGGGCGGGTTCGTTCAGCAGCTTTTCTTTCGCCGCGGCGAACTCCTCCTCGGACAGAACGCCCTTTTCCTTTAATTCCGCCAGTTTTTGCAGTTTTTCAATATCCATTTTTTTCTTCCTTACGCCTTGACGATTTGGTCTTCGGCGATTTTTTGCGCTGTCAGATAGTCAAATTTTCCCGACCCCAAAACGGGCGGTTCTTTGACGTAAATAAACGCAGACGGCGACCCCAGTTCGTTGAACCCCTGCGATTTGATATACGCGCGGACTTCGGACAGATCGACATCGGGTTTCGTCGTAATCAACACCAGCCGTTCTCCTTTTTTCTCGTCGGGAACGGAAACGATGCCTTGCACTGCGTCGGGATACAGTTTTGACAAGACCTGCTCCACCGCCGTCAGCGAAATCATTTCGCCGCCGATTTTGGCAAAGCGTTTCGCGCGCCCCTTGATAAAGATAAAGCCGTCCTTGTCGATGTCAACGATGTCGCCCGTATCGTGCCAACCGTCTTTCGGCGGCACCAGCACGTCCGGATTATCAGCGAACATATAGCCCTGCATCACGTTGTCGCCCGACACCAGCAGACGCTTGCCGTCTTTGATTCCGGGGACGTCTTCCAATCGCGCCGCCATTTTCGGGAACAGACGCCCGACGGATCCTTCGCGAATGTACATCGGCGTGTTGATTGAAATGACGGGGCTGGTTTCGGTCGCACCGTACCCCTCTAAAATACGGATTCCGAACTTGCGCATCCACAATTCAGCCGTGCTGGTTTTCAGCTTTTCCGCCCCGACGATCGCATAGCGCAAGGCAAAGAAATCGTACGGGTGCGCCATCGCGCCATAGCCCGCAAAAAACGTGTCCGTTCCGCACAGAACCGTCGCGTTGACCTCGTACACCAATTCGGGAACGATGCGGTAATGCAGAGGCGACGGATAAAAGAACGTGCGCACGCCCGTCAAAATCATCAGCAACGTGCCGACCCCCAGCCCGAACGCGTGGAACATCGGCAAAGCGTTGAACGACACATCGGCGGAAGTCAGAGCGATGACGCTCAGCGCCTGATAGCGGTTGGCTTGGAAATTCCGGTGGGACAGCAGGACGGCTTTGGGCATGCCCTCGGATCCCGACGTGAACATGATCGCGGCGGTGTGGTCGGCGCCGTTTTTCGGCTTGCGCGACCGGACGCAGTCAATCACGCCCTTAAGCTTGTCGGCGGTCTGAATGTCCGCGCCCAAATCTTCCAGAAAAACGACGTTGATCCCGTTTTCGCGCAAGGCGGATTCCAGTTTTTCCAAATGCGCGTTTTCAATGAATTTTTTGGACGTCAGAACGGTTTTCAACCGCACCGTTTTGACACAGGACACCACCTGCGCCACGCCGGTTGAAAAATTCAGCATCGCGGGAACTTTATCAACGCTTTGCAATGCGAAAAACGTCACGACGTTCGCCAACACGTTCGGCATCAAAACGCCGATCCGTTCCTCGTCGGGGAAACGCCGTTCCATGACGCGCCCCAGAACGTAGCTTTTTAAAATCAGCGTTTTGTATTTCATCGGCTTGCGGCTGACATCTTCGGCGATAATATGGTTTTTACCGTTGATTTTCGCCGCGTTCAGCAGGGAAACAAACAGGTTTTCATTGATTTTCGACGATTCGTACAGCATTTCGACCATCATGTCGTACAGCTGATTCGACACTTCGTGCGACCGCTGGCGTCCCGTCCACGACGGATCGATATCGAATTTTTTAGGAGGCAGAATATTCATCGAAATCTTGGGGAAATACTGCGTGCGGACTTTGTTTTTCAGCAGCGACAGCTTGGAATACTGCGCCCCGTTGATACGAATCGGCAAAATATTCGCGTTTGCCTTTTCCGCGACCAGTCCCGCGCCTTCGTAAATTTTCATCAGCGCGCCCGTCACGCTGACGCGACGTTCGGGAAAGATCATGACCTTTTTGTTTTTCTTGATCAAGTCGACCAAAGCGCGCAAAGACAGCGGATTATTCAAATCCAGCGGATAAACGTCGACCATCAATCCGAAAAACCGCGCAAACCACTTGTTTTCCCATTCGGGTTTGATGACGAACGTGATTTTTTCCGGCATAAAAGCCGCGATCAACAGTCCGTCCAACAAAGACGCGTGATTGGCGATAATCAAAACGCGTTTGCCCGCCGCCTGAAAATTAGGCAGCCCCTTGACCGTGACGCGGTAGAAAAACTCCAGAACGGTTTGCGCGATCGAACGCACCAAAGCCGCGGGCAAAATCGAACAGTTGTAGACCGACACGAACAGGCAAGCGACGCCCGCGAACAAAAACAAAGCCGCCGTGCCGAACCCCATCGCCCCCAGCGTGATGAAGACCAGCGCCGCCACGGCGATGCCGACCGCGTTAATCAGGTTGTTCGCGGCGAACACGGTCGCGCGATTGGCGGCGGAAGCCCTGAACCGGATCAACGCGGTCAGGGGAACGACGTACATGCCGCTGAAAAACGCCAGCGCGAACCAGAACAGCGTGAACAGAACGGCGCGCAGACGCAGGATAAAATCGAAAAACCCGACGGGTTCGGTCGGCGTCGCGTATCCGACGGTCAGAAAATACAGCATTGCGAAACAAACCGCCATGCCGATGGTGCTGATGGGAACAAACGTCGTGTGCGCCACGCCTTTCAACAGTTTGTGACAGTACGCCGCCCCCGCCCCGACGCCCGCCGCATACGTCGCCAGCAGAAAAGCGGTCGTGAAATCGTCGGCATTGAAGACTTTTCCCGTCATGGGATAAATTTGCATCATCACCAGCAAACCGATCGACCAGAACCACGTCGCCCCCAGAATACTGCGGAAAATCAGCGGATACTTGCGTACTGTGCGTAAAGTTTTCCAGATGCCTTTCAGCATGTCGCGCGGCGTGTTGCGGGGGGCGTTTTTCTTTTCTCCGCCGTCGTTTTCGACCGCGCGCGTCGCCAGAAAACCGATTAAAGCAAACGCGATCAAAACACCCGCCGCCAACCGCACGGGCAACAGGGTGCCGATCATCAACGCCAAACCGATGCTGAAATACGTCGTCTTTTCAATATAGGCGTTGCCCGCGCTCAGATCGCTGTCCTCCAGCTGTTCGGGCTGAAAAGCGTAGCGCATGGGACCGAAAAACGCGGACAATGTTCCGAAAGCGAACGGCAACAGAATCAGCAGTCCGATGTTCTTTGTCAGCAAAACGCCGCCCGCCAGCAACATCATCGCCAAATCCGTCAGCTTCAGCGAACGCGTGACTTTGACGCGGTTGTATTTTTTCGCCAACTGTCCCGCGCGCGCGGAAAACAGGAAAAACGGCAAAATCAGCAATCCCGCGACGATATTCGACGGATCGTCCGTCTGCTGGGTGATGCGCACGGCGATCAACGTCAGCAACGTCGTTTTGAACAGATTGTCGTTCAAAGACTTGAACAGACGGGGCAAAACCGTTTTGATTTTCGGCAAAGACATGAAAAAACTCCTAAATCCTAAAAGGGACGTTTCGGACAATGTAGCGATTTCGGACGGCGGCGTCTATAAAAAAGCTCCCCGTCAGTAAAAGCGGGGAGTTTTCGGCTATTCTTCCTTTTTGGGTTCGCGCAGAACGTACCCGCGCCCCCACACGGTTTCGATATAATTTTCGCCGCCCGTGGCTTCGGCGATTTTTTTGCGCAGTTTGCAAATGAACACGTCAATGATTTTCAGTTCGGGTTCGTCCATGCCGTTGTACAGATGGTTCAGGAACTGCTCTTTGCTCAGCGTCGTCCCCTTTGACAGCGACAGACGTTCCAGAATGCCGTATTCGCGTCCGGTCAGATGCAGGGGCTTGCCGTTGACCAATGCCGTGCGCGTATCCAGATTGACCTCGATCGCGCCCGTGCGGATCACGGATTCCGAATGCCCGCGCGACCGGCGCACCAGCGCGCGGATACGGGCGACCAATTCGGCTTTGTCGAACGGCTTTGTCAGATAATCGTCCGCCCCCGTCGACAACCCCTTGACCTTTTTATCGGCGCCGGACAATCCCGACAGAATCAAAACGGGGGTCGTGATTTTCGACGCCCGCAAACGCTTCAAGACCTCGTACCCGTCCATATCGGGCAGAACCAAGTCCAAAATAATGATGTCGTAATCGTACAGCCTGCCGATTTCCAAACCTTCCTCACCCAGAACGGTCGGATCGACGACCATTCCCTCTTTGTGCAGGACGGCTTCGATCGTTTGGGACATCGCCTTATCATCTTCGACCAACAAAACGCGCATCGGATATTCCTTTTTCAGGCAAATTGGTAATAACTTATTAACTTTATGTTTTATGAATCCCAGATGCAAGCCCCTATTTTCTCAAAAACGATTTTTTTCCTCTTTCGTCATTTTTTTGTGGATAAAAGGCGACAAAATACCGATAACAGGCTATATTGTTTAAAAAGACGGACGGGAAGCCCGATGGACGGATATTTGAAAAACCTGATTGACGACGTGAACGCCCTGCCCGCGCACCGATGTTTCGGATCGGTCAGCGCGATCAAAGGCATGCTGGTCGAACTGTCGGGCATTCACGCCGATTTATCCGTCGGCGATCGTTGCGAAATCCACGCCCGCGGCGGCAAAAAGGTCGTGTGCGAAGTCGTCGGCTTCAACGGCGGCAAAGTGCTGGCGATGCCCTTTACGACACTGGACGGCGTCGGTCCCGGAAACGCCGTCGACGTGTGCGACGCTTTGCCCGTGCTGTACCCCGACGTTTCGTGGCTGGGACGCGTCATCAACGCGATGGGCGATCCCGTCGACGGCAAGGGTCCTTTGATCAAAGGCAACGTCCCCTGTCCGATCCACAACGCCCCGCCGCCCGCCAATTCGCGCCAGCGCGTCGCGGGTAAAGCGGATTTGGGCGTTCGGGCGATCAACACGTTTCTGACCGTGTGCAAGGGGCAGCGTATGGGCATTTTCGCGGGATCGGGCGTCGGCAAATCGTCGCTGATGGCGATGATGGCGCGCCACACCCGATTGGACGTGACGGTTCTGGGATTGATCGGCGAACGCGGACGCGAAGCGCGCGAGTTCATCGAGGACGATTTGGGCGAAGAAGGCATGAAGCGCAGCGTCGTCGTCGTGGCGACATCGGACGAAAGCCCGTTGATGCGCCGTCAAGCCGCCTATGTCGCGATGACGGTCGCCGAATATTTCCGTAATTTGAAAAACAACGTGCTGTGCATGATGGACAGCATCACCCGTTTTGCCATGGCGCAGCGCGAAATCAGCCTGTCCGCGGGGGAACCGCCCGCGACAAAGGGCTACACGCCATCGGTTTTCGCCGAATTGCCCAAACTGTTGGAACGCGCGGGTCCCGGTCAGACCGGAGCGGGATCGATCACGGGACTGTTCACGGTTTTGGTGGACGGCGACGACCATAACGAGCCGATCGCGGACGCAGTGCGCGGGATTTTGGACGGACACATCGTGCTGGAACGCGCGATCGCCGAACGCAACCGCTATCCCGCCGTGAACCTGTTGCGCAGCATTTCGCGTACGATGCCGGGGTGCAACTCTGACGAAGAAAACGCTTTGGTCAATCGGGCGCGCGCGCTGATTTCCACCTATGAAAACATGGCGGAGCTGATTCGGCTCGGCGCGTACAAGCGCGGATCAAACGCGCAGGTGGACGAGGCTATTTTTTATTACGACAAACTGGAAGCGTTCATTTCCCAGCGCAAAAGGGACAAAGTCGACTTTGCGACGGGATACCGCGAATTAGCCGAAATTCTGGCGCAAAAGCCCGACGCGAAGCAGCGTCAAGCCGCGGGATAATCCGTTAAATGGCAAAAAACGAACTGAAAACGCTGATCCGCGTGCATAAATTCGAACTGGACGAGCGTCAAAGAAAACTGGGCAACCTGTTACGATTCGAACAGTCTTTGGAAAACCGCAAAATCCTGCTGGCGGAACGGTTCAAGCAAGAAGAAGCCGCCGCGAACGAAAACCCCGTCGCCGCACTGACGTTCGGCGCCTATGTCGATTGGCACATCGACGAAAATCGACGCGTCGACCGCGCCTTGGAAGACACCAGACAGGAAATTCTGGACATGCGCGAAGAAATCCGCGCCGCGTATCAAGAGCTGAAAACGCTTGAAATCACGCAAGAAAACCGTGATCGGCGCGAGGAAGAGGAGGAGGAACGTAAAAACAGCGCCGTTCTGGACGAAATCGGATTGACCCTTTACCGCCGCAACAAACGGGAGGAGGCGGAAAACGACGCGAAAGACGAAGAAAAAGAACGGGAAGCCTCCGATTTGCAGAAAGCTTGCGATTGACGCGTCGAAAGGACGTCTTGGCGTTCAGCCGCACGGATTTCGGCGAAAATCGGCGGCGGTTTTTCGACGTTAAACGCGACGTTAAACAATTAACGTCGTTTAACGTTGGCAAATTTCGGGCAAACAGAAACCCGCGGAAATCAACGTTTCCGCGGGTTTTAGTGGCGCGCCCAGGAGAATTCGAATCCCCAGCCTTCTGATCCGTAGTCAGATGCTCTATCCAGTTGAGCTATGGGCGCCTGAACAGGTACTGTATATACCCTCGGCTTTGATCGATTGCAAGGATTTTTTTTCAAAAAATGCAACTTTTTTTGTTTTTTGATAAAAAATCTTGAAAAACGGCTATTTTCCGTTACATTTAAAAAGTCGGGGGACGCTTTCGCGCTTTCCGACGGGAAAATTGCGCAATTTTCTAACGATAAGGTACTTAAAATGATTCTTTCCAAAAGACTTTCCATGGCGGCGACTTTGTTGGCTTTGACGGGCTGCGTCGGGACGGTCGGTCCC
>OQVL01000858.1_pt1 | contig 17300 bp, 10 predicted proteins | sample 1691501 | NCBI WGS metagenome assembly OQVL01 (sample SAMN03418253, study PRJEB22391) | human gut metagenome | biome: human-gut; feature: organic feature; material: feces | host: Homo sapiens | place: Tanzania | collected 2013-01 | reverse complement strand
TGACCAAGAACCGCAACCACGCCTTCATCTTCATCGACGAGATAGTGGTCAACTAGCGCGGAAGAAACAGCGGAAAACATACGGCTAATCGAAAAACATGTCACTTAATGACACAATTTTTCGATTAGCTTTAGGATGCCTGAAAAACACGTTTTGCAGGGTGACTTTATAAGAACATGGTTTGCAGGGTGATTCCGACTGAACACGTTTTGCAGGGTGACTCCATAAGAGCACGTTTTGCAGGGTGACTCCATTCCCGACTTTTACGAAACACGTTCAGCCGAAGAGGCCTCTGGCGCCGGTGGATTGATGAATATGCTGAAAAAGTCGAAGGGAACAGTGATAGTTTTTCATCATATTCATCAATTGGCGGCCTTCTATGTCCTCTTCGGCTGAACGTGTTTCGTAAAAACTCCGCGCCGGCGTTCACCAGGTAGTAGCGAAAGAATTTTTTCCGAATATGTATGCAAGATTTCGGGGCGGCGGGATTCGGTAATACGTAGCCCCGCTGCTTGATTTATTCTTAAACTACTCTTTGCAGAGCATTATCTGCTGGATGAGGTGATCGGTTGACTGCATTCCGGCGGAGCCGATCCTGCCGAGATTCCGGATAGTCTTCTCGATGTCCTTGTCGATGATGCCGTCGGTCTCCTTGATGCAGATTCCTCTGAGGGCGAGGACGCAGGACTGGACGGCACAGGCCACGCCGGAGGCGACTTTCATGGCACATCCGACCTTGGCTCCGTCACACACCATACCGGTGATGTTGCCGATCATGTTCTTGATCGCCGAGCAGACTTGCTCGTAGCTGCCTCCACGCAGGTAGACAATGCCGCAGGAGGAGCCGGTGGACGCGATCACGCATCCGCACAGGGCCGAGAGCTTGCCGAGATAGCCTTTGATGTGGATGGCCACAAGGTTGCTCAGGATCAATGCCCTGGCCAGTTTCTCATCATCAACGTCGTACTTCAGGGCGTATGCTATCACCGGCATGCTGACCGTGATGCCCTGGTTGCCGCTGCCTGAATTGCTCATCGCCGGGAGTTTGCACCCTGCCATCCTGGCGTCGGACGCGGCGGCTGTCAATCCCATCGCGAAGCTCAGGAAATCATCGCCGAAGACCTCCTGCTGGTTCTCCCTGATGGACTTGCCGACCTCAAGGCCGTACTTGCCTTTCAGGCCTTCCTTCGCGAGCGCGAGGTTCAAGTCCCTGTCTTCCAGGATGAAACGGATGTCCTCGAAGGCGGCGCCGAGGGCAAATGAATATATTTCCTCAACTGTCAGGTTGTAGTCCAATGCCCCTTTGACCGGAGAGGACTTGCCGCTCCCTCCCTTCCTGAAGTCCGAGACGGAGCCGTCAATTCCTGTCTCGACAATCCTGTCGTGGTCATCCTCGATCACCGTCCAGGCGTTGTGTTCCGGAGTAGTCACCGTCACCTTGACATAGAGGATTTTGGGACTGTCAGCGACCTTGATCTTCACCTTGCCGTCCTTGACAAGGGCTTTGGCGGAGTTGACATCCTCGTCTGTCAGGTCTTTCAGCACTTCCAGGCCGTAGGAGCTATTCCCGCAGACCGCGCCAAGGGCGGCGGCGATGTGGAGACCCACCATGCCTGTCCCCGGGATTCCCACCCCCATTCCGTTCTTGAGGATGTTGCCGCTGACCTCGACACTGATCTCATAGTCAGCGACCGTCCTGGCCTTGCTTTTGAGCGTTTCCATGGTTCTCGCGGCTGCCAGAGCGACCGCGATCGGTTCCGTGCATCCTAATGCCGGCTTGACTTCCTTGTGAAGAAGTTCAATGATTTCGGATTCTCTTGGAGTCATAACTGGTTATTTGTCAAGAAATTTCATTATGTCATCAATTAGTGTTCCCATCTGTCCGCGGTCTTTGATGACCTCTATCGGGAAGCCGATGCAGACGGTTCTGTAGCCGTTGCCCTCGTAGCAGGTGCCGGCAGAGATGTTTGTGTCCGTGTAGCGCATGAATGATTGCGCGCGGTCGCTGGCAGGGACGATGCCGTCAGGGGTCTCCACATTGTAGATCAGTGGATTGCGATCCTTGTGGAAGGAGATTTGATCAGCATTCAACTTAAGGAGTCCGTTGCTCTTGGCGGCCACCGTGGCGTGGCGGCTGGCGAAGTTCGTCATCCACTTGTAGCCCAGCGTCATCTCCACGAAGGCTTTGGTCGTGGCCCTGTAGGTGCTGTCTATTCTGATCGGGTAGATCCCGTCCCAGACATCCGTGCCGATGTTCGCACCGGAGACCAGCACATTGCCACCGTTGGCGGTGAAGCGCGTGACGGCTTTCTGTAGTCCGAGCGGGAAGACCGAGAATCTGTCGGCCACCTTGCCCGTTCCCACGACCGTGGTGATCTGCTTTCCGCAGATGATGTCCAGCGCGAGGTCGGAGTCCGCTATAGAGCTGTCTGCCGAGAAAGCCGACACGCTTGCCGAGTGGAACGCGTAGCCGGCGTCCATAAGCGCCTTTCCGTGGATTCCGCAGTAGTCGAAGGTGTTGCCGGCGAAGACCTTGCCGGCCTCGTCGGTCCAGCATGCGCCGAATCCCGGATTGTCATCGTCCTGCCAAGGCAGCGAGCGGCGGAACTGGTACTGCGGGCCGATGAAATTGATTTCTCTGACGTATGGCACACCGGCGTCGAGGTCGGCGTTGAATCCGGCATATTCAGGAGTGTCGAACCACGCAGGGGCGGAGACTCTTGTGAAGTTGTTGACCACGAGGACGCTCTTGCCGCTGCCGTGTCCGGGAACCCCCACGCTGAGCGTCTCGGACGGGAAACTCATGCCTCCGTCGTTGTAGGCCACAATCCTGTAGCTGTAGATGTGACCGGGGGCTATGGAGAGTGTTGTGGAGATCACGTCTCCTGTGGTTTTGTATCCCTCCAGAATCCTGCCCTGGTCGAACACGCCGTCGTCGATCCTTGTCTGGAGGATGTAGCCCTTCGGTGCGGCGGTCGCCTCCAGGGTGTCAGCCGTGGCCTTCCAGCTGAGCCTTACGGTGGCGTTGGAACATGTTTCGGGAGTGTCCGTGAAAGCTGTGGCGAATGAGTTGACAGGCAGAGGCTGTACGGCGTAGGCGCAGCCGTAGCGGGCGCTGAGGTACTTCAACATGCCTTTGTAGATGGCTCTGCTGACCGTGAAACGGAACGTAGGATCGAGTCCGAACTTCATGTCGGCGAAGTTCTGGTGGGAAAGAAGCTCCAGAAGCATCGCAGGGACTGTCGGCGTGCGGGATTCGCTGTAGGAACGGTCCCAAAGCCCTCTTCTGCTCCAGTCCGCGTTGAAGGTCTTGCGAACATCGTCCACGATTCCTGTCTGCACGAAGTCGGCGAGCATCCTCTGCTGAAGCCTTGACTCTCCGTTGGCGAACTTGTCGCTTCCGTCGTTAAGCAGGGTGTAGATCGACAGGGTGCCGACTATGGAGTCGTCCGGCGTGGTCCCGGCGTCTGTGTGGAAGGCGAACGCAAGGTCTATCGGAATATTCAGCCCCTCCGCTTTCGGGTTCGTCCTTGAGCCTCCGGTCATCCAGCCAACCCACGCGCCGCGGTCTCCGTAGTCGGAGGTGTAGTCATCGGCGTATCTGTTGAGTATGGTGGAGTCCGCGCCGGCCCACTGCATCCAGTAGAAGGCTCCCTCCGTGAAGGACGGCATGCCTGAGGTGGCATATTCATTGACAGGCTGATCCTTAAGTCCTCTGGCGATCTTGCCCATGCCGCCGCCGAAGCGAACCGCGTCCGCTGTTATGACGGCGTTGCCCGGCACATCGTAGCCCTTAGGGACGCTGTTGTCGAGGATGACGCAGCCGTCCGTGCCTTTGTCGAACTCGAACGTGCCGAGGTAGATCCAGGTTCCGCCTCCCATCCTCTGGTTGACGATGAACTCGCTCTCGCCGCCAAGGTGCCTGACCGTGTAGCGGGCGCACGGTGTGCTGTGCGGAAGCGTCTTGTAGGACACATAGACCGCATACTCTCCTCTTTCGGGGAAGTCCGGTGTCCAGCATGCCAGGGCGGCCTTTCCCCTCTGTCGGACGCGGCAGTCCGCCTGGCGCGCCGTACCCATCCGGAACGGATTGTCAAGACCTGAATATGTTGCCCGCGCGTCTGCGAAGCCCACACCGGCATCTGACCAAGTACCTGTCTCTGAATATCTTCCCTCAATCCTCACGCCTTCCCCGCGACCTTCCTCGAATGCAGGATCATTGTCCGCGACCACTTCTATCGTCTGCGGATCCCTTTCGCGCGGTGTCATCACATAGGCTCCGGCGTTCTCCAGCATCGGGATCAGGAACGGAAGCACGTAGCTTTGCGTGTACATGTCCTCCACGGTGTGGAGCATCGGGGCGCGCTGCCATTCCCAGCGGTCCGTCTTCTCCTCGAAGTACCGCCCGTGGCTCTGCCATAGCGCTATGTTCCGTCCGGTAAGCCCCTTGGCGAACGCCTGCCCGTCAGTCCTTGTGACGAACGGATGGACGTTGCGCAAGTCCGTGGCCCTGAACCTGTCGCTGATCGGTTTCCCGTTGTTGCCAAGGGATGGCATGACGTAGGACTCAAGCGATCTCTTTCCGATGAGAAGTTTCCCTACGCCGTACTTCGCGCAGGATTCGGGCAGAATGCTCTTGAGCGTCCGTCTCAGCCACTCGACATCCTCTGTTCTCCATGGAAAGTCACCCATCGAGGGGGTGAAGTAGAAATCCAGATCGTAGCCTCTTCTGACTACCTTGTTGGCCTTCACCTGGGCGGAAACCCTTGTCCTTTCCACCATCAGGGTCTGGAGAGAGTCCACCGCGTCCTTGAACTCCTTGACAGTCTGCGCGTCCAGACTTGTCGTCAGCAGGCAGGCGACGGCAGCGGCGGTTATGATTCTTTTGAGCATTTCGGTTTATTGTGTGTTTTTATTATCCGCAAATCAATGATCATCACGATGATGGAGGAAATGGCCAGTGCAAGCGTGTCCGCCACGAAATCCAGCGCGTCTCCGCTTCTGTAGCTCGTGAATGACTGCCCGATCTCCGTCCCGGCGGCGATCAGGCAACCGGCCAGAAAGACCAGGCCGACGGCCAGGACGGTGTGTCGCGGCCTGCCTGTCATCCCGGAGAACGCGAGGTAGCAGAGGATAGGGAAGGGAAAGAACATCAGGAAATGCACCACCTTGTCCATTGGAATCCCGAACAGATTGTCCTGGCCGATGTCAGGCAAGTCGCTGAAATGCCCGAAACAGCACCAGCCGACCATTCCGAGGTAGACGACCAGCAGCGCCAATGTCAGAATATTCCTTTTCCTCATCATAAGAATCCTATTTTAGAATAATCTCCCCGAAGTACTCCGGTCTGTGGAAATCCGGTTTCGTGGTCTTGATCGGGTTCCAGCTCAGGAAGTGCGGATGGGCGGTGAGATCCCCGCATTTGTAGAAGTTGCCCCTGAGGCTGACCGGGAGGTTGTCCCTGTCTATTCCAATCAGTTCGAAAGGAATCAGCATGGCCACCGTCCAGCTGAAGATCCTGTCGGAGATAGTGACCGCCTTTCTTTCCAGGGAACTGTGTCTGATGACGCTCCGGAGCAGTTCCGGTGCGATCAGGGTCTTGTCGATCCTGCTTGTCCTCTTGGAGGCCAGCAGGGAACCGATGCAGGTGAGCTCGAAGTTGTAGTAGGTGCCGTCGTACGGATCCGTCACGAAAAACTCGCAGCAGCTGTCCTCCCAGCTGTTTCCGTTGTCCTCAATGGCGGTGGCGAGCAGGTCAAGCCCCCTGACGTGGAACATGACAGCGAGGTGACCCTCGGTGCGGGCTATCGACCCGTTGCAGTCAGGGGCGTATGGCGCGTCCTTCGGCCAGTTACGCTCGCAGACCGCGAACTTCGAGGCACCTTTCTCCATCGCAAGATCCAGCTCCTGCATATTCATTCTTTCAAGTCCCTCGATGAACGGGACCCTGATTTGTCTGGCGACGTTTTTCATCTTCTTCCGTGAATATATCCATGAAGGCTAAAGCGCCTGCATGTCGTTGAGTTTCTTGTAGTAGCCTTCCTGGGCAAGCAGCTCCTCGTGCCTGCCGCGCTCCACGATCCGGCCCTCGTCCATCACGATGATCTCGTCGGCGTTCCTGATGGTCGAAAGCCTGTGGGCGATCGCGATGGTGGTTCTTGTGGACATCAGGCGGTCGAGAGCCTCCTGCACGATCTTCTCGGACTCGGTGTCCAGAGAGGCCGTGGCCTCGTCGAGGATCAGGATCGGAGGGTTCTTGAGGATGGCGCGGGCGATGCTGATTCTCTGTCTCTGTCCGCCGGAGAGTTTCACGCCCCTGTCGCCGATGTTGAAGTCGTAGCCGCCCTCCTTCTCCATGATGAAGTCGTGGGCGTTGGCAATCTTGGCCGCCTCGATCACGCTTTCCATGGTGGCGTTCTCCACTCCGAAGGCTATGTTGTTGAAAATGCTGTCGTTGAAGAGGATCGACTCCTGGTTGACATTGCCGATTATGCTCCTCAGGTCGGCGATCCGCACGTCCCTGATGTCGGTGCCGTCGATGGTGATCGCCCCGCCGGTCGGGTCGTAGAACCTCGGAATGAGGTCCACAAGGGTGGATTTTCCGGCTCCGGAAGCCCCCACGATGGCGATCGTCCTGCCTTTAGGAATCTCCAGGCTCACGTCGTCCAGTACCTTCCTCTGTCCGTCGGGGTAGTGGAAGTTCACGTGGTCGAAGGTGATCCTGTCGTTGAATCCGCCGAGCGTCTTAGGCTCCCGAGGCTCCACGATGTCATTCTCCGCGTCCAGTATCTTGTTGATCCTCTCCATCGAGGCCATGCCCTTCGGGATGGCGTACCCTGCCTTCGCGAAATCCTTGATCGGGTTGATGATGCTGTAGAGGATCACCATATAGTAGATGAATATGGGCGCGTCGATGGTCGATTTCCCTCCCAGGATCAGGGTTCCGCCGAACCACAGCACTATCATGATCAGCACCGTTCCCAGGAACTCGCTCATAGGGTGGGCGAGGGACTGGCGGATCGTCACGCGGTTGCTCTTCTTCCTCATCGCCTCGCTCACGTTGTCGAACCTTTCGGACATCTTCCTCTCGGCGATGAAGGCCTTGATGATGCGCAGCCCGCCGAGGGTCTCCTCCACCTGGGCCATCACGTCGCTCCAAAGCTGCTGTACCTCAAGCGATTTCCTCTTAAGGTTCTTTCCCACGACACCCATCACCCACATCATCAGCGGGGCGAAAAGGATGGTGAAGGCCGTCATCTGCCAGCTGATCACGAGAAGGGCGGCGAAGTAGAAGAAAATCAGGATAGGGTTCTTGATGAGCATCTCGATCGATCCCGTGATGGAATTCTCCACCTCCTGCACGTCACCGCTCATCCTGGCGATGATGTCGCCTTTCTTCTCCTCCGAGAAGAAGCCCAGCGGAAGGGCCAGGATCTTGTTGTAGATGTCCATCCTGATGTTCTTCACCACACCCGTCCTGATCGGCACCATCACGGCGGACGAGCCGAAGTAGCAAGCCGTCTTCAGCGCGGTCATCACCACAAGGAATATGCACAGGAAGAGCAGCACCATCGACGCTCCGAGTGTCGAGATCTGCTGCTCCAGCTGCCAGTAGACGTTGCCCATGAAAGCGTCCCCCAGATCCTTGAACGGCATCTGCCAGACCTCGTTCCAGGGGGTGAATGAATAGATCGTCTCGTTAATCTTGAACAGGATCCTCAGGATCGGCACGATGATGGCGAACGAGAATATGTTGAAGACCGCCGAAAGGATGTTCAGCACGACCGATCCGGCGAGATATTTATTGAAAGGCGCGACATAGCGCTTCATCATAGACCAGAATTCTTTCATTGTCAGAGTATTTTTTCCAACCAGTGGAAGATAAGGAATATTCTTTTGCGTAGTATTTCGTAGTCAAGCGTCCCGGCAGTGTCCGAGGTCTTGTTGGTGAGCATGGTGATGCCTGAGGTGAAGACCGCGCAGGTCAACCCGTTCTGCGTGAAGACCTTCTGGTCGCCGAACCTTCTGTGGAACATTTCCGTGAAGCTCTGGCTTCCGTAGTAGTTCGTGGCGATGTCGAGTCCGAGTCCCGGCCCTTCGTTCGCGCGGGTGAGGTCAAATGTGAACTGCCCGCCGCTGAGCATGATCAGAAAGTCATTCCTTCCCTTGTGGATCGGCTCCAGTGTGCTGCCGATAATGTCCAGCACGACGGTGGCGTAGATCTTGTCCATGGTGATCGCCTCGCCGCTGGACGGATTCCTCAGACTGCCGCTACGGATTTCCGCCATCAGCGCCTCCGCCCCGGCGGAATTCCTTTCTTTGGCGTCCGTGGCCACGAAGATGAGATTCTTTCCGTAGTCCCGTCCAAGCTCCTTCATCTTCCCGAACATCACGGCCAGGTTCAGCATGGCGACAACGCCGGAGGCATTGCTGTCCGCTCCCGGATAGAGATTCCCGTCGATGACCCCGTGGCTGTCATAGTGGGCGGCGATGATCACATACTTGTCCTTCCCGGAGGTGTTTTTTCCCGGCAGGAAACCGATGATATTCCTTCCCACCGCGCCGCGGCACCCTTCATCATCATTTTTCAATGCTGAGCCACCGCCCGTTCCGTCCGTTCCGTCCGTTCCGTGCATTCCGCCCGTTCCGCGCATTCCGTCCGCTCCGCGCATTCCGTCCGTTCCGCCCGTTCCGCCCGTTCCGCGCGTTCCGCCCGTTCCGCCCTCCGCCGGGAGTCTGAACGAGCGGCTCCAGCTGCCGTCGAAAGGCATCAGGCCGATGCTGGCGTAATGCCTTGAGATCCAGAACGCCGCTTCGGTCGCCCCTCTTGTGCCGGAGGCGCGCCCGCCGAACGAGGGGGCCGATAGGAACTCCACCTCCCTTCTCAGGCTCTCGGATGAGATGTATTTCTCGGCATTCCTTCCGGAAGGCACCATCCTGACATTGTTCTGCTGTGCGGAAAGCGCCGCCGCGTCCGCCAGAAGAAGAATGAATATGAAAAATTTATAAAAATGCGTCTTCAAGGCACGATAAATGTTTATCTTTGCAAACGACAAAATTAGGAATTTTAAGCCTTAAAGTAAAATATATTTGTATGAAAAGGTCAGTGCTGACTCTGTTTTTCCTGTTGTGCCTCGCTTTGGTCGCCAATGCGCAGTACGACAAGGATGTGTTCAACTTCAGAGGTAGAGCGGCTCTGGCTGACGGTAAATATTCAGAGGCGATCGGCCATTTCAACGTTCTTGCGAGGCTTGACTCGACTGATTGCTGGACATTCTTTTACAGAGGCATCGCCAAGTACAATCTGGGAGACCTTCGCGGGGCCCAGGCCGACTTCAACACATCGGTACGTCTGAATCCCGTCTTCACCAACGGCTACCACTACAGGGCCATCACCCTGAGCCGTTCCGGGAAATATGACGAGGCTCTGAAGGATCTTGAAAAGGCACTTGAGCTTCGCCCGGGACTCAATGGCCTCTATTTCAGCAGGGGAGTGACCTATTTCCTCGCCCAGCAGTTCGACAAGGCCGTGAGCGACTTCGACCGCTACATCAGAAAGGAGCCGAAGGATCCGTCAGCGTTTCTCAACAGAGGCGCCTCCTATCTTTTCCTCGGCGACACCACAAAGGCTTTGGAAGACTACAACCGGGCGATCAAACTGGACCGCTTCGACCCCGAGGGCTACATCAGAAGGGGACGCGTCTATGCCTTGCGCAAGGACTACAAGGATGCCATCGGCGACATGGACAAGGCCATCGGCCTGGACACGACGAACACCTTCGCCTATTTCAACAGGGCCTTGATGTACTACGACCAGAACAACTACAACGCCGCGATGGGCGACCTCAACAGGGTTCTGCGGGACGAGCCTGGCAACGCCCTCACCCTCTACAACCGAAGTCTGATCAACGCGCAGGTCGGGAACATGGAGGAGGCTCTTGCCGACATGGATCACGTCATAAACATCAATCCGGAAAATGTGCTGGCCTACTACAACAGGGCCTCGTACTTCGTCCGGATGGGCCGCTGGCTCGACGCCCTGGACGACTACGACAAGGCGATCGAGCTTTATCCCGACTTCGCCAAGGCCTACCTGAACAGATCCTATGTCAAGAATATGCTCGGACGGGCGAAGTCCTCGAAGCAGGACTACGACATCGCCCAGAAGAAGGTGCAGGAGTACCGCGCGAGGAACGCCTCCGAGGCCGGCTCGTTCGCCGACACGACCAAGAAGTACAGCGCGCTGATCGCACTGGACGCGGATTTCGCAAAGAAAGACTTTGACAATGAGCTTCTTCAGAACCGTGACATCAACATCCGCCTGAAATCGTTGTACAAGTTCAGCCTCGCGGCGCGGCGTGACAATCAGAACGTGGCCCTCAGGCACCGCTACGAGAACCCTCTGATCGACCAGTTCATCTCGGATTCTCCGGTGATGATGACCGTCTCCAACTCCGACTCGCTTGTAAAGCCGGTGTTCGCCCACGGCATCGACGCCTCGATCTACGGCGACTCCTATCTCTCAGCCGGCAATCCGAACTCTTTGTCGGAAGCGGACAGGGCGTTCATCAGAGGCCTCTACGATGTCCAGTCCAAGCAGTACACCTCCGCGCTGAATCAGTTTGACACCGCGGTCAATGCCGAGAGCGACGGGAAATATTCAGAGTACTACAAGGCGTTCTATTACCTGAACAGGGGAGTGCTGCGCGCCGAGATGATCGACTTCATCTCCTCCATCGAGAACAATGTCCAGACCCTGACGATGGATGACAAGGGTACCACCCGCGCCCGTGTGAGGGATCAGGTCAGCCGGACGTATGACTATTCGGAAGCCATTGACGACATGCTTGCCGCCGACCGCCTCCTACCGGGAGTGCCGTACATCTATTTCAACCTGGGCAACCTCTACTGCCTGTCCTCCAAGTTCGTGGAGTCGGTGGACAGCTACACGAAAGCCATCAGTGTCTACCCTTACATGGGCGACGCCTACTTCAACAGAGGCTTGGTGCTGATCTACTTGAAGGACAAGGAGAAAGGCTGCATAGACCTCTCCCGCGCCGGCGAGCTTGGCGTAAGCGACGCCTACAGTGTGATTTCGAAATATTGTGAGGAGGAGAAGAATTGATGTTGAAGTTTCTGAGCCTCTCCAGCGGCAGCTGCGGCAACTGCTATTTCCTTTCCGACGGCAAGTCCGGCCTCCTGATCGACGCCGGCGTGAGTGTACGTCGCCTGAAAAAGACCTTGGCGGAGCACGGCCTGGGCACGGATTCCTTCCAGGCCGTTCTAGTGACCCACGACCATCTGGACCACATCCGCCACCTGGGCTCCTACTGCAAGCATCTGGGAAAGCCGGTCTACGCCACCGCCGTTCTCCACGAGGCCCTTTCCCATCACACCTTCACCCAGGCCCACATAGCCTCCTACCGCCGCATCCTTCCCGCCGTCCCCGTCAGAGTAAGACTGCGCGATGATGTTCCCGAAGAGGATCTTCCTTTGGTAAGTCACTTTGTGGTGCCGCACGACGCGACCCAGACCGTAGGCTATTTCATAGAATGGTCTTCCGTAAGTTTCTTCCTGATGACCGACGCCGGCAGAGTGACCGACGAGGCCATTGAATATGCCCGGCGTTCCGACGCGGTTGTTTTCGAGTCGAACTACGATTCAGGAATGCTCATAGGCGGCCCCTACCCGCACGAGCTTAAGATGCGGATATGTCAGGGCAACGGTCACCTGAGCAACGACGAGTGTGCCTCAGCCATCCGCCGCTTTTGGCACCCAGGCCTGAAGAACCTCTTCCTCTGCCACCTAAGCGAGAACAACAACACCCCCTCCCTAGCCTTCGCCTCCGCCGCCGAAGCCCTCCGCTCCATCCGTGTAACCCCCTCCGCAAAAGACCTCCTCTCCATCCGTGTAACCCCCTCCGCCGAAGCCCTCCTCCCCATCCGTGTAACCCCCTCCGCCAAAGACATAACCAACCTCCAAACCCTTCCCCGCACCCACGCCTCCCAACTCTTCCTCCTAGGCCGCTGACCAAATCCCCGTCCCATCCCCGGCCGGCATTTCCGCTGACCGCTCCCTCTGGCATTTCCTCTGGCATTTCCGCTGACATCCCGGCTTACATCACTCCCTACATCCCTGCTCACAGCATCATACTTCTATATTCCGTTCACTACCCGCTTGTCCCTCCCCGGGCGCGAAACCGCCCGAATCCCGCCTTGGTTGTCCCACATGTGACTCCTCGAGCGACAATCCGCAATCCGCCCGAATCCCGCCCAAATCGTTCATCTGTCTCTCCGTGTGCCTCTCCGGGCGCGAATCCGCCCGAATCCCGCCTTGGTTGTCGCTCTTGTGACTCCGCGAGCGACAATCCGCCCGAATCCCGCCCAAATCGTTCATCTGTCTCTCCGTGTGCCTCCCCGGGCGCGGAACCGCCCGAATCCCGCCTTGGTTGTCCCACATGTGACTCCGCGAGCGACAATTCGCCCGAATCCCGCCCAAATCGTTCATCTGTCTCTCCGTGTGCCTCCCCGGACGCGAATCCGCCCGAATCCCGCCTTGGTTGTCCCGCATGTGACTCCGCAAGCGACAATCCGCCCGAATCCCGCCTTAGTTGTCCCACATGTGACTCCGCGAGCGACAACCCGCCCGAATCCCGCCCTCATCGTTCACTGGCAAAACTCGATACCGGTGGATAGGAATTCTTGTACGAATGAGGAAGGAATTCTTATTTCGTGAGCTCACCGGATATTTTTTGAACGACTCTTTGATTTGATGCTTAAAAACATAAGTTATTGATAATTAATGATGCAAAATATTATTTTATCATAAAAAACAGAAATATATGTTTTTGATAGTAAATATTTCTGTTTCTTATTATCCGATATGAAAAATTGTCGTATTTTGGCGAAAAATGTAAAAACATGACTAAACGTAAACGACTAAAACTTTGGAAGGAGTATCGCACATGGCCGAAATGGTATTATCATGTGGTGCTGGACTCGATCGAAACAGGACAACTCTTTAATGACGAGAGTGAGTACGTGGACGGAATGAACACTGTTGCGATAGCTCAGTATATTCATAATGTCTCCATTGTGGTGTTTAATTTTATGATCAATCACGGTCATTTCCTTGTTTTGGCGACCGGAAACGACATTGTTAATTGTATGTCTTTCATATTCAGGAGAATAAATGCACGGCTGATTGCAAACGGCCACAGCCCCCTCCCGGAAAACTACGGCTTCAAACTCATTCGCGTGAAAGATAAAAAGCAACTTGAAGACACTATAGTGTACATTGCCAGAAATCCTTTAAAGGCATGTCCGAACATCGCTGCCCCGGGTTATCTATGGGGTTCTTGCAATTTGATATTCAGTGACATAAATAGACTTTTTGAAAAAGTACAAATAAAGGATCTTTCAGATAAGTTTTGCCGGAATACTTTTAGGACGAGGGTGAAACTGCCTGAAAATTACTACTTTAACAAAACCGTGGGTATGATACTTCCTGAGTCCTATGTGATGAACGGTAAGGCAGAGGAAGTGCTGAAGTCTTCATGGAACTATAGCAATCGTGTGGTCAGGGACTTTGATGCATATTTCAATCTCGCGGAAGGCATCGGCGAATTGGTGGTTTTGTCGGATGAGGAGGTTAACCTTATCATTCAACGAATGTTAAGAAATGAATATAAGGTCGGATTCCTCTCGGATTTAAGCGTGGATGAGAGGTGCCGCATGGCGATTGTCCTAAGGAAGAAATATAAAATCGACCTAAAGCGGATCTCAAGAAAGTTGCACATAGAGTTGAATATTCTTAAAAAGTTGTTCGAGTAGCAGCTGTTCTTTATTCGCATCTGAAATAACGGAGAAAACTTATGCCCCCCTCTGCAACGAGGTCACCATAGGAGTCTATAATTCTTCGACGGATTCACAAGCATCTCAGATCCATTTTCTAGTACCCATTCCATTATGCTTTGTTTTTCGCTTTATAGCTTGCAGAGTATCGCTCGGGAATCTTCGGGCGAGAATAGCGTGGAAAGTCGCTTTATGGGTATCAAGCAGGAGTCTTCGGGCGAGAATAGCGTGGAAAGTCGCTTTGTGGGTATCAAGCGGGAGTCTTCGGGCGGGAATTGCGTGGAAACTCGCTCGCGGTATCAAGCGGGAGTCTTCGGGCGAGAATAGCGTGGAAACTCGCTCGCGTGGTATCAAGCGGGAGTCTTCGGATGAGAATAGCGTGAAAACTCGCTCGCGTGGTATCGGGCGGGACCCTGCGGGCGTGATTCTGCCTAGAAGTCGCTCGTGGGGCGTGGATTAAATTTAGGAAGGAATGATGGTGGAATTTAGAACGTGATGTTGGATGGAATCGGAGACGTGATGGAAGTTGGAATTGGGAACGTAATGGAGGAAAAGGTTAAGGACGTAGTAGAAGGTGAGGATAGGGATGCGGTTGAGGAAAGGATGGATGGTGAAGATGGATGGTGAAGATGGATGGAGAAGATGGATGGAGGAAAGGGATGGAGGAAAGGGATGGAGAAGATGGATGGAGAAGATGGATGGAGAAGATGGATGGTGAAGATGGATGGAGGAGATGGATGGATGAAGAAGAGGAATGGATGAAGGAGCGGATGGATTGAGGCGGGAGAGGTGTCTTATTCAACGGGTTGATAATAAGTAAGTTGAGTAGCAGGGGTGCTGCCGCTTAGGATTCGGATCAGGTCGCGGAGGATTAGGTCGGGGCGGACCACGCCGCTTTCCCAGAAGTCGTTGCCGCCTTTGGCGTTTTGGCGGGAATTGTCGTTCCAGACCACTTGGGGCGAGGCTTGACCATCTGTATGGGAGGATTCATCTCCGGACGCGGAACCTCCCACGGACGCGGAACCTCCTGCGGAGACAAATCCATCCACTGAAGCGGAACTACCCACTGAATCGGAACCACCTGCGGAGCCGAAACCATTCGCGGCGGCGTTTTTCTGGATATTCATTAGAAAGTCACCGAAGAGGGGGTTGACGGACAGGAGTTGGTCTAGTGTGCGGCACCATCCGACGTTCAGCCAAAGGGAGGCTTCCTTGGATAATGAATATGCCCGCTCGACGGAGATTTGTCCGGAGATGGAAGTGCCTGGCTCTGAGCCGAGAATCTCTCCACCGGCGTCTCGCACCAGGTGAGAGAGGTAATTCTCCTGGCCGGGAATGAACCACTGATCCTTGTAGGGGATGTTGACCAGAATCTTTCTCGCACATATTCTTTGCTCGGCATCAGCGCTTTGTGGACCCTCGCCCGGAACGGTCATCATGGCTCTGACGGAGTCCCTCAGGGCTTGATAATTCTTTGAGACCACGGCCAGAACCGAGTCGGCCGCGGACATGTTTCCTGTCAGCGCTCCGAAAAGGCGGACATAGGAGGCGCGGGCGAGGGGGTGGCTTTCCAGATGCTCGTTGACGGTGAAAGTGCTGATCCCCAGGGACTCCAGCTTGGTGAGGAACTGTGATTTGACGGGTGACACTGAATATGTAAGGACTAGTTCCGGCTTCAGGGTCATGATCTTCTCATAGTCGGGGCTTGCGTCGTAGCCGATGTCAAGGATTCTGCCCTCACCGATTCTTGCCCTCACGGTGGAGTCGTAGACATATTCAGCGCCCGAGACTCCGACAATGGCGTCTTCGCCGCCGATGGCGCGGAGGAAGCCGATGTGCGAGGTGCTCATCACGATCAGTCTGCTCAGCGGGCGGCTGATGATCAGCGTGTCGCGGGAACCGTCAAAAGGGGAGAGTGAGATCAGTGAATATCCTCCCTCCGGTAGCGGCCGAACTGCCAGAAACAGCGGCTCGCACTCGTCCGCAGCCGTTGCCACGGCGCTTTTCCTCGCACATCCGCAGATGCTGACGAGAAGGATCGTGGCCGACAGAATATATTCATAAGTCTTCATCGCTCGCAAATATAATTGTTTTTTGCTATCTTCGAAGATTAATTGTCCGGGAATAGTCAGAAACTTCCTTGCGCCGCGTTCCCGGAATCATTCCCCGCCTTTTGTCATGGCGGATAAGAGAAGATGGCAAGGCTTGTGATTGAGGGAAAATATTCATTTATTATGGGAAAATATAATTTTGATGAACTGACCCACAGGCGCGGAACCAACTGCGTGAAGTGGGATGCCGAGAGTCCGGTCGGGCCGATTGATGAGGATGTCATCCCTATGTGGGTGGCAGACATGGACTTCAAGGTTGCGCCAGAGATTGTGGAGGCGCTTAGGAACAGGGTCGATCAGGGGATTTTCGGCTACACGCATGTGCCGGATTCCTACTATGAGGCTGCCATCGACTGGTGGGAGCGTCGCAGGGGCTGGCACACGGAGAAGGAATGGTACAGCTACATCCCTGGCGTGGTACCTGCCATGTCTGTGGTAGTCAAGGCTTTGACGCAGTACGAGATCGTCGGAGGCGAGGTTGTCGAGAAGCCGGATCATGGCCGCGGGCCCCACGGGGAACTGCCGAAGATGATCATCCAGAGTCCCGCCTACAACTGTTTCTTCTCCACTGCGAAGAACACTCTCTGCGAACTGTCCATCAATAAGCTCATCTACGACACCGAAGGCGATCAGGCCACCTGGTACATTGATTTCGAGGATCTTGAGAGGCGCGCCGCCGACCCTATGGCCAAGGTGCTGCTCTTCTGCAACCCTCACAACCCCTGCGGCCGCGTCTGGCCGAGGGAGGATCTGGAGCGGGTGGCCGACATCTGCCGCCGCAACGGCGTGATCGTCATCAGCGACGAGATTCATTGCGAGCTGGAAATGCCTGGCTATCATTTCACTCCGATGGCATCGCTCTCGCAGGCATCGCAGGACAACACCGTCACGATGAACTCGCCGAGCAAGTCTTTCAACATCGCCGGCCTCGGAATCTCCAACATCATCACCAACAACCCTGACTGGAAGAGACTCTTCGACCGGGTCATCAACATCAACGAACTCTGCGATGTCAATCCTTTCGGCGTTCTCGCCCTTCAGGCGGCCTACAACGCGGGCGAGCCGTGGCTCAAGGAACTTAATGAATATGTCTACGCGAATTATCGCACGATGGTCTCGTTCTTCGAGGAGCGTCTGCCGGAGTTCCCGGTCACCAAGCTTGAAGGCACCTATCTGGCCTGGGTGGATGTAAGGGCTTTGAATATGTGCGCCAACGACATCGAGAACAGTCTGTTGCTCAATGAGAAGGTTTGGATAAACTCCGGCGTGATGTACGGTCGTGACGGCTTCATGCGCATCAACATTGCCTGCCCTCGCGCCCGTCTCCAGCAAGGAC
>OQVL01000857.1_pt1 | contig 17301 bp, 9 predicted proteins | sample 1691501 | NCBI WGS metagenome assembly OQVL01 (sample SAMN03418253, study PRJEB22391) | human gut metagenome | biome: human-gut; feature: organic feature; material: feces | host: Homo sapiens | place: Tanzania | collected 2013-01 | reverse complement strand
AATCAGGGCGCCTGTCCTTTGATGTGAATGGCATCCAACTCTTCCCCAAACATCTGCAACCCCTCTGGCAGTTGCTCTTCCCACTAGCCTCAAGTGCTATTTATATTTTTCTTCTCCTCACTATTCGCAGCTTCCTCCAAAATCTCTACCAAGGTGTATTTCAAGGTAGCAGGAGAAAACAACCAGTTCAATCCTGCCGGAACTGTTTTCTATGAAAACGAGAGAAGGTATAATATGGAAGGCTTCGCCGACTTCAATAATGATGGTTATGTAGATGGTTACTACTTCGACAAACCCGAAGGACAAGACTATTACAACATGGTTATTGTCAAGGGCAAACCTATGAAAGAGTGGCCATGCAGAGGAACTGTCGTTATTCCATTAAAAACATCAGGTAATATCAAATTGTTGGATATAGACAATAACGGTTACCTTGATATTTGTGTTGGAAATTCCATTTACTTAATGGATAAAGATTTTACTTATACCGAACTAAAGAATGTACAGACACAATATGGCTTCAACTTCGACTACTTCGATGAATACCACTGGCAGCCTCTTACCCCAGGCGCTTATCCTAACGGTTACAAGTCGAGCATCAAGAACGAGGCACCATCTGCTCCTGCCCATGTGACAGCTACTTCTGTACCAGAGGGCTTGTTGCTGAAGTGGGACGATGCCACTGACGACCACACTCCATGGATGCAGATGCGCTATAACGTGAGCCTGAAGATAAAAGGCAAGACAGGCGAGAATGCCTTTGTGCTCTCTCCGATGAACGGACTGAGCGACGAGGCTGCTATTTGCTCGGGCGTTTACTATCGCAAGGCAACACAGCTTATCGTGCCAAAGACAGCCTTGGTGAACGGAACGACCTACGAGTTGCAGGTACAAGCCATTGACCTCATGGGTGAGCACTCAGCTATGACCAAGCCTGTGGAGGTGACCTACAATGCAGAGAAGATGATCATGATAGACGATAATGAGCATTATACAGGATTGGCTTATTATGGCAAGTGCACCAACGTATCAGGCAACGACTTCACTAGCGACCCAGGAGAAGGCGGCACCGTCTTACAACACCGCGACGGAGGCATCTTCTGCCTCAAGTGGAAGACCCCAGGTGTGAAGACTATCACCTTCAAGGATGGCAACGACGTGATTACCAAGATGGTGAACGTCAAGCTTTCACCAGATTTGACCATCAATTTGCCTGAGCGAGTGATGCTCAACACTCCATTGAATGTCAGGGTGCCAGAGTGCTTCCAGACAGGAAAGTATGACGACTTCGGTTTCAAGGAGAGCGAGGCTTACAAGGCCACCTTCGAGAAAGGCGACACCATCGCCACCATCGTATTCAAGGAGGTGGGCGAACAATCCCTGCTGCCATACGTCAAGATAGAAAAGAACCTCACTCTTTCAGAACAGTTCAAGTCTATGGTTATAGACGAAACTATACCTGCAGCCGAGATCAAAAGCGTGGAGTCGAACGGCAAGTACTATCAGGTAAACTGGAGCACCGATGTGCCAAGCATGGTAAGCAAGGTGGAAGTGAGCCGTGAGACCAATCGTCTGAACCAGTTTGAGGTGCTCGACATCGTGCCTGTAGGAAATGCGTCCTTTGTAGATTTGACCAGCGACAACCGAGTTCAACCTCAGCGTTATCGCATACGCCTCATCGCAGAGAACGAGATGCAGTACAGCGACTACTCTGCCGCTCACAACCCGCTGCATGTCATGATCAACAAGACTGCCGACAAGAAGGGCAACAACCTGATGTGGAATGCCTACGAGGGCCTGGAGGTGACGAGCTACGCCATCATGAGAGGCTCGTCAGAGAAAAACCTGAAGACTATTGCCATCATTTCGGGCAGCCAACAGAACTATACCGACTATGATGCACCTGAAGGCGTTTCCTACTATGCCGTGAAGTTCGAGACCAACACATCGTCAGAAGCCAATGCCAAGGGAATAGCTACGGCATCAGAAGATGTCTATTCGAACGTCATCTCATCAGAGGAGGCTATGCCTACCACACAGGCTACTACCCTCTATGCAGGAACAGTGGAAAGCATTGCCAAGCTGACCAACAGCCAGCAGCAACTCCACATGGTAGCTACGATTCTGCCTACCTTCGTCACATTCAACAAGGTAAGCTGGAGTATCGTCAGCGGAGGCGAATATGCTTCCATCAGCCAGAGCGGATTGTTGACAGCCAAGGGAGGCAAGGGTGATGTAGTGGTAAGAGTGGTGACACTGGATGGTTCCAACCTGAGCAGTGAGATAACCATACCATGCGACGTGAATATCCTGGCAAGCGACATCGACGTGCGTGCATCGAAGAAGACAGTTGCCGTAGGCGACTATCTGCTGCTGAATGCCGTGCTGGCTCCAAAGAACATCTCCATGAGCGAAGTGAACTGGAAGAGCGAGAATACAGATGTGGCAACCATAGACGATAATGGCATTCTGAAAGCCATCAGTGCTGGCAGTGTCAAGATTACGGCTACGACAAAGGATGGAAGCAACCTGAGTGCCTATATCAACATCGCCGTAACAGAGCCAACAGAAATTCATGGTGTCACCATAGGGGATGAGAACGAGAACACTGAATTCTACGACCTTGAAGGAAGAAAGGTCCTTATCCCACAGAAGAGACACATCTACATCACCAACAAGGGAGAGAAGATAGTGCTCTGACAACACGCAGAGTGGTAATAATCCACTGGTACAAATCAAGTAGGAGGAAAACGAGGTGTTTTTCCTCCTACTTTCGTTTTCCTACCGCATTGTATATACGGCTTCTGCATACACGGTGGATTCTATTTCCGCATTGCGTTTCCCCGATATTATTGTATAAGCCGCTCCGCTTCAATGAGGCTGACATAGCTTTCCTGCGCAAGCCAAACTATCACATCCGGATACTTATATCTGTTTCGTACACTTTTGAGAGGAAAAAATTTGGCGTTCTCGAAAAGTCTTTGTATTTTTGTCACGGAAATACAAGCAGACGGACTTTCTCATGACCTTCTGCACAAAAAACGACGAGCGCTATGGTAATGGAAAATGACAGCATTATAAGATTCGACTGGGCTGCCAAAAGGATGCTCAGAGACAAGGCAAACTTCTCTGTACTCGAAGGACTCGTGACCGTTCTCCTCGGCGAGAAAATCACGATCAGCGAGATACTGGAGAGCGAAAGCAACCAGACCAATGCCAACGACAAATTCAACAGAGTTGACATCAAGGCGGTAAACAGCAAGAATGAAATCATCATTGTGGAGATACAGCTCACCCGCGAGTGGTATTATCTGCAACGCATACTCTATGGAGTCTCAAAGACCATCACGGAGCATATCTCGCTTGGCAGCAAGTATGAGAACGTGAGGAAGGTCTATTCCATCAATATCCTGTATTTTGACCTTGGCAAAGGCGACGACTATCTCTACCACGGCACCACATCCTTCGTGGGAGTGCATACCGGAGACAAACTGAAAGTAAGGCAGAAGGATGCTGACGCCATACGCACCTGCTTCCCCGACGAGATATTCCCGGAGTATTACCTCATCAGGGTCAACGAGTTTAATGACGTGGCACGCACTCCTATTGAGGAATGGCTCGACTTCCTGAAAAACAACCGCATCAAGGAAGACACCACCACCCCTGGACTCCAGGAAGCAAGAGAGCAGCTGCGCGTCATGAAGATGAGCAAGAAAGACCGCCAGGAATACGACAATTACATGGATGCCATCCGCACACAGAACAGCGTGCTCGACACCTACCGATCAGAGGGACTCATCGAAGGACGCATGATCGGAAGGCAGGAAGGTCGTGAGGAAGGCAGAAAGGAAGGTCGTGAGGAAGGTCGTGAGGAAGGTCGTGAGGAAGGTCGTGAGGAAGGCAGAAAGGAAGAGAAAAAGCAGATAGCCCTCAACCTTCTGAAAATCCCGATACCGGACCAGAGCATAGCTGAAATCACAGGACTATCCTTAGAAGAGATAATACAATTGAAAAACCATAATAAACAATGAAAAAGATTACACTAATGACTATGATTGCAACTACCATGGCCATGGGAGGATGCAAGATGCAGGAGAATGCAAAACCCGAGGTTATCACCGAGCAGGCGGCAAGTGGCAATGCACTGATTGCGAAAAGCAACAACAAGCACGCCATTGAGTCGTTCGACAAGATCGGTATCAACGACTATCGCGACGCCTTCCTCAAAGGAATGGAAAAGCAGAATGCCCGCATCAAGGAAATAATAAATAATCCAGACGCACCGACCTTCGCCAACACCATCGCGACACTGGAAACCAGCGGACAGGAACTTGAGCGTGCGGAATACACATTCGAACCTATCGAGAACAGTAACTCCACAGAGGAAATCCGCGAACTCTCCAAGGAGATGTCACCGCTCTTCTCCAAGCATCACGACGAGATATACATGAACCCTGCCCTCTTCCAGCGCGTGAAGAAAGTCTATGACGACATGAGCTCCACAGACATGACACACGAGCAGAAGAAAGTGGTGGAGAAAATCTACAAGCAGTTCGAGCGCAACGGAGCAAACCTTTCCGATGCCGACAAGGCACGCCTGAGCGACCTCAATGAGGAAATAGCTTCGCTCCAGATACAGTTCTCCAACAATCTTCTCCACGAGACCAACAACACCTTCGTCACAGTGGACAAGCTCTCCGACCTCGACGGTCTCCCACAGGCAGACATAGAGCGTGCCACCGAGATGGCAAAGGAACAGGGACAGGAAGGCAAATGGATGTTCAACATGCAGCGCGCTTCATGCAATCCAGTGCTCCAGTACTGCACAAACCGCGAACTGCGCCACAAAGTCTATGATGCTTACTGCAACCGCGGCAATCAGGGCAACGAATGGGACAACAAGGCAATATGCGCCAAGATCGTGCGTCTCCGTCTGGAGCGTGCCAAACTGATGGGCTTCAAGAACTGCGCTTCACAGATTCTCGACACCCGCATGGCAAAGACACCGGAAGCAGTCTATAACCTCCTAGACCAGATATGGACTCCAGCCGTGAAGAAGGCAAACGAAGAACTCGCTGACATCCGCGAGGAAATGAAGAAGGACGGACTCGACTGCGAGCCGGAAGGATGGGACTACCGCTTCTACTCACAGCGTGCACGCAAGGCAAAGTTCAATTTCGATGAGAGCAAGCTCTCCGAATATCTTGAGATAAACAATGTGCTGAAGGGCATCTTCTACTGTGCCAACAAGCTCTACGGCGTCACCTTCAAGGAAGTTACCTCCGAAGTGCCATCCTATGAGAAGACAGCAAAGGCATGGGAAGTATATGACAAGGACTCCACACTGCTCGCCATCTTCTACAGCGACTACTACCCTCGCACCAGCAAGCGTGCCGGAGCATGGTGCACCGGATTCCGCGAGCAGAGATACGAGAACGGCAAGCGCGTCGCACCGGTAGTGGTCAACGTATGCAGCATGACTCCAGCCACAGGCGACATCCCTGCCCTGCAGTCAGTGGACAACGTCACCACGATGTTCCATGAGTTCGGACACGCACTTCATTCCTTCATGCGCGACGTGCATTACACCACCGTGGGCGATGTGGAGCGCGACTTTGTCGAACTGCCATCCCAGATCAATGAGCACTGGGCTTTCGAACCGGAAGTGCTCGACATCTATGCCAAGCATTACAAGACAGGCGAAGCTCTCCCTAAGGAGCTCCTTGCCAAATACGATGCAGCAAGCAAATACGGACAGGGCTTTGCCACCACCGAGTATCTCGCTGCATCCTATGTCGATATGGATCTCCACGTGCTGACAGAAGTACCGGCAGATTTTGACGTGATGAAGTTTGAAGAGCAGAAGCTCGCAGAGCGTGGCATTCCACGTCAGATCAAGCCTCGATACAGCGTAACCAACTTCTCCCACACCATGGAAGGCGGCTACACAGCAGGCTACTACAGCTACATCTGGGCTGAGGTGCTCGATGCAGACGGCTTCGATGCCTTCAAGGAGACCGGTGACATCTTCAATCAGGAAGTGGCAGAGCGTTTCCGCAAGTATATCCTCACCCCTGGCGGCATCGACGACGGCATGACCATGTACCGCCGTTTCCGTGGCGCAGACCCTAAGATTGACGCTCTCCTTCGCGGTCGCGGACTGGACAAGTAAATATTGTTATCTTGTTGTCTTGTTGTTTTGTTGTTTAGTGAAGAGTGTTCAAAATGAAGAAATAAGAATGAAGAATGCGGATTACTCTTTCTTCTTGCTTCATGTGATTTGAAACTATCAACTAAACAACAAGACAACAGAACAACTAAACCACAAAACCACAAAACCACATACCACTAAATCAAAAAGCCCCTCATCGGAGGGGCTTTTTGTTTTATTCATATGATTAAAATGGTTGTGGGTTGTTGGTATTTTTGTCGGATTAGCTGACAAGGGGCATCCGCATTCCAACCAACGACCAACAACCTACAACCAATAACCGACAATCATTCCTTACTTTTTCTTCTTCAATGTGAAGTTGATCTGCATACCGCCCATATTGGCAACAGGCTTGTTTTTGTCATACATGCCATAGTCCTCGAACATAGGATAAGCGAACGACTTGGAATTATAGTCGATGATATATACATCAAGCAGGGTCTCGCCCGTAGTTTCGTCCTTGATGTTTCTTACACCGATGATAGCCTCCTTGTCATCACTGGTCTCCTTGGCAGAGAAATAGCGGTTTACGTTGTAGAGCTTCAGCTGCTGGAGAGTAATCCATCCGGACATGTCGAAGCGTGAACGCAGTTCCTTGTCAATGGAGAAGTCGGAAGTCTCCTGGAAATAGTTCTTCAGTTCAGACTTGAGCGAAGTGGTAAGCTTGTAGCCCTCAGTCGAACCATCGCCGGAGAATGTGAAGGTATCTTCAGCATTCATCGTTGGCCATCCATCGGCATCCTTCTCAGTGCATCCCCATGCAGTCATGAAGTCCGCCTTGGTGGTAACCATGGAATTCATCACCCATGTGCCCAAGAGATCGGAAGCATAGCTGCCTATCATGTTTACAGTTGCTGTCGGGAAAGCGCCAGCCACGAAGCCTTCAGCCTCTGTTACCTGCGGAGCCACTACGATAGAGGTCTTGCCGTCCTCCTTGTTGAGAGCCTTGATGGTGAATGTACACTTGCTTTCACCCTTCTTGATGACAGCAGTCTTGTTGACAAACTCATAGTTTACGCCCTCCACAGCGGTGGATTTAGCGTCAGCTGCCACAGCCACTTCGATGTCATTCTCAGCTACGAGAGCGGTACCGTCCTTGATATTGAGGAGGTCGAACTCCACTTCCACCTTATCGCCGAGCACATAAGACTTCTGCGAGAATGAATAGAGGCGCTTGTCCTGAGCGGCAAGAGCGATGGAAGCGATAGGATTCTTGCCGGTCTCCACGCCGTTTACGCTCATGGTGATGGTCTTTGCCTCAGAGAAATTGTTCTTTGCAGTCACGGTGATAGTCATTGCAGAGCCTACTGTGTATTTCTCAGCTGACACAGTATAGTCCACGCCTTTAACAGCAGTGCCACCAAAAGTGACAGGAATGTCAGTGGCTTCGGCAGGAGCATTCTCCGCAGTGAGTTTCACGTCGATACTACCCTTCTGGAGGGAATAAGAGGATTGTTCAAATGACACTCTGAAAGTGTTGTCATCATCGCTGCTACACGCAGTGAATACTGTAGCCACCAGCGCGAGCAAGAAAGGAATAATTTTCTTCATAATTGTTTGGTTTGTTTTGTTTGTAATTTATGGTTATGGGTTGAGGGTTGTCGGTTTTTGGTTGTGGGTTTTTGGTTGTGGGTTGTGGGTATTTTTGTCGGATAAACATACTATCTGCATCCACAATCCAACCGACAACCGGCAACCATCAACCTCACTCAGCATTCTCATTATACTCTTTCTCCATGGCGCTTATCACGTCACGGTCCTCCTGGGTGAGCGGTGTAGGGTCAGGGAGCTTGTAGCTGGAGCCTTTCTGCACCTGCTCCGGTGGCACCTCGTCATATTTCTCGCACGAGGATGTCATTGCGCCTAAAGAGGCAAGCAATGCAGACATTATGATGAAATGTTTCATGATCATGTTGTATTATTGTTCTTGGGAAATAAGGTATCAATACTCAATCTCGGTGTAACCTGGGTTCTGACGCAAGGCAGTATTCAGCTGTATGTCGGATGCCGGGATGGCAAATGTGTACATGAACTTGTAGGTAGTGTATTTCAGTCCCTTGCTCATTATCCACATCTCCGGTCTGCCGTTGCGTTTCAGTTCGGTGAAACGGTCGCCTTCGAGAAACAGTTCCTTACGTCTCTCACAGAGGATGGCATAGATAAGCGGAGTGAGAGCCTTGCCTTCAGCATCCACTTTGATGATGTCTGCAGCATCCACTGCTGGCAATGTCGCCATGGTATAGTCAGCACAGTCCTTGATGCGATGCTTCCTCAGGTCGTTGAGAAGCTGGAGCGCGGTCTTGGTATCACCCAGATGATAGGCACTTTCCATGGCTATCAGCGCCAGTTCTGCAGAACGGAGCCCTGAGAAGAATATCTTCTTGTTCTTGCGTTTCTTTCCGATGAAGAGGCTGTAGCGTATGTCTGCATCACCTTCCTTGAACAACTTGATGAAGCGGGCGCTGACAGGACGGGCAGAGAGGTATCTGTTCTCGGTGGAGAAACTCTTGTCAAGCTTTGCCACTCGGAAAAGCATATTGCCGGCCATGCCGTCGTAAGCCTCCATCATCTTCCGGTATTCCTCGCCTTCCAGCAGCGGATGTCGCTGAAGCACGTCGAGAGCCATTTCCTTTGCCTCACCATAACGCTTGCTCCAGAAATAGAGACGGGCGAGATAGCCCTTCATCACGTCTTCACCAAAGAAGTAATACTCATTCTGCACATCGTATTCCAGAGCCTTCTTCATGTCCTCTTCTGCCCTTGCCACGGTCTGTTCGATGGTGCTTCGCAATGGTTTTGCCTCCATATTGAATTCCGTAACGAGAGGCACGCCTATCTGTTCGTCTTCACTTCCCACAGGCGGACAGTAGTAACGCAGCAGCTGATAGTAGCAGATACCTCGAATGGCATAAGCCGTACCGATGACATCCTTTGCCTCCTGCGTATCAAGGTCGGTCTTTAGATTGTCGATTACGATGTTGCAGCGTCCGATGGTGGAGTAACAGCTCTTATACATACTGCCTGACGAACAATACGTTCCCACATAGGTAGGGAGCATACCGCCGGTAGGGTACTCCGTGAGGTTCGTCTCAAAGTTGTCACACCAGCAAGCCATGGCATAGGAACCTGCCGCCTCCATAGCCACTTTCGCACCTACTGTGCTTGTCTGTCCCCGCTCTATCTCGTCGCACATCTCATGGATGATGGCAGAGAAGTCCTCCGGTGTCTCAGGGATAGTCTTGTCATCAGGCTTTATGTCGAGGAAACCGTTGCACGAAGCGAGCGTCAAGGCAAGCATTATTATATATGCTATATTATTTTTCATAAGCAGATGGTCAAAATTATTGTTTATGATTATCATGATTCCAGTCCTTCAAATGCTATCAGAGACCTACATTGAGTCCGAAAGAGAAACTGCGGCTGATAGGATATACCGCACCTGGTGACTCCGGATTCAGTCCCTTGAAGCCAGTGATAGTGGCGATATTGTTTGCTGTAAACGAGAAGCCGAGATTGGTCAATCCCATTCTTTTCACAGTTTCTGCCGGCACGCTGTACATCAATGAGATGCTGCCAATCTTCCAGTATGACGCATTGCTGTAGTCTGCACCGTCTGTGATGGAAGAGGAACTGACATTATCCAGATCCACAGAGATGGCAGGTCCGTAGGTATCTATCAGTCTTGGATACCCGTTAGTGATGTGGTTTGTCGGTGTCCATCTGTTTGCTGCATCCTTCGGCTTGTTCAGATGCGCAGTATAGAGGTCGGCAGACTGAGTCTGATACTGGTTGACGCGTGTGCCGGAGAGGCTTCCGCTGTAAGCGAATGAATTGCTGACAGTGCTCTTCCGCTTTGCTCCGAAAGCGAATGACGTGCTCATGCTCAGCGAGAAATTCCTGTAACTGGCATGTGTGGAGAAGCCACCTGTCCACGGAGCATTCTCCGTACCTATATAATATACGTAGTTATACATATTGCGCTTGTCAGCGGAAGATGCGACACTGGTGCCTGGACGCAGTGCGAAATTGAGCATTCCCGTTGCCTCATCTATGCCGAGATACTTGCCTTTGAAGAGTGAAGACAGCGGATAGTCAAGGCGTGTAGGCGAGAATACATAGTTGTTTGGTGCATCATACTGCGTGAGCTTGTTCTGATTGTAAGCCACGTTGCCCGTCACGCTCCATGAGAAATCCTTCAGTTTCAATGGGATTGCATTGAGAGTAAGCTCTATTCCCTGGTTTATCTGCTCCGAAGTGTTGTAGCTCTGCGTGGTAAAGCCTGTGGTGGAAACCACGCTTACACTGGTCACGAGGTCATATCCCTTTCGGCGATAAGCGGAGACGAGCATATTGATGCGGTTATTGAGGAAGCCCATGTCGAGCGAAGCGTTGTAGTCGCGTGTATGCTCCCATCGCAGGTTCGGGTTTGGCGCATTGCTTATGGCTCCCATGCGGTAGGTGTCGAGGTCAGTGGAGCGGTAACCTTGGTAGGACATTATTATCTGAGGATAGACGCTCTTGTTGACTCCTCCGGTCAGACCAGTGGAGAGTCGCACCGTGGCACGGCTGATTACTGGCTGCAATGCTTTCATGAATTCTTCTTCGTCGATATTCCATGCCAGTCCGGCGGACCATGTATAGTTGAACTGCTCCTTGCTTCCGAAATTGTTTGAACCATCTGAACGGACTGTCATATTGGCGATATACTTGTCACGGAAAGCGTAATCGAGGGCACCATAGAATGATGCGAACGCTGTCTTTGACCTGCTCTGTCCTGAGAGGGCATCGACCGTGTTGCGGTACGTGAGCAGTTCGCTCTCAGTCAACGAACCGTCTGACTTTGTGCCGATATAGACAGGAGAGACATGCTGACCTGTCACCGGGTCGTAACCATAGAACTTATGATAGATGGACTTCGACTCATTATGGCGTATCTCCGAACCTGCCACTGCACTGACACGATGGTCCAGATTGATGACAGTGGAGTAATTGGCCTGGATACGTGCCAACCAACTCATGTTCCGGTTTGCTGTCTGTGTGAGGGAACCGTATATTCGCTTCGACGTAGCGCTGGCTGCGCCCTCAAACGGACGGTCCATCCATGCTGAATAGGTGTTCTTTCCGATTTCGCAATCACTGTTGTCATTGCTGAATGTGAAGGCGGCGAGACCATAGAGCTTGAATCCCCTGAAGGCATTCCATGAGATATCGCCTCGTATCTGCGTGGAAGTGCTGTTGTTCTTCATCGTGGTCTCATTGATTTCACGCATCACGTTGATACCGTTTGACGGCAGTTGCTGGCCTGTATCCCCATTTACCGGAGCCAAGGAATATATGGTTTCGTCAGCGGCATACGAACCGTCTTCGTTATACAGTTTCTCATAAGGGTTGGCAAAGTAAGCATACTGGAAGATATCAAAGCTCTGGCTCGGCGAGAGGGCTGTCAGATAAGAGAAATCGACGCTCGTGCTGTACTGCAGGTTGCTGAGCGGTGTGCCATTGATCTTTGCGGTAAAGTTATAGCTGTTTGAGTTTGTACGCTTCACGATACCATTGTTCTGGTTCATTCCTGCTGACACATAGAACGTATTCTTGTCCGAACCTCCTGATACCGCCACGTTATGCGAGGTGGAGACACTGTTGCGGAACAGTTCCTTGAACCAGTCCGTACTGGTCTTGCCCAGCGAATTGATATACTGGTCCTGCTGGTCCTTGGTCCATCCTGCAAAGCGTCCGTAGCCGGAACGTATCTGTCCGACGATGCCGATGATAGGATAATAGCCTCCATTGGCATAGCCTTCGGCGGAGAATTCGTCCCAGATGCTCTGCTCATAGGCAAGCTTCTCGCGGGAATTCATCAGCGAAGCATCGCGTGTAGGCGAAGTGGAGACGCTGACAGTACCGTCATAGCTCACTCTGGTACGTCCCTGCTGACCTTTCTTTGTCGTGATGACGATGACGCCGGCCTGTGCCTGCGAGCCATAGATGGCAGCTGCGGAAGCGTCCTTGAGCACAGTCACGCTCTCGATGTTCTGCGGACTGATGCCTGCGATGCCGTTGGCATAGATGGTGCTGAAATCGCCTGAACGTATCAGCGAACTGCCTATGCTCGGCATGGACTTCTGCACCGGCACTCCATCGACTACCCAAAGCGGCTCATTGTTGCCCGTGATGGAGCTGATACCACGCACACGCACCTTGGCTGACTCGCCCGGACGACCTGACGTGGCACTGACACTTACGCCAGCCATCTTGCCCTGGAGAAGCATATCGACATTCTTCAGAGGTGAGTCATTGAGGTCCTTACCGCTGACGATGCCGACGGATCCTGTGCTCTTGCGTATGTCTGTCTGGGTATATCCGGTCACTACGACCTGGTCGAGCGCCACCTCCGAACTGGTCAGCTGCACGTTGACAGTAGTGGATTTGGCACGCATTTCCTTGCTGTCCTGTCCCACGTAGGAATAGACAAGCATGGCATTGCGTGGCACGGTGATGGTATATTTGCCGTTAAGGTCGGTGGAAACGCCCTTGGCACTGCCTTTCACCTTGACGATGGCACCGATAAGCGGCTCTCCCGCATCGTCTGTCACCACTCCGGTCACGGTGATGGTCTGGCCGTCCGTCTTCCCTGACTGGGCGAGGGCGAGGCTCGGAGCCAGCATCAGGATCAGTGTCCCGATGAAAAACAATAATAATCTTCTTCTCATGCTTCTTGTCGTGTTACTTGTGATTTACTATATCTACGTCCCTCTCTGTAGGATTGACGAGATTTTCGAGGAAATAATAGCGGATAAGGTTCTGGTAATAAGGGCAGTCCACTCCGTGGTCCTTACCCGGGAGCACCATCATCTCAAAGCGTTTGTTATGCTTTATCAGTGCATCCGCCATTCTCAGAGTGTTGGCAAACGGCACATTGCCATCGACATCTCCGCTTATCAGGAGCAGTTTGCCCTTGAGATTGCCAGCCAACTGCATATTGGTAGGTATCGGTTTGAGTCCATGCCATGTCTCGCCCCACCACTGTATGTAGATGTTGTTGTCGTGATTGCCCGATGCGGCGATGCCCACCTTGTAGAAATCAGGATATGTCAGCATCGAAGCCACCGTCTCAAAGCCACCTCCCGAGTGTCCGTAAATGCCTACTCTCGTGGTGTCGATATACTGATAGCGCTGTGCAAGCTCGATGATTGCATTGCGATTGTCAGCAAGGGGATAGTCCCGGAGATTGCCGTAACCGTATGCCAGGAAGTCTCTTCCCCTCCAAGGCGAACTGCCTCTCGGCGCTACATTGATGACGATGAATCCCGCTTCGGCAAGCGACTGGTTTCCGGAATCGTCTATAGCGAACTTCAATGGTATCTGATCGTCCTGCGGACCGGGATAGACATTCGATATAATTGGATATTTCCTGGTCGGGTCGAGGTCGGAAGGGACGTACATCAGTCCGTAGAGGTCTGTCTCTCCGTCAGCCGCTTTCACGGTGATGAGCTGCGGAGCATGCCATCCTGCCGCCTTGAGAGTGTCGGTGGTGACTCGCGCTATCTCTCTGATGCGCTTTGGATTCCGCAGGTCTATGAGGTTGAACACTGGCGGCATATCCATCCTGGAGTATTGGTCTATGGCATATCGGCGGTCATGCGAGAACACGAGGTCATGATATCCGTCGCCCTGGACAATCCTTTCCTGCCTCTTGCCGTCAAGCCTTGCACGATAGAAGAAGCGGTAATAAGGGTTCACTCCCTGCTCTGCTCCATATCCGGCAAAGGTGATGGTGCGTGCCACAGTGTCGATATGCTCTATGCTTCCAGCCACCATGTCGTCACCGAGGGTGATGCGGTTGAGCAGTCTGCCGTTGTTGTCATAGAGGTAATAGTTGCCTTTTCCCGTGCGCTCCGACCACCAGATGATATGCTTTCCATGGTCGATGAAGCGATAATTGAAGAGGTTGACGCTGAGATGCGGCTTGCATTCCTCTGAGATGACAGTCTCCACCTTGCCTGTCGGCACGTCAATGCGGCACAACTGGATGGTATCCACCGACCTGCTCCTGCGGGTAAACCACATGGTCTGCTCTGTCCTGTTGAAGTCGAGTGCCACATTCTGGTCCTTGAAGCGGTCAATGTCGAGATAGCGTCCCTCATCCTTGTCTGCGTCATACCACCACAATCTGAATCTGCGCACGCCCTTTTCATTGGGCAACGGCATCTTTTTCGTTACCAGTTTGGGGCGTGGTTCAGCAAGCGAATTGATGATATAAAGCTCCCCCACCTCACTGTCGTCCGTGATGAATGAGATGTATTTATGTCCGAGCCAGAAGCCTGTGGGATTGCTTTCCGTGATGGTGTCCTTGCCGGTGCGGTAACAGTAGGAGGCATATTCCTTGCCGTCGCTGGTTATCTTCTTCTGCTTGCCGGTCCTGTTGTCACGCACATAGAGGTTGTATCTGTCGCCGAGCATGGTAAACAGCGAGTCATTGGTATGGGGAGAACGCTTTCCTCCCATCATTCCGCGGTTCCCGTTCCTGGATTCCGGTGTCGTGTCGATTGCCGCTTTTCCGGTATTCCGGTCATAGACGAGGCGCTTTCCTTTGCTTCGCCAGTAGAAGCGAGAGGTGTCGCCTTTGCGGAATTCTATGCCGTAAAGCTTGACATCCGGCTCCTTCATGGTGGTGTCCTTGGTAAGAGCGGAATACTGACGGAGGAATGAAGGCATGTCCTTGATCATCAGCTGCGGTTTGCCGTCCTTTGGATTGACGAGGTAATACTGCCTTTTCCCTTTCGCCAGACTGCTGTAAGTGATGATGCTGCTCTCCCCAGCCCATGACGGATTGACGGCAGAGTCATAATATCGTGACGAGATATTCTTCTCCGAAGCACGCTCCACCTTCTGCCAATCCACCTTGTCGTCATTCCATGCTGACACCGGAATGGCTGCGGCTGAAGCCAATGCGAGCAATAATCCGTACTTTATCTTCATTTCATTATCTCCTTCACTGCGTTCAACATATCTATACATCCACCGCTCAGGCTCTTGTCATCCTGCCCGTTCCTGCGCACTGTGCGCATCAGGAGTGCCTTGATGTCAGCGGCTTTCATCTTCGGGAAATATGCTCTGATCAATGCCACGATACCGCTTACCACCGGAGCAGCCACACTGGTGCCCTGTGAAGTGCGGTAATTGTCATTGGGAAAGGCAGAAGCTATCGCCTCACCTGGTGCCAGAATATCCACATTCTCTGCTCCATAATTGGAAAACTTGCAGCATTTCCCGTCCAGTCCACTGGCTCCTACGCGGAGATAGTTGGGGTATGACTTGCCTTTGGCGTCCCTTCCTGTAGGATAATACGCCACGGAGTCGATGCAAAGCCCGTTGTTTCCCGCCGCATGAACCACGAAGACATCGTGCTTGGCAGCGTATGCTATCGCGTCGCTGACCATCTGTGGCGTAGGCGACTGGTATTTCCCGAGACTGACATTTATCACCTTGGCTCCATTGTCCACCGCATAGCGTATGGCTGTCGCCACATCCTTGTCGTATTCATCGCCTTCCGGAGCCGCACGGAGTATCATCAGCTTAGCCACGCCGTCAGCCACTCCAGCATATCGCTTGTCGTTGCCGCCGTTGCCACCTACCACTCCCGCCACGAAAGTGCCGTGCTCGCATCCTTCCACGGTCAGGGTGTTGTTGCCGTAATATATGTCTGCGGCATTCTCCAGGTCGTCACCCATCAGCAGACGTTTGTCCGCGGCATTCTCTATGCCGTCTATCCTGGTCTTCATCAGCAGGAGATTGTCCGCCTGCGACTTCTTGTAGTCGGTCCATGAAGCGGTCTTGCCCGAGCGGAGGAGGTCTGCGATGAGCATCTCCCCGAGACTGTTCCACAGCGTGTCCTGCACTTCCTGCATCAGCACGCCCTTCAGCGTGAGGGTGTCGGCATTGATGTTCTCGCGCCGCATGATGGAGTCCATCATCGCTATCGCCACAGCCTTCTGCCTGTTGATGTCATACATCATCAGATAACCGTTGATGCCAGCCTTCTTCCTCATGCGGAGATAGAAGTCATATTCCGCCTTGTCGGCAGCATCCTCACGCTTCACGCCTTTGTATTTTGGGTAAAGACGCTTGAACTGCCTGTACTCTTCCGTTCCTGCGCTCGTCATATTGAATGTGCCGTCACGGGTGCCGAGGAAGTTCCATCCATGTATGTCATCCACATACCCGTTGCGGTCATTGTCCTTTCCGTCGGGTCGTTCCTTCGGATTTGTCCATAAAGCATTGCTGATGTTCGCCAGAAGCGTGTCGGCACCCGAATCTATAATTCCGACCACTACAGGCTTCCTGGCTTTCTTCCCTTTCATCGAGAGGTAATCCAATGCGGCTTTCACGTTGGCTCCCTGCAGCGAGTCATTGCATACAAGATGCCAACCGGCATGATTATCGTTTGCGGTCTGTGCCTGCATACTGGGTGCAAGCATCGAGATAGCGATTATAAGTCCATAAAGTTTCATGGTTGCAGTTAGTCCATATTTTCATATTCCCTATTGCCATGGTTCCCTCCGAGCCGATATTTCCTGCATACGTCCCCTTCTCCACCATGTCATTATGCGAGGGCAAAGATAGTAAAAAAGGATGAAAAGATAACACTTTATCCAAAAAAAATATCAAATATCCATAAAATATCCATCTCTTCTCTCGGAATGTTACTGTAAAAAGGCTGGAAGCGTGCCGTTTCAATGCCACATTCCCTGTTTTTGCAAAGTGTAAGCAAATAAAGGATTTCCCTTACACATTGAATTTCAATTTCCCCCGACCTTACTTGACGTTTTTGGAAAGCGGAGCGATGGGACAACGCTTTTCGGGGCTTGTTTTCGTCTTGTTTTTGCCTTTGAAAGACAAAAGCATAGATATTGGGCTGCAATATCTATGTTATTACAACCTGATATCTATGCTTTTACTGCCTGGCATCTATGCTTTCACAAGGCAATATCCATGCCATTGCAACGCATTTCCAATGCTTTTGCCATGCGAAACGCACGCTTTCTCTCTCCAAAAGCTTTGCCTTTATATCGCAGCACACAGTATATCAC
>OQVL01000856.1_pt1 | contig 17318 bp, 21 predicted proteins | sample 1691501 | NCBI WGS metagenome assembly OQVL01 (sample SAMN03418253, study PRJEB22391) | human gut metagenome | biome: human-gut; feature: organic feature; material: feces | host: Homo sapiens | place: Tanzania | collected 2013-01 | reverse complement strand
AAGACGCCGCCCGCCCCGCCGAAACGTACGCCGTCGGAACGGCGACCGCCGATTCGGACGTTTCCGCCTTCGCGAACGCTCAAAATTCCGAAGTCGGGAAAAGGATCGCCTCCATCGCCGCGAAATTGACGCAAATCAACGACGGCATCGTTAAAAACACCGCCGCTTTCAACACGTTGAAAACGCAAAGCGCGCAGGAAGCCGAAACCTACTATGAAAACGTCGCCAAAATCTATGTCCGTCTGCAAAAAGGCACGACCCCCGGCAACCCCGAACTGACCGCGATGTGGAAACAATCCGCGCAGCTGCTGACGGGCGCGGACAAAAACATGACGGAAACGGCGAAGCTTTCGACCGAAACCGTCCGCGCCAGAAACGAACTGGATTCTCTGTTAAACACGATATCGGAAACCTACATGGTTCCGGGCGCGTTGGAATCCGACCACGAAAATCTGAAAAAAGTGGAGGACGACGCGCGGCGTTTGATTATTTCCTTGGATCGTCTGACGTCTGAAATCGCGGCGCAGATTACGCGTCAGCAGCAGTATTTCAGCGCCGAAAAACAAAATATCGATCAGCTGGACAAGGAAATCCGCAACGGCGGCATGATCAACGCGACACGTTCGGCGGCAGCAGCCGCGCCGATCGCGCTGAACGCCGTTTCCGCTTTGCCCGAAGCGAATCTGACGGGACGCCGTCCGCTGATGGTGATTCGGTTCAACAAGAAAAACATCGCCTACGAACGGTCGCTGTACGACGCGGTCAAAGCCGCGCTGGACAAGCGTCCGACAACGAATTTTGAAGTTGTCGCCGTCAGTTCCGGCAGTGCCGACGCAGCCGAAGCCGTCAAAAACGCGGAAACGGTTCGCGACACGCTGGCGTCAATGGGGTTGCCCGAAGACCGCGTTTATTCTTCGAAAACAGAAAAAGCGGGCATCAAATCGACCGAAGTCCACTTGTATTTGAAATAACCCGAAAGAAAGCATGACGGCGTGGCGACAGCGGAACAGCAGCTTTATGACAAACTGAAACGAATCGAGCCGGTGAAAGCCGCTTCCACGGCTCTTTTCGTCAAGATGTCGATGCTGAATCCCGCAAACCGCACGAAAAACCACGTCAGAATGACATTAAATGCCCTGAACGAGATGATTATCAAATCTCAATCGGGGCTTTTTGCTTTATCCAACAACGACATTGTTGTCGTCGGGCAAAACATACCTCCCGCCCTGTTAAACGAAGCCATGGCGTCCGTGCGCAACATTTTTCAATCGGACACGTTCGCCGCGGCTAATCCGACCGATTTTGTCAAAGCTTACGCGCTGGCTTACGATTTCGACTTTGTCGCGGGATACGCCAAAAAAGCGATCGCCGATTTGGAAAACAGGCAAAGCGGAAAGCAGGAAATTCCTCTTGCCCCCGAACATTTGGACGCGATTTTGCGCAACATTCAGGGGTTCAATATTTTAAAGGTCATTCGCCGTCAGGAAGCCGTCGGCATTTCAAAAACGGGCGGATTTTCATCGCTGTTCACCGAATATTTCACATCTATGGCGGATTTAAAAAAAGCGATCGCCCCCGATGTGGACGTTTTATCGAACAGATGGCTGTTCCAGCATCTGAGCGAAACGCTGGACAAACGCATGCTGGGGTGCGGCGGCGACCTGATCGCCCATACGCCCGGCGACATTTCACTGAACCTGAACATTTCCACCGTTTTCACCCCCGCCTTTGAAGCTTTTTTGACCGCTTTGCCGAACGACCGTTTCGTGGTGGTCGAAGTCGGACTGGCGGACATTTTGCAAAACACGCGCAACTATAATTACGCGCGTGATTTGTTGCGCGAATCCGGACACAGGCTGTTGATTGACGGACTGACGCCCCTGTCGTTCGATTTCATGGATTTGACGCAGTTGAATCCCGATTTGTTGAAATTGAATTGGATTCCGTCCCTGATTACGGCGGATCTGAGCGAAAAATTGCGCCCGTTCGACCCCGAAACGTTGATTTTAATGCGATGCGAAGATGAAAACGCGATGCGTTGGGGACTGGAACATCACATCATGCGTTATCAGGGCTATTTCATCGACAAGCTGACGGCGACGGTCGCCCGTCACGGTTGCCGCGACAAAGCGAACTGCACGACGGCGCAATGTTCGGCGCGCAAAGCCTGCATCGCCGGTTCGGCGCGCGCGGTCTGCACGAATCAAAGCCGGCTGGATTTGCCGATTATCGGAAAGAAAGGAGCGGCGTCATGATCAACCACGACGAACAGATCCGCCGCTATGTGGCTGACGCGCTGAAATCGGGACAGCGTCAAACCGTTGTTCAGCTGAAAATATCGCAAATCGATCCCGCTTTGCGCAAAGACAGCCTTTTGTCGATGATTTTGACGGTATTCCACGACGTTTTATCGCTGTACGGTCAGGCGTTCTGTTTGAAAAACGACGATATTTTCGTTTTTTATTCGCAAAAAATCAACGACAACACCATCAAAGCCGCCACCATCAAGACATGGCTGAATTTTTCGGACGATCCCAACGCGCGGGACGCCAAGACGCTGGAAAAGACGTACACCTTGCCCGCGGACGGCGACGCTTTGCAACACGAAATCGCGCGCATCGCGAACGGTCCCGCCCGCGCCGCGGTCAAAAAAGAGGAAACTCGCCGTTTCGTCCTGCCGCCAGCCATCAACAAAAACCAAAAGCTGTTCACGCCCGAAATGTTGGCGCGCGTGACGCAAGCGTTGCAAAACACGGATTTTTCAAATGTGATCCGCCGCCAGCCCGTTTGCATCATCTTGGAAGATTCAAAGCCTCAGCCTTTATTCGAAGAAGTTTTCGTATCCATTGCGGATTTAAGCGAATCGGTTCTGCCCGGCGTGTCGCTGACGGCGACGCCGTGGCTGTTTCAGGATTTGACCGAAACGTTGGACAAGCGCGTTTTACACAGCGTGTCGCAACATGACGACGGCGCTTTCCGCCGCGATTTTTCGCTGAATCTGAACATTTCGACAATTTTGTCCGAAGACTTTCGCGAATTTGACGACAATATCCGTTCCGCCATGAAAAGCTCGATCGTTTTGGAATTGCAGCCGATCGACATTTTCAGCGATTTGCAATCGTATTTGTGCGCGCGCGACTACACCAAAAATCTGGGATATAAAATTTGCGTCGACGGCGTAACGGCGCAAACCCTGCCCTTGATCGACCGCGAACAGCTGGGCGTCGATTACGTCAAGCTGACATGGAACGACGGTTTGCCCGACATGCTGGAACAAAACGCTTCGTTGGGCGACAAAGTCAGAAATTACGGCGCGAACAGAACGATTTTATGCCGCGTCGACGATGAAAAGGCGTTGGATTTCGCCGAAAAATACGACATCACCCTGTTTCAGGGACGCTATATCCAGCATTTGCTGTATTCCGACCCGCGCAACCGCCGCGTCGGATCGACCTTGTTGCACAGACGCTGAAATTAAAGGAGCCGCCCATGTGGTACTGCCTGTCGGGAAACCGGAAATACGGTCCTTTCTCCGTTGAAGACGCGAACCGTTTCATTCAGTCCCGCCCCGACTGTCTGGTCTGGCGCGAAGGCATGCCCGAATGGACGCCCGCCGAAAGATTCGCCGCTTTGGCGAATCAAAACGAAGTATCGCCGCCGTCGGGGGCGTTTTTCGATTCCGGACTTGACTTTAAAATCCGCGGCGATGACATGCAATACGTTGAAATCGCGCTGAACGCGGGCGAATCCGTTATCGCCGAACCCGGTGCGATGATTTACAAAGGGATTTTCGTCAAACCGTCGGCTTTGCTGGGAACAAATCGGCAGAGCTTTTTCGGAAAACTGGTCGGCGCGGGCAAGCGCGTTTTATCGGGCGAGCGGGCTTTTCTGACGGTATTCGTGAACACGGGCGACGAATTGGCGCAGGTCGCCTTTTCCGCCCCCTACCCCGGCAAAATCATTCCCGTTTCACTGGCGGGAATCGGCGGGGAACTGATTTGCCAGCGCGACAGTTTCCTTTGCGCGCAATCGGACGTCGACATCGGCGTGTTTTTTCAAAAAAAGCTGTCGACGGCATTGTTCGGCGGACAAGGGTTCGTCATGCAACGCCTGACGGGGGACGGAGTCGCCTTTATCCACGCGGGCGGAACAATCGGCGAAATCGATTTGGCGGACGGGGAATCGATTCAGATCGACGTCGGTTGTCTGGCGGCTTTTCAGCCGTCCGTCCGATTTGACATCTGCGGCGCGGGGGATTTGAAAACCCAGATTTTCGGCGGTTCCGGACTGTTCTACGCGGATTTGCTGGGACCGGGAAAAGTCTGGGTGCAATCCCTGCCGTTTTCGCGTCTGGCGGGACGTTTGGGCGCCCAAATCGCCCCGAAAAGAAAATAAATGCGGGCAAAGCTAAATATTCTGTTGACAAATCCGCGATTATCCGCCTATAAAAGGCTCTCACTAAGGCGGAAACGTGTTTTCTGCTTTTTGTTATGAATTTCTAAGATGGTGAAGAAAATGTTCGCAGTTATTAAGACAGGCGGCAAGCAGTACAAGGTCGCAAAGGATGATACGATCGTCGTTGAGAAGCTCAATGCGGAAATCGGCTCTACTGTGACATTTGACAATGTGCTTGCCCTTGATGAAAAAATCGGCACGCCCAATATCGCCGGCGCCAAAGTTTCCGCCAAGGTCGTCAAACAGACCCGCGACGATACCGTTATCGTTTTCAAAAAGAAACGCCGTCAGGGCTATCGCCGTAAAAACGGTCATCGCCAGCATATCTCGATCGTCAAGATTACGGATATCGCCGAATAATCCACTTTAAGGTTTAAGGAGTTACACTATGGCTCATAAGAAAGCAGGCGGCAGCACCAGAAACGGACGCGATTCCGAAAGCAAACGCTTGGGTTTGAAAAAATCGGGCGGTCAGGCTGTCATTCCCGGCAACATCATTGTCCGTCAGCGCGGCACGAAATACCGTACCGGCGAAAACGTCGGGCTGGGTCGCGATCACACCATTTTCGCCACGGCGGAAGGTCGCGTCGCTTTTACGCGCAAAGCCGACGACAGAGTTTATGTTTCCGTCGTGACGGAATAAGCTTTTCGGCTTCACAGCTTTTTAAAGGGGATTGGTGCGCCATTCCCCTTTATTTTGTATTAAAACGGAGTATCGAATCGATGAAATTTTTGGATCAAGCGAAAATCTACTTGAAATCCGGCGACGGCGGCAGCGGTTGCTGTTCGTTCCGTCGTGAAAAATATATCGAATTCGGCGGTCCGAACGGCGGGAACGGCGGACGCGGCGGCGACGTCATTTTCGAAGCCGTCCCCAATTTGAACACGCTGATTGATTTCCGCTATCGCCAGCACTTCAAAGCCGAACGCGGTCATAACGGCGAAGGAAAGGACAAATTCGGGCGCAAGGGCGAAAACCTGATTATCAAAGTTCCCGTCGGCACGCAGATTGTCGCCGACGACGACGAAACGATCATCAAGGACATGCTGATCCCCTATGAACGCTTTACGATTGCCAAAGGCGGCGACGGCGGATACGGCAACGCCATGTTCAAAACGTCGACGAACCAAGCCCCGCGCCGCGCCGATCCCGGACAACCGGGCGAAGAAATGTGGGTCTGGCTGAAATTGAAAATGATCGCGGACATCGGACTGCTGGGATTTCCGAACGCGGGAAAATCGACTTTTCTGTCCGCCGTCACATCGGCGCGTCCGAAAATCGCGGATTATCCGTTCACGACACTGCACCCGAATCTGGGCATCGCCAAAATCGACGACGAGGAAATGTTGATCGCCGATATTCCCGGAATTATCGAAGGCGCGCACGACGGCGTCGGATTGGGCGACCATTTCCTGCGCCACGTCGAACGTTGCGCCGTCCTGCTGCACCTGATCGACGGAACGGAAGAAGACGTCGCCGGACGCTACAAGGCGATTCTCAAGGAATTGAAACTCTATTCGCCGGCTTTGGCGCAAAAGCGGGAAATCGTCGTTTTGAACAAAACCGACGCGCTGACGCCCGAGGAAATCGACGAAAAAACCAAAGCCCTGCAAAAAGCCTGCCGCAAAAAGCCGATGCCGATGTCGGGCGCGGCACACGCGGGAACGACCGAAGTCCTGCGCGCCCTGCTGCCCCATGTTTTGAAACTGCGTGCAGAACGCGGAACCGCCGCGCGCATGGAAGCTTTTGACGACGATGACGAATAAGCATCTGTTAAAAGCCAAACGACTGGTATTGAAAATCGGATCGTCCCTGCTGGTCGACGAATCGACGGGACGGGTGAAAAACACTTGGCTGAACGCTTTGGCGGACGACATTTTGACGGCGCGCGAACGCGGGCAGCAAATCGTTATCGTCACGTCGGGCGCGGGCGCGATCGGACGGCGCGTGCTGGGACTGCCCCCCGGAAAAATCAAACTGCCGCAAAAACAGGCGGCGGCGGCGGTCGGACAGATCCGTCTGGCGCACTATTATCAAGAGGTTCTTGCCGAACGCGGATTAAAGGTCGCGCAGGTTCTGCTGACTTTGGACGATTCGGAAGACCGCGAACGCTATCTGAACGCCCGCAACACGTTGGACACGCTGTTGGATTTGGGCGTCATTCCCGTCATCAACGAAAACGACACGGTCGCGACGGGGGAAATCAAGGTCGGGGATAACGACCGTTTGGGCGCGCGCGTGGCGCAAATGGTCAGCGCGGACGCGTTGATCATCTTTTCCGACGTTGAAGGACTGTTCACCGCCAATCCGCGCAAAGATCCGACGGCGACGCTGATTCCCGTCGTCGAAAAAATGACGCCCGAGATCGAATCGATGGCGGACGGCGCGGGATCTTCGGTCGGAACGGGCGGCATGGCGACAAAGCTGATGGCGGCGCGCCTGTGTATGGAGGCGGGTTGCGACATGGCGATCGCGCTGGGTTCCGAACTGCACCCTCTGACCCGCATGGAAAAAACGGGAAAAGGCACTTGGTTTCTGGCGGACAAGTCCCCCGTTTCGGCGCGAAAGGCGTGGATCGGCGGGGCGATCAAGCCGCGCGGCACGCTGATTCTGGATTCGGGCGCGGTCAAAGCGCTGGGCAAGGGGAAAAGTCTGTTACCCGCGGGCGTTAAAGCCGTCAAAGGCAAGTTCGACCGCGGCGATGCCGTCGCCTTGACGGACGAAAACGGCGTTTTTCTGGGCAAAGGTCTTGTGGCTTACGATTCGCACGAAACGACGCTGATCGCGGGCAAACACAGCGATGAGATCGAATCTGTTTTGGGATATCACGGCGCGGACGAGATCATTCACCGCGACGACTTGTTCACGGAAAAAAGGGCTTGATATGAAAGAATTGATGCTTTCCATGGCAAAAAAGGCGAAAGTCTGCGCCCGCGTTTTGGCAACCGCGCCGACAGAGCAAAAAAACAAAGCTTTGACCGCCGCCGCGAAACTGATGCGCGAACAAACGGACGCGATTCTGGTGGCAAACAGAACGGATTTGGACGCTCTGCCCCCCGACACTGCGCCCGCGATGCGCGACCGTTTGCTGCTGACGCCCGACCGCGTCGCCGCCATGGCGCATGGGGTGGAGGAAATCGCCGCCCTGCCCGACCCCGTCGGACGCGTTTTGGCGCGCTGGACGCGACCGAACGGATTGGAAATATCGCGCGTTTCGGTTCCCTTGGGCGTTATCGGCGTGATTTATGAAAGCCGACCGAATGTCACGGCTGACGCGGGGGCTTTGTGCTTTAAATCCGGAAACGCGGTTATTTTGCGCGGCGGATCGGAAAGTTTTCATTCTTCGTCGAAAATAGCAGAGCTGTTGCACGCGGGACTGCGGGAAGCCGGATTGCCCGAAGATTGCGTCCAGTTCGTTCCGACGACCGACCGCGCCGCGGTGGGCGAACTGCTGAAATTGGACGAATACATCGACGTCATCGTGCCGCGCGGCGGAAAATCGCTGATTCAGCGCATCACGGACGAAAGCCGCATTCCCTTGTTCAAACATTTGAACGGCATCTGTCACACCTATATTCATCAGGCGGCGGACGCGGACAAAGCCCGCAAAGTCGTCTTGAACGCCAAAATGCGGCGCACGGGAACATGCAACTCGACCGAAACGATTCTGTGCGACAAGGCGGTTTCAAAAACGATTTTACCCGCCGTCCTCGATGATCTGCTGCAATCCGGTTGCGAAGTGCGCGGCGACGAACAGACGCAGACCGTCGATTCCCGCGTCGCCCCCGCGACAAAGGAAGATTGGGACACCGAATATCTGGCGCCGATCGTATCGGTTAAGATCGTTGAAAACATTGACGAAGCCGTCGAACACATCGCGCGGCACAGTTCGCATCATACGGAATCGATTTTAACCGAAAACGCGGCGGCTGCCGAAAACTTTTTGAACGAAGTCGACAGCGCGGTCGTGATGGTGAACGCGTCGACGCAGTTTTGCGACGGCGGCGAATTCGGCATGGGGGCGGAAATAGGCATCGCCACGGGGCGGTTGCACGCCCGCGGTCCCGTCGGTTTGGAACAGTTGACAACCTTTAAATATCAGGTGCGCGGTGACGGTCAGATACGCCCGTAAAACAATCGGACTGCTGGGCGGTTCGTTCAACCCCGCCCACGACGGTCACAGGTACATCAGCCTGCAAGCTTTAAAGCTGCTGGGCTTGGACGAAGTGTGGTGGCTGGTGTCGCCTTTGAATCCGTTGAAGGAAGCCAAAGACATGGCGTCTTACGAACGGCGCGTCGCCATCGCCGAACAGGTGTCGAACCACCCGCGAATCAAGGTGTCGCAAATCGAACGCGAAATCGGTACGCGTTACACCGCCGACACGCTGGAACGCCTGACGGATCTGTATCCCGACGCGCGTTTCGTGTGGCTGATGGGGGCTGACAATCTGCTGGGGTTTCACCATTGGCGGCGCTGGCGGACAATCATGCGCATGGTTCCCGTTGCCGTTTTTGCCAGAAAGAATTATGCTTTGAAAGCTTTATGCGGCAAAGCGGCGCGGCTGTACCGCCTGTACCGCCGATCGCCCGACGACGCCGCCCGTCTGGCGTTTTTAAAACCGCCCGCGTGGGTATTCCTGCCGATTCGCAAACACCCCGCGTCGGCGACGGAAATTCGAAATAAAGGGTTGTTTCAAGTAGGAGATTAAATCATGCCCGTAAAAAAATCCGACAAAACCGCTGAAAAAAACGAAAAAGCCAAAAAAACGGCAAAAACGGCGGTCAAAACCGTTAAAGCGCAAGCTGAAAAGCAAGTCGTCAAAGCGGCGAAAAAGGAAATCAAAAAAACCGTCAAAAAAACGGTCAAGAAAATCCTGAAAGCTAAGGAAAAGAACGAAAAACTGCTGAAAAAAGCCGCAAAACCCAAGGAAAACGCCGAAGGCAAAAAAATCGTCGACTTGATCGTCAAAACGCTGGAAGACGGCAAAGGCGAAGATATCGTCGTCATCAATCTGACGGGCAAGACCGCTATCGCCGACTATCTGATCGTCGCGACCGGACGCGCGCCGCGCCACGTCACGGCTTTGGCGGAACAGGTGCAGTTGCGTCTGAAAAAGACGGGCGTTCCCGCGTCGATCGAAGGCGAAGACGTCGGCGATTGGGTGATTGTGGACGCGGGCGACGTGATCGTCCACGTTTTCCACCCCGAAACGCGCGAACTTTATTGCATTGAAGAATTGTGGGGCGAAGAAACACCGCGCCGCGCGAAATAATGGACATCGTCATCGCCGCCATCGGGCATATGAAGCCGAGCCCGGAACTGGATTTGTTGTCGAAATACGTCAAACAGACGCGTTGGAACGTCGTTGTGCGCGAATTTGAAGACAAGAAATCCGGTTCCGCCTTTGAACATAAAAAACGCGAAGGCGACCTGTTGCTGTCCGCCGTCCCCGCGGGGGCGAAGATTATCGTTTTGGACGAACGCGGCAAAATGACGGGGTCGGAGGCTTTCGCGCATAAACTGGGCGCGTGGCAGGACGCGGGCGTTCCCGCCGTCGCTTTTTTGATCGGCGGCGCGGACGGACACACGGAAGAAATCCGGCAAAAAGCGGATTACCTGCTGGCGTTCGGCGAAATGACATGGCCGCACATGCTGGCGCGCGTGATGCTGACCGAACAGATCTACCGCGCTAAAACGATTTTGGACGGTCACCCGTATCACCGCGCATAAAAAAACGCCCCGAAGGGCGTTTTTTTTATCAAACGGCGCCGTCCGACTTCAACGCCGCGATATCGTCGTCGGTCAATCCCAAATGTCGCAGAATTTCGTCCGTATCCTGTCCCAGATCGGGAGCGGCGGGACGCGTTTTGCCGTCGTCGGGCAGACTGTTCATTTTAATCGGACACGCGATCGTTTTCAGTCCCTTTAATTCGGGGGATTGCATTTCGACCAGCATTCGGCGCGCCATGATTTGCGGATCTTCGCAAACCTCTTTCAAATCTTGAATCAGGGAAACGGGAATGGCGTTCTTTTCCAACAGATCCACCCAATGCGCGGCGGTGTCGGTGATAAAAACCGATTGCAGCGCCTTGCCCAGCTCTTCAACGTTGTCATGACGCGCGGCGGTTGTCGAAAACCGTTCGTCCGTCCCGATTTCAGGGTGTCCGATCGCGGCGCACAAACGCTGAAACATCGCTTCGCCCGCGATTGCCGCCAGAACAAACGGGCGATCGGAGGCGTTGAAAGACTGAAACGGCGCTTCGGTCGCGTGGCGGCAGCCGACGGGTTTCGGCGGAATTTTCGTCGCCTGATAGCGCATCATCGCGCTTTCCAGCATCGCCACCTGACAATCCAGCATGGAAATGTCGATATGTTCGCCGTCGTTTGTTTTTTCACGGCGGTAAAGCGCGGTCGTTATCGCCGTCGCCGCGAACACCCCCGCCAAAACATCGCTGAGCGACACGCCGACCATCATCGGATCGCCGTCGGGATAGCCCGTCAGGCTCATAATCCCGCCGCGCGCCTGCGCCAAAATATCATAAGAGGGTTTCAGCGCGTCGGGTCCCGTTTGACCGAATCCCGAAATCGACGCGTAAATCAACCGCGGATTGATTTTTTTCGCATTGTCATAATCCAAACCGAATTTCGCCATCACGCCGGGACGGAAGTTTTCGACCAGCACGTCCGTTTCGGCGATCAATTTTTTCAAAACATTGACGGCACCGGGGGCTTTCATATTCAGCGTCAGGCTTTTTTTACCGCCGTTGACGGATTCGAAATACAAACTTTTGTTCGCCATGAACGGCTGGAACAAACGCGAATCGTCGCCGTGCGCGGGGTTTTCGACCTTGATGACCTCCGCGCCGAGATCAAACAGCATCTGCGCGCAGTAGGGACCCGCCAGAACACGGGTTAAATCCAACACTTTAACGCCCGAAAGCGGTTTGCTTTGCGTCATGAAAAAGCTCCTTTGACAAAAAGGGGGTCAGTCCCGATCCGCCGATTTGCGGGGAAAGGGAACGGGATCCATCGCCGGATGCGGACAGCGCAACATTTCGATCAGATTGATCAGCGTCGCGCGGATTTTGCGGCGATCGACCACCATATCGACCATGCCGTGTTCGCGCAGATATTCGGCGCGCTGGAATCCTTCGGGCAGACTGGCGCGAATCGTCTGTTCAATCACGCGCGCGCCCGCAAAACCGATCAAAGCGTCCGGTTCGGCGATCGCGATGTCGCCCAGCATGGCGAACGACGCAGACACGCCGCCCATCGTCGGATCGGTCAAAATCACGAAATAGGGCAAGCCCTTTTCCTTTAATTTCCGCACAGCCATCGTCGTGCGCGCCATTTGCATCAGGGACAGAATGCCTTCCTGCATGCGGGCGCCGCCCGATGCGGGGATCAAGATCAGCGACGCGTCCTGTAAAATCGCCAGTTCCGCGGCGGCGACGATGCTTTCGCCGACGGCGGTTCCCATCGAACCGCCCATAAAAGCGAAATTGAAAACGCCGACGACAACCCTGTTGGCGCCCATTTCACCCGTCGCGACCAAAATGGCGTCGTTTTCCTTTGTTTTGCGGCGGGCGTCTTTCAGCCTGTCGGAATAATCCTTCAAATCGGAAAAGTTCAAGGGGTCTTCTTTGACTTCGGGCAATTCGATCAGATTGTATTTGCCGTCGTCAAACATCATTTCCAACCGTTTGCGCGGTTCGATACGCATGTGATGACCGCATTGCGGGCAGATTTTGAAATTCTGTTCCAATTCGCGGTGATAAATCATCGCGCCGCAAGACGGACATTTTTCCCACAGATTGTCGGGAATTTCCTTCGCGCCGACCAAACTTTGCAGTTTCGGACGGACATAGCTGGTCAACCAATTCATCTTGACACCTTTACGATACGTTCCGTAATGACTGATGCGGGAAACATAAAGCGACAAACGCCATTAGTCAAAGGTTTTCGGCGTTCTGCCGCTTTTCTGATTCGATTTGTTCCAGTTTTTTGGTCAGTTCCTTGATTTTTTTCGCCTGCTGATAGCGGTCGTTTCTGACGGGAATCGCCAAAATCCAGCTGTAAATTCCGCCGAAAACAAAAAACAGCAAAGCAAACGCCAGCACGATAAAGCTGACCGACAACGTGATTTCATAGGGGAAAGGCCACAGCGTCAGCGCAAATTCCTGCTTGTTCGACACGGCGAACGAAACCGTGAAGAACAGAACGACGCAGGTAAAAACGAAATTGATGATTTTCAAGGCTTTAAATCCTTATTCTTCCTCGGCGTTCAGGCGATCTTTCAGCCGTTTGCCCGCCTTGAAAAAGGGGACGTTTTTGGCTTCGACGCTGACCTTTTCGCCGGTTCTGGGATTGCGCCCCGCGCGGGCGTTTCTGGCGCGGACGGAAAAAACGCCGAAACCGCGCAATTCGACCCGTTTTCCTTCGGACAGGGCGGCGGCGATTTCGTCAAACACGGTCGACACGATTTTTTCGGCGTCGCTTTGGTACAGATGCGGATTCAGTTCGGCGATTCGCGCTATCAATTCGGATTTTGTCATCTTCAACCCCGCTGAGTGTTTTAAAACTGGCATCTATCTTGCCAAAGGAACGCCCCAGCGTCAACGGTATTCGAAAAAATTTAATCCAAAGTCTTTCTAATGATTGAATTTTCCGCGTTTTTATTTTAAAAAATAAGAGAATCCAGTTAGCGCATTTTCAAGGACGACGGATATGAGTGGTGATCAGGTTTGGGAACTGTTGGCGTTTTTGGCGGCAGTCGTTATTTTTATCCCTGTTTTTTATCGTTTGAAAGTCAATCCGCTGTTGGCGTTTATCGTCGCGGGCATCGTTCTGGGTCCCCACATGCTGGGACTGATCAAAGACACGCACGTCACCGAAAACATCGGCGAGCTCGGTCTGCTGTTTCTCATGTTCACCATCGGACTTGATTTGTCGTTCCACCGGTTCAAGGCGATGCGCCTGTACATCTTCGGTTTCGGGCTGATGCAGCTGTTGCTGACGGCGGCGGTCATCGGCGGCGCGGCGTTTTTGATGCACAAAACGCTGAACGAATCCATCATCATCGGGTTGGGGCTTGCCATGTCGTCGACGGCGATCGCCCTGCGTCTGATGCAGGAACGCGGCGAAATACACACCGACGCCGGACGCGCGACGGTCGGCATTCTGCTGATGCAGGATCTGGCGGTGATCCCCATCATGGTTTTGCTGCCGCGCATGGCGCAGACCAATTCGACCGCCATCGGCAACATGGGACAGGCGTTCACGCAGGCGATCGGCGCGGTCACGCTGATTATGGTCATCGGACGCATGGTCGTGAAGCCGCTTTTCAAGATCATCGTTTCAACCAAAAACGCCGAAGCGTTCACCGCGGTCACGTTCTTTACCTTTTTGGCGACGGCGTGGGCGACGAACGCGGCGGGGCTGTCCATTTCTCTGGGCGCGTTTCTGGCGGGCATGCTGATCGCCGAAACGGATTTCGGTCACGAAGTCGAAGCCGAAATCGCATCGTTCAGCGGCATGTTGCTGGGGATTTTCTTTCTGTCCGTCGGCATGATGATCGACATTCACTACGCATGGACGCACATTTTACAGATCCTGTTGCTGACCGCGGCGGTCATGATCGCCAAATTCGGCGTTTTGTACGCGATCGAACGCTATATGAAAATCAACAAGGGCGGATCGATCACGTCGTCCGTCATGATGTGTCAGGCGGGCGAGTTCGGTTTCGTCGTGTTCAATCTGGCGGCGCAGAATTTCCATTTGATGAGCACGCAAACGTCTTCGCTGTTGCAGGTTGTCATCGCGTTGTCGATGTCGCTGACGCCGTTTGTCAGCTCGTTCGTCCTGAAAGTTCTGGACAAGCGGCGCGCGGCTGAAAACGCGGCGAAAAACGAAACCGTCCCCGAAGACATCGCCGACGACGAAGAAAAAGAACTGGAAAACCACGTTCTGCTGATCGGCTACGGTCGCGTGGGACAGGCGGCGGCGCGCATGCTGGCGCGCAACGACGTGCCGTTCATCGTGCTGGATACGGACGTGCCGCACATCGAACGCGCCAAGAAGAACAACCGCGACTATATGTTCGGCAACGCGGGCAACCCCCGCATTTTGGAAGCCGCCAACATCGCCAAAGCCAAAGCCGTCATGATTTGCATCAGCGGTTTGCCGTCAGCGATTCGCGTTTTGCAGGCGGTACGCGAAATTTCGTCGTCAATCCCCGTGTTCATGCGGTGCAACGACGACACGCGTTGGGGCGAACTGGTGCGTCTGGGCGCGACGGGCGTGATTTCCGAAACGCAGGAATGCGGTATCCGTCTGGCGGCGGCGACGGTTCTTTGTTTGGACGGCGATGAAGACAGACTGCGCGAAACCGCCGCCGTGTTGCGTCAGGAAAACACGGTCAACGCTTCGTTGCCGACGGTCGGCACGGGGGCTTGATTCAATCGGATCACAAAACGGGAGCCTGCGGTTTTATCGTGCGCGGATCCAGTTGCAAAACGTCTTGCAGGGCGGAAATGCGCGCGTGGACGACGGTCAGCCACGGATCTTCGGCGGACAGGGTCTGTTCCAAATACCGCCACAACGCCAGCGCTTTTCGCGGCTCTTTGTTTTGCAATCGCGCCAACCCCATGAAATAGACGGCTTTCGGATCGTCGGGACGATAGCGCAAAACGTTTTCCAGCGCTTTTTGCGCTTCACCCGTAATGCGCCCGTTGTTGGCTTGGATAATCGTTTCCGCCAGCGCGTGCCAATTTGAAATGTCTTGCGGAATCCCCCATTCGATCGCGTTGCGGTATGCCGTCGCGGCTTGATCGTAATATCCCGCGCCGCGATAGGCTTCCGCCAGACGCTGCCAGACGCCGCCGTCATCGGGCGTCGCCGACAGATAGCGTTCCAGCCGTCTGATTTTCGCCATGCGGGTTGTCTGCGTTTCCGCCTCCAGCGTATCGCGCGCGTTCAGCGGATAATCCGGCATCATTACCCTGCCCTGCCTGCCGTACAGAACCGGTACCAAAACCGCGAACAGAAAAAACACGAAACCGATATAGAACTTCTTGGCGTTTCCGGCTTTGCCGCGCCCGCGGTTCAGCGGTAAAATCGGAAAGATGAACAGTGTCAGCGCGCCGATGGTCATCAACAGCAAAGCGGTCAAAAACAGTATCATGGCTTTTTTCCTCAGGCTTGAAAATTTTTGGAACGCCGCCTGATGTAAAACGCCATCGCGGCAAGACAGACGACAAACGACGCGACAACAAACAGCCGTTCGTTTTCGGCGTTCGGGACGGGCGAATCCTCCAGCGAAATCATGTCGCCGTACTGCGCCAGCAACAACCGGACAACCATGTCTTGCGTTTTTCCGTCGGTCAAATGTTTGCGGATAAACAGACGCATATCCGCCGCGGTTTCATCGCCCGCCGCTTCGATATTTTCGTCGGAACAGACCAGACAGCGCAAACGATCGGCGATTTCCAACGCCTCGGTTTCGACCGACGCGGCGTCGTTTTCTTCGGCAAGCGCGGACGCGCCGAACAAAATCAGCACGGGGAAAAGGATTTTAAAAAGCTTTTTCATCTTTTAAACTCCGAAGCAAAGGCAAAATCGCCCGCATATACAATTCTTCGGTCATCGCGCCGTTGATCTTGGCGACGACATCGTGTTTCGCGTTCAGAATAAAAGTGGTCGGCAAACGGACGGCGCCCGTTTTTTGCGACCAGACGTTGCCGTCGTCCAACCCGACGACGCGATAGGGCGTCCCGTTCTTTTTAAACAGCCTTTCCAACCGTTCGGGTTTGTCGCGCACGGCGATTCCGACGAACGGAACGTCTTTCCGCTTTGCCAGTTTGACAATAACGGGCAGTTCCGCCTGACAGGAACGGCACCACGACGCGAAAAAAAACAACAGCGACGGTTCATCGGGCAGACTTTGCGCCGTCAGCTTCTCCTCTCCGCCGTTCCAAACGGGCAAAGCGTCGTCGGGCAACCGAAAATCCCGCGCGACGATAGCGTCCGTCCCCGCGTAATCCAGCCGGACGGTATAAAGGAAAGAGTTGAAAACCATTGTCGCCGCGAACAGAACGACCAAACCGTACCATTTCATTTCACACGTCCATTTTCATTGAAAACGCCAGCCAAAGCAACCCCGCGCAAACCAGAAACAAGCCCGTTCCGGCATGCCCCAGGGACGGATAAAGATACGCGCGGACGGCGATTTCGTCTTCGCGCGTCTGCCTGACGTGCCGGAAAAGAACGTCCGCCGTTTTCGCATTGATCAACTTGATATCCAGCCGCCCGTTTTTGCCTTGAAAGACCGTTTTTCCCGACAGAACTTTCGCCCCGTCTTCGGCGGCGGAGCAGTCGAACCGGTACACGGGCGTCGCCGCCGCTTTTCCCGACAGCGTTTCGACGCGACAGGGGGGGACGACCGCCCCGCTCCAATCCGTTTGAACGAAAGCTGGCGATGTTGCGGGATTTTCCGCCGTTAAATTATCTTTTTTATCCGGCAGTACCTGAGAAGTATATTGTTCCGGTGGACAATCCATGGAAAATACACTGGAAGACGGAGATAACCTGATCGTAGATAAGATCACATACCGCTTCCATGAGCCAAACCGTTTTGATGACGAATATTACTATCCAGATGCAGCCGATAGGTTTGCTGTTTCTGTTGTTGGGTGTAGTGCCAATGCTTATGGTACTGGAGGAATTAGTCATCAAAAGAAGGAAATCACAGTGACGGAAACAACAGAATATAGCTTTTGTGTTTCTTTGTATACCCCAGACTTGACAAGATATACAGCAAAAGCTTGTTTGAAAAATGAGGATACAGGTGAGATTATTAAAAGC
>OQVL01000855.1_pt1 | contig 17325 bp, 19 predicted proteins | sample 1691501 | NCBI WGS metagenome assembly OQVL01 (sample SAMN03418253, study PRJEB22391) | human gut metagenome | biome: human-gut; feature: organic feature; material: feces | host: Homo sapiens | place: Tanzania | collected 2013-01 | reverse complement strand
TCACCACGTACTTTTGCGCTGCCCGTCCGTATGCCGTCTCCACGCTGCGCTGCACCGTGTCCGTGTACACAAGGCCGTTGACGTTCGTCCGCTCCTTGTAGTTGTACCACTTGAGTGCGTCCAGTATCGGCAGGGTCAGTGCGTTGTACTTTGCCATGTCGCTTGAGTGATCGGTGAATACCTCGAATATGTCGCTCACCACCAGTGCGTTGTTCGCGTTGATGGTCAGCGCCTTTGTCGCGCTCAGGTTCAGCAGGCGGAACATGTCATTTGCCTTTGCGTCCGGGTCTACCGCCGGGCGGTCGTTGCTGTCCGTCTGGATAGGGAAGTAGTTCTTCTCGCCGAAGCCGCGGTACCCGAAGCGCTTCATGCTCACCTCGTTGCCCCACTCGCCGCAGGTGTCCACCATGAAATGCTGAAGCGCGTCCGCAACTTCTCTCTGCCTCTCCGTCAGCATGCCGTCCAGCATCTCAAGGTCTGCGCTGTTCGGCTTGAAGTGTTCCGTCTGCACTATTTCGTTGAGCCCCTTGCCTATGTTGCCCACGCGCAGGCCACCGCCGTACAGATGCCCTATGGCCTGTGCTCTCTTGCGCAGGCAGTGCAGGCTCATCAGCTGCGCCGTCGTTATCGTGAACTTGTCTCCGTTCTCAAACTTTACTTCGTGCGTCTCCTCGCGCCATGTCCGCGCCTCCTTCGCCGTGTACAGCCCCTCCGTGAAGTCTATGATCTTCTTTGCGTTGAACGCCATCTGTTCCCAGCCCTTTGATATTCCCTCGAAGATAGCCTTGCCGCCCTCTCCGAAGCGCTGGAACGCATAGAACGGCGTGGTGTTGTCCCAGAAGCCGAACGCCGCAAGCCCTGTCTTTGCCGCCTTGCCCTGCTTGCCGAGCTTGCCCAGCTCCTCTATGCTGTTCTGCGACGCCTGCTGCACGCTCCTGTACCGGCTGTTCGCCATCAGCTGGTTTGTCTTTTTCACAGACGTGGACAGCACCGTCAGCAGCGTGTCCAGATGCCGCAGCTCTTCCGCCGTCATGTCGTTCACGGTGAATGTCTTTCCGGTCTCAGCGAACTTGTTTGCTATGCGTATGAAGTCCTTGACCTGCTCCATCATGTCCGAGGGCATGTCAATGTACACGTCCAGCGCACTCTCCGTGTCCGCACCGCTCATGTACTTCTGCTGGTTCTCAAGCACATCCCGCAGCGCTGAGAGCTTCGATGCAAACTTCCTGTCGTTCGCCGTCTCCTCTCCGCCGCGCAGCTGCTGCCTTGACGTGAAGTCTATAGTCGTCAGGAAGTCGCCCACGGTTTTCTTCAGCACCTCCGGCACATGCTCCTTCGCACTGTTGTTGAGCATCCAGTCCGTCAGCTGTGCCGCCGTCGCGGTCACGCTGTCCTTGTACTTCTTTATGCCGGCGTTCTCCCTGCGGCGCTGCTGGGCGTTCTGCATCATCTGCTGGTAGTAGTTTCTTGTCTGCTCTACCTTCTCCCACTTGGCCACCTTCTCCTTTGCCACGGCCTCCTGCTTGCGCGCCACGCCCTCCTGATACACCTGCTGTATGCGTTCCTGCATCCGGCTCTTCATGTCGTTGTAGCGCGTGCGCTCTTCGGCCACGGCCTTGTTCATCCGGTCTCTCGCACGGTCCGCCGCAGTCTTTGCCGTCTGGCGTATCTCGTCTGAGAGCATCGTGTCCAGTATGTCCTGCGCCACGGTCTCGCGCATCTCGCCCATGTAGTTTTCAAACGGGTTCCCGCGCACCGGCTGCCATGCCCGTTCCATGTCCGCTATGTGGAACAGCATGTCGCTCTGGCTCGTGATGGTTGACGGGAACGCGCCCTCGCCGAACTTCTCCTGCAGCTCCATCCACGCCGTGTCTATCGGCAGTCCGTCCTTGCCGAAGCGGATGCGCCTGTGCTCCCGCTTCCAGCCCTCCGGCAGGTCCAGCATCTCCCGCTCGTTTATCTTCAGCTTGTTGCTCTTGAGGTAGTCCAGCAGCTCGCGCCGCGCGTCCTCCATCCCGCTCTCTATCTCTGCCTCCGAGCCGGACAGTATGTGATCCGCTATTGCTGCCGCCCAGTCTTTCAGCTCTGCATAGCTCAGCTCCTGCCCGTCCGTCTGCACTATGTAGTCGCCCATGCGCTTGAGTTCTTCCTTCACGGTGTCCTCTGCGTCCTTGTTGTGCAGCTCCTCGGTCAGCCGCCGTGCAAGCTTGTCCGTGTCTGTCTTGCGCACAGTGGCCTCCTTCGTCGTCCGCGTCTGTCCCTTCCAGTATTCCGCGCGCCGCCGAAGCTCTTCGTTCTGCCTCCGCAGCTCTGCGTAGCTTTCCTGCCTGCCGCGCCGCTCGTCCGCCGTGTCGTCCGCCGCCACGTCGCGCATGGAGTAGCGGAACTGCCCAAGGTCTGACGGCTGCGCCGGTACGGTGCCATTGTCGAAGTACTCGTTGATGTCGTTGATTATTCTCTTTGAGTACGTGCGCTTTGGGTATTCTATGCTGACCACCGTGTCGCCGTTGGCGTTGTCAATGTCCAGTGTCACTTCTCCTCTGAAGCTGGATATGTATCTGTCCAATACGTCGAGCTGCTTTGCATTCGGTTTTGTGCTGAGGTTTATGCCGCCGCTCTCCGGCGATAGCCTAATATTTCCCGCCTGCATAAACTGCACCATGCCGCCGCTGTAGCTGCCGTCGCCGTAGTCTCCGTCAAAGGCGTCAGTTATATCCCTGTGGTCTACAGTTCTATAGCCGCCCGGCGCGCCCTCGTGCCGCCCGCTCATGTCCAGCAGTTTGCCATCTCTCAGCAGATACCCGGCCTCTGCTATCTTGTATGTCGTGCCGAAATACTTTTCTGCCGTCTTGACGTCCGCCGCATCATCCCGCTCGCGCATGGAAAATTTGGTATTGCCATTTTCATTGCCTCGTGATATACTAACCATAGAAGTGTCACTGAGGAATTTAGACTTTGGGGTTTTCCCGTATGAGCTAATGATGTCCTCAGTGGCATTTCTTATTTTTGTTATGTCCTTGAATCTGCGTCCGTTCTTATTGTTTTCAATGTTTATTACTCCGTCGAAGTATTCATCCCCAACTTTGAAGGTCACGTCAAAATAAGTAAATCCGCCAGTTGCATTCTTGTGAACATGTCCATCACGTCCGTCAGCGGCAGTCCTGTAATTTCTCCCGGCCTCTATCAGATTGTCTAGTTCAGGAGCGGCACGCATCTTTGCTTCTTTTACCTGTTCGTCTTTGATAAACCTTGACGGATATGCATATTCATTTGCTGATGCGTTATTAACGAAAGCTCTATTTGAGCTTCCCACAACTTTGCCAGCAAAGCGGCTCTTTATTATTTCTCTTGCTTTGCTGGTCATCTCTTCCTGTGTCAGCCCATTAAATGCGTCTTGATCTGTTTTGACATCAACATATTTAGTCCCGTCCTCAAACTCCCTAAGTGAATACTTTGCATTCTTGCTCACGGTCTCATTCCCGCTCGCCGTCTCCGCGTTCCTCACGGCGCCGGCAAGGGCGCTGTCCCATATCTGCTGCAGCTCGTCCGCATACTTCATCATGGCCTTTGCCTCTGCGTGCCGCGCCTCCACTCCCGTGAAAGCCTTCCGCAGCTTCTCCGCAAAGTTTGCTATCCATTCCCGGATCTGTTCATACAGGCCCGGGTTTTCTTTTGCCATGATCTCCGGCAGCTGCGTGTCCTCCAGCATCATCTCGCAGCTGTCCGCTATCACTTCCTCCACTGCCTCGTCCATGGAAAGCAGTCCGTTCTCGCGCGCTGCCTTCTGCTCTGCCAGCGCCTCTATGTCTGCGCCGTCCTCTATCAGGTGCCGCGTCACGAAGTCGCGCAGCTGTGCGTAGCCCTCCGCGTTGTTCTCCCGGATGTAGTGCGTCAGCTCATGCGCCGCCGTCAGCAGCACGGCGGATTCCTCTGAGGTTCTGTTTGCCCCTGCGTTCACGTCAAGGTACATTGTCCCGTTGCGCATGAAGCCGTTGGCTCCCTTGTACCTTCCGGTCATGTCCGCCTCTGACTGGTAGAATACAACGTCCGTCCCCGTGATCTTTGCCAGCGTCTTTATCACGTCCAGCTCTGTGCTGCTCACCATGTCCTCGCTCGCAGCTTTGTATCTCTCTCCGCCGTAGTCCACGTCCTGCCCGAAGTACACCTTGCCCTCGCCGCGCTGCCGGGCTGCGCTGTTCTGTATGCGCGCATCCTTGCTGCTCCTGCCGGTGTTGAATGCTTTCGTGAACTGCTCCTGCGTCAGCACGCTTCCCGCGCCGCCGTTCCTGCGGCTGCTCTCATATGCCTGCTGCGCTGTCACTGCCGTCTGCTTGCCGTACATGTCCGCCGCCGTGGTGTATGCCCGCACGTAGGTGTCGAAGTCCCCGCCGTTGTCCTCCGGCCTGTAGCTCAGCAGCATCTCGTCGCCGTATGCGTAGGGGCGCACGCTGTCCAGCATTCTCTGCGTCTCCGCGTCAAAGGTCAGCTTGTCCTCCGTCACGTCCCGTGTTCTCCCGTCCGGCATCTGCACCCTCGCTGTGAACTTGCCGCCGTCCTGCACTATGGCCTTTATCTGTCCTACCTCGCCCCTGTATGCGGCCTCCAGTATTCCGTCCGGCCGGCGTGTGTTCTGCGTGCCCTGCGGTCTCTCCGTGGCCTGCTGTACCTGCTGTGCCGTCTGCTGTACCGGCAAAGTCCCGTCCTCCAGCACGGCGTCGATGGCCCACACTCTATCTGCCCCATACTTTTCTTCGAGCTCTTTGCGCCGGGCGTCGTATCGTTTCCATTCCGCGGGATCTTCTTCTATCTGCTGCCCCGTGCGCCCGTCGAATCTTCCCCTTGGGACATCCGGCCTCATGCCTTTAAGCTCCACCATGTCCCTGAAGAACTCAGGTTCATTTTTTTCTATGTCCCTGTATAGCTCCTGCGGGGTCTGCCGCGCCCATTCCGGTGTCTCTTCCTGCGTGCCCTGCGGGTACTGCGTGCCCTGCGCCTCCTGTGTCTGCGCCTCCTCCTGTACCGGCGTCCGTCTCCTCGGTGTCTGCGCGCTCTCAATCCCGCTCTCCACGCGGTCAGCCGCCGGACCTCCGTGTACCTCGGCCACGCTGTCGCGGTATCTGCGCTGCGCTCTGCCGTTCTCTATGGCATACGCGCCCGCGGTCGCCGCAGTCTGCCCGCCGCCCAGCACGGCAGACACCACCGCTGCGCCTATCGCTTCTTCTTTCATGCGGTTCGGGTTTATCATTGCGCCCTCATCTGTGGTGGAGTACAGCGGCACATCCTTGTATACAGACTTGAGCCCGCTCTCGCCTATGCCCTGTATGATCTCTTCGCTCATCTCCGAGGGGATGCCCTTTACTATTTGCATCAGTGCGCTGTTGTCTGCACGTTCAAGGGCGGCGCGGATATTCTTCGGCAGCTTCTGCAAGCCGCCCCACATATCATCCGTGCCGCCTATCTCCGTCGTTGCATTGTATGCCGCATTCAGTATCGCGTATAGTGACGCCTGCTCTTCGCTTGCCCCATCCTCCAGCGCGTTCTCGTAGCTATCGCCCACAACGCTCATGAACGTAAATCCCCAGTTTGGGTCTGCTGCCATGTCCGCTGTCGCCTTGAGTATCGGCGTCACTATCTGTGCCGCCCTGCTGCTGTTCGCCAGCGTTGACGCCGCTTGCAGTGCCTCCGTTGTTGCCTGCGCCGCTGTCGATGTTCCGCCGGACAACAGCGCCATCATCGACATGGGCAGCGAGTTCATCACCATTTCGGTATACTTGCCGACTGTCTGTGCTGCCTTGCTGTCGCTTGCCGCCCGCGCTGCTTCCTCGTGCTGCAAGTTTATTCTGCGGTTGCCTTCCTCTATGTACTGCCGCAGAAAATTGTCGTCCCCGTATGTGTAGTTTGGGTTTATCACTCGCCCCGCCTTGGTCACAAGCCCTGCCGCATCGTCGGCAAGGCTGGGGCTTATGTCGTTTACCGTCACTCCGGCAAGCGTCCGCAGCTCATCTGCGAAGCCTCCGAATGCCCAGTCTAATCCCTTTGCTATCGCGTTGTCCGCGCTTGTCAGTCCCGCTCGTGTGCTCCACTTCACTGTGTCCCACCAGTCCGTCGGTGTCCACAGCGTGCCGCCCGCTTCCTCCACGCGCTTCTTGTACGCCTCCACAAGCGCGTCTGCCTCGTCCATCTTGTTCTTGGCCGTGGTATAGTCCGCCGTGCCCCTGCCTTTACCTGCGGCCTCTACGGCGCGGCGTGCCTTGTTGTAGTCGATGTACGCCTGCTTGTACTTCTGGTTGAGGTCTGCTATCTCTGCTTCTTTCCGCCGCTCCGCGCCGAGGTCTACGCCCCGCCACCCGTGTTCCTCAAGATATGCCTGCCGGGTAGGGCTTACCTTGCCGCGTCCCTTGTCGTTGTTTACGATGCCGTTCCACTTGTTGCTCTGCTTGTCCAGGTAGTCCTGCCTCGTCCACGACTGCCCGCGGCTGTCCTTGAAAGTCCCGCTGCTCTGTGTGCTCGTACTGCTTCCTGTATACTCCTCGCCTCTGGCGCGGGCTATGTTCCGCTCACGCTCTTCATGCACACGCGCTATGTTCTGTTCCCGCTCTTCTCTTGTAGACATAGTGGCCTCCTTTACTTCTCAAACAATCCCCACGGGTCGCGCCCTGTGACGCGGTAGTAGTTCTCGCGGCTCACGTACGCATGGTTCCCCGGATCCCAGCCGCCGGAGAGTGCGCTGCCTCCGCCGCTGCCCGGCACATCGTAGCCGCGCGGGTACTCTCCCGTTATCTCGTAGTACTGGTCTGCCGTTATCGTGCCGTTGAGGTAGGCGGGCAGGGGATTAGCCGTTGCCCATGTCATGGCCATCTGCTTTGCCGCGTCCTCGCCGTACAGCTCTGCGTAGCCGGAGAAGTCTCCATAGTTGCCGAGGTCTGACGCCATCTGCTGCGCCCGCTCTGCGTCGAGCGCCTGATCGTATCTGTAGTCGCTCAGTGCGTCGCGGTACTGGTTGTACTCCGTGCTCTGCCTGTCCGCGGCCAGACTGTACTGCTGCCTGAGCGCGTCGCCCTCGGCTGAATACATGTCGTATGCCTGTCCGTACAGCTCCGGCAGCACGTCGTTCAGGCGCGACAGGTAAGCGTCGTACTGCTGCTGTCCTACGGCGCTGCCGTAGCTGCTGCCGTAGCCTCCTGTCAGCGCCGCCGTCTGACCCATGCTGTCGCGCATGGCCTGCTTGCCCTGCTGCATGTATGATTCCTTGTACTGGTTGTACAGCGGGTCCGCGCTGTAGTCGTACTTGAACGGCTCCCGGTTCGTGAGCTTGTTGTATATCTCGCTGATCTCCTCGTCGTATGAGGAGGCATACGTCGGCGCTTTGTTTTCCGCCTGCTTGAGCGCGGCCATTGCCTTGTCGTATGCCGCGCTCCTGCCCGCGCTGGGCGTCGTCCTCGTCGCCGGGGTAACTGTCTGCTGCGCACCCTGTGCGGGCGTCGTGTTCTGCGAGCCCTGCGGGTTCTGTGCAGGCGTCGTGTCCTGTGCTGTGCTCTGCGTGCCCTGCGTAGTCTGCGTGCTCTGCGCTGCCGGGGTCACGGTCTGCGTAGGCAGCGTGCCCTGTGCGGGCTGCGTGCTCTGCGTGGCAGGTGTCCCGCTCTGAGCACTCTGCGTGCCCTGCACCGCCGTTCTCTTCTTCTCTTCCTGTCCTACTGCCATTGCCTTTTCCTCCTCATATCCTGTATGCCTGCACGTTCTCCGGGAACTGCGCCGCCATCAGCTCGTAGCCACGGAATATCGTCCGCATCATCTCGCGGCACCGCGCCGTGTGCTTCTTCCCCGGGCGGCACTGCACTCTCACATAGCCGTCCCTGTGCAGCAGCGTCGGCTGCATGCCCGCCGCCTCATCCTTTGCCGAGGCCTCCAGCGTCCGCATCAGTATCGTCAGCGCCGCGCATACAAGGTCTGCCCCCGGCGCTCCCGCTCCTGCGTGTCCGCTTATCTCCATCGTGTACTCGCTCTCGTCATACGTCACTCTCGTCATGGCTCATCCCTCCGGCTGTGACGCTGCCTGGCTCCTCGCCCTCGCGTTCTGCGTGCGGCTGTCCTCGCCCGTGTCCGGCGCAAGGGATATGTCCTCCGCGCTGCCCGTGCCGCCTGCGCCGCCTCCCGTAAACGCTGCCGCCAGCGCCTCCACCTTGTCCGGCTCGTACTTCTGCGTCATTGCCAGCGCGTACTGCTGCACCTGCGCCAGCTTCTGGTACATCGTCCCGTTGTAGTTTATCATCTGCATCACGGTGTCCTTGTTGTCGAAGTCCATCATGTAGCAGCAGGCGAGCGCCTGATCTGTCTGCTGCGGGTTGAAGAAGCCGAGGTTGTAGAACTGCAGCGCCATCTCATTTTGCGTGATCCTGCTGTAGCTTGACCGCTTCGCCGGGCTCACCTTAATGTCGAACTCCGGCAGGCGCACCAGCATTATGTTCCCGCTCTGCTCCTCGTGCGCCTTGATGTTTGCGTTGCTGTAGCGCACGAAGGTCTCCGCGCCCAGCTGCCCCGTGATGCGGAACTGTCTCGGCATGTCGTAGAACTGCCGGATAAGCTCGATGCACAGGTTGACTATGCGTGAGTATGCCCTGTAGCTTGCGCGGCTGCTGTCCCTGCTGCCCTTGCCGCTCGCCTCCTGTAATGCTGCTATGGCTGCCGCTGCCGTCACACCGGAGGATATAACTCCGTTGCTTGCCTCCGTGTTCCCGCTCGTCTCTCGCAGCTCGTTTATCATGCTCGTGCGCACGTCCAGATAGTTCCCGCTCAGTGCGTTGTATTGGATCGGCGTCAGACTGTCCTTGCCCAGGTTGCCGTTGACATGCACGAGGGGATTGTTGAGATCAAGAAACTCCTCCTCGTTTATGCTGCCGTCGATGCGGGAGAAGTACCGCGGCATCGCGCCCACCATCGTGTTCTTGATGAACGCCGTCTGCATCACGTCTATCTGCGTCTGCACGTTCTGGCACAGGTCTATGTATCCGTAGCCGCATGGGCTGCCCTCGATCGGAAACAGCGTGTCGAACACGAAGGGATACAGGCCGTGGTCGTAGAGCGGCGCGCCCTCGTTTTCACTGCTGTACAGGATCTCGTCGCCCACGTACTTGCAGTAGTGCAGCAGGGTCTTGCCCCCGTCGTGCCTCTTGTAGTACACGTCTATCACCACGCTCTTGCCGTCCGTGGGTATCGTGTCGTCGCTCTTGAATTTGTTGGGCACAAAGGTCATTGCGTTGAGCTTGCCGTGCAGCTGCGGGTACATGCTCTCCAGTACCTCGTTGTCCATCATGGCCGTGTGGAAAAAGTACTTGCTCCTCTGTATGTCCGTGCATCCCGGCTCCCAGAATACGTTGAGTATGTCCACCCGGTCTATCGCTATGTCGCCCAGTCCGTTGAGCTTGTCCGCATCCCAGTACACCTTGTAGATGCCCGTCCCTGTCTTGAGCTTCTGCCATGCGCAGTCGCTGTAGGTCTCCTCAAAATGGTTGGCCTCCAGCACCACGGGGATTATCTTTGACAGCATCCCCGCCTCCTTCGCGTCGTCCGGCTCGCGGGCAAGGATGTTAGGCTCCGGGTATGCCTCCGTCGTGTCCGCGTGCTTTGCCACTATCACGTTGTGCAGCCACCCGCTCTTGGCTTTGAAACCGTTCAGCCCCTCTGACTGCTTCTCGATCTCTACCTGATTGCGCAGCTTCCACCAGTTTTCCGCCTCGATGGCGCGGCGGTCTACGCTTGCCTTGCCTGCCTTGTACTTGTTCAGGGTGAGGTTAAACTTCCGCAGCGTCTCCGTGTTGACCGGCGCCTCGTGCAGCCCCGGCGTCTGATCCTCTGGTGCTGGTGGTACCGTGGGTACTGCGGGCACCCCCATATCCATCCCCGGCATTGCTCCCGGTATCCCGCTCAGTCTCCTTGTCTCGTCCATGCTCTCCTCCTTATCTCCGCCTGAATTGGTTCAGCGGATCTATCATGTACTCCTTCTTCTCTTCCTTGACGGCCGGCACGATCGGGCGCGACATGCACATGTACCTCCACTCGTCGCATACATGGTCCTCCATCTCCGTGTCCAGATCCTCCGGCCTGTGCTTTGAGTGCTGCATCAGCGGCACCGTGCGGATAAATGCCCGGCAGTTGTCAAACACATACATCCTCGGGTAGCCCTCGCCGTCAAACTGCAATCGGTAATGGCACTGCATCCACCCCGGTATGCGCGCGTTGTCTCCGGGTGAGAACCACACCCTGTACTTCGCCGCGGTCTCCGCTATGCTCTCGCCCCGGCTCGTGTCCCATATGCTTGGGTCTGCCACGCCGTCTATGTGCCGGCCCTTGAGCCACGGGTGCTCCCGCTCTATGCGTGCTATCTCTGCGAACTGTTTTTCCGGCGTCCAGCGTATGCCCTCGTTGGGTGTGTCCGTGCAGCCGTACAGCTCCAGTATCCTGTACAGTATGCCGTCATAGTCCACCGCCCACCACGCACAGGAGAACGGCTTGCCGTACCCGAAGTCATAGCTGCGCAGGATATTCCATCCTCGGCTCTCTCCCGCGCTCAGGTCAAACGCCGGTATCACATGCACCCAGCGCCGCTGTGCTCTCAGCTCGTCCGGCCCCAGCTCGCAGCCCGCCTCAGCCGCCGCCTTGAGATCCGGCTCCGTCCGGAAGTCGTCAAAAAATGCGCCCTCGAATATATTCCAGTCGCCGTCCAGCCACGCCGCCCTCTGCTTCGCGGGCAGCGCCTCCAGCTGCTTTATGTATTCCGGCTGTGCCCGCATCAGCGCTTTGTTGTCCCGCACGCCTGCCTGGATGAAACTGTAGTCCCCGCCGTCCTCGCCGTCCTTGTAGTGCCGGTCGATGAACAGCCGCTTGACCCACTCATGCCCGATGCCTCCCGGGTTGCAGGTGTAGTACACCCGCTTGGGGAAACCGTTGACGCCGCGCACGCAGGCCGTCAGCTTTTTGATCGTGTCCTCGCTCTGGTGCGTCGCCTCGTCAACAAAGAGTACGTCGACCTCCAAGCCCTGGAATCTGTCTGCGTCCTTCTCCCGCTCGCAGTAGCGGAAGAGTATCCTGCTCCCGTTGGGGAACTCTATCTCTTTGCGCTGGTCGTTGTAGCGGGCAGCGGCGTCCGCCGTCCCGCAGCCCAGCATCTCCTTGAGCGGCTTTATGTGGTTGGCGTACAGCTCCGGGTAGCTCCGGCGTATTATCATCACATTGATGCCCGGGTAGTACCCGCACATCAGCACTGCCTTGACCCGCACGCCCCAGCTCTTGCCGCCGCCTCGCGCCCCGCCGTAGCATATGTACTTGTGCCGGTCCCGCAGGAAGAGCCACTGCTTGTCGCTTGGCTCCGGTATTGTCAGCGTCCTCATTGTGCCGCCTCCTCCGTGCCTTCGGCAAACTCTATGCTCATGCCGCCGTCCCGCTCTCCTGTCTCAATAGCCGTGTATCTTTTGAGCAGCTCCGTCCCTGCCTTGATCCTGTCCGCCAGCTGTGCGTCCAGGCCAAACTGATCCGCTACCTCTCCCCGCATTACGGATGAGAGGAAGCGCAGCACCTCGTTTGTCTTGGCTATCTCCGCCTCGTCTATCTCGCGCAGGCGCTCGCGTATATACTCCTCCACATCAGCATCTTTCAGCAGCCTGTAGCCTGTCGTCCGCGCGCTCTTGGCGGAGTACCCGGCCTCGACCGCCGCCTGCGTCTGGTTGTTGAGGCGGATGTACGCCTCCGCAAATCTCTGTTTTTTAGGTGGCAGCCTCTTCATCCTGTGCCTCCTTGTACATCTTTGCCAGCTCCTGCACCACTGCGGCCACGGAATATGTCTTGAGTATCAGCTTGTTGTCCTCCCGTATCTGCCAGCATGTCAGCACCTTGTCGTACTTGATGCTGTAAAACTGCCGGGAGTTGAGGCTGATGTTCCGCCCGCGCATTATCAGCGCCTGCTGCAAACGCTTTGCCGTGTCTCTCATGCTGCGCATGCTGTGTCCCTCCCTGCTTTTGTCTTATGAGATTATTATAGCGGGGGAGCGCTCGTTTTCTCTATGGCCCTTTTTGCCCTAAATTTCTGAGGCGTCCTGCGCTCAAAATTTTTTTTGAGAAAATTAAAAAAAGCGCTTGACATATCACCCAATGAGTGATAATATAAGGCACGTAAAGACAAAACGGATGGCCGACAGGCAGAAAGGAAATACAAAATGAACGAGAACAACATGATCAACATCAACGCAGACGATCTCCGCACGGTAGCGGAGGAGACCAAGGACAAGAGGCTCGGGAGATTCAGCGCCGAGTATTATCAGCTCAGTTATGACCCGCGCACCGGCGAGCTGTGGACAGATTTTCACTGCTCTCTCGGCGGCAATGAGCACACGGTGTACCGTGATGAGGAGATCATTCCTTGCGGCAATCTCCGCAGGCGGTACACTGAGGCAGAGCTGCGCGAGCTCGTGGAGCTCTGCGTGGAGGAGCGAGAGGCAGGTGTGCGTTGACTATCCGGGAGCTCAGAGCACGGACAGGGCTCACGCAGGCGGCGTTTGCTGCGGCGCTGCACATCCCCAAGCGCAGCATTGAAAACTGGGAGGGCGGCGGCAGAACGCCGCCTGCCTATCTCGTTGAGCTGATCGAGTACCGGGTCGCGCACGATCCGGACTTGACAGGCTCGCGCAGTCTTGATAAAATGCACGTGTCAGGCGGGAAACCGCCTGTGGATTGAAACACAACTACCACATGCGCGCAGAAAAACGCAGCCGACGTGCGCTGCCCGTTCTTCCTGCGGAGATTGCCGCAAGGAATTTTCTGCGTTCTTCATTCGATCTCATATTTCCTCATTGTCATCTGGTATACCGGGCAGCGCTCATAAGGCCCCACGCAGTGCCGCCCCATGTAGGAATCCTTTGCCCGCAGTGTGGAGAACTGCATGCTCAGCTTCATTTTATCCGCAAAGCCCTCGCATACTATGTCGCGCTTGCCTGCCCGCTCGCCCATGAAGAACGGGCAGCGCACGTCGGCTGCGTTCCACGTCTCCTTGTGGTTGGCCATACTCCGCTCGCCTCCTTATATGCCGTTGAGCGCGTCGTCAAGGCAGGCGAAATCCGCAGGCGTGAACATGCACTCCTGCTTCTCTTCCTCGGTCCTGCGCCATTGCTTTGCCGCCCCGGCCTTGGCCTCGGTCTCCCGCTCCTGCGGTGTTTTCCTGTCGTTCTCCGGGTCGTAGCTGTACTCTGTCAGCTCTCCCCGGAAGCCGCACAGCCTGCACCCGGCGTAGCCTGCCCTTGCATACTCCGCCGGTACCTCGCTCAGATGGTACAGCTTGCCCAGCTTTGCCGCGCACCCGGCGCACAGTCTCGTCCGTATCCTGCTCATGTGTTCCTCCTTCCTCCGCGCTTCGGCGGACGTGGTATTATGATCCTCCCGCCCCGCACCTTCGGCCGCACCGGCAGGATGCATCTCACGTATGAGCTTATTGCCCGCCCGCACTCGTCGTCCAGGCGCTCGAAAGCAGTCTGTCTCGCCGTCGGCAGTACGGCTATGTCCTCCGCGCCGCCGCTTACTTCCTCCGGCTCTGTGTATATGGGCTTGAGCAGGTTGCCCCTGCTCGTGCTCCACTTGTTCTTTCCGCGCTCAAGGCCGTGTACGTTTTTGACCATGTACACCGCCAGCGCCGTGTGGTCTTCCCGTCCGTCTATCTCCTCCACGGAGATTGTTCCCCACTTCCACAGCCCGGCCAGCATGTCAAGGCTGCATGCCTCGATCACAAAGTGGTGGTGCAGGCGGGCAGGCGCGTCCCGCTCCGGGCTCCAGTTTGCGTTTACCATCACGTACCTTGGGTTACGTCCATGCTCCCGGCGGAAGGCAGCGCGAAGCACCCGTGTGAACTTGCCTCCGTTCTCCTCGAGGGCGGCATAGTCTGCGGGCAGGTGCTCGTCATCGTATTTTGCTGTTACCCACAGCCATCCCCGTTCAAGGTTGGCGTTGAGTATCCGCGCTAAAGACTTCACGGCTTCCATCTCGTTCGCCCTGATCTTCCTTGCCGATGTGTTTCCGGCTATCCTCTGACCGCGCGGCTTCTTCTGTGGAGATCCGGCACGGACATTCATGTATGTCCGTCTGATCTCCACCACGTTCCCCGATATTATCTTGTACTCCATCAGTTTCCTCATTCCTTTTAAAGCCTCGTCCTAATCTTAGCCTCTTAAAAGTCTCGCAAGAAACGCACGCGCCCGCGCGTTTCTTTTCCTGCCTCGCGCCTGCGCGCGAATATAATAAGTAGAAAGGTACAGGGGTCTCGAAGCCGCCCGCGCCGTGCGTGGGCGCTTTCCAGATCCTTGCGCCGAAGAGGGGAGAATTGATCTCCCCTCATTTGTTTTCTCGAAAGAACACCTGCTCTATGCTCATGTCCATTGCCTTTGCCACCTGCCATGCAAAGCCGAGACTTGGCATCTTGTCTCTCTCGTATCCGGCTATCGTCTGCGCCGACAGGTAAGCCCGCGCCGCCAGCTCAAATACGCTCAGCCTTGCCTCCAGCCTTGTCAGGAGCAGGCTCTGTCCCGTTGTCAGCTGCCCCTTCGGCAGCTGCATCAGCGCCGCGCTGGACAGCCCCAGCGCATCCTCAATGCGCCACAGCGTCACGTCCTGCACCTTGCCCGCACCGAGGAAGCGGTTCACGTTGTTCGTGCTCACTCCGCATGCCTTGGCAAGCCACGTCACGCTGCGCCCCTGCTCCTGCATTGCCGCCTCCACCGCGCCCGTGTCTATATGTATCACGCTCATTCGCTGTCCGCCTCCTGTTATTTTTGTTGATCCTCCAGCTTCATGAAGCATCCCCAAAATGTTTTTGAGTTCTTTCCGCTGTGGTGCCCGAATAGTGGCCTCATTCCAATTGCTCGCCATACAGCTGCTGCGGGGATTTGCCCTTCCGACCATTTGAAAATGAGTACTCCATCTGGTTTGAGCACTCGCATACATTCTTGGAAACCGTCTTTGAGCATCAGCGGCCATGTTTTATCTAGCTTGCCATATTTTTCGACCAGCCACGAAGTTTGCCCCGCATCTATGAGGTGTGGAGGATCAAATATAACCAACGTAAAAGTGTTGCTTCTGAACGGTAGGCGCGTGAAGTCGCATTGTATATCAGGTGCAACCTCGCATATGCGAGTGCTTTTTCCCTTGTTGGAACTCCATTCTCTTTCCGTTCGGCTTTGCCGAATATCGCAATACACGGCGGCAGGGTGATGTTTGTCGAACCAGATTGATTTGCTCCCGCATGTAGCATCTAGTATTTTTTTGTTCTGCGGCAGCTCGACCTCTGTGCTTATCCACGTTGTTTCCGTCATCCCGTTACCTCCTTTATCATTTTCCGGCGGTGCCGTCCATCTTCGCGCCGCAGTTCGGGCAGTAGTTGTGTCTATTCGCAGCTATTGTTCCAACTGCAATTTTGTAGCCTCTTCCGCAGTTGGTGCAATACCATGAGCTGCGCCGGCGCTCCCACTTTCCGTGTGCCACCTGTGTGTACTCTCTGAGTTCCTCATATGGACAGGCCCCGAGATTGCAATAGCTCCCGGTCTTTTGGCACCCCCCTCCGTGACTTTCGTGTGTGCAGAATTCAACCACCTTCAAGCACCTCCCCGGTCTCCGGATCCGTCACGCCTATGTAGCCCGGCCCGCTGCCGGTAAACTTTCCGCGCCGCAGTGCGCGGTCCGCCTCTGCCGCCACGGTCAGCCAGCTCAGCGCGCCGAGCATTGCGATCTGGTGCATGTTCTTTGTGTAGGCGTCAAACTCCGTCGCGTTCATGTCCTTGCATGCGCCCCACATGTACTTCAGGCTCTGCTTGTGCTCGTTCGTCGAGGCTACGGCTTTCTCCACCGCGTCCTGTATGTAGGCGTAGCACTCGTGCATGCCGCCCGCAGCGCCGCGTCTCTCTTTGATGCCGTCTCTTTCTGCTGCCATCAGGGCCGTCAGCCCCGGCTGTGTGTCAAACAAACTCATATTCTCTCTCCCCCAGATACTCTGTCAGCACGTCGCGCGCCTCTTCCCAGCCGTGGCATACCTTCCAGCAGTAGCCCTGCCGCGCCAGCTGCGCGCCCCATTCCTTCTGCTCCCGGCTCACGGTGCTGCCCTTGAGCTTCTTCATCTCAATGTACAGCCCGTGAAACTTCCCGCGCGGCACCGGCAGGCAGATGTCCGGTACGCCCGCCTTCACGCCCTCGGCCTTGAAGCGCCCCGCCTCGGCCTTGCTGCGCTTGCCGCCGTTCGGTATGTGGAACATCAGCGCAAGCTCCGGGTATATCCCCATCCTTGCCTGCGCGTCCGCCCAGTTGAACAGCGTTGCCTGCTCCTGTCCCTCCGGCGCGCATGCCGGCAGCCGTTCCTTCTTCGGCTCAAGCGGCTGCGTCACCTTCGCCCCGTTCGCTCTGCAGTTCCTGTAGTGTGCTCCCATTCAGAAGTCCCTCCATTGTCCTTTGTATTTTGCTCTGGTGTCTTTCTTCGGCGGGCCGTCAGGCGGTCTCCGCCGTGGCTTGTAGTTCTTGCTGCGCATGTCAAACTCCCGCCCGGCAGCGGCGCAGCCTATCACTCCGCACTCGCCGCTGCCGCTGCACTCGCTCATCCAGTACGCTTCCCTCAGCTTTCTCTCGTGCTCCGGGCACAGGTACATCTTCATCATCCGGCTCTCCCTCTCTCGTACAGCGTGCAGTCCGCTGGGTCTCTCCTGTCCGGCGGGTGCTGCGCTATGCGGCTCTTGCCCGTCATGTATAGGTAGTCGCAGCCGTAGGCGTATGAGTAGCCGGTCTCCGTGTGCATCCGGCAGCGGTATATGCAGTCCTTCCGCGTGCATCGCCGCATCTCCGGCGCTTCACTCTTTTCTTTCGGCATAGCTGTACAGGTCCTCCCTTATGTCCTTTATGCTGTCCGGCACATAGCGCCTGCCCTTCAGCCGCTCCGCGCACACCAGTATGCTTATCACGTAGTTGCGCGCGGTCACGGCGCTCATGTGGTCCGCCGCCGGTATCTCGCCCCTGCTCATCAGCATCCGGGCCGCCCCGTCCGTCGCCGTTATCTGCATTGCGGTCTCTCCCCGGATGAACTCTCCGTCCTCCAGTACCTCCGTCTCGTAGGTTACGGTCAGCACCTTCATGCGCCTCGCCTCCATCCTCTGCGCTGCTCCCGCTCCTCGCGCTCCAGCTGTTTGTAAATCTTCGCGTCCATCCACGCCGGGTCATACTCTATCACGTCCCGGCATCCGCGCACCGTCTCCGCGATCCGCTGCACCGTGTGCACCGCCAGCGGCGGGGAGGTGCTGACGGATGACCCGGCAG
>OQVL01000852.1_pt1 | contig 17353 bp, 7 predicted proteins | sample 1691501 | NCBI WGS metagenome assembly OQVL01 (sample SAMN03418253, study PRJEB22391) | human gut metagenome | biome: human-gut; feature: organic feature; material: feces | host: Homo sapiens | place: Tanzania | collected 2013-01 | reverse complement strand
GTGCATCACGCCGTCCTGCTTGAGCAGGGTGTCGCCGGGGCCTACCTCCCGGGTCTCGTCCCCGATGGTAAAGCGGAAGCGGCCCGACACCACATAGGTGATCTGGGTGTGGGGGTGGCAGTGCATGGCACCCACGCCGCCGGTCTCAAAGGTGTTTTCCACGCACATGGCGTCCCTGCCGTAGGCCAGAACGCGGCGCTGCACCCCGGGGCCGCAGGGTTCCGGGGCAATGTCGGCGTGGGGCACCCATGGCATGTCCTGATGGTTTTTCTCCATTATAACATATCATCCTTTCCCATACAAATGCAAAAAGGGACTGTCACACGCGCTGTGCAACAGTCCCCGTTTTTTCAGATCTGCGGGATACCCTCAGAGCTTACTGGGGCTGCTTGCCGATGTAGGCCAGAATGCCGCCATCGACGTACAGGATCATGACCTTGCGGCCCTTGGAGAGGAGCAGCGGGCGAAGGGCAGACACGTCGGGTGTGCAGTCGGCTATCGCCACGGTCTTGCCGCCATGGTCGTCGCGGCGTGCCGGGTCAATGAAGATGAGGTTGGCGGGCGGCATGTCCTGCAACAGACGCTCGGCTTCGCTGTTTGCCACGCACGCGTTGTCTAAGCCCAGCACGCGGAAGTTGTGACGGGCTATGGTGCAGAGCTGGGGGTTGCGCTCACAATAGATGGCGCGGTCAAAGAGCGGCGCGATGAAGGAGAAGTCGACCCCGAAGCCTCCCGTGAGGTCTACCGCCAGCGTGGATGACGTGTCGGTCGAGAACTCGCTATGGCTCAAGACATCGATATACTTTAAGCCTTCAATGTCTTTCAGGTTTTCTGCATCTTTCAAAATTTCCGTTTCCTTCACCTCGACATTGTCGGTTGTCTCCAGCAACAGGCGCTTTGCCACCTCGGCCTTGTAACGGGCCGTCTGCTCAGACGAGCATTGCTCCATGGAGAGATGTGGCGGATACACAATGCCCTCGTTCTTTGCCCATGTGGGCAACTTGCGCTGCGCTGTCTGCCACCCTGCAATCTGCTCCAGGGCTAAGGTGAGGTCAAACTCGGCATCGCGCGGAGCACGAAGGGCCAGGGTGCGCACATCGTCGTTGCGATGCTGGCGTATGAACGCTTGCATCTTGGGCGCGAGCACCAGTTTGTCTACAGGAACCATCGTCGGGTCCAGCGTTACCGTCTGGTCAACAGTTGTCGTTGAGTTATCGGTTGTTTGTATCTTCTTGTCCTTCATTATGTTGTCTGTGTTGATTGATTCTTAAGCAATGGTGTCTTGTTCATTGTTTTATTGTTCTTTGTTTTGTGAAAAAAAGAGCAAGCAAATGTCGTTGTCAGTCGTATATGCGTCACTTAGAGACCGTATATGCGTTGCTTTTTTACTTTATTTTATGGCTTTGTAATATTTCTTTGCTGTGGCTCTCGACACGAGGTTGAAGTGCCACCACTCTGTGCGCAAGGCTCTGTAGCCGGCGTAGCGCATGACCTCGCGCAGCAACTGGCGGTTGCGCAGAGCCTGTCGGCTGATCTTGTGGCTTGCAACGAGCTGCTGCTCGGCATCGATGTGGGCGGCGCGGCCCATATAGTCGATCTTCGTGCCCATGTCGAGGGTGTCGCCCTTGGCGTCACACAGCGTTATGTCGACCGCCAGTCCGTAGTTGTGCATGCCTCCGCCGTGGGCAGGGTTGCTCACATAGATGTCCTTTGACGTGTTCTTGACTGCATCCCACATCTTTTGCTGTATGTGCATTGGGCGGGCGGCATCATAGACCTTCAGACTGAGGTCGGGGCGTAGCTGCTTCAGTCGGCGCTGTGCCTTGACAAGAGCCGTGGCTGCCTTGGGGTGGAGATACGCCTCGCGCAGGTCGCCATAGAGCACACGGCCGGTGAAATTGTCGGCGCGGGCATACATCAGCGATACATGTATGGACGGGTCGGCATCCTGAATGTTCACATAGCCCGCCTTTGCCAGCTGCTGTGCGGTGGCACTCAACGTCTTGCCTTTGGGTTGTGCCTCAACGCAGGCTGTCTTGCCTTCGGTCTTAGCCTTTGGGCTTGCAGCCATGCCTTCGTGCTGAGCTTCAGCGTCAGCTGTCTTGCCTTTGGCCAAAGCCTTTACGTTTACATCTTCACATCTTGATTGGGCAGTGATAATGCATGCCGCAGAAGCGACAATGAAAATAAATAGATAGAATTTCTTCATACTTCTGCAAACTTACGCATTTTTTGCCAAACAGCAAAAAAATATCGGGACGTAAGGATAAAAAAATAAGGTGAACTCTCTTGTCTTTAAAGAGAATTCACCTTTATGTGTTGGATGAGGGGAAAAAAGAGAGGAGGGGGTGAGGGCTCAGAGGGGCTGCCCCTTTCAGGGGGCTACGCCCTTCTAAGCCTCTCTAAGCCTTTCTGAGATTTTCCTTTTTTTTACTTTTTGCTTTTTTTCGCTTTCACTGAGAACGAGTAGGGGGCGGCATCGGGTTTTGTGCCGCGCTGCTTGTTAGGTGTGGCACCCATGTTGAACAAGATGCTTCCGCCCTTCATTACGTCGTTGTAGGTAATATAGTTTTTATCGTAGGTGGCACCGTTCAGTGTCATGGTTTGTATATACTTGTTTTCAGTGCTACAGTTTTGGGCTGTAATGTCGAGGGTTTTCCCGCCTTCAAGGTGTAGCTTCACGTTCTTAAAGTAGGGTGTGCCCAGCACATACTGGTTGCTGCCTGGGCAAACGGGGTAGAAGCCCAGAGCCGAGAACACATACCAGGCCGATGTTTGTCCGTTATCTTCGTCGCCACAGTAGCCGTCGGGGTTAGCGCTATACAGCTTGTCCATAACCTGGCGCAGCCAGTATTGTGCCTTCCAGGGCTGAGCCACATAGTTGTATAGATAGATCATGTGCTGTATGGGCTGGTTGCCGTGAGCATACTGTCCCATGTTCATAACCTGCATTTCGCGCTCTTCGTGTATCATGTGCTCTTTAGCTACAGGGGGAACAATGAAGGTAGAGTCCATCATGTGTATAAAGTTGTCGCGTCCGCCCATCAGGTCGACGAGGCCTTGTGGGTCGTGGAACACGCACCAGGTCCAGTGCCATGTGTCGCCCTCGGTAAACGAGCGTCCCCAGTCGGTGGGGTTGAAGGGTGTTTCAAACTTGCCCTTGCTATCTTTTCCGCGCATCAGGTTGAGCGATGGGTCAAACACGTTGCGATAGTTCATGGCGCGTTTAGCATATATCTTTATTTCTTTTTCGGGGCGTCCTAAGGCTTTGCCCATGGTGTAGATGCACCAGTCGTTATAAGCATATTCAAGGGTGCGAGCCACGCTCTGGCTCAGCTTGTCGCAAGGCACATAGCCCAGCTTGTTATACAGTTCAAAGCCGTCGCGTCCGGTCGATTTTACTTGTGGGTGAACGCTGTTGGCGCCATGCAGCACGGCCTCCCACAGCTTGTCTTTATCGTAGCCCTTGCGTCCGGTCATGATAGCATCGACCACGATAGATGCCGAGTTGTTACCCACCATACATCCGCGATGGCCGGGGCTGGCCCACTCGGGCAAGAAGCCGCTTTCAAGATAAGCGTTTACCAATCCTTCTTGCATCTTATCGTTCATAGAGGGATACATCATGTTCAGGAAGGGGAAGAGGCAGCGGAAGGTGTCCCAGAAGCCCGTGTCGGTGAACATATATCCTGGTCGCACCTCGCCGTTGTAGGGGCTATAGTGCACGGTGTTTCCCTTAGCGTCAATCTCGTAGAAGCTGCGTGGGAACAGCACCGAGCGGTAGAGGCACGAATAGAAGGTGCGTAGGTGGTCAACGTTCGGGTCGTTCACCTCGATGCGGCTCAGTGTTTCGTTCCAGGTTTTTCGGCCCTGTTCTGCCACCTGGTCAAACGAGTTGTTGCCCAGTTCTTTCAGGTTCAGCATGGCCTGTTCGGGGCTGATAAACGACGATGCTACGCGCACCAGCACCTGTTCGCCACGTTTGGTGTTAAAGCCCACGATGGCGCCCACATGGTTTTCTTTGGCTTCGAGCTTGCCCTCTGTAATGTTGCCATTGGTAACGGTGGCGCGATAGGTGAAGGGCTTGCTAAACTGCACCACAAAATAGTTTTTAAAGTTACTGGGCACGCCACCGCTGTTCTTGGTGGTGTAGCCAATAATCATATTTTTCTCGGGCAGCACCTGTATGTGCGAGCCACGGTCGAAGGCGTCGACCACGATGTTTGCCTTATCGGTTTCGGGAAAGGTGAAGCGCATGATGGCAGCGCGGCTGGTGGGTGCCATCTCGGCCACCACGTCATAGTCGGCCAGATATACGCGATAGTAGTAGGGTTTGGCTATCTCGGCTTTGTGTGAGAACCATGAGGCGCGCTTGTCTTGGTCGAACACGGGTTCGCCTGTTTCGGGCATGATAGAAAACTGGCCGTAGTCGTTAATCCATGGGCTGGGCTGGTGTGTTTGCTTAAAGCCACGTATCTTGTCGTGCCAGTAAACGTATGCCCATCCGTCGCCCATGCGTCCGGTTTGCGGCATCCAGAAGTTCATGCCCCAAGGCATGGCAATGGCGGGGTAGGTGTTTCCGGTCGACAGTTCAAACTTCGACTCAGTGCCCACCAATGGGTTTACATAGTCGACCACATCTTTGGCCAACGTGTGCAGTGCGCCCATAAAGGCCAAGGCCACGCACATAAATGTTTTTCTCATTGCGATTTCAGTTTAAAAATTATTATAAATATTGGTTTTGTGCAATTTATAAGACAAAGATACATATTAAAAACATATATCCTGCCACTATAAAATAAACAACCGAGCCTATGTTTTTTCAACCCCCAAGGGGTGGATATTTTCGTTGTGAATAGTTAACGTGTCGGCTGCATATTTATGCAAGACGCATGTGCCCCTGTTTACCCCAATTCTGGATAAAATAGCGATTAGTTGCATGTGAAGACAGATACATGAATTCTCTTCCCATGCCATCAGACATGGGCTATATATAAAGAATCGAAAGAGATTATTTTGTCCTTAGAACAATGTCAGTTGCTTCGTGTCTTCGATGCAGTATCGCTCGGCCTGTTAATATTTCTTAAAAGGTAGGTGGAAAGGGTGTAAATAACCGTTATTTTACTGTTATATGGACAAAAACCTTTAAAACCTTTACTAGATGATAACAAATAAATTTTTTTCATTGCTGCTGAACGCAGCCACAGCCCTGGTGCTGAATGTGCTACCCGCACAGGCCGACAACCTTTTGCCTGCCTGGGCTTTTGGTGGTTTCGAGCGTCCTGAGGGCGTAAATCCGCTCATCACTCCTAATGTGTCAACCTCTTTTTCTTGCCCCATGCGTGGGCATAGCGTGGCTTGGGAGTGTGCCGACACGTTTAATCCTGCCGCTGTAGAGAAAGACGGTAAGATATGCATACTGTATCGTGCCGAAGAATAAATACACGCGTACCTATATAATATATATCTACATGTACACACACAAATCATTACATACACATCACACACATGTAAAAAAATGGATAGTTTTCCAAAACTGATAATAACTTTTTAATTACCAAAATTTCATGCTTATGCAGAAGAAAATGACATTACTAAGAACGTCGTTCGCTCTGGCTTCAGCATTGTTCGCTTCTACCGCAGCCTTTGCACAGGCCGTTCAGGTAAGTAACGAAGCCGAACTGAAGACAGCGCTGAGCAACACTTCAGCTGACATTGTCCTTACGCAGGACATCACCCTTTCGGGCGAGTGGATTCCTATTGGAACAAAAGAGGCTCCCTACATGGGAACCTTCGACGGCCAGGGCCACGCCATTAAAGGTCTTACCATTACTACTAAAGCCGACAACCTTGGTTTCTTTAGTTTTATTGGCAGCACTGCCACCGTTAAGAACGTAAGCTTTACTGGCGCTAAGGTGCTGGGTAACAAGCAGGCAGCTATCGTAGCTGGTCAGGCCGAAAACGCCACCATCTCAAATGTTTATGTATCGGGTTACGTTACGGGTCGCGACCATGTAGGTACCATCGTGGGCGATGCTCGCGGCGACGCCAATGTGGACGCCGATGGCACCAACATCAGCAACTGTGTTTCTACAGCCGCAGCCTTCTCATCAGACAATCAGGCTGGTGGTATTGCTGGCTGGACTAACCTGGGCATGTTTGAATATAACGTAGCCTACGGCGCTGTTACCGCTCCCAATGGTGGTGCAGCAGGTATCTGCTCAATGATTGATAATAATGGCCACGCCTCGTTTATAGGCAACGTGTCGGCTATACCCTATGCAAAGGGTGGCAACAACCGCACCAGCGGCATCTTGGGCTGGAAGAACGGCTCGGGCTGTGCCATTGTTGACGACGACCAGAACCTGTCGTCAGATGCCACACAATATTTTGTTGGTGGTAACCTTACCGCAGCTGCCGACATTAAGTTTGATGAGAACAACGATGGCATCAACGGCACCGTAACACCCGCTGCCGACCTGAAGACCGCCGCCACCTATACCACCGCTGGCTTCAGCGCCGACGTGTGGAACCTCGTAGATGGCCAGTATCCCACTCTGAAAACACAGGCTGCTATTGAGAACGCTATCTATACCGCTCAGACTCCTGCTCGCTACATAGTGGGCACCGAGTATGACACACAGGCTTCTTCTGCTCTGGGTAGCGCTGTTACCATTACCAGTAGCAACCCCTCAGTGGTAGCTGTTGAAGGCACCATGCTGAAGTTTGAAGCCCAAGGCGACGCTGTGGTAACCTTTACCGCTGCTGCTACCGACGTAGCACCCGCCTTTACCACCACGCTGCCCATCACCGTGGGCGACATTAACTATGCTATCTCCACTCCGGCCGACCTGATGGCCGTGAAGTATAACATGGCTGGCGACTTTACGCTGGAGAACGACATCGATATGACAGGCGTTGATTTCACACCTATCGGCATCGAGGGCAACACCAGCGTAGCTAAGTTTACAGGTACTTTTGATGGTAAAGGACACATCATCAAGGGCTTGAAGTATGACAACGCTGACAAGGGCGAGGTAGGCCTCTTCAGCCAGACCGAGAACGCCACCATTACCAATCTGGGCATTGAGGGCGCACACTTTGTGGGCAACGCCAATGTGGGCGGTATCGTAGGTCGTATGTATGGCGGCATTACTGCCAACTGTGCTACCCTTAACTCATACATCGAGGGTCGCGACCACGTAGCTTCTATTGCTGGCGAAATTAACAACACACAGGATGGCGAAACCTATAACGGTGGCTCCGTGAGCAACTGTTTTTCCGACGCTGTTGTCAAGAGCCGCGAGTATCAGGCTGGCGGTATCGTAGGTACCATCACTTGTGGCAATGTTGAAAACAACCTCTTCACAGGTACTGTTGACGACAGAGGATGCGCCACGGGTATGGTAGCCCTCGTCGACCGCAACGATGCTCCCTCTATTATTCGTAACAACGTGGTAGCTGCATCGCACCTCTATGGCGATGTGCATCGCATTGTGAACACGGCCGGCCGCGATAAGGCTCAGCTTGAAAACAACTATGTGCTTGAAACCACCTACTGTGGCTCAAACGCTAAGAACGCTGGCGTGATGGAGAACGCTACCGATGCCAACTCAGAAAATGGTGCTAACGCCGAACTCGACAAGCTGCGCTCGCAGAGCTTCTACGAGGAACTGGGCTTCGACTTTGACGACACATGGAAGTTCCTTGATGGCGCTGAAGGCAAGACCTATCCTGTGCTGAAGTGGATGCAGCCCACCCTGCCCACCACTATCTTCGACATACCAGTCGACCGCGTGCTGCTGTACAACCAGGGTATTGAGTTCTTCTCATTTGCTCCCATCCACGCCTCTTACGGCCAGGACGTTGTCGTGGATATTGTATCGGGCGGCGACAAGGCCAGCATCAACGAAGGCGCCCTGTGGGCTGGCGACGAGGAAGGCAAATATGCTGGTTCAGGCCCCGTAGTGCTGAAGGCAAACATTGCCAGCGATGTGGCAAGCCTCTTCAACACCACCAATGCCGATGCACAGTTTACTATCAACATTGCTAAACTGGGCGAAGGTGTTGACATTAGCACTGGCCAGGAGCTGGTTGAAAAGATTAAGGCTAACCCCTCAGGTGTATTCACGCTGGTGAAAGACATCGACTTGAGCGGTATTGACCTGACCGACTTCTGTTCAAACGATGCCTTCTCAGGAACACTCGACGGTAACGGACACGTGGTGCGCAACGCCAGCGTAAACTATACCAACGGAGAAAACAAGGGTATCTTCTGTACCACCAATGGTGCTACCATTAAGAACGTTGCTTTTGTCGACTTCAACGTTTCTGCTGCAAACGCTAACCACGTAGGCTTCATTGGCTCGGCTGCTGCTACTAAGTTTGATCAGGTATATGTTCAGGGTAAGGTTGCAGGTAACGACCACGTAGCCTTATTGGCTGGCGATGGCGACAACTGTACTGTAACAAACACCTTTACTAACGGTACCCTCGTAGGAGGTAGCCAGATTGGTGGCTTCTTCGGTTGCACACTGGAAGGTGGTGCCGACATTCAGAAGAGCTACTTCAATGGCTCGCTTACCGCTACATACCGTGGCTGGGTGGGTGGCTTTATCGGTTTGATTGATAAGGCCAACAGCGAGGTAACCATCGAAAACTGCGTTTCTATTGGCGACTGCCAGTTCACACAAGACGCTAATGGCGACCCCAAGAAGACAGGCCCATTCATCGCTGGTAACAGCGCTGGCAACGAACCTAACGCTAAGGTAAACTTCTCAAACAACAACATCAGCAACAACAGCGCTACAATGTCGCACGAGTCGGATTGGCCAGGCAAGAACCCCACCACCGACGACGAGAACCCTGTAGACTATGCTCAGGATATGGCCGCACAGGCGCTGCAGACCTCTGCACCGTATGAGGGTCTGGGTTGGGACTTTGACGAAGTTTGGACAATGGACGCTACCAGCGGCTATCTCTATCCTACACTGAAGATCTTTGGCTCATTCCCCACAAGCGGTGTGAAAGACCTGCAGAACGACGTGAAGGCTACCTTCGTGGCTGCTGCTGCCGACAATGTGCTCACCGTGGCTGGTCTTGACGCTGCCGCTACTGTAACCGTAGCTAACGTGGCTGGACAGACCGTAGCAATGGTTTCTACCGCTACTGGTGCCGCTACCATCCAGTTGCCCGGCAAGGGCCTCTACCTGGTAAAGGCTACTGTAAACGGCAAGACCGCTACTGCTAAGGTGCTGAACAAGTAAAAAAAACTCTCTTTATAATATGATAACCGTAAACAATAGGGTTTACGGTTATCGTTATCAGGTTAAACACTTGAAAAAGATAAATAGGTGAACGGGGGCGATACCCACACATATATACATATACGTTGTGGGCCGCCTCCCCTTCACTCCTTTAACAAAACATTGCACCCCTTACATCACGCAACACACATCACAACATCATACCCCACAACATCACACCCCACACGACGAGAGATACGCGTTGTCTCTTCTCCACAAAACTTGAATATACTCGCCCCACTATATATACATTGCACGCAAATCACACGGGAATAACAAATCTCTATGATATGTATTATCACCAACTTTATCTTTAATTTATATGTTTAAAACAAAAGCACGAAATCTATGGAAGGGGCTACTGCTCATCGCAGTATTGCTCGTAACCATTCCTACGTGGGCAGCGCCTATCAAGGTGTCTGGACGTGTTAACGACACGAACGGCGAACCGCTGATGGGTGTAACCATTAAGGAAAAAGGAACAAACAATGTGGCTATTACCGACATTAACGGTAACTACACCATTTCATGTACTACTGCTAAACCAGTGTTGGTGGCACAGTATGTAGGTTTTAAAACCACCGAGAAGAAGGTGCAAGGCACCCTTTGCGACCTTATCTTGAACGAAGACGTAGGCGCCCTCGACGAGGTGGTAATAACAGGTTACACCACACAGAAGAAGGTGTCGGTGCTGGGTGCGCAAAGCACGCTGAAGATGGAGCACGTGAAGGCTCCTGTAGCAAACCTCAGCTCTGTATTTGCGGGTCGTATCCCCGGCGTGGTATCGGTACAGCGTACAGGTGTTCCGGGCCAAGACGACTCTGACATCTGGATTCGTGGTATCTCTACCATGACCAATACAAACGAAGGTCCGCTGGTGCTGGTCGATGGTATTGAGCGTAGCTTCTCACAGCTCGACCCCGAAGACATTGAGAGCGTAACGGTATTGAAAGATGCTGCCTCGACCGCCGTTTATGGTGTGCGTGGTGGTAACGGCGTTGTCATCATCACCACCAAGCCGGGTAAGGTGAGCAAGCCTCAGTTCTCGTTCGACCTCTATCAGGGCATCACACAGCTTACCAAGGTGCCCGACCTGGTTGACGGTATCACCTATATGCAGGCTGCTAACGAGGCTTACAATCATACCAATGGCATCGACTACTACTCGCAGCAGTATATCGACCGCACACGTGTGGCCAATGGTATGGCTGCCCCCAACCTCTCAGCCGAAGAGTATGCTGCCCTGAAGGCCGACCGCACCGTGAACAAGTATCTTTATCCTAATGTCGACTGGATGAAGGAGCTGTATAAGAACACTGGCTGGAACCGCCGCGCCAACGTAAACATTCGTGGTGGTGCTCCTAACGCCACTTACTATGTGTCGTTGTCTTACTATACCGAACGCGGTATGACCAAGGGCGACAAAGCACAAGACTATACCTCAGAGATATCATACGACCGCTACAACTTCTTAACCAACATCAACCTCAAGCCCAGCAAAACCACAAAGATTGATGTAGGTGTGAGCGGTTTCCTTACTTCAGGCAACTATCCTCAGCAAGACCTGAACACTATCTTTACAAAGGCTATGACCACCAACCCGGTGCTCTACCCTGTGCAATATCCTAATGGTGAGAACCCTGGCGTATCGCCCGACAACCGTGAGCTCGACAGCCCCTGGGTAACGCTTACACGTCGTGGCTACTCGAAACAGCACAACACACAGCTGAACACCAACTTGAAGCTGACACAAGACCTGGGCTTCTTCAACTGGAGCAAGGGCCTCACGTTCCGCGCCTTGATTGCCTTCGACGTAAAGGCTAACCAGAACCTGCAGTATAAGGTTGACGATAGCACATGGAAGCTGGCGGGTAGCCAAGACCCCACCACCAAGGTGTGGGACGAAAGCACCATGTATGACGAAGAGGGCAACCTGCTGCTTACTGAACAGTATAAGGGTAACAAGTCGATGAGTGTTACAGCCGACAAGTGGGTGTACCGCACCTTCTACTTTGAAACCGCCCTCGACTATAAGCGCACCTTTGCCAAGAAGCACAACGTGAGCGGACTGGTACTGTTCAACCTGCGCAACTATCTTGATGCTAACAATGGCAACCTGTTCTCAGTGCTGCCGCACAAGCAAGAGAGCCTCTCGCTGCGCGCTACATACGACTATGATAACCGCTACTTCATTGAGGCCAACGCTGGTTATACTGGCTCAGAAAACTTTAAGAAAGGACATCGCTTTGGCTTCTTCCCCGCCTTCGCTATCGGATGGGTTCCCTCAAACGAAAGCTGGTGGAAACCGCTGTCAAAGGTAGTGTCGTTCTTGAAGATACGCTACTCAGACGGTACGGTAGGTAATGATAGCTCGGGCGACCGCTTCGGCTACTTCTCAAAGATTGAGGGCGACGGCACTGGCTATCGCAGCTACTGGAACAGTGGTGATGGCCTGCACTATACATCGTATGGCTACAAGCCACAGTGGTCGAAGGTGCGCAAGCAAGACTTAGGTATCGACCTGGGCCTGTTCAACGACCTGACCGTAACCGTTGAGCTGTTTAAAGAAAGCCGCTCGAAGATTTTCGTTTCACGCGACAACGTGCCCTTGCTCGCTGGCTTTGCCACAGGCATCTCGGCCAACATTGGTAAGGTAGAGAACAAGGGTATTGAGGCACAGTTTGAATATAACCACCAGTTTGGCAAAGACTGGTTTGTATCTTTGCGTGGTAACATTACCTATAACAAAGACAAGATTATTGAAAACGGACAGGCCGAACCCGCTTATCCTTGGCTCGACAAACGCGGACACAAGGTGCTGTCATCGCTCGGATACACCGCTGTGGGCCTCTTCACCAGCGAAGAAGACATCAAGAACAACAACATTTGCCAGTTTGGCGAGACCTATCCTGGCGAGCTGACCAAGCCCGGCGACATTAAATATAAAGACCTGAACGGCGACGGCAAGATTGACGACTACGACAAGAGCTATGTAAACGATGGCGACGTGCCCTCAACCTATTATGGCTTTGGTGGCGACGTGCGCTGGAAGAACTTCGGTCTGGGCATCTTGTTCCAGGGCACCGCTGGCGCTCACCGCTTCCTCTCTGGCTCAGGCATCAATCCCTTCACCAGCTCATCAGGTGGCGGCACACTGTATGCCAACATTACCGACCGCTGGAGCGAGAACGACCCTGAGAACACCAACGTGTTCTACCCCCGTCTGGCATGGGGCGCTAAAGACCCCAGCAACCAGAACAACTACCAAACCTCTACCTGGTGGTTGCGCGACATGAGCTTCTTGCGCCTGAAACAGTTCACCGTGTCATACTATTTCCCCAAGGCATGGACCAAGAACGGCATCTTGAAAGGCGGACGCTTCTACATCATGGGCGAGAACGTGCTCACCTTTAGCAAGTTTAAGCTGTGGGACCCCGAGCTCAACACCAGCAACGGTATCTCATATCCTAACGTGCGCACCTTCTCATTGGGCGTAAACTTCAATATTTAAACACTAAGAAAGAAACAATATACATATATATGAAAGCTAAATTATTAAGCATATTGCTCGCCGGAGCCACAGCACTGACCTTTACGTCGTGCGACGACTATTTCGACGATGTGCCCGATAACGCTACATCACTCGAGGCCGTGTTTGCCAACCGTGGCCAGTCGCTAAAATGGCTCTCGAACATCTATACATACATTCCCGATAACACCAACGTGCGCTACAACTCGCGCACCAATGGTAACTGGCCAATGGCATCAATAGAAGGCTACCTGCCCTGGGATCATATCGTAGCAAACAACATCATCCTGGGCACGCTGTACCCCTCTACCGACTTTGTAAAGTCGCAGTGGACAGAGTATTATCGCGGTATACAGTATGCCAACATTTATCTGGCAAACATTGATAAGAACAGCGCCATGCTGGCCGACGAGCGCGAGTGGAGCAAAGCCGAGGTGCATGCCTTGCGTGCTTACTTCTACTTCAACCTTGTGAAAGAGTTTGGCCCCGTGCCCCTTATCGGCGACAAGGTGTATAGCGTAGACACACCGCTGGATGAGATGATGATGCCCCGTAACACCCTTGACGAGTGCTGGGACTATATCATCGCCGAGCTGAAAGCAGCCCTTGATGGTGGACGCTTGAAATCGACCTTCGGTGAAGACGGTTCTGTAGACAGCCAGTATAAAGGCAACCTCACACAAGAGGCCGTTGAAGGCATCTTGGCAGAGGTTTACCTCTATCGCGCCAGCTACCTGTTTAATGGTGACCCCTACTATCAAACCATGGCCAACAAAGATGGCACGAAGCTCTTCCCACAGAGCAAAGATATGCAGAAGTGGAAAGATGCACGCGATGCCGCCAAGCGCATTATCGACAGCGGCAAGTTTAAGCTGGTGCTGCGCGACCAGAGCGGAAAGCTGGTTGACAATGTAAAGAAGGCCGACCCCTACAAGTCGTGCTTCTACTCGGCCATCGGTCGTGTTGATAACGAAGAGATGATTTTCTTGCGCACCAACGCCGATAACGACTCATACATCATCAAGCCCCGCCACACAGGCATCTCGGGCAATGTTGACCGCGGCGCTGGCGCCTACTCTATCCCCTTGCAGTTTATCGATCTGTTCTTCATGAGCAACGGTAAGCGCATTGACGATGTAGAGCAGAAACCCATCTCACAGGTTACCACCTTTAAGGCCGACGACCCTGTATATCCTGTTTACGACACCGAGGACCTTACCTCAAAGGATAAGGATGGCAACGATGTTGCGATGAACGCGCGCAACTCGCTCAGCACAACAAAGTATGTTGACCGCTTCTCAAGCTACAACTACTTTACACCGGGTTCGGGCAAGGGCATCATGAAGCAGTTCTACTGCCGCGAGCCTCGCTTCTATCTCGCCGTAACCTTCCAGAACCGCCGTTGGGACTATGACCAGGCCAACACCTACTATACCGATATGTCGTTTAACGGCAACTCGGGCTCTGATGGTAAAACACACGACTATCCTATCTTCGGAACCATCGTGCGCAAGCTCTACTGGGAGAAGGAAAGCAATATTGATGGCGCCGTTATGTTGCGTCTGGGCGAGGTTTACCTCAACTATGCCGAGGCTTGTGCCCAGCTGGGCGAAAACAAAGAGGCCCTGAAGTATGTAAACCTTATTCGTTCGCGTGCCGGCATTAACGAGTATGCCTTGAACCGCGCCGAAGAGGGCACCAAAGATGCTCGCAACAAGAGCAAGATATATGTAGGCGACCTGGAGCACAACCAGGAACTGCTGCTGAAGGTTATCTATCGCGAGCGCCTGATTGAGCTGTCGTATGAAAGCAAACACTACTTTGACGTGCGTCGTTGGGGTGTGGCCGACATGGCCGAAGGCGATGGCTGGGTATATCCCACCTGGCATAAAGGCGGCGAAGGCGGCGACATGATTGGCTTTAACGTGAACAACGAAGGCAGCGATGCCGAAAAGGCCAACAGCCTCAACTTCTACAAACGTGTGAAAACGCAGCACCGCATCTTCACTAAGCGTATGAGCCTGTTCCCCATTCCACAGGAAGAGGTGAACCGCGACAAGCAGATTGTGCAGAACGAAGGATGGGCAGCCGAATAATATGTCATCCGGTATATTGATTTGTTAATTAAGTAGACTGTTGCCACAGCATGGCCCGCGCCGTGTGGGCAACAGTCTTTTTTTTGATCTTTCACATGACATACAACATGGCATACGTCCATTATCCTCACTCGCGAAGCAAGTTAACTTCCTTTTAAATCCCGATAAACACTATTTATACAAAAACCACATGAACAATAAATCGTTTTTACTTAGCATCATGTTGCTGGGCATGCCCGCCATGCTATCAGCGAACCCCGTAACCGAGGCCGAAGCCAAGCAACAGGCAGCACAGTTTTTGGCCCAACGTATGCACAGTGGCGCACGACGCGCACCCCTAAAAGGCGGCACAAACCTTACGCTGGCTGGACAAACTAAGGGCTATTATGCCTATAATATAGGCCGAGGCAACGGCTTTGTTATGATGTCGGCCTCTGACCGCACACAGCCCATCTTAGGATATGCCGACGAAGGGCAGTTTAACCTCAGCAACGCCCCACAGCCCTTAAAGCAATATGTGCAGCGCCTATCGGCCATTGTCGAGGCGGCCGAACAAGGCAATGCACAGTTGGCACCACGCAAGTCGGCGGCAGAAAGTGGGGTGGCCACGCCCGTATCGGTGGCCAAAAACTATGTGCCCACGCTGGTGTCGTGCCGCTGGAACCAAGGTTCGCCCTACAACCTTGAGTGCCCCAAATATACTGATAGCAATGGCAACCAACAAACAGCGGCCACAGGCTGCGTAGCCACCGCCATGGCGCAGATAGTGTATTACTGGAAATGGCCGAAGACCACCACCACCATGCCCGCCTACACCACCAACTGGAACAAACAAACGGTAACCTACCCCGAGATGGCACCCACCAGCTTTATGTGGGATAAGATGAGCGACGTGTATAACGGTAAGCAAAGCCAAGAGAGCCAACAGGCCGTGGCACACCTGATGCGAGCACTGGGACATGGCGCAAAGATGGGGTATGGACCCGCATCGGGCGCCAACTCGGGCAATGCAGCGGCCGCCCTACGCGACTATTTTGGCTACGACAAAAGCTCGTTCTATACCTCGCACGACAAGTATACATACGAAGAGTGGGAAAACCTTATCTACAACGAGCTGGCAGCTGGCCGACCCGTGCTGATGAATGGCGACAACAGCGACCTCACAGGCGGACACGAATGGGTGTGCGACGGCTACGATGGCAACGGCCTCTTTCACATGAACTGGGGCTGGGGCGGCATGTGCGATGGCTACTTCATCCTCACCGTGATGTTTCCTGACCAGCAAGGCATAGGCGGAAGCACATCGAGCGATGGCTACAGCATGAGCCAAGGCATTGTGGTAGGCTTACAGCCCAATTACAGCGGCCAGGAGCAGCCCGAACAGCCCGAGGTGGTGCGCAACACCGTAACCAACCTTCGACCCCAACAAACCACGCTATCGCGCTCAAACACCGACCGCAACTTCTCGGTGCTCATACAATATTCAGCAGGCACTGATATGGGCCATGCCTACACCTTTAACAGTGGCTTCGGCCTGTATGATGCCGAGGGCAACGCCATAAAAGAGCCTATCGGCAAAGAAACCTTCGACATCTCGCCCGGCACCTGGTGGCCCACACGCGGCCTTACGGTGGTGTTTGGCAAGGGCTTGACCAATGGTACCTACTACATACGCAGCATCAGCCGAAAGGATGGCACAGAAGATTGGCTGCACACCGTAAACTTCAACACCACGTTTATAAAGGTGGTGATTGATGGCACCAAGGCGCAGCTCACCGTCTTTCCACGCACCGACATTACTGTGCAGAACCTCACGCTTGAAGGGGCGGGCACCGTGGGCGTAGAACAAAAGGTGAAGGCCACAATGACCAACAACTCCGAAACCGAATATTATCATAACACCTTCTTGCTGGTTGATGGCAACTTTGTGTCGGGCAACTGCATACAGATACCGGCCCTCTCTACACGCGATATATACTTTAAATATAAACCCGAATCGGCAGGCAAGCACACCTTGCAGGTTTCTACCTCAAAGAACGCCTCTGACGCCTTCTACACCACCACGGTTAACGTAAAGGCAGCGGTGACGAACAACCTGAAGGTGGCGAATCCTTTCTCGCTGCTGAAAACGTATAACGTAAATAACAAGAGCTCTATCTACGGCAATGTGATGAAGCTCGGCGTGAAGGTAACCAACGAGGGCAACGACACCTATTATAGTTATGTTGAGGCATCGCCGTGGGAACTGGATGGCAACGTATACTGGAAGCGTGGCAGCTATAAGCAAACCATAAAGTTAGAGCCAGGAGAGAGCACCACACTGACCTTCACCCTGCCCAACCTAAACCTGGGTAGCACCTACAACTTCCACATCGACACCGACAAAAGTAACAGTTCAAACTTGGGCAACTTTACCTTCGTGC
>OQVL01000851.1_pt1 | contig 17360 bp, 14 predicted proteins | sample 1691501 | NCBI WGS metagenome assembly OQVL01 (sample SAMN03418253, study PRJEB22391) | human gut metagenome | biome: human-gut; feature: organic feature; material: feces | host: Homo sapiens | place: Tanzania | collected 2013-01 | reverse complement strand
AGACCGCAATTAAGCTATGTAAAAGAAATTTTACATGCTTTTATCTAAGGAGTCAGAAAAGAAAGATAACTGATAGATTAACAAAATGTACATTTAATGTATAGATACAGAATTCAAAAAATAGAAGTATCTAATGCGTATAATTTTAAATCTCCTGTATTTACAGTTGCAATAATTTCATCAAGTGATTTAACGATTCCAGATATTCAAATTCCGATTACTGGGACATATCAATTTAAAGATGAGAATGGAATTCAGAAGAATCTTTGTGGGGCAATTGATTTAGGTCAGATAAAGACAATAGGAAAAGAAAGAATAGTTTCATTGAAAGTATGTGACTTGAAAAATGAAATGCAAGAAATCGATAATAAGCTGTTGAATATTATAATAGTGTATGATAGCGATACAGTTATGATTGGTTTGGCGACCAATTGGTATTATTTAATATCAGCTATGGTGAGTTTGGCGACTCATCGGTAGGCCTCTATGTATGTAGAGGCTTTTTATTTTGTTAGGATTTAAGCTTGTTCAACATAGTGGAGTTTTTCAGAAGAAAAATAGAACTTTGATACTATAGTAATTTATGTGTAAACGCACAATAGCACGTACCTGGACAAACAAAAGATCATTTTTTATGACCTCTTGTTTGTCTTTTTGATTTCTTTTGGTAACTTTTCTGACCATGGAAGCAAGTCATCTAAAAACACACTCCATTGTGGCTTATCCCACGAATATGCCCTTTGATACACTAGGAATTCCGATTGCCTCTCCAGTACTCAAGAAATACAGTTTCAAATGCAGTTCATGGGTTAAGCCCATGGATTTCACATCTGACTTGCATTCCCGGCTGCACGCCCTTTACACCCAGTAAATCCGGACAACGCTTGCCACCTACGTATTACCGCGGCTGCTGGCACGTAGTTAGCCGTGGCTTATTCTAGAGGTACAGTCTTCTGCTCTTCCCTCTTAAAAGAAGTTTACAACCCGAAAGCCTTCTTCCTTCACGCGGCGTTGCTGGGTCAGGCTTGCGCCCATTGCCCAATATTCCCCACTGCTGCCTCCCGTAGGAGTCTGGGCCGTATCTCAGTCCCAATGTGGCCGTTCAACCTCTCAGTCCGGCTACTGATCGTCGCCTTGGTGGGCCGTTACCTCACCAACTAGCTAATCAGACGCGAGGCCATCTTTCAGCGATAAATCTTTGACATCTCAGGGATGCCCCTAAAACGTATCATGCGGTATTAGCAGTCGTTTCCAACTGTTGTCCCCCTCTGAAAGGCAGGTTCCTCACGCGTTACTCACCCGTCCGCCACTGTCCTCTGCTTCACTTGGACGAATCCTCGATCCACAGATTCTCGTTCGACTTGCATGTGTTAAGCACGCCGCCAGCGTTCGTCCTGAGCCAGGATCAAACTCTCTAAAAATTATATCTAAACGCCTCTGCGCTTAAATCATTTTCAGAGCTTAATTCGCTCATTTTGCCATTGCTGGCTTTTATCTGTTTCCAGATATTACTGTTTTAAAAGTACGTTTTGTTTTTACAAAACTTAAGAAATCTTTCAAGGGTAATTTCTGTTAATCGTTGTTTAATTTTCAAGGTGCAATTTCACTTCCGACGTGTTTGAAACGTCGTTTTTGAAGTGAGCTTGTTTATTATATCAAATGGTTATCCATTTGTCAACATAAAATTACAATTTTTTTGATGTTGTTCAACTCTTCCGGGTGTTGCGCCTCTTTCTTCCCCGTGATCTGCCCGTGGCCTTTATGCCCTTTATTGTTCTTCCGTTTATCTGATTCTTAGCCTCATAAAGAAGTTTTACATCCTGCTCAAGATAGGAATCACAGAAAATATTCTTGATCTCGGATATTTTTACTACGGTACTGCCGTCCGCCTTACCGTAATCGTCAATAACATCAACATTTATATGTATGTCGTCAAAGTCATTTATATATCCGCAGACATAACTGTCCTCAAGACAAAGAGAAACAACATATTTTTTCTCCGAAGCAAAATTCAAAAGTGTTTTTAAAGGATCACCGTTCGACTCCGGAAAATCAGGATGTTTCTGATTTTTCAGGTCATACAATCTGTGAATCTTCCTGCTGTATTCATTGTCTGTATCAATCTGAAAAAGATCCTGCATTTTATAAAGAATAAATCCGTCATACAATCCACGCTTGCTTATATGTGCAATGATTATATACTCATCGTTGTATGCACAGACATAGCCGGTCTTGAATTTGTCGGTATTGTCCGCATCAAAAGAAAAATTGGCTATTTTTTTATTTTTGAGACATTCCTCTATTGTTTTTTTCATACATATTCCCCCGTCGATTAAAATCTATTCTTGAGCGCTTTGTTAAGTGCTGCGGAAACAGCCGAACCGATCACAGTGCTTGCGATCCACTCAACAACAGCATTAACTGTTATCAAGGCGGAAATTACCGCAATAACGCTGTTGCCGAAGCTGCGAATATAGTCGGTATTGTAGAATAAAAGAAGCAAGAAGCCGACAAACAGCAAGGTGTTAAGAAATCCGCCGCAGAATGAGGTTACGGCAGTTCCGACGGCGACGTGTTTTTTCGCCTTGAAGCTTTTATAGATAAGTCCGCAGAATAATCCCATAAGAGCTCTCGGTATGAAACACATTATGAATGTGAACACGGGATTGATTCCGAAAAGAGTTGTTCCGAATGCGTCCATACCAAAGCACTGTATAAAGCTCGTTGCGCCGAACATTATGCCGAGAACCAAGCCGACAACGGGTCCACCGACAATTGCTCCGATAATTACGGGAATTGTAAGAAATGTTATTGAGACAACGCCTATCTTAAGATATCCGATCGGGGTAAATGCCATTACAAAGATCAGTGCCGTAAGAACAGCGGTTAATGTAAGTTTATAGATTTTTTCCTTGTTTTTTGCTGCCATAATAAAAACATCTCCTTATTTCTTTTTTACCTTTGAAAAAACCGCATTGCGTGCAATCGAAATTGCACCGACAAAATCCCTGCGGCAAAAAACTAAATTAACTGCTCCGTTTACAGTCAACACGATTACACCGACCACACAGGCATAGAGCGCCCAATGCAGATATGTCTCCGTGCCGAAATTCGGAACAAAATGAACAATTGACGCCGAAATGACAACGGTCAGCGCCGAAAATGCCATACGCTTGAAGAAAAATTTCACACTTCTGTTTAAAATATTCTTTGAAAGATAGTATACATACTGAACTGTTCTGAACGTCATTGCAACGAGTGTGCCGACAGCGACGCCGACTATTCCGTAAAAATACACAAGAATTGCCGAAATCACAATATTAATTCCCGCCTCGGCAAAGGCACCGTTTCTCGTCTGACGATAGTGTCCTGCGGCATAGACAACACTGTGGTAAGGAATCCTTATCGAATACATTGCGTTAGCAAGCACAAGAATGTAGCCGAACAGCGGTCTTATATATTCTGCATCCGTAACACCTCTCATATACACACGCATAAACGGAACTATCAGCAGTCCCGCACAGGTAAAAAGCACCGTGACAAGAGTAAATGATGCGAACTCATAGAGATTAAACTTGCGGTTGAGATTTTCATATTCTTTCTTTGCAATCATATTGCCGAGAGCCGCCTCAACACCCGAAGAAAGACTGCCCGCAACTTTCATTATTCCGTTGACAACAGAATAATACACAGTATAAACGGAAACTTCCGCAAATGCAAGAGAATCAGTGATTTTTGAAAAAATCGTCAGAATAACGACATCGGTATTAAGATTGACAAAATATGCAATGTGGTGTCCGAGTCCGTCCCAGCGCTGTTCGACCGCCTTGTTATCGGGCTTGACGGTTTTATCAATGCTGTATTTCCGTCTGACATAGATATTCAGCGCAATCGGTCTCAAAACATAGATAAGAGATGTTGCGAGCTTCAGCACGTGAATTGACGCCCCGATTTTTATAAATACAACAACCATAATTGCATTGAGAATTATCGTTCCGATCTGCAAAAATGATGTGATGTAGCGCCGCTGATCCGCCTGTACAAGTACCGTGTATGTCATTCCGAAATAATACTGTGCAAAGGTGCTCAATCCGATAATAACCACAAGCGTACCCGTGAACACCCATCCGAAGCTCTTATTTACAAGAACCGGGAAAACCGCCGCCAAAACGACCATATATCCCGCAAAGATATAGGCAATTTTTCGAAAGAAAATTTCAGCCGATCTGACTATTCCGCTTATTGCGGTGTTATTTCTCTCGGCAAGCGGCTTATACAGAGCGGCTCGAACCACTCCTCCGACGCCTGCCTCAACAAGCGCAATATAGCTCAAAAACTGTGTAATAGAGGAAGTCAGCGCATTTACTTCAGAGCCGTATGTTCCGATAATCAGTCTCGGAACGATAAAGCCGCATATTACGCTTACAAATTCAAGCAACAGCGTTGCCGCAGAATTAAGCAAAGCCTTTTTACTTCGCAAGCGCACCGCCTCCCCCTTCAATAAGTTTTATAAACCTAAACCGCTGTTAATCGGATATTCGTTATCGGATTCGGTAATGTCTCCGTCTGCGTTCGTGTCTGCCGCCTTAATATAATATTCCGGCAAAGTCAGCATAGCTGCAGCCATGGCATTGATTATTACCGCATCGCATCCGTCGGCAACACCATCACCGTTGACATCGCCTTTAATAATAATTGTGTATCTCCTCACAAGCACACCGTCCGCGGTATAAAGAAGAACCTGGCCGCCCGTGCACACATTGTCGTATCTGAAGTAGCCGCCGTTTGTCGCCTCAAGATAAAGGTTAAGGTTAGCGGCTTTCTGCGGCAAACCGGTTATATAGCCGTCCGCAACCGAAACTGTCTGCGATTCGACGGAGATCAGATCGGGCATTTCCTTTTCAGGCAGGTCCTTATATGTCAGACTGATTGCGCCCGTACCCGTGAGAACCGATCCGAGATAAACTCTGTTCCTATAAATCGTCATATCCGATGCCTGACAGTTTGAGCAGGGAGATCCGCCGAGCTGTTTCCACTCTCCGCTGTCAAGATAAAGGATCTGGCTGTCCTCACCCGATGCAGTCAGCGAGGCGCAAACCGTTCCGTTTTCCGAAATATCCATCGAAGCCTCAAGAATATTGGTTATGGTTGTCGGCACCTCATATTGAGTTACCTTTGAATTGCCGTCGACCTTAACTATTATGGGTTTGCTTCCGGACGTTGCCGCAATCATCCAGTATTCGCCGTTATATCCGATGCTTCTGTGAAGATTTGACGAAACGAGCGGATTCGGAACCTGAATGTTTTCCCACTGTCCCGTGGTCAAATTATAACGTTTAACCTGCGTGTACTGTTTTGCGCCGCCGAAAACGAAATTACAATAGGTTACATATATATAGTTATCAACAGTGCTGAGACTCGGATTTGCAAAATAATCGGCGGTCAGTGATGAATTGACGTTTGTGACACCGCTTTCCGTAATTTTCTTTATGCTCAGCTTAGTGCCGTCAACCGTCCATGCGCTGTAAAATCCGGAATCTCCCAAGAAAAGCTGAAGATCATTCGGGTAGCTGACAGAGTTGTCCGTATATACCGTCTGCCATGATGTACCGCTGTACTTTGCAAGAACCGGCTTGCCGCTTGAATTGAGATATAAAACATATGGGATATCATTGTATACCTTCAAAGTCATTCCGCTGACATTTGAAAATGATGAGCCGAGCGCCGTCCATGTCGTGCCGTTATACTTGAAAACCTTATTTATAAAGTTCCAGTCCTCACGACCCATTATACAGGAATAGATATTTCCCACGCTGTCGGTATCAATGTTAATTCCCGTAGCTTCCATCGCAATGTCGTTTGGTATCTGCTCCCAAAGCCCAAGTGAGGAATAATCGGGGAACTCAACGTGGAAGGTGATCTGTGACGAATCGTCGTTATACTTAACATCTGAGATAACTATACCGCTGTTCGTGCCGTTAGAATAGAACATCGTTCCGTCGGTAAGCGGTGCGTCAAGATCGGCAACACCAAAGCTCGTCCTGTTGTCATTAGGATCAAGCGCTGATTTGAATAAATCACCCGCACTTGCGCTTGCACTTGTTTCACCCGGGCGGTAGACATAAAGATAATCTTCACCCCATGCATTCGTCTGATTGACAACAGACTTATTAACACGGTATATGAGCAATCCGGACGACGGAATCTTTGTTTCAAAACCGAGATTAGAAAAGTTAGTTGTTATCTTTTTCCTGTACTCAAGCATAAAGCTCTCGCTTGCCGACATCGGCGTTTTTATCTCATAAAGAATCGTATCCGAATCCGGATCGCTTACCGGATCAAGGGTATAGGTTCCGCTCTGCGTGATCTGCTGCATCGGTATCCAGCCAAGCTTATAACGCTGATAAGAAAGCGGATACTGCATAAAAAAGCTGTTGCTTGCCATAATATCCCAGACACCGACCGGGGTTCCGTCCGTTCCGCTCCGACGGTAGAGATCCGGTAAACCGACGCTGTGCAAAAATTCGTGAGTGATAACTCCCTGGCATGCCGCAACCGTTCCCGTAACACTATATGAGTCAATAAAATTGTAGTTTCCAAACTGATATTTGTTGTTAATTTTTGTTGAAACATCCGTAACGCTCTTATGCGGCCACATAAAGTCTGATCCGCTCGGACATCTGCCCTGAATAATAACTGTAAGGTTATCAACAACACCGGAATATTTATTATCCAGTCTGTCCGATGGCATCTTTATTTTGCCCGAATTGAATGCGCCGATAATCTCCTGGATTATGCTGTTATCATTGCTGTTATCGTGTGAAGCCGATAGAGTAAACGGCGTAATTGTGTCTCCGTCAAGCTGAGGGAAAATATTATTGACATTCAGCTTTCCTCTTGAAATCTCGGTGATATATTTTTTAAACGAAAAATCAATGCTTGATCCGACATACATCTTTGACGTATCGTTATAATACATCATTATCTTCTGCGCATTGTCGGTAATTTCCGAGGTTGTGTCCTCGGGGAATTTGACAAAAACGATTAAGTTTGCCATAGTCTCAACCGAGTTTGTCTGTGCCGATGTCGGGAATGTTACGGAAGCTATTATTAAAATAACCGAAAGTAACACGCCTGCAAATGAACGAATAGTTTTCATAACATCACCATCCAAAACATCTTTTTACAATTATAACATTTAAAAATTATTTTGTCATTAGATATTTAAAACAAAAGCCGCCACAGTAATAGGATTATTATGCATCCTATACCGAAAAGCGGCTTTAAAACATCACAATTTCTTGATTTTCGAGAAACATCGCACAATCGGGTGTGCGGTACTTCCTTTATTTTATCGGTTCAAAGTCCGATACTCCGTGCTTGCAGAGCGGACAGATGAAATCATCCGGCAGCTCGTCGCCCTCATAGATATATCCGCAAACCTTGCAGACCCATCCTTTTTTGCCGTCAGTCTGCGGCTTGGGCTTAACATTCTTCTGATAATATGTGTATGTCATTGTCTCCACATCGGAGATTACCCTTGCCTCGGTCACAGAGCAGATAAACATACCGTGAGTGTCAAGATCAACATACTGCTCAACTTTAAGTGACATAAACGAATTGATATATCTCGGCAGGAACGCAAGACCGTTATCCGATCTGAGAGGCGGACAGTTTTCAAATTTATCGACATTTCTGCCGCTTCTGAATCCGAAGTTTTCAAAGATGCTGAACGGTGCATCAACCGAAAGGCAGTTGAGATTCATCTTACCCGTCTGTTTGATTACATGGTGAGAATAATTGTCCTTATTAATCGTAACCGCAATACGATTCGGCGAATTTGTTACCTGAGAAACAGTGTTCACAATCAATCCGTTATCTCTCTTGCCGTCATTTGATGTGACAACATAGAGACCGTAGCCTATATTGAAAAGTGCGGAGAGATCATTTTTGTTTGCCATTTCACCGTCCTGTGCAATATAATCACGGCAAAGCTCATCGCTCAGAGCCTCCAGTTCAGCCGTTGAAGTTTCATTGAGTGCGGACCGAATGTGAACAACGGATTCTGCAAAATTAATTCCCTTTGACTTTTCAAACATACCCTTCATCACCTTTGCCGCAAGCGGAGCCCATGTGCCGTTCTCGATAAAGGCGACGGTTCTGTTCTTATACTCCCTCTCGGTAAGGGACTCGATAAATGTGCGCATAAACGGGAAAATATCCGCATTATATGTCGTAGTTGCAAGAACAAGTTTTCCGTAGCGGAAAGCATCCTCGACAGCCTCAGCCATATCGCATCTTGCAAGATCATTGACTGCAACCTTCGGACAGCCCTTTGCTCTAAGCTTGTCGGCAAGGATTTCGACAGCTTTTTTAGTGTTGCCGTAAACCGACGTGTAAGCAATCACAATACCCTCCGACTCAACGCCGTAGGTTGACCACGTGTTGTAGAGATCAAGGTAATATCCGAGATTTTCGGAAAGAATCGGTCCATGCAGAGGACAGATAATTTTTATATCGAGCTTTGACGCTTTCTGAAGCAGCTTCTGAACCTGAACGCCGTATTTTCCGACAATTCCGAAATAATAACGTCTTGCCTCGCAAGCCCAGTCCTCATCAACGTCAAGTGCGCCGAATTTACCGAATCCGTCGGCGGAGAAAAGCACCTTATCGCACTCATCGTAAGTCACCATAACCTCAGGCCAATGCACCATCGGAGCCGCTATAAAATTCAGCTTGTGCTTACCGAGATCAAGCACCGATCCCTCGGAAACAACAACCTGTCTGTCGGAAAGGTCGTCCCCGAAGAACTGACCCATCATTGCAAAAGCCTTTGCCGAGGCGGCTACCTTTACATCAGGATATGTCGAAATGAAGCTCATTATATTTGCCGAATGATCCGGCTCCATATGCTGGACAATGAGGTAATCGGGCTTTCTGCCGCCAAGAACCTCTGCAACATTATCAAGCCATTCGTGCCTGAATCTTGCGTCAACCGTGTCGAGCACGGCGATTTTATTGTCAACAATAACATAGGAATTATAAGTCATTCCGTTTTCAACTACATACTGTCCCTCAAAAAGGTCGATATCGTGATCATTGACCCCTACATATCTTATATCATTTGTAACATTCATTCCGAAAACTCCTTCCAATTACCTTATTAGTCTTTACCGTAAATCGGGAAAAAATCAAAAGATAATAGTAACTATTACTGTTTTATTATACAACAAAATTACCTTTTGTCAACACTTATTTTCCAAAAAAACGCGGCAAAAGGTAATTTTAATATATTCTCCCCGGTGCAACCGTCAAATCAGATGCACCACACTGCAATTGCACGACCGGATTTTTGTCAGGATGTACAAAATCTTGTCAACACAAACCATTCCGGCAGGGCACACGCAGCAATTTATGCGGTATTGTCATAGGTTTAAATGACAGTTGTCAACTGCTTTCCGAATCAGCCCAGAAGTGATGTTATGAAATCAAAAGCCTGACTGAGCGCCTGCTGAATTGCGTGTGCGGCATCGGGGGAAATTGCTCCGATTGCCTGAATCAGCGCATTAATAAGGTCCGAAATCAATGCAATAATTGCCATCATAATCTTTCATCTCCTCGTTTTCAGTTTGGCGGTCACCCACCATTGCCATTTTATTCCTCAATCATACTTTTGTCAAGCGGCTTTTTATCCCCTGCTTCCCATTTAAACCAAGACGGTAAAATCCTCCCATTGATATTAATTCAAAGGGAGGATGATAGAATTTATAATTCGGCTTTGGTTTCGCAATAGATACAGCGGTAAACCTTATGCTTGCTGTCGCCGGTGAGCTTAAAGATATGCGGCAGTTCCTGCTCCGTTGAGGTGATGCAACGGGGATTTTTGCACTTGATTATATTTTTAAGCTGTTTCGGAAGATCAACCTTTTTCTTCTCGACCAGTTTTCCGTCCTTGATCACATCAATTGTGACGCCGGGATCAACGTAGCCGAGAACATCAAGGTCAACGTCATAATCGGAATCTATCTTAATAATATCCTTCTTGCCGAGCTTACTGCTGGTAACGTTCTTTATAATCGCAATTGAGCAACCGAGCTTATCCAATCCGAGGAGATTGTATATCTCCATACCCTTGCCGGCTTTTATATGATCTATTACTATACCGTTTTTAATGGAATCTATATTCATATTTCTACCCCCAAAAGTTTAAGAATGAGCGCCATTCTCATATATTTGCCGTTAAGAACCTGTTTAAAATAGCAGGCTCTCGGGTCGTCGTCAACCGCAACGCTGATTTCATTTACACGAGGCAGCGGATGAAGAATCGAAAGATCCCTTTTGGCATTTACAAGCTTATCGGGTGTGAGAATATAGCTGTCCTTCAGACGGAGGTAATCCTCTTCATTGAAGAAACGCTCTTTCTGAACTCTCGTCATATAGAGCACGTCAAGCTCGGGCATTACCTTTTCAAGGTCGGTAGTCTGAATGTATTCAAGGTTATTTGCCTTGATAACATCGTTCTTGACATAGCTCGGGAGCTTGAGCTCTTCGGGAGAAATGAGGATAAACTTCACGTTATTATATCTTGAAAGAGCCTGAATAAGCGAATGTACGGTTCTTCCGAACTTCAGGTCACCGCAGAATCCGACTGTCAGATTATCAAAGTGTCCCTTTTCACGGCTGATCGTGAGAAGATCTGCAAGCGTTTGTGTCGGGTGATTATGCCCGCCATCGCCTGCATTGATAACAGGAATTGAAGCATTGAGCGAGGCAACATACGGTGCACCCTCTTTCGGATGGCGCATTGCGATGATATCCGCATAGCAGGAAATAACCTTTACCGTATCCGCAACGCTTTCACCCTTTACGGCAGAGCTGGATTTTGCATCAGCCATTGAAAGGACATTTCCTCCGAGCTCATACATCGCCGCCTCAAAGCTGAGTCTTGTGCGTGTTGACGGCTCAAAGAAAAGAGTTGCCAGCTTCTTTCTGCGGCAGGCGTCCGCATATTTATCGGGATTTGCAATTATATCCTTTGCACGGGCGATAAGCTCGTCAATTTCCTCAACCGAGAGATCAAGAATACTTATAACGCTTCTCATTTTTTGCCTCCGATCCAGCTTTCATCCGACGGATTGTTTCTGAATTTGATCAATCTTTCAACGTCCGTCTTTGCGATATATCCTTCCTGCGCCGCAATTTCTGCAATTGCGTCAAAATTTGTGAGGCTTATATTTTTCACATCGGCGTCGGCAAGTCTGTCAAGACCTTTCTGCATACCGTATGTGAATATTGAGACGATTCCGAGCACCTCGGCACCCGCCTCTCTGAGCACATTAACGACCTCAATTACGCTTCCGCCTGTTGAGATGAGATCCTCAACGACAACAACCTTCTGACCCTTTTCGAGCTTGCCCTCAATTTGGTTCTGTCTGCCGTGATCCTTTGCTCCAGAGCGGACATAGCCCATCGGAAGTCCCATAATCTGAGCCGTTATTGCGGCGTGAGCAATACCTGCGGTTGATGTTCCCATAAGAGCCTCTGCCTCGGGGTAAGTCTCCCTGACGGTCTTTGCGAGAGCCTCCTCAACGTGAGTGCGCACCTCGGGATAAGCAAGGGTCAATCTGTTATCGCAGTAAACAGGGCTCTTGATTCCGCTTGCCCAAGTGAACGGTTCATCCGGGCGGAAGAAAACCGCCTTGATTGAAAGAAGATCCTTTGCGATCTGAATCTGAATGTCTGTCATAATATCTCTCCTTAATCAACAAATTCGTTTATACATCTCTCATATGCCGCAACGGGATCAGCCGCCGCAGTTATCGGACGTCCGACAACAATGTAATCGGAGCCGATTTTTTTAGCCTGTTCGGGGGTCATAACTCTGACCTGATCGCCCTTATCTCCGTCCGCAAATCTGACGCCCGGAGTCACCGTGAGGAATCCGTCGCCGCAGACCTCGTGGACCTTGCCCGCCTCCATCGGTGAGCAGACCACGCCGTCGAGTCCCGCAACTTTTGCGTTGTGAGCATAGTGCATAACTACCCTGTCCATTTTCTCATTTATAAGCAGGTCGTTCTTCATTCTTTCCTCGCTTGTTGAAGTGAGCTGTGTCACGGCAATGAGCAGCGGTCTTGTGCCGTCGGGGCGTGTAAGACCTTCGATCGCCGCCTCCATCATTGCTATTGTTCCGCCTGCGTGGAGATTCGTCATATCAACATCAAGTCTCGAAAGAACAGCCATTGATTTTTTGACCGTATTCGGAATGTCGTGGAGTTTAAGATCAAGGAATATTTTATGTCCCCTCGCCTTTATCTCTCTTACAATATCGGGTCCCTCGGCATAAAAAAGCTCCATACCGATCTTGACAAAAGGTTTTTCACCCTGAAATTTATCAAGGAATGCCATTGTCTCCTCTTTGCTTGAAAAATCACACGCTACGATTACATCCTTACCCATTCTGTGCGCCTCCTATAATATCTTTAAGATTTTTTATTCCGTACTTTTCCATCGTCTGCGGCAGTGCATCTATTATATTCTTGCAGGCAAACGGATCAACAAGATTTGCCGCTCCGACCTCAACTGCCGCTGCGCCTGCAAGCATCATTTCGATTACGTCGTCGGCGCTCGACACTCCGCCCATTCCGATGACCGGTACACTGACCGCCTTTGCAACCTGATAAACCATCCTGACAGCTACGGGGAAGATTGCGGGTCCCGAGAATCCTCCCATAACATTCGCTATGACAGGCTTTCTCTTTCTGAGATCTATTCTCATACCGAGCAAAGTATTTATCAGGCTGATACCGTTCGCTCCGGCGTCCTCGCAGGCTTTTGCTATATCGACAATATTTGTCACATTCGGGGACAGCTTCATTATAATCGGCTTGTTTGTTACGGCTTTCACCGCCTTGGTAACCTCTGCCACCGCTTTCGGATCGGTTCCAAAGCTCATTCCGCCGCCGTGGACATTCGGGCACGAAACGTTGACTTCAAGCCAGCCGACCTGCTCCTCCTTGTCAAGTTTTTCGCAAGTGTAGGCATAATCCTCAACCGAAAATCCGCTGACATTTGCCATAACCGGTTTGTTAAAGCACCTTGCAAGCTTCGGTAGTTCATCACTTATTACCTTGTCAACGCCCGGATTCTGTAAGCCGACCGCATTAATCATACCAGCCGTACATTCTGCAATTCTCGGCGTCGGATTGCCAAACCTCGGGTCACGCGTTGTACCCTTAAAAGAGAAAGTTCCGAGAATGTTTATATCGTAAAGCTCCGCAAACTCATAACCGAAGCCAAAGGTTCCGGATGCGGGAATAATCGGGTTATCAAGTTCAATTCCGCAAAGATCAACCTTTGTTACCATACTATCTCCTCCCTTTCAAGCACCGGACCGTCCTTGCAAATGCGTTTGTTTCCGTATTTTGTCTTGCAGGTGCAGCCCATACACGCACCGAAACCGCAGCCCATTCTCTCCTCAAAGCTGTACTGACCGCTTGTCATTACGATTTTTTCAATAGCATTGAACATCGGCATAGGACCGCAGGTGTAGAAATATGTGTAATTAATTTTTTTGAGCACATCTGTTACAAAGCCCTTTTCGCCGAAACTTCCGTCCGCCGTTGCAACATAAACCTTTGCACCGAGTTTTTCAAACTCATCGGCGTAAAAGACTTCCGATTTTGTATTAAAGCCGAGGATCACGCTGACATTTTTACCCTCCGAAACAAGTCTTTTGCAGAGCATATACATCGGCGGCACACCGACGCCTCCGCCGATAAGTACGGGAGCCTCGCCGCTTTTCGATGTATCGTAGCCGTTGCCGAGTCCGCAAAGGACATCGAGCTTTGCTCCGATCGGCAGCTCCGACATCTGCTCTGTACCGTTTCCGACAACCTTGTAAATGATCGTCAATCTGCCGCTTTCGCTGTTGCATACGGATATCGGCCGTCTGAGGAAAAATCCGTCCAGCTTTATATTTACAAACTGACCCGGCTTTGTGATTGCCGATGTATCGCCGCCGAGAACCATACGGTAGGTTTTGTCGGCTATTTTAGCATTTTCGGCTACTGTCATAATAACCTGATTCATTCTTCGTCCTCCCACACGGTTCTGCCGTCGCATACCGTCGTCTTGCATTTTCCGTAGACCGTAACACCGTCAAACGGTGTGCTTCTTCCCATTGATGCAAAATTATCCGAATTGATTGTATAGCTTTCGTTGAGGTCATAGACCGTGAAATTGGCAAGCTCCTTTATCTCAAATCCCGTCTTTATTCCGAATCTCTCGGCAGGGTTAATGCTCATCAGTGTCACCAGCTTGTGCAGGCTTATCAGTCCGCCCTTAACGAGCTTGGTGTAGAGGATCGGGAATGCGGTTTCCAGTCCGACAATTCCCATTGCGCTGTCCTTAAGTCCCTTTGATTTTTCATCGACGGAATGAGGAGCGTGATCCGTTGCAATCATATCAATTGTTCCGTCACAGATTCCCTCAATGAGTGCCTCTCTGTCATCCGCACTTCGGAGAGGCGGATTCATCTTGTACCTGCCGTCCTCCCTGAGACTGTCCTCTGTAAGGACAAGGTAATGCGGTGCAGTCTCGCAGGTAACGTCAACTCCCCTGCGCTTTGCCTTTCTGATCAAATCAACGCTTTCCTTTGTCGAAATATGGCAGACGTGATACTTGCATCCTGTTTCCTCGGCAAGTTTCAGATCTCTTTCAATCTGTTTCCATTCGCTCTCGGAGCTGATTCCCTTATGTCCGTGCGCCTTTGCGTAAGTACCCTTATGAATATATCCGCCGTCAAGCAGACTGTTGTCCTCACAATGAGCAACAATTATTTTATCAAGCCTCTTCGCCTCAATCATTGCCGCTCTCATCATTTCCTCGGTCTGTATTCCGCTTCCGTCGTCTGAGAATGCGACTACCTTATCCGACAGATTCTTCATATCGGAAAGCTCCGCACCCTTTCTGCCGACCGTTATTGAACCGTATGGAACAACATTGATTGCGGCATCCTTTTCGATAATATCAAGCTGAGCTTTAAGATGCTCCTCGCTGTCGGGAACAGGATTAAGATTCGGCATTGTGCAAACAGTTGTATATCCGCTCTTTGCCGCCGCAAGCGATCCCGTTTTTACCGTCTCCTTATATGAAAAGCCCGGCTCACGAAGATGAGTATGAACATCTACGAAACCGGGAAAAATATGCTTATTTGTCAGATCATAGGACTGTGTGTATTCGGCACAAAGTTTACAGCAAACGCAAAGAACACGGCCGTCGGAAACAAGAATATCCTGCTTCTGAAATCCGGAATCCGTATATACCAATGCGTTTTTCAAGATATATTCCGTCATATAAGCCTCCTGAATGGTAATAAAAAAGAACCCTGTCGTCTGACAAGGTTCGTAATTTCGGACACAATTATACAGGGATTATATCCCAAAACACCGTCATATGCAAAACCTTGTCGACATCTCTGTATCGCTCTTAAAGATTTCTTTTGATGTATAATACCACAACTACCCGATAAAGTCAACACCTTTTCGGAAAATAACACGGCGGAAACCGAAATTAACCGATTTCCGCCGTGATTTAATTTACTTCAGGAATTGAGCAATACTTTTAGCTTGCCTTACCTGTCTGCTGATTGATGACCGAGACCTTGTAAATTACGTTGTTGAGCATTCTTACGTCAACAAAGTTTACATATCTGTCACCGTTTACGTTTGCGGCAAGCTTCTGAACTGCCGTGAACGTTGCTCCCTTGTTCAGGTAGCTGAGAAGGATCGAGGAGTCAAGCATTGTGATCATTCCGTCGCCGTTGATGTCGCCGTAGATGAGTATTACATACTCGCCGATTACGGAGTTATCAAGCGTTGATTTTACCGTGATCTTTGTGCCTGTTCCGACCGTTCTGCCCATTACCTTCTTAATAGATACGGTTACGTTCTCCATTACAAAGAAGTTGCTCTTGAGCGCCGAATCAGTAAGACCTGTTCTGAGGCCGATTATGTATGTTACTCCGCCTGAGGTCTTGTACTTAGCTCCGTTCTTAAGCTCGAACTTTGCTACCTTTGTATCCTTGAGAATGAGCATATCGACATAGCTCTGGAGAGTTGCCTGCATCTCATCTACCTTATTCTGCTCGGTGATATTATAATTTCTGTGAGACGGAATGTAAGAGAGGATGTAGTCCAGGATGTAGCCTGTGAGATTTCCCTGCCTGCCGAATTGATGAAAGCACTGTCCTTATGCGGACTTATTGTGAGGGTTGTGGTGAAGTAGTCCGCATTAAGCTCCTTTGCGGCATAAGCCGCCTGCTTTAAACGCTGTGATATGCATTTGCGGCATCCGATATAAACGAGCTTTACAGAAGAGTTATAAACAGAAACAACCGTCTGAAGCACTTCCTTGAGATGAACGCTCCGGATATCATTATCCGTAACGAGAAGAGAATGCTTCAGGAGGCAGAAATAGCGGATGGAATTTAAAGCAATATGTAGTGATCGCGTTGGTAGTGTTTATTACGTTTTGCTGCTGTATACTGTTTTTCTTTATGATATATCGTTACAACGGGTTTGCGGATTTCTGGAAAAAGCTGACCACACCCCGCTGGCGCGTTCACATGCATCGGATCCGTCTGCCGCTGCAAGCATCTGCATCCGTTTCGATGCATGCTCACTTTTGCCTATGCGTACATTATACCCTATGCAAGGAGGTTTTCCAATCGCTATTCTTTATTATTTGCCGCTAATTTAATGTTAATTTTTCAATGACTGCCTTCAGCTGGTCTGCCGACGCAAGAAGTGCATTTTTCTCCTTCTCATTGAGCGGAATCTCAAGCACCTTCTCGATTCCGTTCTTGCCGACCACCGACGGGATGCTGAGTGCCAGACCGGACAGACCGTACTCTCCCTGCAGTTCCACCGACACCGGAAGCACGGCATGCTCATCCTTCACAATGCTCTCTGCAATTCTCGCAACCGCCATGGCAATGCCGTAGTAGGTCGCACCCTTGCGCTCTATGATCTCATAGGCGCTGTCGCGCACCTCCTCATACAGGCGCTCCATGGATGCCTCGTGGTTGAAATGTCCCCGCAGTTCGCAGAAATGATTCAGATCGATTCCGGACACATTCGCCCCGCTCCATACCGGAAGTTCGCTGTCGCCATGCTCACCGATGATAACGGCATGAACGCTGCGGCTGTCCACATCCAGATGTCTGCCAACCTGATATTTGAGTCTCGCCGTATCCAGAACCGTACCGGAGCCAAAGACTCTCTCCACCGGATAACCGGATATCTGCTGTGCCGCATAGGTCAGCACATCCACTGGGTTGGCAACTATCATCAAAATTCCCT
>OQVL01000849.1_pt1 | contig 17376 bp, 12 predicted proteins | sample 1691501 | NCBI WGS metagenome assembly OQVL01 (sample SAMN03418253, study PRJEB22391) | human gut metagenome | biome: human-gut; feature: organic feature; material: feces | host: Homo sapiens | place: Tanzania | collected 2013-01 | reverse complement strand
AAACCCGGTACACTCTCTGAGATGTAACTCATTCGAAGATGGTCTTAAACAATTAAAGCAATTCATTGAACAAAACGGTCATTTCCCTTTTGCCGGCAGCAGTGAGTACGAATGTTCTCTCCGCCGATGGATGCATAAAATAACACGAGGTGTTATGCACTTGACCAACAATCAACAAACAGAATACGACAACATGATGAAAGCATTTGAACACATACCTAAGAACCGCATAGGATGGGAAAAATCGAATAAAGACGCTCTGAACATACGCACATCACAATAAATACCAAAAGCAGAAAACAAATAACCAATTTCTTATGCTGAACAAAAGACTATTTGCCTCAGATAAAGTTCGTTGGCTATTTTTTTGTTTCGAGGTAGTCATCGACTATTGTAAAAAAAATAATCCATTATATCATATAGTATTCGTCTCTTAATTTCTTTCCAATCGTTTTGTCCTGAAATGGAAATCTTTCTTTCACACTCTTAATCGTTGCTTCTAATAACATATCAAAATCCACCTCCTTTACAATTCTAAAACTGCATCATCATCAAAAAAGAACTCATCAAACTCTTGCAAATTTGCAAAAAGGACCTTGCAATTTATCACAGATGAAACTTCATTCAAGCCTTCTGCAAATACTTCAAAGGAATTTTCAAATGCTCCTTTTTTCATCATCTTAAAACCTTTCGCAACTGAATTATCCCACTTTTCAAATTCCTCCTTAACCGTTTTGTCTAAATCTTCATAAGCCATTTCCATGACATTAATCGTCTGATTTAAAACTGATTTTGCTTTACTAATTCTTCTTGCCTGCATTCTTTCTGTTGCTGCAACCATTTGACAAACAGCTTTACCACAACCTATTGCCAATCCAATTAAAAAGCTGGAGCCAAAACTAACTGACATCTCGGCAAGAAATTTACCAACGGAAACAAGCATTTTACCGCCTGATGTTTTTACTATCATTCCAACCGTTTCTTTTGCCATTGTTTTCATACTTTCTGTGGCAAGACTTTGAATTACATCGGATGCCAAATATATAGCAGCCGATGATATGTACGCTTTTCCTGCTGTTTTCGCTGTATCAACTGCAACATTTCCCAGTGCCTCTTTTATTTCTATATCACCTCCCGTGTATTGACACAAATTCTCACCAAAGCTCATTCCTGCCGCAAACGGTGCAACTGATTTTACGGCACGAATTCCTGCACCATGAGCAGCATTAATCTTACAAGATGTGCCATATATTTTTGAAACTAAAGAGGCATTCATTGTTTCATCCTTTGTAATATTCTGCCGGATTTTCACCTCCTTTTTCATTGCCTTTGTCAATCGTTCTGCCTGCTCCTTTGTTATATTCGATTGATCAACGTGCAAATTGTTTTTCTCTAGATATTCCGACAGTTCAATATTGCCCTTATCTACGACAAACGTTTGCCCCGCATATTTTTCACCTGAAATCTTATATTTATTCGGTCCATGATAACCAGCCTTTGCCTGTTGAAATTGTTTAACACCACCATATGCGTTTGTTATTTCAAAATCCGCCACACCATTATTGGATAACACATGTATAACATCATCTTTTCCATCTTTCAAAAATTCAATATTTTTATCCGTTGCGTGCATGTATTCAAAAACAAACCCACTTGTATTTCCAGCTCCTCGATTTAAATTTAAATTTTTTAAATCATTCTCTATGCAAGCTAACTCCTTCTGATGTTCATGAATATTTTTAATATTTATTGGATTCATTGCATCAACTAAGTAGTATAACTTTATGTCTTGTTCTTTTTCTTTCTTCATAAGCATTAACTCCTTAAAATAATTAATATTCAGAATTCATAGTGCAGGAAACCTCATTACTCCACGGACTAAATAATTTTTGTCCGGATGGTGTTAATTTGTAGGCGCGAACTTTAAAAAAAACTGTCATAGGATCACTTGCACTAACTTCATATGACAATGAATACGTTAGTTCATTCTCAATATACGGTTCATTTGCACCATCATCCTGTCTACAATAATACTCGTAGCCATCTGCCTCCTCTACTTGTTGCCATTGTACCTTTGCTGTTACTCCATCACCTTCTACATACGGATCCGTTGCATTGTAAAACTGTCCAATAACCGGAGTGCTTGGAGTTAAACTATCTATTTTATTCTCTATCTTTTCCTTAAGACTTGCAGCCGGCTCATAATCCTCAATTTTATTTATTGTGTCAAGGGCATCCTCATATAATCCCATTTTGTATTGTTTTTTTGCTTTCTTATAAAGTGCCTTTTCTTTTAATATTTTTTGTATTTCTTTTACTTGAGTAGTGTAGCCAATCTTTTTATATATTTTAAGTGCTGCAGAATACTTTTTGTTTCCGTAAAGTTCTTTTGCCTTTGCTGCAAGTGCAGCTGTTTTTCCTGCCTCATCTTTTATTTCCTTATAAATTTTATAAGCCATGTTATACTCATTTCTTCTCAAATATGAATCAGCCCATTTTTGTTTGCTGCTTCGAATATTATCTTTATCCTTTAACGATTCAAAGATAGCAATTGCATCTACATATTTCTCCGTTTCTAATAATTTATAGGCCTTTTTTCTTAATGTATCATTTACCTTTTCTTTTTCCCCCATTCCTTCATAAATTGATATTGCACCATCAAAATCTTCGTTTTTTATATCAACCTCCGCCTGTTTAGACTTGGTATCATAAATCTTCTTTTTGTTGTTAATTTTTTGATAAATTTCCAACGCATCATTATACGAATTTCTTTTGAAACAAATATCTCCTATTTCTTCATAGGCTTTGCTCATTGAATCATCATACTCTATTTCTGACAATATTTTCCGTGCCTGTTGATATTTTCCATCCTGAACTAACTCTTTTGCCTTGGAAATTTTATAAGTGTTTGAATTAAAGTAAACAATAAGTACAATAATTCCAATAACAATAGCTGTAATTAGTGTAAGTCCAGAAAGCATTTTAAATTTTTTCTTCCTAGCCTCCTTACGCAAAATGGAATTGATTTTTTCATCAATCTGCGTAATTTTATCGTTTGAATCCAAAAAGCCATCTAAACCAAGCAACAGTTCTTTGGCATTATTCAGACATGTAATATCACCTTGTTCCATCAAATCCATTGCATTCAGATAGTCAATATGTTTTACACAATTTGTCATGTAGTCAGCTGAGTCTTTATAATCATGTATCTCCTGTAGCCGCTCAAGGATAACCTCATAGTCATGAAGCACAAGTGCATCATGAAATGCTTTAACCAATTTGTTATAATTTCTTTCCGTAATTTCTGCAATTTTTTCTTCGCACTGCCTAATTTGATCTTCGGAGTCTTCATATGCTTCAATACTTTCAAACTTCTTTTTTGCCGCCTGACATTCTTCCGTTGTATCTGCTTGTCTCAAAATCAGGATTGCTTCTTCATAAACAGGTTTGCTTTTTATGTTATAAAGCAGCTGCTCAATTTTATTTCTTTCCTCTTCGTCTGCATACTGAATATACTTTTTATAATTTTTATTATCCTCAAAACTTTCTTCCAGCATTGAAAACTGTTCCAGCTTTTGAACACGCAGTTCAACCATCAATTTACCTAAATAAGCATTGGCACACTTCGGATTCATATCCAAAATCCGCTCTGCATACCTGTCAGCTTTTTCCCAATTTCCATCTTCCAAAAACATAAACATACGAGTAAGTAATGGTTGTACATCATTCTTAACCTTATTATCGATATTTTGTTCAGATTTTCCTTTCTTTTCTCCACCTGTCAGTTTCTTAATTCCGCGAATCAAATCCTGCATAAAACCAAGTTTTGACATATCCTGCGCCTGCAAATGTGAAAATTCCTCCGGCAAATCATATGGGTCCATATCACGGTATGCCGGTATCAATATCTTTTTCTTTCCATCACGAATCGAGGCAAGGAAACGACTCCATTCGTTCTTTACCCATACGGCATTAAAATATTCTTCTTTCGTTCCCAAAACAACCATTACTTTTGCACTGTTTAACGCTGCAAATATGTACGGTTCATAAGCGGTTCCCAGTTTGTCCTCCAGGGTAATCCTAGAAAAGAAAACTTTAAATCCTTCCTGTGTCAGCTGATGATATAAGTCATTTGCAAGAACCGAATCCTGTGTCCGACGTCCATTGGCATCCGTTTCTTTGTAACAAATGAAAACATCAAACGGTTCTTCCTTCTGGGAAATTGCAAGAATACCCTTTTGAATTTCATTAATTTTCTCTGCCTCTTGCTCATACACCTTTTTCTGTTCCACCGTTGCATACTGCAAAGCTGACTTATAATCCACATCATCATAAATGGATGTGTACTGTGCGCGATTTACGGTTTGCACACGTTTGTGGCTATGCGGATCTTCTACATATTCAATTCCATAGCGGCAAAGGACAAGCGACCAATAACTTTCCGCATCTGTCCTGTCCTCATTTAATATCTGCTCATAAATTCCCATTGCCTTGTCAAACTCATTGGCACGACGGTAGTGGTTTGCCCTGTCATACAGATTCATCCGGTGTTCATCATCCATCTTTGGCAAGGTCTGCAATGTACCACAGCTGTCGCAGGTTGCTACGGTATCTCCTGATTTAAATTCCAGTGTTCCTCCACACATTTTGCATCGGTAATAGCAGTATGAGTAATGAAATCTTCTACCCATCCACCATATTCTAGTGTTTTCTCCTTAGTCTGCCCCATCATAGGCAATCCACATAGAAGAGATACAATTATAAATAAGATTCTTAATTGCTTCATAACTTAATTATTTGTTTGTTTTTTCCCTATCACTTTCGTAGTAACACTTCTATTCTAATCCTCTGTTGACATATCTCTATTATATTGCCTTACGGATTTACCACCGGCAAAACGATATGAAACACTGAATACTATTCTATTTCGCTGCCTATCAAAAGCCTTATCCAAGTATCTGCTCTCAAAACCAGAAGACTTTGTCTCTGTTATCATATCAGAATTAAAGAAGTGGAACATAAGACTATAAGTCAATGTCAACTCCAACTTCTTCTTCAACAGGAACTTCTGGATAGATACATACGGGTTCTCGAAATTCGACGAAGACTTAACTTGTGGAGAGATCGAAAAATTCTTGCTATAAGAATAGGACATCGCAAAGTTCATATCCCATCTTGGCTGATAGTACTGCAAAGACGTAACGCCCTCTACCGTCTGTATGTGGTTAGAAAATTCGTGATAACTTGCCTTGGCATTTCTATATTTCAAATCTGCCTTATACAAGAAGTCTCTACAGAATCTCTTTGTAAACGATACGGAAGCCCACCATTCCCTGTAATCAGTATTCTGGAAGACACTTGCCACATACTTGCCCGGTACACCACTCGGCAATGTTCCTTCTCGAATTTCAGTTATGGAATTGAAACTATTTGGTGAATACACATACCCCGTCTGGAAGTTAAAGCACCACCAAAGATCTATCCAATAGTTGATGCGATGAGTAACATTGGTCTTGAGCCACGGATTACCACCTACCCAAGACAGAGAATCGGTAAAATAACCATATTCACTAGATAGATTCTGGTCTGGATAACTGGTGGAACAATCATAGTTTAAGCGCATCCAATTACGTCTGGTCAGCTGATAATAGGCCATGAAACTTCCACCAACTGGCACCTGAGTTTTCTTGGCATGATTGTTATTCAAGCCCACATGCTCTGCCCAACCGGAAAACATCAATTGCGCATTATTATCAAAACGCCAATTGAGACTTGCCCACAGGCGATTTCGCAAATAGCTGTTGGTGTTCAGCTTTTCGCCGGTATCATTATCTTCCCTCTTGTAACTTTTCCATGTATTCTCATAGCCAGCATTCAATGTAAGATGACCATTGGCAAAATTGGTCCATCCACTTATACGGAAGCGAGTAAAGTTCATATGGTCCTGGAAATGATTATTCAGCACAAATCCCGTACTCTCTGTCTGATCCGTAAGACTGCGGGTTGGAGAAAACCTGTAATTGAAATCGGCAGTCCATCTTACTCTTCCCACATTGTTACGGTAGAATACAGCCATCGAATGCTCACTATCTCTCACATGGGTGCGTATATCGCGAGTCAGCCTTGTCTCGGTATGAGTATTCTCATCTGTCCGCAATATAGTATAATGATTATAGGTATCATGATCACGCCCAGCACCATATTGATACACAAACGAAAGAGACTGATTTTTCTGTATGGCATAATCCAGGCTAAGCAATCCCGAACGGTATCTTTCAAACGTAATGATATTCCTGATACCATCAGGATTGTTCACTAGCGTTTCCTTGATTCCATTCTGCAGGTAATTCTTTGACCAGTTTGTGTCGTATGCACCTTGTCCAAAATAACTATAGGCAAAAGCATAAATATTCCATTTGTTCTTGGTATATGAAAAATTTGCCGTCGTATTCTCAAAGATGTATTTCTTGTCATTCTCGCCGTTCAGATTGAAGCCTTCATTATTAAAGAGCATGCCTTCATAGCCTTCATAGTTCTTCTTGGTATGCAAGTTTATCAATACATCATAGCCTTGGTATTGCCCTTGCGGTTTATCAATCACCTCTACTTTGTCAAAGCGGATATGCTGAATATTCCGCAGATAGTTCATATCTTTTTCTACGCTATCTACCAATACTATAATATTGGAGGAATTGTGATAAGTTAAAGAACGGTCAACAAAGTTATAAGTAAAATTAGGCAGCTTTCCCAACATTTGGATAGTACTAACTGTACCACGACGCAAATCCTTGGTTATTGCTACTTTCATCCTGTCACCACTTTGCAGAATTGAGCTTCCCTTTATGCTGACTTCCTTCAACGTGTCGGTTTTCCATATTCCTGTATGCAGGGAATCATCAGGAACAGTTTCTCGCATCACACGATTAGTAGCCATTCCCTGAATAGCTACCATCTGCACCATAAAGAGTAGAATTAAAATCTTTCTCATAACTCATTTACAATTTATTGAATATAACTTTTTTACCAAGAAGAACCATTTTTATTCTAACATCAGCCATCCATCTTCCGTCCAGTTGATTTTCTTTTGAACCAGGATGCTGGCGCCATTCTTCGGTACGCTGTAACCATGACAGAAGAAGTAATCGCCATCAGGGAAGGAGTAGGCTGAGCAATGGCCCATCGCCTCATATTCCTTCTTATCACCTTCAAGCAGCAAGGTGCCACCGCCATTGCGCATATCCCTGCCACCCTTATCCAGATAAGGACCAGCCACCTTCTTGCTTCTGCCCACGGCAACACGATAGTTACTCTTGATGCCACGACAGCAGTAATCCCAACTCACGAAGAGATAGTAATAACCACCATGCTTCATGATGAAAGGAGCCTCGATGGCATTGGTACCGGCATCACGGGAGGTAGGATTGGTAGGCACATCCATCTGATTGAGCGCATAACGGCGGGCAATGGTCTGAGGCTTGGCGCCCTTCTTCACATGCATCGTCTTCTTGTCTAAAGGAATAAGCTGGATGCCATCCCAGAAAGAACCCCAGGTAAGCCAAGGCTTTCCCTTCTCATCAATCACAAAATTCGGATCGATGGCATTCCAGTTGTCTCTACCACCCTTTGAAGCAACGAGACAGCCCTCATCCTTCCATCCATCAGTATCGGCGAGCGAAGTGTTGCTCAGCAATCCGATGGCAGAAGTGTTCTTGCCGAAGGTAGAACAGGAGTAAGCCATATACCACTTATCCTTATACCTGATGACATCCGGTGCCCAGGTATGACTTTCATATCCCGGTACACTATCGTGCGTCCATGCCGGAAAAGCGCCACGAACCTCATCCTTCAATACACCCTGCGGATTCAGGGTCCAGTGCTGGCGGTCGGTGGAAGTCATCTGAGCCACTCCATGACCCGTGCAATAGAGATAGTACTTGCCATTCTCGTAAGCCATCACAGGGTCGTGAACCATCGGTGTATCTACCACAACCGGCTGTGGAAGAGCCGTCTGCGCCTTTACGGAAACGGCAGAAACGGCACTAGTCGCCATTAAGGGTATGGAGAGGACCCATACTCTTATATCTTTCATCAAAAAATGTTTCATACTGCTAATTGTTATTGTTTATATGAGTACTTAGTAAGTATTGTTACTTGCTTATAGGATTACTCTGTAAGTATTGTCATTGTAAAAAAGGGAGCTGAATGCTTCACAGCTTAGCTCCCCTTTACTCAATCAAGAACCGCAGATGCGGTCAAATTTAAAAACTAACTAAAAATCTTAATTCTTCTTTCCCCAATAGCTTCTGTTGCCACTCACACCCGAGTAAACAATGGTAACCTTGCGAGGACTTGCCTCCCAATCTACCTCACGCTGAACCTTCAGCTTGGTAGTACCGATGGTCAATGTGTTGGAAGAAGCATCGAAGCTCCAAGCCTTGACATTACTCCAGGCAGAACCACCCTCCATCACGCCATTGCTGCTGAGCTTGAAGGTCTTGCTGGTCTTCTGCTTGCCATACTCATAAGAGAGTTCGATACCTTCCCAGGTTCCCTCCAGTTCGCTGGCGGTGATTGCCGCCTGAGGTACAGCTCCATAACGCTCAGGCATCACGACAGGCCATCCGTTGCCATCCCACTGGATAGAACGCACGCCACCCATCATGATGGCATTGCTGGCTGCAATACCTGCAACATTGGCAGGCATACGCTGCTGAGAAACATAATACCAGTTACCTGCACCATCATCGAATACGGCACAGTGGCTGATACCTACCCAACCGCTTCCAGCGCTGAACTTGTAAGGATGAGTCAGCACGGTAGGTTCCTCATTGGCACCCTTGGCAGCATCGGTAATCCTACCATTCATAGTCTCATACGGACCATCCACGTTCTTGGAACGGAGCACACGGGTATTGTAAGGAACCTCCAGGGCATCATAAGCAACGAAAAGATAATAATAGCCATCATGATATACGATTTCCGGAGCCTCGGAACCCTGCCAACGGTTATTCAGCGTACGGGTAAAGATGGTCTTTCCGTAAGCAGCGATATCATCAGCAGTACCCCATGGGTTAGGCAAGGCAGCCTTGGTCTTACCCGTATTGGCATCAAGCTCCACAGCAGCAAAGCCACTGTGCCAGGAACCATATATCAGCCAATGCTTTCCTTCTGGAGTAATAATGTAAGTAGGGTCGATGGCATTATACTTGAAATAGCAGTTTGCCCAATTATCAGCCTTCACCTTGAAATTCAATCCCTTGTCAGAAGCGTTGGTGATGACATATCCCTTATCTTCCCATTTGTTGGAAGCCGGATCGCTGGTCTCCATCAGTCCGATGAAGGCACGTTCACTCCAGGTTCCGTCACCATTGATGGTACCAGGACAGGTGATGGCATAATACATGCGGTAGAGATGGTCGTTGACCTTGCGCACGCATGGAGCCCAGAAACCGAAGTCCAGGTCATTGGCGAAATAGGTATCAGGGCGTTCAGCCACTCCCATACCCTTGCGGAATTCATTGAGCTTTGTCTTCACCCAGGAAGGCAAGCCCACCATGGTGGCTCCTACAAATTCCCAATCTACGAGATTCTTGGAGCGGCGGCAGAAGAAGTGTCCGTGCTTATTGCTGTTGCGGATATCCTTCTGATGTTCATTGCCATAGCTGGCATCGGTCTGATACATATAATAATATCCATCAGAAGCCTTTACCACCGTAGGATCGTGCATATTGGCAAGATTCCACTTAGAGCGCTGTGTCCAGGCAGCCACCGATGTATAATTATCATTATAGGTAGGACATTTGTAATTAGCCAGTTCCTCTGCTGTCTGGTCACCAGGGGTTGGTGTAGGTGTAGGAGTTGGTGTAGGAGTTGGAGTCGGATTGACAGGAATCTCCGGATCATCACTGCTACTGCTGCATCCTACCGCCAGCGTACAAGCCAGCAAAAGGGCAAATATATGAAGCTTTTTCATTTTTCTTTTCGTTTAGTTAGTTTTATTATCTTCTTTTTCTGAAAAAAGGCAGACCTATGGGAATGTGTTTCCGCATAGGTCATGCCTTATCATACTATTTCAAAAATCTCTTATCTGCGATGTGCACGATAGTAATGCTTGCGTGCTGATGCAAATGATGAATTGGCAAATGGTAAATCGAATACCAGATGAGCCTTCTCCATGGTGAGCTTGAACGCCAGGTCTTTGGCATCGATGTTGTTGATGCCATTGTAGGTCTGGGTGTAGGTTACACCATTGTTGCCTATCATGGTTGCCTTGATGTTGGCTGTACCATTACCTACATTGGTTACAGAGAGCTGAACCTTGGCACCATCCATAGCGGCAAGCCAAGCACCCCAGTCTTCCCATGAGCAGGCATGAGTACATGCATCATATCCAGTACCCCAACCGAAGTTGTCGGCACGAACGGCAGCATACTCCTTGTCGTTTGCCTTGTTGACAAGAACTGCTACAAAGTTGTGATAGTTTTCACCACCAGCTGTATAGTTGACAAACTGAGTAGAAACGGTCTTTCCTGCAGGAACATCAAACACTTTAGAGAGAGCTCCGAAGAAAGCAGAAGTATTATTTTCATCTCCTACAACAGAATCAAACTCCAGGTGAGCCTTCTCGAGAGAGAGCTTGACAAAGAAATCGTTGGCATTTACGCCAGAGATTCCAGTGTAGCCCATGTGATACTTATGACCATTGGCTGCAACGATATCGTACTTGATATCTACAGTGCCATCACCATTGTTGGTTGTATAGAGAGTAACCTTGGCGCCATCCATGTCAGCAAGCCATGTAGCCCAGTTCTCAGGAGCACCGAAAGGAGTAGCCTTGCCGTCATAAGCTGTACCCCAACCGAAGCAGTCGGCACGGGTAACCCCATATTCTGTTCCGGCACCGTTAACCATTGCAACCAGGAAGTTATCCCAATTGTTAGCACCATCCGTATAGTTGGTAAACTGCATCACCTGAGTCTCATGAGGAGCTACCTTTACTGGATCTGACAGAACACCGAAGAATGGAGTTGAGTTGTCGGTAGCACCCAGGCTGTTGAACATCTTATCTACCACGCTGAACTGAGCCTGACCTGCAATAGGAGTACCGCAGTTCTCGTTCTTGAATGTCTTGTTGTAGATAGCAACGAGTGTCTTCACGCCTACCTGATCCATATTAGGAACAGCCACGAATCCGAGTTCAGCAGCAGGAACCTCCTTGGTGATACCAGTCTCGAATGTAATGGTAGCAGAAACGTTGGCCATTGCATCCTCAAGAGATGTACCTACCAGCACCTTCTTAGGAACAGAGTGCAACTCCATAGAAAGAGGCTGCTTATCCTCTGCAGAAGTGAAACCACCGATTGGCTCGAGGTTAGACTGGAGGAAGTTGATGTAAGAACCTTCCGGTACAAGGTATGCACGGATGTTGTTATCGCTTGCATCAGGATTGAGATTTGGGAGAGGAGTAGCCTGCTTGTATGTCTTAGTTACAGTTCCGTTGGTAATCTTGACACTGAAAGCATTAGGGTCTGAGCGGTCAACAGTAAGAACGACTGTACCACCGAGCTTCTGTACGCCTTCATCGGTATCTGTTTCAAAAGTAAGATCACTTACAACACCACTTCTATCAATATAATCACCCCACTCAGAGTTACCGCTAGGCTGATTATCGAAACGGATAGCTCCATACTCCTTATAGTTAGCGCCACCACGATCATCATCACTAGCAAGGATGAGGGCGAAGTTCTTGTAGGTATTAGGAGCCGATGGGTTGATGTTCAGATTGAACACGGCATTCCAGGTCTTGCCATCAGGAATGACATAGTACTTAGAGAAGGCTGTCCACCAACCTGTAGAATAATCAGTAGCACCGATGGTGTAAACATCCTCCTCGCCTTCTGGCAATGCATTGTCATTGCCCTTAGCAGCATTGATGGAGTCAATCTTCTCTGAAATCCAATCAGGAGAGTTAACACTGAACATGTCACTTCCCTCGCATCCTGTCAATGCTGTCAAAGCCATTGCTGCCACGCAGAAGACAGATGCTATTTTATTTAGGTGTTTCATATTTTATATATTCTATATTGTAAATATATGATTTTCAGGTTATCTCATGGGCAGGAGATGCTGCACCATGAGATAAGCCATATTGTTATTTGCCCAAGTTTACTACTGGGTGAACAGTCCAGCCTCTTCCGAAGAAATCAGTAGAGTTGTCTGTATTGGTATTCGCAGAGTTACCAGCCAGATTAGGGTTATCGTTCAGCAAGCCCTGATAGATTGGCAGGAACTCATGACCCGGTACGTATGTATCGTAAGAGCTCTTCACCTCAGGATCAACACCTACCAAAGAGTAGCTGACTGCTTCCTTAGCCTTGTATGGAGAACGACGGAAGGTTCCGTGCTCCTTCAACTGAGCCAAACGCCCCTGATCATAGAAGAATCCCCAACGAATCAAATCGTAACCACGACCGTACTCGCAACCGAACTCCTTAGGACGCTCTACATTGGCAATCTGCTCGAAGAGCTTATCCTTGGTATCGAAATCAGAGAGGCTCAGATCCTTCAGGCTGGCACGCTCACGAACCTGATTGATCCAGTCGATAGCCTGCTGTGTAGGACCATTTACCTCGTTCTCGCACTCTGCAGCACGAAGCAATACATCAGAGTAACGCATCATACGGAGGTTGATACCGCAATGAAGACCTGTAGTTACCTTGTCATAAAGGTTGGTACGGAAATTTGTCCACTTAGCGATAGGGAGACCACCATAGTTGTTGTTGGTGATGATGGTATCATTAGGAGTCATTTCACTCTTGTAAGCTACGTTGCCATTCTCGAAACCAATCCAGTCAGACTCGTAGGTACCGATAGTCCAGTAGAGACGAGGATCGAGCTTGCCATCCTTGGTACGCTCCTGCTTGAAGAGGTTGTACAACCATGGAGATGCAGAGAGGTCTGCCCATCCACCGAATCTTCCTGGAGCAAAGTTAGACTCTACGGCATGACCCTGTGTAGCGTTAGGACTGGTATTGACAGGAGTCCACTCATCATCCACACCCTGTGAACCGTAGTCGAGATACTGAATCTCGAAGAGGCTCTCGTCGTTGTTCTCGTAAGCAGAACCCTCACGGAAGTTGTCGCCATAGTTAGCCATCAGCTTATAAGATCCATACTTTTTGTTCATGATATCCTTGAGTACAACGAGCGCATCACTATACTTATGGCGCTGCATCAGAGTGCGGGCATAGTAGCCGGCAGCAGCACCGCAGGTAGCACGACCCTTAGCCCACTCACCACCAGCATCACGGGAAGGAAGAAGTGTCATCGCCTCTGCGAAATCCTTCTCCACCTGGTCGAGCACATCATCGTAAGTACTGTTCTTGCCATAGAGACCATCCAGTGAAGAATAGTTGGCATAATCAGTAATCAGCGCAGGATTCTGATAATATCCTGCCAATGTATAGTATGAATAACCGCGGAGGAAGAGAGCCTGTCCCTTGATTCGCTTCATGCTTTCGCTGAGCGAAGCATCATCACCTGTGGTACGTGAAAGAATGAAGTTACATACATTAATAGTATAGTAAGCCTCACGCCAAGGCCACATGGAGATTTCGTCTGTCACAGGGTCGTCCATGTCATCGAATGGCATGTACCATACCTGTGATGAGTTCCATACCTCATCGCCACGTGTTACATCGAGGGTATAACCCACACGTGCCGAAGAACCTTCCATACGAATATGGTTGTATGCTGCAATAACGCACTCTTCCAGATCATCAGCATTGAAACCGAAGGTTCCGGTGGTCTGCTGGTTAGGATTGGTAACATCCAACTTGTCCTCGCAAGATGTGGTAGCCATAGCACCGAGGCCAAGGAAGAGAGCTAATGATAATTTATATAGTTTCATATCAAATGTTCTTTTAAATAATAATTCTCGTAGTTTTCCTTATCTCTTAAACTATTAGAATGTGAAGTGGAGACCTGCCATAAATGTTCTAGCACTTGGGAAAGAGCAGAAGTTGTAACCTGGGGTAAAGGTACCGCCGGCGTAGTCTACATTATATCCATGATAGCCTGTGAAGGTGTAGAGGTTCTGTGCAGATACATAGAGACGTACACCACTGACATATCCACCAAACCACTTGTCTGGGAAGTTGTAACCCAATTCTACGTTGGCAATCTTCCAGTAAGCTGCATTCTGAATCTTGCGAGAGCTGAAGAGGTCGTTCCATGCCAATGTTGCATTGTTGGCAGCGTAGGTACGTGGAACACTTGAAAGGTAGGTACCATCCTCTGACCAGCGGTTGGCATCCAGCATGCCTACTTCCTTGTTACCATAGCCGTAGCAAGAGTTCAAGCTATTATAGATATCATCTGATACATGATAGTTCAAAACTCCGTAGGTAGAAATGTTGAGGTCGAAGCCCTTATACTCCATGTGGGTGCTCAAACCGAAGTTAACCTTTGGAAGACCACTGCCCAATACGGTCTGGTCGTATGCATCGATTACGCCATCAGGAGTTCCTTCTGGACCGGAAATATCCTTGTAGAGGCAGTCACCAACATTAACACCCTGCTGGGTAGCGTGGTTGTCGAGATCTGACTGTGTACGGGCGATTCCCTCGTAAACCCAGCCATAGAACTGACCGATCTCCTGACCTACGTAAGTTGCGTATGCGCCAGTGATGTATGAATCCTTACCGATACCCAGAGAAGTTACCTTGTTCTTCAAGGTACTCAAGTTGGCACTGATGTCATACTTGAAGGCATGGTCACGGTTGCGGTAGGTTGCACTGAACTCGAAACCACTCCACACCCATGTCGGCTGTGATTCCAAGACCCTGGACATAACCCACATTATACCTCTTGAGAGGACGTCCGTAGGCAATGCCGAGAGTGGATTGGAAGTCGTTGAGTGTCGGGTCTTTCGCACCCGTAGCAGGAGGCATTGTCATCGGCATCGACGACGGCACCTTATTGAGGTCGGTGATTTTGTTGCCGTAGTTGAAATTGAGTCCGCCGCCGGCGATTGCATAGACGAGTCCGAATCCGGTGATGAATTTCAGCGAACCCTTGCCTGCCATATACTGCGCAGCGACTGCAAGGCTACCGCTGTTGAGATTGGAGATGACATTGTCCACCACCTTATTCTCGGAATTTGGGTCAATCGCCTTTGCAAGGTCGTCCTGGACATATTCCTTATAGTCTACGTGGCTTCCGTTCAGACCGAGTGTCATACGGAGCGCCCAGCTTTCGTTGAAATAGTAGCGCACGCGAACTGCTGCAAGCGGGTCCTGCGATAGTATGAACATCTGTTTTTTCGCAGTGGCGTTGTCAGCGATGAACGCACCGGCATACTCGCCGTTCTTAGGCTGCATTTTGAGTTTGTAGCCGAGGGTGGCCGGGTTGAATGTGACACCGACCGACCAGTCTCCGCGCTTTGGACTGAATTTTTGCGCATCGCCCTTCGAATAGACGTGGTAGCAGGTCATACGCTGTCCTTCAGGGACTGTCTGATACTCCTGGGCGAGCGCAACAGTCGAAGCCGTTGCGAGGAAAAACATCGTGAGGAGTGATACTTTAAGTAAATTCTTCATATAAGTCTGTTTTTGTTGGTTTTGCCGCCAGATGGCGGAAATGTAGTGAAAGGAAAACAGAGTCTTACTGTTTCAAGCCTGGGGCGCCAACATACGCAGCCGGTGTCATATCAATCGCAAAATAGGCAGCCTGTCCACCGGTGACGCTCTTTTCAACTTCAGCATATAAGTATGCTTTAGATTTCTGTGTGCTGCTTCCGGTCGTAGGTGTCCCTTTGGCATCATCGACGTATCCGCTGGCTGAAACCTTCACTGTGAGAGCTTTGCCCACCGGACATCCGAGAGCATACTCGAAATATCCATGCTGCACGGTGGTGACTGTTCTGAGAGCATAGCTTTCAACCTTACCGGTAGTTGCATCAGGAATGCCGTATGCGATGTTGACGGTAAGTCCCGGCTTTCCTGCTTCTGTTACGGCACCACCTTGGTCTTTCGTGTAGGAATACCTTACGTGTCCGCATATTATAGATTTCACAGGAAGGTTCTCCTCTGTGAGTGCAGTCGGTTCAACCGTGCAGGAAGAGCAGGCGATGCCTAAAACTGCAACTGAAAGTGTCAACAGGCCGTGTGCGGCGAATGTCGAAAGTTTAATGATTTTTTCCATAATTTTGTTTTTTGTTGGTTATTGAATATGATTTAATATTCGTAATTAAAATGAATCTCTATATAACAAGACTTGCCTTGGGAATCGCGGAATAAGAGATTAAAAGGTTTTGGGGGCGCTGGAGCAATATTCTTCCCGGGACGTAACTCGAACTTATTGAGGACTGCGGGTTTATAGTTCCAGCCATTATTATTTTTTTCAGACACCTCACAATCTATATAGTAGCATTTATAATCCCATGCAAATCCTTGATTGTCATCGGTGTTTATAAGGAATATTTCGTATTTGTCCCAGCCCTTTTCGTTGTCAATAATATAATATTTCTGGGCAGACGAGATTGTTATCTTTCGACTCGGGGGATCTTTAGGTAAGTCGTGCCACGTTGTGACGCTACTTTTCCCGTTATACTTTTGATGTATTCTCCATTTTCCGTTGAAGAAATCTATCCTTGGCTTGAAACTGAAACTCATCTGATGTCCCCAGTGGTCGGTCAAAGTCAATATTGCCTCTCTACCATATTTCTCTTTCCAACGCACCGGAATCTCTCCGGTCCTCTGCATCATAGTTTGGTCAGTACCAATTGTGAATCCGGAATATTCGTCGCTTTTTTCGACAGAGAATGTCACACCCGGGAGTTTTTCATATCTGGTTGCATCGGCAGCGCGGAGATGGAAAGCGTCAGAATAATCTGTCTTTTGACCATCCCAAGTGAAATAAACGATCTCACCCGAACTTATCCAAGTATTCCCTATACTTGATCTTAAAGTCGTGCCAGTTATCTTCGAGAAATCGATGCCCCCATAGAGCCCATCGAAACTTACAGATTTCAAATTTGCCTTATCCACAACGTGGATATGCGTATCTTTTTGCCAGGCATCCTTTGTCGCAGTGATTTTCACCTTTGTGCAGTAGCCGTTTTCATCAGGGGAAATTGGCTCGACGATGTAGTATGCGGGCTGTCCGGTTGACCATTTGCCTTTATAGTTATTATCGGAAAGCCTGAAAATTTTGGAGCCTCCGCAAGGGATATAAATTGCACCTTCGGCCTTTTTGCCGGTTTCGTCATCAATGACGTAGATGCCCTCGGAGAATATCTGCTCTGTGACATTGATATCGAAGGACATTGACTTGCCGGTCTGGTCTTTTACGGTGACGGTTGTGGTGCCTGTTTGC
>OQVL01000841.1_pt1 | contig 17431 bp, 12 predicted proteins | sample 1691501 | NCBI WGS metagenome assembly OQVL01 (sample SAMN03418253, study PRJEB22391) | human gut metagenome | biome: human-gut; feature: organic feature; material: feces | host: Homo sapiens | place: Tanzania | collected 2013-01 | reverse complement strand
GTTTTAAATATGTTTTAGATGCAAATTTTGGCGCAGATGTGACAGTTTGCGAAGAAGCTTATGAGTTTATAAATAGACTAAAAAATGGCAATAACTTGCCACAATTTACCAGTTGTTGTCCAACATGGGTAAAATTTGTTGAAACATATTATCCAGAATTTATAAATAATTTGTCATCTTGTAAAAGTCCTATATCAATGCAAGGAACATTAATAAAAACATATTTCGCACAAAAGTTAGGCATTGATGCAAAACAGATTGTAAATGTCACTTTAACTCCTTGTGTTGCTAAAAAATACGAGATAAAAAGAGAAGAATTAAAAAATACATTGTTAAATGATAACACAAAAGTGCAAGATAATGATTATTGCATAACCACAATGGAACTAGTAAAATGGGCAAAAGAAAAACATATTGACTTACATAATTTAGATGACCAAAATTTTGATAGCATTATGGGTGAATCTAGTGGCGGAGGAATAATATTTGGTGCATCTGGCGGGGTTATGGAATCGGCTTTAAGAATGGCATATTATTACGAAACAAAAGAATTGCCACAAAAACAACTTTTGTCATTTAAATCTGTGCGTGGCATAAAAGGAATAAAAGAAGCAGAAGTTACAATAGGCAATAAAAATTTAAAAGTAGCAGTTGTGAGCAATTTGGCAAATGCACGAATTTTGCTAAATAAAATAAAATCCGGGGAGCATTATGATTTTGTTGAAGTTATGGCTTGCCCAGGTGGGTGCATCGGTGGTGGCGGTCAACCTTCTGAAGATACTGGTCGTTGAAGTCGATGCCATCGCGCAACTCGTGATAGCGCACATACTCCCACCATCCGTTGGTGAGCACAGCGCGGTCATAGTTTTTACGCTCATACTCCTTCACGTTCTTCAACTGCTCCTCCGTGGGACCCTCTTTAGCCATGCGCTGCAACTGCTCGTCAATGACAGGCAGCAGCTCGTCATATTTCTTGGGGTCGCAACGGAAGTTGACGGTCATGGAGCAACCCTCGGTGGGATATTTCCAGAACTGTCCGTCCACGCTCACACCATAGGTGCCACCCTTCTCCTCGCGCACGGTCTCGGTGTATACGGCACGCATGATCTGCGAGAGCACGTCGAGCTTAAGGTCATTGTCGGCGGTGTAAGGCACATCAGCGGTGTAGAACACGTTGGTGAGCGCCGATGGGGTCTTCATCGTCTTGTGGAATACCGTTGTGGTCTTTCCGCGCTCAATGTCGAGAGCATACTGTCCCGGCTTGTGGTCTGCCTCATGACCCTTCTTTGCCTTCTTGCCAGGCAGGCTTGCCACATACTGGCAGAGGAGATCTTCAAACAGGTCCTCACGAATGTCGCCCGTGACGATGAGGTTCATGCCCTCAAGGTTGGCGAAGCGCTCATGATAGATCTCGTACATGCGGTCGAAGCTCACCTCGTCAAGACGTTCTGCCGTGATAGGCTCCGTGCGCTTGCGGTGTCCATAGACAGCCACGCGCAACGAGTCGTTATAGGTTACGTTCGGACTGGCGTTACGGTTCTTCAGCATCGACCGCTGCTTGGCAACCATGTTCTGGAAGATGGCCTTGTCCTTGCGCGGCTGGGTGAGGTAGAGATACATCACCTGAAGCCAGGTCTCAAAGTCGGAAGCCACACACACGCCCTTCACGCCCTCTTCCTCCGAGTCGATGTAAGGCACCACGCGCAACGCCTTGCCACGGCGTTTCTTCTCAAGGGTGAGGTAGTCAAAATCGGCAGCGCCACTCTCGCGCACCACGCTGCCCAAGAACTGCAAGGTGGCGGCGTCGCTGTCGGGATAGAGCGAGCGGCCACCCAGACGGAACATGTTTATCGTCAGGCGGTTTGGCTCTATGTCTGAGGGACGCGCACTGACCTTTATGCCGTTGGAGAGCACATACTCGGTGTAGCCGTTAGCCACCTCGCGCTTCGACACAATCTTACCCTTCTTGGGAAGCTTCTTCATGAACGTGGGGTCCACGGCACCAGCTTTGTTGTCGTCGGCATATTCTTTTTTCTGTGCAGCTTCTATCCATGTCTTAAACTGGTCGGCTGTAGGCATGGTGTAAGCCTTGCCGTCATACTGTGTCGGGCCGAACACCATGCACACCTGGTTCTCGTCGGTGATGATATCCTTCAGCGTCTTGTTTATGTCGTCGAGGGTCACGGTGGCAGAGAACTCGGCCTCCAGCGCAGCTTCATACTCGATGTTCATGCAAGGCTCAGCGTTGCAGAAGTTGGCGACGATGCTCTTGGCATACTCGGCGTTGCGTGTCTTCTCCTTGTTGTCGAGGCGGTGCTCAATGCTCACGGTGTGCTGCACCTTGGCGTGCTCCAGCTCTGCCTCGGTCACACCATAGCGGCGTACCTTCTCCACAACGGCGACGGCAGCGTCTATTCCCTTCTGCGGGTCGTTAGGCATCAGACCGATGTTCAGCGAGAACGCTTCTTTCTCGGGTGTGATGTAGAAGTTGCCTGAGCGGCAGCTTGCCGACATGACACGCGGCTGCGCCTCATGCGAGAGCTGTGCCAGACGCTGGCGCAGGATGAACATGGCAAGACGCGACTTGTAGCCGCCGAGGAACGCCTCGCGCGTGTCGCGCTGTGAGCGTGGGTCGGCGTCGCGCTTCATGAAGAGCGACAGGTTGAGCGTGGGCTGCTCCTTGTCGGCTTGGGTGTAGACGATCATCTCCTTGTTGTCGGGCACACCATAATAGGTGCGCTCAGGTGCTCCTGCCGGCACGGTGTCGTCCTTGAACAGGTTCTTTATCTTTGCCTCCATCTCGTCAACGTTGATGTCGCCAACAACGATGATGCCTTGCAGGTCGGGGCGATACCAGCGGCGATAGTAGTCGCGCAGCACGTCATAACGGAACGTGTCGACCACCTCTATGTGTCCGATGGGTAGACAGTCGGCATACTTAGACCCTGCATAGATCACAGGCATGGCGTCTTCCATCATGCGCATAGACGCCATGCGTGAGCGACGGGTGCGCCACTCCTCACGGATGACACCACGCTCCTGGTCGATCTCGTTGTCCTTAAGCAGCAGCGAGCCAGCCCAGTCGTGGAGGATGATGAGACAGGTGTCTGCCACGCCCGCCTTGGTTATCGGGGCGTTGGAGATGTTGTAGACCGTCTGGTCGATGGACGTGTAGGCGTTGAGGTCGGCGCCAAACTTTATGCCGTTGCGCTCACACCAGCTGCGCACGGAGCGCTCGCCGCCGTTGCCGTCGGGGAAGTGGCGTGTGCCGTTGAACGCCATGTGCTCAAGAAAGTGTGCCAGTCCGCGCTGCTGCGGCTCCTCCAAGATGGAGCCCACGCGCTGCGCGATGTAGAAGTCGGCTTGTCCCGGTGTCTGGGCGTTATGTCTAATATAATAGGTGAGGCCGTTGCTAAGCGTGCCTTTGCGTATGCAGCTGTCAAGTGGCAAGGTCTGTGCCCCGGCGGCCATGAAGCCGCCAAGGCAGAAGAGGAGCGATAAGATTTTTCGCATAAATCAGAATTTTGTTCCGTTAAGGTTATATTCGTTACCGTTGTTGATGATCACGACACGTCCGTTCTTTACAAACTTGCCGTTCTTTGCTGTTGCGCCAAGCCCAACGTTGTTGATGCCTGTGCCTTTGGGGTCGAGAGCGTAGGCTGTGAGACCGTCGGCAATAATGTTGCCCTCGCCAAGAGCTATGGTGCTGTTGCCGCGCAGGTTGCCGATAAACTCGGTGGCGGCGGTGGTAGACACCTTGCCCTTGTTGGTGCAGCTTGCCACCGACACCAAGCCCTCGGCGCGAGCCGAGTTGGCGATGATTCCGGCAACATAAGCATCCTGTCCGTTCACAGCAGCTTCGTTCACACAGTTCTTAATGACGGTAGCTGCCTCGTCGCCTTTCATCACGTTGCCAACGATGCCGCCCACGTTCTTCACGCCGTTCACGGTGCCGTAGTTTTTGCAGCCGTCAATGTCGACAGCGAAGCTTGCACAAGCCACGATGCCGGCGGTATATTGTCTTGATTTGGCGGTGCCATGGGTATCGTCTGTGATGCCGTAGTTGGTGCAGCCTTTCACAGCACCCGAGTAAGAGCCGGCGATGCCGGCAGAACCTACGCCGTTGGTGGTTGACAGATCACCGCTGTTGGAGCAATTCTCGATAAGGTAGCTATAGGCACTTATTGATTTGCCCGACTGTGAGCCGCCGCAGATGCCCGAAGCATAGGTCATGGCCTTCACATTGCCTGTGTTCTTGCAGTCTTTAACGATGCCTTTGCCGTTGACCATAAAGCCGCAGATGCCGGCAGCGGCAAAGCCAGTGGCTGTGACATCGGCATAGTTGGTGCAGTTTTGGATGAGACCCATGTTCAGCGAGGCGACGGTTCCCACATAGTTGTAGCCTGTGATGTGGTTGTCTTTACTGATAATTAGGTTCTTCACCACGCCGTTCTTGTCGATGCAGCCAAAGATGGCGTTATATTTTCCTTTGGCGTTGTTGCTCGTCTCGGTGTGGTAGATGCCGCTGATGGTGTGGCCAGCGCCGTCGAAGGTGCCGTCGAAGCCATAGGCTATCTCTGCTATCTTTGCGTTGCCGTCCTTGCCGATGGCTGGTAGCTGCATGGGCGTTTCGGCTGTGCCGTCGAAGTCGATGTCGTTCTTCAGAACAAAATACTCGCCTGTGCCTTTGTGGTTGGCGTTACAGTTTTTTGCCATGGCGTAAAGGTCATCGGCTGTGTAGATGCAGTAGGGGTTAGCCTCTGTGCCTTCGCCTGTGAGCCCCCATGTTGCTGTTGCGCCCTCGGTCTGTGCCGTGGCTGCGATCGCTGCTATGCAAGCGATGATAAGAGTAAAAAACTTTTTCATATCCGTTGTCTTTTTTGTTTATGTTTCGTTTAAAATAAGTCCTAAAACGTTGCTGAAGCCGTGACGCCAACGCCGTTGCGCGTGGCACCCGACACACGCGAGAAGCAGTAGTTGAGCGCAAGGCAAGGCCTCAACTTCGTGCCACGCAGCGGCATCTCGTAAGAAAGAGAGGCATCGGCAACCACACCATCGTTGGTGCCCGTGACGGCTGTGCAGCGCACCTGGGCCGACCACAGCGAGCGGTTGCGGGTGAGCATACTGCGGCGGGCGAGGACGAACGGCGCCACGAGGTGGGGTGTGGCGGTGTGGGCGGCCGTGAAGACGTAGGCCGTCTGGCGGCGTGTCCAGAAATCGAGACCGGCATTGAGGTGCCACAGGTATATGTCGGCGGCGGGCTTCCAGTAGGCGGTCACGGCAGCTGTGCCGTAGGTCTGCACCTTGTCTGCCATCTTCGTTGGCTCAAAATATTCGTAATAGGTGACAGAGGAGCCGTTGGTAGCTGTCGTGCGACGGTAGTTTTCGCGCTCTGCCGTGAGCTGCTCGGTGGTCATCTGCATGTCCACCCATATCAGGCGCTGGGCCTTGCGCGCAAGGTCGTAACGCAGACGAAGGGCAAGGAGGTCGCCATGATGCCGCTCGTGCGACGCGCTATATTGCGACTTGCGGCCATAGTAGCCCGTGCGGTGGGTGTAGGTGGCTTCAACAAACAAGCGGCTGTAAGCACCTTGTGCCGTGACGCCCACCTGCTCCGAGAGCAGCGGCAACTCGTTCTTGCTGTCGGTGAACCCCTCGGTGCCGAAGGTCTCGTGTTCGCCCTGACCGTTGGCATAGTCGACGAGCGTTGTGTAGATGCGGTCGGTGGTGCCGTAGGTTTTAAACAGCATGGTCTCGCTGCGACGGCGGTAGACCAGTCCTGCCCCTACCCCACTGTTGTGAGGCAACCGTAAGAAGGCGCTGACCCGCGCATCGAGGTCCATCAGCGTGTTGCTGTGGCGCAGGTCGCGGTGCTTGGCATAGGTGCCTGAGCTGTAGTTGACCTGTGCGCCAAACGCCATGTGACCTGTCACCTGCCACCCTATGGCGCCATCAACGTTGAAGGTCTCCATGCCCTTGTCGCCGGCGTTGCCCTCATCTTCCTCCACGAGGTCGAAAGGCATCAGCTGGCTTGTCGGGAAGAACATGCTGCCCGCCGCCTCGGTCACGCTTCGGTTCTCATAGGCGGCGCGGCCATAAGCCACAATGGAGGGCGAGAGACGGAAGAACGACTGCACATCGGCACCATAAACGTCCTGCCTCTTGCCGTCGGAGAGCGAGCGGCGGGTGCCGTCGGCATGGCTGTAAGAGAGCGTGGCGTGGGCAATGGTACTGTCGCTGAACGTCGTGAGCGCAGCGGCGTTGGCCGATGTGAGCCACACGTTACGCTGCTTGGTGAGCAGGAAGTCGCGCTGCGCCATGGCGGGCATGCTCAACATGCTAACGAAGAGAACAATTGTCGGCTTCATAGAAATCGTTGCTTGAGTTGTTGGTGTCTTGATAGATGGCGTGGCCATCGACGGTCGTCTCCACCTTTCTTATCAATGAGTGGCCGTAGCCTCCTGTCAGCGGGGCGTAGCCGGCGTCGAGGTCGGAGGTGAGACGCTTTTTGCAGTTGGCGAGCGCCGTGGTGTTATACACCTCCACAGCATCAATGACCCATCGGCGTGGCAGCTTCAGACAGGCATAGACGATGTTGCCCTCTTTGCCCGTGGGATATATTATGTTTGCCGCCTCTTCGGCATAAGCCTTCGGTGTGATGTCCTCGGTGCGGAACAAGACGACAGCTGGCGAGGTCTGACTCATGGGCCACGCATTGCCCTTGCCATATTTCACAGCCTTCAGATAGTGGCTTGTGCTTATCACATCGGCAGGCGAAGGATAATACATGGTGTTTATATATTTGCCGCCATCGCTGCTTGTGGCCTCCACGTCATACATGCAATAATAGGCGGCGTTGGCATAGTTGACCGAGTTGGTGTAGGTCTGCGTGTTGTCAATGGCGCCATGAACGTTGACCACCAGTTGCGAGTAAGGCTCAATGACGCATCCATCTTGAAAGAACCACACGCCGTTGATGGCCGGCACCCAGTCGGCATCGGCATAGTCGAGCTTGCCGCCGTTGAGGAACAAGTGGGTGTTGGCTTCGGCGTTGTAGGGTTCAATCATGCCGAAACCCATGTTGTTGAGCGACACGGGCTCTGACGAGTTGTTGTAGAGGATGATACATTTGTCCTTGGCAAACTTGCCCGACCCGTCGTTCATCTGGCAACCGCCAACATAAAGCTCTTTTATGAGGATGGGGTTGGCGGTCTGCATGGCGGTCACGGTCACGGGCAGAGCCACGGTGGTGGTGCCGCTGCCTATGGCTATGTCGGCGAGGGAGCCGTTGCAGACATGGCGGAAGTAGGCATCGTCGGTGACCTTTGAGGCACTAACGCTGTAGATGCCGGCAGGCAGGGTGAAACGTGCGGTGCCGCTCCCGTCGGTCATGGCTGTGGCTGTGCTGCCCGTGGCGTTGGTCATGACCACAGGCACGTCGGCCACGGCCTCGCTCAGCTGCACCTCCACGTTGTAGGTACCGATCTTCTCGTCGTAGCTGCACGATGTGAAGAGCGTGAGCATGACGAGGAAGAGACATGTCAGGATGTTCTTGTTTATCATTTTTTTATATTAGAGATTTCTATTTTTACATTAGAGATTTTTTTACATTAAAGCTTTTCTTATTTTACATTAGATCTTTATCCTTACCGATGCGCCATAATAGAACTTCGGAATGTAACCGCTGTTGAAGAGCGATGTCTCGAGACCCGTCTGTGTGTTGCGCACCTTTGCCATGTTGTTGAAGAAGTTGTTGGCATAGAACGACAAGCTGACCCAACGGCCTATCTCCTTGGTCACGGAGAAGTTGGCGGAACAGTAGGCCGACACGCGCTGCGGATTGAAATAGTAGGCGGTGTTGCTACGCACGATCAGAGCGCTCAACTGGCGATACAACGCCGGGTCGCTGTCCTTGGCTGCAAGCAAGGCCTCGGCAAAGGGTATGCGGGCAGTGGGGTTGTCCCATGTCGAGTAATACTCGGGATAGACGGCCACATAACGGTCTTTCTGTCCGTCATAGGGGGTGCCTGTCACGTCGCCGGCCTGGTCGAGAGCAATCGTCGTGCGGTTCTCTGACAGGTTGCGGCGATAGTTGAGGAAGGTTGTCTCCAGGCGCATGGTCATGACAAGACGCAGACGCGGTATGCGGGCGGTGAGCGTGGTGTTCATGCTGCAACTTTTGTTTAACACGCCGTTGCTCACCGATGGTGTGCTGGTGGCTGATGCCGAGGTTATGTTGCTGCCCACATAATAGCCAATGAGGGGCTGCTGGCCTGAGGTGGAGGCTTGGTCGCCCACACCGTTGGGGGCACCTGCTATGAGCGTGCGGTCGACGCCGCGATAATGATAATAGTTGCCGTCGAAGCGCAGCGACAGACCGACGGTGTGGCGGTTGCTCACCAGCGGCATTTCTGCCACCCACTCAAGACCGTAGCGCGTCACGGGCGAGCCGTTGACATACTGGCGGTTGGAGGTGTAGGTGTGGCGCGTGGTGTAAGGGAGCACCGTGGTCTGGCCGTTGGCGGATGAGGTCACGGTCACCACTCCTGTTGTGGGGTCTACGCTGTAAAGGCGGTCGGCAACGGCTATGCCACAACCCTCAAGGGCCGACTGTGAAGTCTGGTTATATGCGAACGGGGTGTAGAGGTTGACCGTCTGGTAGGGGTCGTAGGTGCGACTCCAGAAGGCTGACACGCTGAGACGTGCCTTGCCGAGGGTTGCATCGGCGCCTGCCTCGACCTGATGGGTGCGTTGCCACTTGAGATCGCTGTTGTAAAGGGCGCGCTGCACGTTGGTGTAGTAGGCATAATAGGCCTTGTTGTCGGCGGTGGAGCCGGGGGTGAACACCAGTCGGTCGGTGTAGGTGTCGGCGGGATAGAGCACCTGAAACGACGGCAGCTTGACGCTCTTGCCGTAGCCTGCATGGATGGTGAGCGAGGCGCTCCCACCTTTTATTATATTATAGCGGGCGTTGAGACGGGGAGACAGACTGCTGGCTGTGCCATAGCTGGAGCCGCTGATCATCGTTATGTCGTCGCGTAGACCTGCCACAAGGAGCAGCGGACCCAGGGTCAGACGGTTCTCGACAAAGAGGGCGAGGTTGCGCATGGTGGGCAGCGTGCTATAGTCGTAGGGACGCCAGGTGGGGGCAAGGCGCATGTCCTCATAATAGGTTCCCTGACCGTCGTTGCGCGACGTGTTCAGTTCGCTGCCCACCGTCAAGCGGTTCACGGCTCCACGGAGGCGGCGTGTCCAGTCGGCCTTGAGCTTCAGTTGCAGGCTCAGCGGCTTCTGGTCGTTGTAGGAGCGCACATACCAATAGCCTGTGGGACCGAGGACGATGCTGCCCGTGCCCATGCCCTCGGCATAGTCGCGGGCGATGGCGTAGCCGTCGGTCATGGTGTGCAGATAAGCCTGTGACGATGACGACGAGGTGTTGACATAGCTCTCGGAGCGCTTGTCGGCATAAGAGAACGCTGCCTGCAGGTTGACGTTGAACACGCCGGCACTGCGGGTGTTGCAGAGCCAGTCGAGCTGCATGTTGCCGCGCAACAGGTTGTCGCGCTGACGCTGGTAGGTGTCGCGGAAAGCATCGGGGTCGGCCTCTGAGTTGTAGCCGCCGATGTTGCCTGTAAGACCTGCCGTGAGGTTGAGGGTGGTGCCGCGAAGGGCAAAGGCTTTGCTGTATGTTGCCGAGAGGATGTTGCGGTTATAGGCGGTGTGGGGCGAGGCGATGTCGGCAAAGGAGCGGGCATGCTCAAGCGAGAAGTTGAGCGTGCCGCCACGATGGCCCAACGTCAAGCCCTTGCTCAGCGCCACCTGACGGGTGTAAGGGTTTACGGATGCCTCAACGATCCATGGCGAGTGGCCGCGGCGGGTGTTCACCTTGACCACGCCGTTAGACACGTCGCCATACTCGACACCGGGTATTCCTGCAATGACCTCCACGCTCTCTATGTTGGATGCGGCTACGTTGCGGGTTGATGCCGACTGGGTCTCGCTCATGCTCGCGTTGTTGTCGAGACGCATGCCGTCGACCTCTATGGCTGTGCCGAAGGCGGCGTTGCCACGCTCGCCTGTGCTTGAACGTAGGGCGAGGCGCGTGTCGTTCATAAGGGTCGAGTTGACGGTCTGTCCGCCAGGCAGCAACGACATGATGTCGTTGAGCGAGAGAACCTGCGAGTGGTCGAGGGTGGTGCGGTCGAGGGTGTAGGTGGTGGTGCCCGTGGTCGACTGCTTGCGGGCTGTCACCTCCACGCCCGGCAAGCTGAGGTTGTCTTCTTTCAGACGTATGTTCTTAAGATCGGTATTGTGGCTGAGCGCGAAGGAGATGGAGCGTGTGACATAACCCAACGTGGTTATCTCTAAGGTAGTGGCTCCCTCTGGCACATTGGCAATGGTGAACGCACCACCTTCGTCGGTGATGGCCCACAGCTCGAGATTCAGCACCTTCACGGTGGCATAAGGCAGCGGCTTAAGGTCGTGCTCGTCGAGCACCCTGCCCGACACGGTGTAACGTCCAGTTCCGGCCATGACCGCTGCTGTCTCGATCAGAAAAAATATCAATAAAAGAATGTTCCTCTTCATGTTGCATCTGTTAGTGAAAAACTGGGCTATGTGCATAAAAAGCCTTTGTGTTGTGCTCTTTAAAAATCACATAAACATGAAGCCATCAACGGCTTAACGTTTTTTCGATGCAAAGATATTAAGGTTTGGAAAGGTGCGCAATACCAAAAAATAGGTATTTTGAAAAGAAACGAATACCAAGATTTAGGTATTCGGAAAGTACGCTTTTGTCTCTATTTGACAATCAAAAAAGCCGTTGCTCAGAAACAGGGCAACGGCTTTTTAAAATTGTCATTATACCATCATAAAATTGTCATTATGCCGTTTTTTAAACGGTCTTTAACGTTTCGCATCAAGAGGTTCTTATTCCAGTTCCTCTATTTCCTTTTCGTCCATTTCCCTGTCGAGTTGTCCGCGCCACAGATACTTGCGGGTCTCATGAACGATGATGCCGCTAAGACAGATGAGAGACAAAAGGTTAGGGATGGCCATGAGAGCATTCATGCAGTCGGCAAGGTTCCACACCAACGCCAGATTGACAACGCTGCCCACAAAGATGCTCACGATGTAGATCATGCGATAGAAAAGCATCCAGCGCTTGCCCTTGAGATACTCGACACAACGCTCGCCATAATAGCTCCAGCCAAGGGTGGTGCTGAAGGCGAAGGTGGAGAGACCGAAGGTGAGCAGCGGCGCTCCGATATATGGAATCTTGCTGAAGGCAACCTTGGTAAGGGCGGCACCGTTATGATAGTCGATGTCGGGATAGGCAATGATGCTGGAGGTGATGACCAGGCCTGTGAGCGCACAGATGACAACCGTGTCCCAGAACGTGGCTGTGGACGACACCAACGCCTGACGGACCGGATTACGCGTCTGGGCAGCAGCGGCAACAATGGGCGCGGAGCCAAGACCCGACTCGTTGGAGAACAAGCCGCGGGCAATGCCATAACGCGCGGCCATGATGAGTGTGCTGCCTGCAAAGCCACCGCCAGCCGCCTTTGTGGTGAACGCCGAATCGAAGATTACCTGAAGAGCAGGGAGCAGATAAGCATGGTTCACAAACAGGATGTAGATGCAACCCAACACATAAAAAATGGCCATGAAGGGCACAAGCATGCCGCACACCTTGGCTATCGACTTCACGCCACCCACAATGACGGCCGCACCAAGGGCGGTGACAACAAGACCTGTGATGTAGGGCGAGACGTTATATTGGTTCTCTACAAGCGTGGAGATGGCGTTAGCCTGAACGGTGCTGCCTATGCCGAAAGAGGCAAGGGTAGCAAAGATGGCGAAGAGCACGGCAAGCCACTTCCATCCTAACCCTTTCTCAAGAGCATACATAGGGCCGCCTATCATCTGGCCCCGTTTGGTCTTTACACGATATTTCACGGCAAGCAACCCCTCGGCATATTTGGTAGAGATGCCGAAGACACCTGTAAGCCAACACCAGAACACAGCTCCGGGACCACCCAAGGCAATGGCCGTTGCCACGCCAATGATGTTGCCCGTGCCTATGGTGGCAGCAAGGGCGGTGGCTAAAGCGCCAAACTGTGACACATCGCCCGTGGCCTGCTTGTCGCGTTTCACAGACAAGGCGATGGCCTTAAAGATTTTGCGCTGCGGAAAGCGAAGGCGGATGGTGAGAAAAATGTGGGTTCCCAAAAGAAGGACGATCATGGGCCATCCCCACAGAAACGCGCTGAACGCTGTGAAAAAACTGTTTATTGCTTCCATAGTCTCTCTCTCTAATAATGTGGCGGTCTTTAAAGATCGGCAGCCATGATTTGCATTATCCTTAACCTATATTTAATCGATTTGTTATAATAACGGGTGCAAAGTTAACAAAAATATACGAAACAGCAACAATAACAATCAAAATGATGCAAAACATTTTTATGGCAAGGACTGCGGATAAAAGCTTTTTGAAAAAAAATATCGTGTTCTTCACCTTTTGTATCTACATATTTCTTATATTTGCATATTCGATTCGTTTGCTCAAAGGACAGTAAACGAGGAGACAAGAGGCATCTATTATAAACCTAATAAAGAAATCGTTATGAACAACATTCCATCAGTATTTTGGCTTATCCCCATAGCCAGCGTCGTGGCGTTGGGAATGGCATGGTTCTTCTTCCGCTCAATGATGAAAGAAGATGAAGGCACAGACCGGATGAAAGAGATTGCGGCACATGTAAGAAAAGGTGCCATGGCTTATCTTAAGCAGCAATATAAGGTTGTGGCCATCGTGTTTGTGGTGCTCGCCGTCATCTTTGCCTTCATGGCTTATGTGATGAAAGTGCAGAACCCATGGGTGCCATTCGCGTTCCTTACAGGCGGCTTGTTCTCAGGCTTGGCTGGCTTCTTCGGCATGAAGACCGCCACTTATGCATCGGCACGCACAGCCCACGGTGCACGCACAGGCCTGGACAAAGGTCTGAAGATTGCCTTCCGAAGCGGAGCCGTCATGGGACTCGTTGTGGTGGGTCTCGGACTGCTCGACATCGCCATCTGGTTTGTTGTTCTCAACGCTGTGTATGAAGGCGAGAGCACAGCCCTCGTAACCATTACCACCACCATGCTGACCTTCGGCATGGGCGCCTCAACACAGGCTCTCTTCGCCCGTGTGGGAGGCGGAATATACACCAAGGCTGCCGATGTGGGTGCCGACCTTGTGGGCAAGGTGGAGGCCAACATACCTGAAGACGACCCGCGCAACCCCGCGACCATTGCCGACAACGTGGGCGACAACGTGGGCGACGTGGCTGGCATGGGGGCCGACCTCTATGAGAGCTATTGCGGCTCCATACTCTCTACTGCTGCTCTGGGCGCTACGGCCTTCGCCATGAACGGCGACATGCAGCTGCGTGCTGTCATCGCGCCAATGGTCATCGCGGCGATAGGCATCTTCCTGTCGCTCATCGGCATCTTCATAGTGCGCACAAAGGAGGGCGCAACGATGAAGGAGCTGCTCCACTCGCTGGGCCTCGGCACCAACGTGAGCGCGGTTCTCATTGCCGTCGCCACCTTTATAATATTGTATCTGCTCGGCATAGAAAACTGGCTCGGACTGTCGTTCTCTGTCATCAGCGGTCTTGTTGCCGGTGTGGTCATTGGACAGGCAACCGAATATTACACCTCACATAGCTATAAGCCGACACAGAAAATTGCGGAGGCATCGCAGACAGGTCCCGCCACCGTCATTATAAAAGGCATAGGCACGGGCATGATCTCTACGATGATCCCCGTTGTAACCATCTCCGTGGCCATCATGCTCAGCTACCTCTGCGCCAACGGATTCGACATGTCGCTCTCGGCAACGTCGATAAGCACAGGTCTTTACGGCATAGGCATAGCTGCCGTAGGCATGTTGTCAACGCTCGGCATAACCCTTGCAACAGACGCCTATGGACCCATCGCCGACAATGCCGGCGGCAACGCCGAGATGAGCGGCTTGGGCAAGGAGGTGCGTGAGCGCACAGATGCCCTCGATGCTCTTGGCAACACCACAGCAGCCACGGGCAAGGGCTTTGCCATCGGCTCTGCCGCTCTAACGGCTCTCGCCCTGCTGGCATCTTACATAGAGGAGATAAAGATTGCGATGATGCGGGCCGTGGAGAACGGCCAACAATATGTTGACGCCGCGGGCAACATCTTCGACCCGACAAACGCCACGACAATCGACTTCATTGAGTTTTTCCAGGTAAACCTCATCAACCCGAAGGTGCTCGTGGGAGCATTCCTTGGAGCCATGGCGGCGTTCTTGTTCTGCGGACTGACGATGCCGGCCTCCGGCTGCGCGGGCACCGCCACAAGGCTCACCTCGTAGGCGTCCGCCGCGCCGTCCAGCTCAAAGTGACAGAGCTGCCCGTCGTACTCTCGGCCCGGCCAGTGCTCGCACAGCGTCTTGAGCTGGTCCGCGCCGCAGATCGAGCAGTTGACGTGCTGCACCGCGCAGCCGACGCTGCACTCGCGCAGGATGCCGCCCTCGATGGCGGCGATGGTGTCCGCGGTGCTCGCCGTGCGGACCATGTAGCAGCTGAGCACCAGGCGCTTGACCTCGCCCTCGCCCGCCACCTGCGCGTCGTACACGCGCGCGGTCTGCGTCTCCGCGCTCCAGCGGTGATCGCGCAGCACGGGCTTGCCGATATAGAGCTTGCCGAGCTGCTCAAGCGTCGCCTCGGTGAAACGCTCGCCCTCGCGGTCGATCTGGTTGTCGCAGGCGGCCAGACGGAAGGTGAACACCTCGTCCGCGCTCAGCTCACGCAGCGCCTGTGCGTTGATGAGGGCAAGCTCCCGCTCGCCCACGGCGGCCTTTTCGATCCGTGCCGCCTTAAAGATCATATCCATGCGGTTTACTCCTCTCCGGCGGCCGCGCCGCCGTTTCTCTGCGCACTCAGCTCCGGCCACAGGTCAAGCGGCACATAGTTCAGGCTCGCGCGCCTGCGGTCGCCGCCCGGCACGTTCGGCAGATCCTCCAGCGCCGCGATGTTGTTGGGACTGAATACGCTCAGCTCGCTCATCGTGCGGTACCAGTTCGCGCGGCTCGCCGTGTCGCCCTTGAGCTCCGCCATCATGTTGATGCGCAGCTCCAGCCCCGCGGCCAGCTCGCTGTCGGTCATCAGCTTGTAGCTCTGCTCCTCCTCGTACTGGGTCACGATGGGGTGCAGCGTGCCGACGACATACTCGATCGCGTTCTGCTCATTGCTGCCGTAGGCCTGCTTGCCCTCGTTGAGCTTGTAGAGGGGGACGCCGAAGTAGCGCGCGATGTCCGTGATCGACAGCTGCTTGTTTTCCACAAACTGCGCGTCGCGGTTCGTCCCCGCGATGCTCGTGTACTTGAGACCGAGGTCGAGGATCGCCGTCCGGTGGGCCTTGCTCGGCCCCATGTGGACGCGCTCCCACTCGCCGCGCAGCCGGTCCTTCTTCGTCATAAACGAGCCGTCCGCGTTTTTAACCGGATTGCCTTTCGAGTCCTGCACATAGCCGCTGAGGTCGGTGTCGGTCTCCAGCACGCCGCCCGGCTGCCCGCCGTTGGCGTAGTAGCTCAGCTCGTATTCCTGCGCGGCCCGCGCCGCGGCGATCACCTCGCCGGCGCGCGTCACCGTGCCGAGGCCGAGCAGACCGTTGCGCGTGGCGTTCTTGTAGTGGCACACGTCCTCATTCGGCAATCGCATGACCTCGCCGGAGAACGGATGCGTTACGTCGTACCACACGCGGCCCGCCATGTCGTGCCAGGGCTGCGCCAGATACCACGGCACCGGGATCAGCTCCACCGGCTTGCCCGTGCGCTCGTCGCGCACGATCCAGTCGTAGCCGTTGCCGCCCTCCCGGCAAGCTCAGCGCGGTCGACCGCTGCATTGAGCTGCTGAGCGACAGCATCGCGAAGCTGCCGAATTATGTGATCGACACGAGGACGCGCGAGCGCACGGACCACGAGCTGCTGCGGCTGCTGAACATCCGGCCGAACGAGGCTATGACCCCGTTCATCCGCAAAAAGGTGCTGGAGACGAGCCGCCTGGAGGGCGGCAACGGCTACGACTGGCCTGCCGTAATGAGCAGCACGCCGAGCAGCAGCGCGGCGTCTCGCAGCTTTTCCACAACATTCCTCCTCACAGCGTAAAGTCCGCCCGTGCCACCGCCGCGGCAAGATCGAGCTTCTGATTCTTGGCGATCATCCACACGGCCATTACGATGATGCTCGCGACCGCCGGGTCGATGCGCCCCATTGATTTATTCTTGAGCGGCTTGATGTTGCCGTTTCCGTCCGCATGGCAGCGGACGTTGCCGAAGGTCCAACGGAAGCAGGTGTTGTGGACGTGCAGCAGCGTGTGGCGCTGCATCATGTCGTCCGTCTCTTTCATCGCCGGGCTCATGTTCTTGAGGTCCTGCGGGATCTCGATGATCGGCACGATCGGCGCAAGCCGCTGCGTGATGGTCCGGCTCAGATACGGGTCAAAGCCCACCATGCGCAGGTCGTAGCGCTCCCGCGCCTCGCGGATGCACTCCTCCACCGCGCCGTAGTCGATGACCTCGCCGGGGCAGAGGTCGAGGAAGCCGGCACGCGCCCAGTCCCGGTAGGGGACGTGGTCGCGCTTTTCCGCCTCGTCCACCGTCGCCTCGGGCCGCCAGATGCCATAGGGCAGCAGCACCGCCGCGTCCAGCCCCGGCTGGGGCGGGAAGAGCAGAACAAAGGCCGTCAGGTCGCGGCTCGTGGAAAGGTCAACGCCGCCGTAGCAGAGCTTTCCGTCCAGCTGCTGCAGCCACTCCGCGCGCTCGCGCTTTTTGCTCGGCCCCCATTGCGTCTTGTCATAGAGGTTGAGCGAGATCCAGCCGACCGCCTTCGTCGTGATCCATTGGTTGAGCCGCAGCCACCGGAACACGCGCTCCTCGGCCTCGTTTTTCTTCGCGCTCGCCGCCTCCATGCGGATGTTGCGCAGGCTCAGATGCTTGCCGAGCGAGGGATTGCAGAGATACCACAGGTTCTCGTCCCAAATATCGAGCTTTTCGAGGTCGTCCGGGTCGTCGCCGAAGAGCGCCGTCAGGCCGTAGAGGATCGGCAGCCAGTTTTCCTCGTCGCGGCCGAGCAGTTCGGTCTCCGCGTCCGCGAGGTCCTCGTCGCTCACATGGCGGAGGGAGAGCACCGTGCGCACGTCGCCGCCCTCGGCCCGGATGCGCCGCAGCTGCCGCGCGTCGCGGATGCCCACTGCCTTCTCGTGGATCTCCCAGCCGATAGAGCTGCGGTCCGGGTCGTCGCCCGCGGTCGTCAGCACGATCCATGCCGGCTGCCGCCGGCTCGCGCCCGCCGCGCCGGTCATGACGTCCCCCCGAAAGCGCGTGAAGACCGGCAACGGCGGCTACA
>OQVL01000840.1_pt1 | contig 17431 bp, 21 predicted proteins | sample 1691501 | NCBI WGS metagenome assembly OQVL01 (sample SAMN03418253, study PRJEB22391) | human gut metagenome | biome: human-gut; feature: organic feature; material: feces | host: Homo sapiens | place: Tanzania | collected 2013-01 | reverse complement strand
TAAACGAGATTCAAAAGTTGAAAGTACATATGCAACACTGCCATCAAGCCAATATATCGTTTCCTTCGCTGTATATATTCCAAGAAAAAATATTGCAAACCACATTATTATTGCAACAATGCACTTATTTTTCTCATTGTCTGATTTGTATGTAATCATTTTTGTGCCCAGACCTATCATTAAAGCAATTAAAAGTGTATTCAGTATTTTCCATACATTGAATCCTAGCTTTAAAATCAAAATAACTAAGATTCCGGTATATCCCCCTCCCCACGTTGTATAATGTTCTATAAAATATTGAAAAATATTTATCTGAGCATCTGGCTTAGCATATATTCCTAGTGAAAAGTCATCAGCATATAACACCACTTGGTTCATTTGGATAAATAATAGAATATATCCTATTATCATCACAATTACAAATATTTTGTTTTCAAAAATTGTTTTTTTTATTTTATCTATCATTTTTTCTCCTTAACTTAAATATATTCCAAATACACATAATTAAATTTTTTAAAGTATTGAATTTATTCCTTCTTTTCTTAATTCACCTTCTATCTTTTTTAACTTTTCATCATCTGTATTTAGTATAAAAAAGCCCTTTCTTGAAGAACTGTCTGTTATTGCAGAACTATCTATTTTTATTTCTGTTGCATAGCATATTTGGTTTGCAAAATTCTTTTTTATAATTTCATATTTTTTTATGTCCTCACTATTAAATATAAATTTAATTATTGCTGTCTGTGGTTTATTTGATTTAACAAATTCAATTTCATTGCCCAATGCTCTAATCTGTTTTATTGCATTTTGGTCATACACAATTGGTTTCACACCTTTTTGTAATAAATTTTTTCCAATTGATTCTCCTATTTTTCCATATCCTATAATTCCACACTTTTTATACTCTATAATTTCTCCCATTTTTCTCAATAATACATCAGAAGAAAAAACTACAGACTCTCCTACTAAATTGTCCTCATTATCTTTTAAAGGACTTCGTGCAACAGATAATATGGGAATATTTGTCTTTAAATTTTCATATTTTTGATATCCATTTTCTGTATCTTCTATTATAAACTTTATCTTATTTGATAATTCTATATTTTTTTGAATCCATCTTGAAAAATATCCTCCTATATCAAATATTATAATGTTTTTATCAGATTCTTTTATAGCCTTTTTTAGTACTAGTTTTTGTCTTTCCATCATTTAACCCATACAAATCTTTTATAATATTTCTATCCATTTCTGGTAAGACTTTTAAAGCATATCTTATTCTTTTATAAATATCTTCTTGTAATGACTCTTCTTCTAACTTTTCAATTATAGATAATTCAGTTGAATCTTTTAAGCATTCATCTTTGCCGTATTCAATCATTTCATCCAATGAAACAATTTCTTTTAAATAACTTTTAAATTCTATAAGATCTTCTTTTGTAAAACCACTTAACTCAACCATTTCATCAATACTAGGATAATATCCTTTTAATTTAATAAACATCGTTAAATACTTTTTATATTGTTGTAACATTTCTTCTTTATAATATGGAAGTCTAATTATTCTAACCTTTTCACTAAGTGCTCTTGTTATTTTAGCCTTTATCCACCATGTTGCATATGTTGAAAACTTATATCCTAAGGATGGATCAAACTTTTCTATTGCTTTTAATAAACCAAGATTTCCTTCTTGGATTAAATCTAAAAAATCCATCCCACGGCCATTATATTTTTTAGCAATTGACACAACTAATCTTAAATTATGATTTGCTAAAATCTTTCCAGCTTCTTTATCACCATTTTTATATTTGTATGCTAAAGCTTCCGTTTCTTCTTTTGATAAAAGAGGATAATTTGCTATTTCTTTTAAATATTGTCTTACCATATCATCAGTAACATTTGAAAAATCATAATTTGTATTTACTTCTTCTTTTATTGTAAACCCAAGAGATTTTAAAGATGTTACAACATAATATAGTAATCCTTCAGGTTCAACATCATTATCATCAATGTTCATAATTATTTCTTGTAAATCATCCATTTGAATTTCATTACTTTTCAAAGTTTCTTTAACCCTTTGTAAAGTTATTCTTAATACATCTTCCTTTGTCATAAAATCCTCCCTACTAACGAGTTTTATAATCGATTATCTTTTTTCTTTTTAATGGGTGTCTTAATTTTCTTATTGCCTTTGCTTCAATTTGTCTTATTCTTTCCCTTGTTACGTTAAACATTTGTCCAACTTCTTCAAGTGTTCTTGTATTATTTGAATACATCTTTTTTTCTATTATTTTTTTATTTATTTCATCAATGTCTTTTATATCAAAAGCATTAGATACTAAATTTTGTAATTCTTCTAAAGATACTTCTAAACCAAATCTTAAAATAAGTACAAGTTGTTCTCTTGCTGTAAATGTTCTTAACAATTCTTTTAACTTTTCATTTAAATCATTTTGTTCTGCTGCTTCAATTGGATTAACTGCGTCTTCGTCAAATACAAAATCTCCTAGTTGTGAATCATCTTCTTCTCCAACTGGAGTTTCAAGTGATACTGCATCTTGTGCTGCTTTTTTTATTTCTTGTAAAATGTTAGTATTTACCTCAAGATATTCGCATAACTCTTCATCATTTGGCCTAGTTTCATATTCATTTATATAATTTGCCATATACTTTTTATATTTATTAATTTTTTCAACCATATGAACAGGTATTCTTATTGTTCTTGCTTGATCTGCAATACTACGAGTAACTGCTTGTCTTATCCACCACGTTGCATATGTTGAAAATTTATATCCTTTATCTACATCATATTTTTCTACTGCTTTTAATAAACCAACATTTCCTTCTTGGATTAAATCTAAAAAATCCATTCCACGATTAACATATCTTTTAGCAATTGACACAACTAATCTTAAATTGCTTTCAGCAAGTTTTTCTTTGGCATACTTGCTTCCTTCTTTAGCTTTTTTACCTAATTCTTTTTCTTTTTCGTCAGTTAAAAGTGGTATTCTTCCTATTTCTAATAAATATTGTTTTACAATATCATCTATCGGACCGTTATAACCATTTAAATTTACATCATATTTATTATTTTCAGTAATTACTATTCCTAAATTTCTTAATTCGTTACATATATAATCTAATATTTCTTCTGTAACTGTTTCACCATCAAGCGCATTAAAAATAATATCTTGTAAAAATTCCATATCAATTTCATTTTCTACCATTTTGTACTTAATATTTTTTAATACTCTTTTTAATATCATTTCTTTTTCCATTCTTGTACCTCCTCTTTTTTATCTTGTTAAACCTTTTTTTATTTCCTTATTTTCTTAAACTTCTTATCGTTGATAATGTTTTAGGTCTTCTTAATTTTCTTATTGCCTTTGCTTCAATTTGTCTTATTCTTTCTCTTGTTACATTAAATTCTTTCCCTACTTCTTCTAGTGTTCTTGGTTTTCCATCTTTTAAACCTAAACGAAGGTCTAGAATTCTTTGTTCTCTTGAAGTTAAATGTGACATTGCAAAATTAATTAAATAATCTTCAGCTTCTTCATCTAAAACACTATTATATGCATTATTATCAATTGACTCCTCATCAACAACAAAGTCAATTAAAGAAGTTTCTTCATCTTCCATAACTGGTTGATCAAGTGAAGCAACACTAGTAGCAGCTTTTCTAATAGCTCTTAATTTTTCTTTATTAATTTCAGAATTATATGATGAAAATAATAACCCTATTTTATTTTATCGTAAAGAATTTGATGTTTATATAGGAACGACGAAGGATATTCAAAATTATGTAGTTCTTGATGAGGATATTCTTGATCTGATACAGCAAAAAGTTACGGCAGGAGAAGAAAAAAATGATATAAATGATATAAATGAGGTGAAATTACCAGAAAATAATTTAGAGAAAAAAGATGTTAAACAAAAGATAATAAATCGCAAAGAAGCATTAGAAAAAATACTAGGAATTGTTGAAGCTAGTGAAAAAGATAAAAGCGATCTCATAAAGCTGTTTGAGGATCATCGCGAGAAAGGCCCTGAAAAAAAATGGAACGACGAATATAATCTTTCTGGGTGGGCACATATATTAATAGATGGCATTGATAATTATCCAAAGAATATATTAAGTTTCTTATTTTCAAAAAAAGAAATGAGTGAAGATGGAACTTGTAAGAGGCAGTTTAAACTTTTAGAAAAAATTAGCGATGAATCTATACCTTCATATTTTGGCATTAATGCTATTTCTATATTAACAAAAACAGCAATAGAAGATGCTGTTAAAAAATATCCGAGTCCTTCTAAGTTGCCATTTTTTTGGTATGTAAAAAGAGAGCAATATCAATATTTATTGCCTCTTTCTTTTATGGGAGGTTGTTTGCCTGATTGTTTTGCTGTAATTGGTAAAGTTGGAGATATATGGCAACCTATTACTTTATTAAATGTGGCAGAAGCTTATATGGATCTGTTGATATTTAAGGAATTAAATGGTACGCATTTGAAGAACTTATTTAATCTATAGTAGAATGTTGCATTTTTGTTCGTTTTCCGAACCTCTACCATCATTTCTTGTAATGGTTTTCATGTTCCTACCATGGCGACTAATCGTTGCAATAGTGGCAGCAGTATTGTTTGTCAACATCAATGGTACGGAATTGTATGGATGGCAAGCTGGATTGGCGCATGGATTGTTCTCCTTGCCTAATCTGGTGAGGCATCTCTTTGACGGCGATGTCCTTTTCAAGGCTACCCATTGTACTACAGGTTATCATGTTGCCTGGTGGATAGTTCCAGTCGGTTCGTGCATCGGTTGGCTCGTTGATGCAACCTTCTCTTTTATGAAGGCATCGGCATTTGTAGGTAGTGATAAAGAATAAATTAATATAAATACGATGAACAGTATGGTTGATAAAAAAGCTGCAAAGCGTAAGAAGATGATGAACATGCTATCATATCGTCTGATGGTAGGTGCGGCGAAGTATATGGACAAGTGGTTCTTGGATCCTATCCTTGGTTTCATCTTTCCTGTCGGTATCGGTGATGCTTTGACGAGCGTGTTTGCGTTCCCATTCATCTATTACAGTCTTTGCGTGGTTAAGTCGATTCCGCTGACTTTGGCTGTCATCTATAATATCTTGATGGATCTGCTGATTGGTGCCATACCTTTCTATATAGGTGATGTGCTGGATGTATTCAAACGTTCGTATGTAGAAAACTTGAAGCTGATTACAGGCTATATCGAGGATGATAAGGAGATTATCAACAAGGTAAATAAAAAGGCATTCTGGACGGCTGTGTTCATTGTCGTGCTTTGCTGGTTGATTTATGTGGTAATTTCGTGGTCCATTCGCTTGGGAACCATGGCTTGGGATTGGATAGTTTCATTGTTCTAAAATATGAGTTGCAACATTTTCTTTCAGCCTTTCGTCGGCAATGATTATGCCAACGGGGGGATATTTGGCAAGCGAATCATGATATTGGGCGAGAGTCATTATTGTGATGAGAGTTGTACGGATTGTGGAGATTGCCGTCTGCATCGGGAGTGTATAGGCTTTACGCAGCAGGTGCTTGATGATTATCTCAATGAGAACAAGGAACGGCAGAACTGGATGCGGACTTTCCTGAAGTTTGAGCGTTCGTTGGTAGGTGAGGAAACAGACCAGATGATGAGGCTGAAGATTTGGAACTCGGTGGTATTCTTCAACTATCTGCAAGTGGTGATGGGTGGTCCTCGCGAGGCTGGCGCAGCCGAACAATATCACCAGGCTGGCAAGGCTTTCTTTGAGGTTATCGAAAAGTATCAGCCGGAGTATGTCATCGTCTGGGGCAAGCGACTTTGGAACAATCTTCCTAATGTTGGCTGGCAAGATGGCGACGACATCGTAGTGGATGGTTATCCTGTTGCTACGGGTGCTTATCTTCTGAGTAATGGCAAGCAGGTGAAAGTGATGGCGGTGAATCATCCTTCCGTAGGCTATTCCTGGGACTATTGGTACAAGGTGATACAAAGATTTTTGAGATAATTTTCTCGCTTGCGTCACGATTTGACACACCTGACCTGTAATTTTGCCGACGTAAACATTAAAAACAAGGAATTATGGCACAGATTACAATCAATATCCAGACGTTGGACTGGACAATGGGGGAAACCGTAGGCTTGCACTTGATGCTGAAGAAAGGCAGCAAGGCAAGAATCGCTTGGGGCGATGGAAAGGTACAGGTCGTGACAGGTAAACAGAAACCTGCTTCCGAAAAGTTGGCTTGGGTGGAGGCAGGTCATGCCTATCCTGAGAAGGGCATGTACTACACCATTACCATCTGTTCGGAAGAGGAGGATGCCATTATCGGATTTGATGGATGTGGCATGTTCGAGGTGAAAACCTTGGATGTGATTCTCACGGAATGTCCTAACTTGCGTATCTTGGGCTATTCTGGGTATGGCGAGGAGAAACTCGACGTGAGCAAGAATCCTTTGCTGGAGTTCATCGACTTCCACGAGATAAGAAACGAGAAGTTGGATTTCTCTGCCAATCCACTCTTGGAGGAGTTGCATATCGAGGGTGCCAAGGACTTGGTGTCTTTGAATTTGAGCAAGAACGACAAGTTGCGTCGCTTGGACATCTTCATGTGCCACAATCTCCAGCATCTCGCCTTGAGCAATCAGTCACAGCTGAATGAGGTGGATTTCGCTCTCACTCACCTTCGTCCCAAGGACTTGGAGTATTTGGAGAAGACGTTGAAGCGAAACTCTCCTTACAAGGTACGGGGCGGAAGCTTCGGCGATGATAAGATAATAGAAGTTAGTAATGGTAAAATAGTAGGTGAAGATGAAGGAAAATTGGATTCAACTTATCGATACAATTGAGAAAGATCCGTTTGAAACGGAGGCTTTCTTCGCTTTGATGGAGTATGTGGGCGAAGTGTCGGATGATGACAAGCGCAGAGTTGTACAAGAAGTAGAGCGTCGCATCAAGATGATTGCCCGTTATGATGCGGACAAGAGTTTCCGCTTCCGTAAGTTCAGTGAACAGGAGCGGGAGGTGCTTGATTCCCTTTGGAGTACTCGGGTAAAGATTCTCAATGTGATGATGTTAAATCCTACAGAGGAAGAAATCGAGCGTTTGGGACATCAGAACGACAAACTCCGTGAGTTGTCGAAGGATGCCTTTGCGCAAGGTCGCAACCTCTGGAAGTCTTTGTTGCACTCACCGAGCTTGATGGCAAACGAGGATTATTATGATGTAGAGGAGCACGTTGATTTCAGTTGGAATGATGAGGATTCCGTCCTCAAGATGGATAATGATGACTATTATGGCTCAGACTTCGAGTATATGCTCCATTTTCATTGCAATTTTAGGGATAGTGGGCGGTATTCGTATGGGGAACCTCTAGTGGCTGATGATGGGACCAACTGGAATTTGGATTATCTCGACAATCAGGCTTTCGACAGATTTTGTATCTGCCATCTCATGCACTCGTTACATAGTCATGAATATTATTCTTTGCCCGACATCCTCCGTATGGATGATTTTTGGACGGATGTCAGCTTGAGATATGAGCGAGAGGTGTATCAATGGAAAAAAGGAAACGTGATCTTTAAAGAGGAAGTAAATGGAAAAGGAATGGAAAAAACTGATTGATGAAGTTGAGAACAACCGTAGCTATAATACTGATCCTATCTTCAATTTTTTTGACTTTATAAGAGAAAAGTCTACGATAGAGGATAAGCGTGCCATCATACAAGATGTGGAACGTCGTATCAAGAAGGTGGTGAATCGTGAGGATAATAATCCAGATGGGTTCTTCCGTAACTTCAGTGATACGGAGCGGGATTTGCTGGACGATTTGCTCGGGCTTCGTGAGGTGACGCTCGACGAGATGATGCTTCATCCTACTGCTGCCGAGGTGGAACGATTGAGCAAGTTGAACGACAAACTCTACAAGCTCACCTTGGAGTGTTTTGAGCAGTGCCGTAATCTTTGGCTTACGCTCTACCGTTCGCCATACAAGGTGGACGACCGTTTCTGCTACGACTTGGACAGTACGCTTCGATTCGAGTATGCTGACAAAGACTCGGTCTTGCATCTGGAGAATGATGACTATTACGGTTCCGACTTCGACTATATGATTCATCTGACAGATGAGTTGCTCAGTACAGGACATTGCAAGATGGATACCATCGTGAATGGTGCGTCTGCCAATTTTTTCGGCAACGAAGAGGATACGTTGAGAGAGTTGACTGATACGCTCGACGATGGAACGTCGTGGGCGGAAGGCTATCTGCACAACAAGGCGTACGACCATTTGTGCATCTGTTATGCGATGCATGCCTTGCATACTCATGAGCCTTGGTGCCTGCCAGACATTCTTCGTATGGATGATTTCACGGTGAGCGTGGAACTGAAATACGACCGCAATATATCCGAACAGCGAGATATTCGTTATGCTGATGATGGAAATGATACCGACCCTCATTGGCCTGAGGATGTGCCTTGCTTGGGTAGAACACAAAAAGGCTGAGACCTTGACATAATAAAACAAGAAGTTGAACGTCATATATAAAAAAGGAAAAGAATTATGAAGTTAGCAGAAGCATTGAGCATCAGAGCCGACTTGCAGAAGAAAGTGGCTCAACTGAAAGAACGTATCAAGGAGAGCGCCAAGGTGCAGGAGGGCGATAAGCCTTGCGATAACGTGGAGGAGTTGTACAAGGAACTGGATGAAGCACTCGTTCAGTTGGAAGACCTGGTTTATCGTATCAATATCACCAACGTTCAGATAATTCCAGGCGGAGACTCCTTGACTCGATTGATAGCCAAGAGAGATGTCTTGTCGATGCGTGTCAAGGCATTGAAAGAGGTGGTGAACTACGTAGCTGCCAATGATACTCGCTTTGGTAGAAACGAACTGAAATATGTTAGAACCATAGATATAAAAGCTCTTCGCAAGGAGGCTGATACCTATGCCAAGCAGTATCGGGAACTCGACCTGAAAATTCAGAGTTTGAACTGGACTGTAGATTTGATGGATTTGCAAGACTTGCCCCGATAATGGAGCGAGGATTAAAATTTTCATTAAGTAGATTAAAACTTTCGGAGAAAAGATAGAGGCAGCAAGAGGCTGACATCAGGCAATAGGTCTGTGTTAGCATTATTAAAAATTCATGTGTTTCATGCAAAGAGACGAGTTTGCTCACAGTTCATTTCAAGCATCGGGCACAAGTGTATCGCGCATTGGTATATGACAAAAGTCAGAAACGCCAGCATTTAGCATTACCATTTTGTTGGCTATCTTTTCTCCTTTTCTTTTTAGGCATTTCTTGTAAATTTTCATTAGATATTTAGAGATTATGGACAATCGTGTAAAATTCTATAGTTGGCTGATAGGCCTCTTGGATCGTAAGCGTCTTACCTTTGAGGAGATTGCTGACGAATGGAAAGAAGCTCGGGTTAATCAGGATAGTGATGTGTTGGACAAGCGTACTTTTCATCGTTATCGTGAGAATATCCAGTCGCAGTTTGGCATTACCGTGGAATGCAACAAGAGTGATGGCTATCGGTATTGTCTGAAGCGTGATCCCGTGGATAACGATGATGTAACGGAATGGATGCTGAGTTCCCTGCGGCTGGCTTCGTTAGGTGATATGCTGAAGTTTCATAATAAGGTGATGCTCGATACACCGCCATACAATACGGAATATCTGGATGATATTCTTGCTGCGATAGATAAGCAATATCTGCTGAAGTTTAAGTATGTTTCGGGTTTCGGTGCTGAGAGCGATATTGTGCTGCAACCGGCTTTCGTGAGATATTTCAAACAACGGTGGTACGTGATAGGAGTGAAGAGTGAAGAACGAAGAGTGAAGAATTCAAATGCAAAGGTAGATGGAGATGTTGATTTGAATGCTGATATTGATGAGAGAAAGCTCGTTCGCTGTCTTCCTTTCGACCGCATTAGTTTCCTGAAGCTTATTTGCGAGAAACATCCGTTGTCAAAGGAGATGAAGAAGTTCCTGACTCCAGACAATTATTATGAAGATTGCTTCGGCATCTATCGGATGGAAGATGTGCCGGTAGAGAAGATCCGTATTCGAGCTTTTTATCCAGAATACAATCTGATAGAGGAGGTGCCGCTGCACGACAGTCAGGAGAAGGTCGGCGAGTATGCCGACGGTGCGTATCGTGAATACACGCTCCGTGTGCGCCCCACCCGCGATTTTCTGCAGGAACTGCTGTGGCACGGACGCAACCTGATGGTGTTGAAGCCAGAAAGTCTTCGGCAGAAGATGATAGCCATCCTGCAAGACATGACCAAGAGCTACGAGACGGGCGAGTGTACGAACGGGGAGTGAGCAAGCCTTTTCCCACTCGGGCCTCCCTCCTCGTGCCTCCTTTCTCCTTTAGGCCTCCCTTCTCCAGGTCTTCTCCTTCAGGCTTCCTTCTCCAAGCCTCCCTTCTCCTGGCCCTTCCTCCTTCGGGCCTCCCTTCTCCAGGTCATCGACTATCGTCTATCCCATAGATGGTAGTCGATGACCTGGTTGTCTTCTTGGCGAGCCGCCTGGTGGTCGTCTGTCTGCTCCCTGCCTTCGGCTTCCTCTGCATCCTGTTGGCTGCGCACAAAGAGCGAGACTGCCACCATTGCGGCCAGGGCCATGACGAGCGCGGCGAGTTTTCATATTTTGTTCTTTGATCGTCTTTGCAGTGTGAAGGCTGGTGCTTTTGTTGATGTTCCCACGGGGCGTCCCCTTCTTTTCTGCCGTTATGAGCCTTTTCTATGCTATGCCGAATGTCAACGGCAAGTTCGCCCTGGTGCATGGCAAGCTGTGCGGCGAGAAATGGCACATCCTTGATGTGCAGTTGACTGAGACGGCCTCGACAGATGAGATTAAGCAAATCCTTATAGACACCGCCAGCCCTCAGACAATCATAGAGTGCGCTCCGGCCTATTACCGATTTGTCAAGGATCTACGCAAAGAGCTGCCCGGAGTCCGAGCGATGCAAGAGGTGCCGGACATAGACCGACGCATAGCCGCCACATCCGATTTTGTTAAGAACCATCTCCTGTTCAATGAGGAGAGACTAAATGACGATGTGGTGTATTCCACGTTCATGGCCAATCTTCTTGACTACAATAAAGACAGCGAGTGCAAGGAAGCGAGTGCGGTTCTGAGTGGCTTCATTCAGTTCGTTGTAAAGTTCGGTTTTTCTGGCAATATGGCTGTAACTGCCGAAGATACAAAGGATTAAGGCTTATTTTCGGCAAGTCGCATATTTCAGTTTTTTCGGCGTTTGGCTCAACTTGTGCTATTACTCCTTTTCTTTGCGCCAAAAGAAACCGCATGAAATTCCTACAAGGCATATTTGGCACCAAGGAAAAGACCGAGGCTCTGACAGTCCGGGAAGAAACCTCTCGTGAGGAAACTCCCCAGACCGTCAGTCAGGATAACTCGGACACTAATGTCACTGACGCATGGAGGTATCATCAGATTCTTGCCAAGCTCGACGCGCTCATACAGCCCTCGGTTGTCGGCAACAACTTCATTGAGATGTTCAAGACAATTCCTGAGGTGTTCTGGCCGATAGATTTCATTGCCAAGCGTATCTCAGAGGCTCATTTTGACTTGAAGAGAACGAAAGATGATAGCATCGTGTGGTGCAATCGTCTCGGAGCCGATGCCATTCTCAAACAGCCTAATCCCATAATGACATGGCGCGAGATTGTCTATCAGCATTTCGTGTATAAACTCGCCACGGGCAATGCCTTTTTCAGAGCTGCTATGGGCGAGACCATCACAGCCGATGCCGTCAAGTTCCAATGGTGTTCAAACTATTGGAGCCTGCCGGCCCATCTCGTCAAGGTAGAGCCGATGGAGTACAGCTATGGCGTGCCGATGTTCGGTATCGCCAATATAGACGAACTCATCAAGGGCTATACTCTCGACCTCGGCGCATACTCCGGTCTCACAATCCCATATTATCAGATATGGCATGATCGTGACGGCATTCCAGAACTCATCCGGGGCGTAGGCTACATGAAGGCACAGAGCCGACTCCTGGCCGTGAAGAAGCCGATTGCAAACCTCCTCGCAGTCTATGAGGCGCGTAATGTGATTTATCTGAAGCGTGGCGCACTTGGTTTCATCGTGGCACAGAAGGAAGACCCGACTGGCACCGTGGCACTTGAACCGGACGAGAAGAAAGAACTGAGAGATACCATCAACGCCAACTATGGCGTCGGAGAGGGCAAATCTCCATACGGAGTAACGGATATCCCTATCAACTTCGTAAGAACGAACCTCTCCATTACAGAACTCCAGCCCTTTGACGAGACATTGGAGGACGCGATCAAGATTGCTTCCGTCTTTGGCATTCCGGCAGTATTGGTACCGCGTAAAGACCAATCCACATTCAGTAACCAGGACACCGCCGAGAAGAGCGTCTATACCTCGGTAATCATACCGGCGGCCAAACGTTTCTGCGAGGCTCTGACAACGTTCCTCGGCCTTGACCAGAAGGGGCTGTATCTCGATTGTGATTTCTCCGATGTGGCCTGTCTGCAAATCGGCCTCAAGGAGCAGGAGGAGGTCAAGAAGCTCGTCAATGAGCGATGCCTCACTCAGTTCAACAACGGCCTCATATCCATCAATGACTGGCGTGCTCAAATCCATGAGGATGCTCTTGATGGTGAGATTTTCAATAAGGTCAAGTTTGAGATGACCCCCGAAGAGATAGCCATTGTTGACAGCGTCATCAAGGCTCAGACCTCTCCCATACAGATTAACACGGGTCAGCCCGCAAACGGCAAGCCCGGAGATAATCAGGATAACGACGACAATCAATTCAATAATAAACCCAAACCCTCGAAAGGAGAAAGAAATGAAAGAACAGATGATTAATCTCCAGTACGAAACAAAAGCACTGGATGTCACTGAGAAGGGTATCGTCACCGTAGCGGTGAACGGTATAGGCATCGAGGACGCACAGCACGACATCTCGATGCCGGGGTCATTCGTGGACACCCTCCGCGATGACATAAGCAAAATGCGATGGTACCTCAACCACGACACGCGCCAGCTGCTTGGCGTACCTCTGTCAGGTGAAGAGAAGGACGGAAACCTCATCATGACCGGACAGATGAACCTCAACAAGCAGATCTGCCGTGATGTCTTTGAGGACTACAAGCTCTTCCATGAGGCAGGCCGCACACTTGAACACTCTATCGGTGTCAAGGCTCTTGCCCGTGATGAGGAGGACCGCCGCAAGGTCGTAAGATGGAAGATGCTCGAATATTCCACGCTGACGGGCTGGGGTGCCAATCCTCAGACGTTCCTCGTGGGATTGAAGAGCGCATCCGAGGACCAGATTCGGGATGCCGTCGAACTGCTCCGCATGGCTTTCAAGCAGCGCGGATATTCAGACGAGCGACTTAAAAACTACGATATGGAACTGAATCTGTTACTCAAATCCCTGGGTGGCGGCATGATAGTTACCTGTCCATGTTGCGGTCATCAGTTCGACTATGACAACGAGCCGGAGCATACGTTCTCGCAAGAAGTTCAGGAAGCGGCCGGAGAACTCGTAATGTCCATTGGTCGCAATGAGGCACGCCGACAGATAGAACGCTACCGCCCCGAAATCCAAAACGAAGTTTCAGCAATCATTGACGGCCTTTCGGCGGCAAAGAAAGAAATCTCCACAAAGAGCATCGTGGAGGCCTTTGCATACGTCCGCTGTCCTTATTGCTGGAGCCGTGTCTATCGTTCCAACAGCCTACTTATTCCTGCCGATCCTACCGAGACCAAGGAAAAGAAGCCGGAGGACGAGGAAGGCACGAAACCATCAACCGAAAAGCCGACCGAAGGTGCCAAGCCTGAGGATGAAGAGAAGAAGCCCGGCAAGAAGGACGATACCAAAAAGAAGTCCGCTGAAGAGCCGATACCCTCTGCCTCGTTTTGGGCATCACTGTCAGCTGCTACGAAGAAATAACAACCATTCAAATTCATAGTGCATTATGGCAAAATTAACAGTCAAAGAAGTTCAGGAGATTGTAGGCGTAAAGACCGCCGGTCTCCCCGACGAGCAGAAGCAGTTCGTCAACACGCTGCTCGGTGCTTTCACCGATGCTATCAACAAGTCTGTTGACAACGTTGTCGACACCGCCGCCCTCAAAGAGGCTCTCAAGCCTTTCGTTGCCGAGGACGGTGTAACCCTTACATCTCTCGCCAAAGAGAACCAGGAACTCGTCGCTCAGGTCAAGAGCCTGTCTGACGCTCTGGAAAAGATGAAGAAGCGTGGCATCGGCCTCGATTTCGTCAGCAAGTTCAACGAGGCTTTCGAGGAGATGTATAACTCCCCGAAGATGCAGGACTTCATCAACGACCGCGAGAAGTCATCCGGCTCTTTCCAGTTCAAGGACATCTCTCTCACCGGCAATGTCGTTCCCGGCGGCACGCTCACCATGACACAGCAGAGCGACCGCATCGTGACACAGGCCACTGACAAGAAGCTCCACGTCCGCGACTTCGCTACCGTCCTGCCCGGCGATCCGGAGTTCCCCATCTTCGCGTTCCAGCAGATTCACCATGTGGATCGCAACGCCCGCTACGTTTCGGAGAACGGTATGCTCCCGGAATCCAGCCTGAAAGTAAAGGAGGCCACCGCCCAGGTTTCCCGTGTCGGTCATCATTTCAAACTGTCGAAGCGTGCGCTCAAGTGCAAGACCTATCTCCGTGGTTTCGTCATGAACTGTCTGCTCTCCGGAGTCCGCGATGCAGAGGACTTCCAGATTCTTTTCGGTGACGGCTCCGGCGACAACCTTTTGGGTATTACCAAGTACGATGGAGTTCTGCCTATCGAGAAGATCATCTCCGATGCAATCTTTACCGTGGCCGCCGGCGGCGTACTGTCTATCGAAAAAGTAGAGAACGGCCTCATCGTAGAACTGAAGGAACCCAACGACCTGCTCATCGAGGGCCTGAAGGTGACTGGCTCTGCTGCCGTCACCAACACAGACCTCAACAAGACCTACGACGTAATCAAGGTCAACGACCGCCGCATCTTCCTCGAAGGTGCCACCCTCGCAGCGGCCAACACCGACGCTCTGTTGGCCGCTGATGTCGCCGCTCTGAAGCTGACGTTCACCAACGGCGCATATCAGAGCATCGAATCACCCAACAGCATCGACGCTCTGGAAACCGCCATCTCGGTAATGACCTACGCTCAGTTCGTTCCCACCGTCCTCGTGCTGAACCCGATTACCATCAACGCCATCCGTTGCGAGAAGGCCACCGACGGCAACCGCCTCGAAGTTGTCAAGGACATCAATGGCAATCCCGTCATCGGTGGTCTCCGCGTTGTTCCTTACAGCGGTATGCCTGTCGGCAAATACTTCCTCGGCGACATGCAGCGCGGCGCCCAGATCATCGATTACACTCCGCTGACCGCCGAGTGGGCCGATGACGTGAACACCAAGCTCAAGAACCAGGTAGTCCTGCTCGCCCAGGCCGAAGAGATTGTTCCGGTGTTCTGCCCATGGGCGTTCTCCTACGGTAGCATCAGCGCCCTCAAAACCGCCATCAAGAAATCGTAAGCAATGAACTACATTCTGAAAGGCGACCCCAAGGAAGTGGCGAAAGTCCTTCAGGAAAACCGCATCCGTGTTGACAGAGGCGTGATTGAGTTCGCGCCCTGTCAGCCGGACTCGGCTCTTGATGCAGACAGCATCGCCACGCTCCGCGAGGCGTTAGAAGCAAGTGAAAAGTCTTGCCAAGAAATGGCCCAGGGGCATGTAGAACTCGCAGGTGTTACACGAGACGTTATCGCCATCATCGCCGAGAATGGGATAAGCGTTCCCGAAGACCTTGCGGAACGACTTGCCAAGTTCGGTGTCATCGTTCCCAAATCTGAGGAAACCGTTCCCAATACGGACGAAACAGCCGACAATACCGGCGAAAGTGTACCCGAAACCGTTCCCAACGAAGCCGAAGCAGTGGAGGATAACAAGGCCGTGGAAGCCGGAACCGACATGAAGGAAGTAAACCTTGATGATGTCAAGGACGCTCCCGAAGAGGAGGCGAAATCCGAGCCCGCTCCAGCACCCAAGAAAACACGTTCCAAAAAATCAGAGTGATGTTAATCGACGTATCATATTTCACCGAAGGCCCGCGCCACATTCAGAACGCATCTCTTGGCAAACTGCCGAATACAGATGCCGAAGCTGTCAATGCCACAATCAAGGCATACATACGCCATTGGCAACGCCGTTTCCTCAATGGCGTGCTTACGGTAGCGTATGCCCGGGTCGTTGACAATTACCTCAAGCTGATAGACAAAGACCCCGAAACGGAGCCTGAGGCTGATGCAGACATGGTGATTGAGCAGCTCCGCGAGCCGTTCGCAAACTATGTGTTCTACAAGATACTGCGTGATGCCAACACACAGCCTACCATAACGGGTCTTGTGCGGCTCAAATGTGCCAATGAATATGTGGCACCCATACGGCGTCAGGTGAGCGTGTGGAACGAGATGGTGGACATGATACGCGATTTTCATGTGTGGGCGAGAGCCGAAGGATATAGTTCTTGGCTTGGTAATGAAGTTAACCTCGTTACCAAAATCAATTCGCTCAACCTATGAAGAAAAGCCGTGAGATAATTGAGATAATTGGCGATGTGGTCAAGGCTACTGCCGCAGGTTGCAACATCATGGTAACGCACCGAGACGGCATCTCTGAGGCTATTGCGTGTCCCGAAATCAACTACATATTCGGCAACGCCCAGTATGTGAAAGACCGACTGGACGCAATGAGCAAGGCAGTTACCACCAACGACATCAAATTCCCCCTCATCGCATTGTTCTGTCCGTTCAAGGAGCAGCGTGATGTTCCTGACTACTTCTCGAAAGCGACCGTTCAAATTCTGATCGCCTGTTCCACACATAAAGACTGGAGCAACGAGGAGCGTCTTGTGCTGTCATTCCAGAACATTCTCCGGCCAATCTACGAAAGGCTGAAAGCGGAACTGCTGGCCGACGGCCGGATTGATTTCGGCTACAAGGGCCTCATACCACACGAATACTCTGAGAACTACTCTTATGGCCGCTATGGCGCTCACACAGGCACCGGGGATGCTCTGAGTGAGCCCATAGATGCCATAAATATCTCCAACTTAGAATTAAAAATCAAAAATCCCTCATGTAGATAATTATGAGAAAGACAAGAACCTGCACCGGCTCCAACCTCAACACCGGTGTTTCAAAATGTCACCTCGACCCTGAAAAGGTCAAAGGCGCAATCTTAGTTCCTCACGGGGTCAAGCTGCCCGCCGAGTTCACTGCCACCAAGGCCAAGGAACTCTGCCACGCCGACCGCCCGGAACGCATCTATCCGATTCTGCCGTTCGTCGAGTTCGCCAAGAACGGCGGCGGGTGTC
>OQVL01000832.1_pt1 | contig 17492 bp, 21 predicted proteins | sample 1691501 | NCBI WGS metagenome assembly OQVL01 (sample SAMN03418253, study PRJEB22391) | human gut metagenome | biome: human-gut; feature: organic feature; material: feces | host: Homo sapiens | place: Tanzania | collected 2013-01 | reverse complement strand
CCTCCTGGAATATCCCCCTCATCAAGGATATCCCGGTGCTGGGGCCCATCCTCTCCGGCCACTGCATTTTGACCTACCTCGCCTTCCTGCTGGTGTTCAGCATGGGCGCGATGGCCTGCACCGATACCGGCGACGATGCGCGTGGTGCAGATGGAGCCCGCGCCGATACCGACCTTGACGCAGTCTGCGCCCGCCTTGATGAGAGCCTCGGTCGCCTCGGGAGTGGCGACGTTGCCGGCGATGAGCTGAATGTCGGGGGACTTGTTCTTGACAAGACCGACAACACGCATGATGTTTGCGGAGTGACCGTGCGCACTGTCGAGCACGAGCACGTCAACGCCTGCGTCGATAAGCGCGCCGGTGCGGTCGAGCACGTCATTCGTGACGCCGATGGCTGCGGCACAGAGCAGACGGCCGGATGCGTCCTTTGCGGAGTTCGGGTACTTGAGCACCTTTTCAATGTCCTTTATCGTGATAAGGCCGCGCAGCTTGTAGTCCTTATCGACTATGGGGAGCTTCTCTATACGGTTCTTCTGGAGAATGGCCTTGGCTTCGTCGAGCGTCGTGCCGACGAGGCCGGTGACAAGCCCGGTCTTGGTCATGACCTCGTCGATGCGGCGGCTCATATCGGTCTCGAACTTCATGTCGCGGTTCGTGATGATGCCGATGAGCTTGCCCTTGTCGCAGATGGGCACGCCGGAGATACGGAACTTCGCCATCAATGCATCTGCGTCTGCCAGCGTATGTTCGGGAGACAGAGAAAACGGATCGGTGATGACACCATTCTCGGAACGCTTTACCTTATCTACCTCTTCTGCCTGTGCCTCGATAGACATATTCTTGTGAATGATACCGATACCACCCTGTCTTGCCATGGCGATGGCCATACGATGCTCGGTAACAGTATCCATTCCTGCGCTCATCATAGGAATGTTCAGCTTGACAGTCTTTGTCAGCCATGTCTCCAGCTTGACCTGGTTCGGGATCACCTCTGAATAGGAGGGAACCAGCAGTACATCATCAAACGTAATACCATCACCGATAATCTTGGCCATAGAAGAATCTCCTTTCAAATCGCGACTTTTCATAAAATTTAAACGAGTATAACAAAAGGCGGGTTGAATTTCAACCCGTCTTTTATCCCAAAATTAATTCAGTTTCACCTTCTGCGGTGTGCATCTTCTCGCCTCGCGGAGCAGCGCATCGGTCACTTCGATGTACATGCAGGTCTTCTGACCCGCACGATTGTATACATAGCCGAACTTCCGGTCGGCCGGACAGTCGCCGGCACAGTCGATAACTTTCGCGTTCTTCAGCTCTGAGCGGACCGCGTCCGAGTTCTGCGGAGCGAGTACGATCAGCTCGGAAGCATTGGTATCAACCAGCGAACGACGACGCGTCTTGTTGAGGATCTGGTCCATCGTGAAACCGCCGCCGACATAGGTATACTCATACTCCACCTTCGAGAAGAGCCAGACCACGTAGGTCCCGAGGCTCACCGCGATGAACAGCAGGATGCCGAACACGTTATAAAACGCAAATACCAGCGACAGCACGGACAGTGCGCCCGCGATCACCAGCAGAACCGTCCAGTATGCCGGCTGCTTTCCCTTCGTCATGTGCTCGATATAATCATCCATCTGTCACCCTCCTGTTTCCTCGGCCAATGTCTCCGCCGGTCGATCGTCACTTTACCTGTCGTGTGCGTCCTGCCGACAGTCCTCGACGGTGTCTCCTGCGGCTATCCTTCATATCCACAAAGGTCCGGGCCGCAAATGCAGTCCGGACCTTATGCCCTCTCATGGGGTATCGCTCGCCCCGTGCGCCCTACGGCACACAGCTTCGCAATCCGGAGTCTGCCGAAGCAGACTCCTCTATTATAACTCAGAATTTCAAATTAGCCAATTCCGCCTGACTAATTCCGGCATAAGCTGCTGCCGCTTTTATTCTTTGTTCCATTGCCATTGTAAAGCCTCCCAATATAACTTGTATTATACAGCAATCCCTTAACCATAGCAAGCAAATGAGAAAAATCATTCACTATTTAATTGATTAAATGCTTGACGTTGTTAAGCAAAAGCTGTATACTGTAATCACACCAACAGAAAAGAGGTGAACATAAATGGCAGAAAGTCGCGTGAATCCGCAAAACTTCTATGTCGTGCAGGGCTGGATGGTGTCTGACCTTGGTTTGAAGGGAAACGAACTCGCTGTATACGCTATCATTTACGGCTTTTCACAAGCTGAACAGCAATATTACACCGGTTCAGCGCAATATCTAGCTGACTGGATTCAAAGCACAAAGAAAACCGCTCTCACTGCACTCAAATCCCTTGTAGAAAAGGACTATATCGAAAAACAAGAGCGCATAGAAAACGGCGTGAAATTTTGTGACTACCGGTGTAAAAATTACACCGCCCCGAGGAAAATTTTACATCGCCCTAGTGTAAAAATTACATCACCCCCAGAGAAAAATTTACATCACCCCAGTGTAAAAATTACACCCCATAATATAACAGATAAGATAGAAGATAATATAGCTGATACAGACAGAGAGACAGAGCAAAGCCCTGTTCTGTCTGCTGCGAACGGAATAGCTTCTATTTTCTGTACAGCCTTTGGCGTGGAGACAATCAGCAAACGTCTGTTAACCAGCATGGAACGGGCCCTACAGGCGGGCGTATCAGAGCAGCGCATTGCTTCCATGATACGCAGCGCAAGGAACAAGCACCCGAGAGAGCCGGAATCCTACATAGCAGCGGGCTTGAAAAAGCTGAGAGAATCCGCACCGGAGCAACAGCCCGTGAGCATCAAGCCGGAGAATCAACCGCTGGAGTCTTGGGAACAGGATTGGCTGAAAGAGTTCCAAGCAATGACTGAGAAAGAAAACACAATCAATGCTTTGGCTAACTGGCACACCATTTAGGCTACAATCCAAATTGAGCTGCGCGAACAAAGCAGAATTCAGGCTCTAAGCGCATAACAGGGTCTAGGGTATGTAATTACACCATGAGCAACAAATACACCGTGAACGCCCGCTAAATCAGCGGACGAGCATATACAAATCAATCTAGGAGGAATTTACAATGGAAACTTATGTCAATGCAACTGGGGACGCGTGTATTACCAGCTACACACCGGAAGAATACGCACGCTATCAGGAAATCTGCAAAAGACTCAAGAAAACCATCGACGACGCTTGCGTTTTGTTCGGTCATGATCTTGATGATTTGGAACGCCTTGACAGTTTGATTGCTGCATGGTGGGACGGTCACGCAGAAGAATCCGACAAATAAGCAGGCATAACAAAAGCCCTTTTCCTGCAAGCCGTCCAAAGCAACAGGAAAAGAGCCGGTAATACAACCACCAAGGGCGGTATCTGGTTTTATTGTACCAGAGCCGCCCGCCGGAGACAAGGCGGAATGAATGGAAACACCCACATGGAAAGATCTGACAAACCTCACATGGAAAGAGCTGGCAAACATGTTACGAGCTAAACTCGATAGTTATAGTCTGAGCTATCGCCAACTTGTATTGATGTTAACTATCGCAGACACAGAACAAAAGAAGCACTAACTACCAGACACCCGCCGGAATCCTCTGTGCGGGTGTTCTGCAACTTTTGCGAACATTTCTCTTTTTTTTCGTTCGCATTCGTTCGCATTCCTGCATCAGCTCGCTTTTTGCTCGCTTTTTGCTCGCCTTTGCTCGCATTATTAAGCTGTTTATAGTATACCACATTTCATAGATTTTTCCACTATGTAATTTTCCAGCCGTTCGTTCCGGCGTTCATTCGGAGTTCGCCCAGCGTTCGGAGATCGTTCACAAACGTTCGTTCCGGCGTTCAGAACAGCCGTTTGAACAGTTTTGAACGGCAAAACCGGTATATGAGAGACCATTCAAGAGGGAAGGGGAGACCTGTATGAACCTATTCAAAAATAGCATTCCATGTATTGCCCTGCTGGCGGCTGCGTGCTGTGTGGGCGCCGTGCCCATCTCTGCCGCTGTCTGTGCGGACATGATTGCAGGCATTGTGATTCTGTTCCTGCTGTGCAATCCATTTCAGCTATTGCGCTGCCTGAGCGCCCGCCTGCGCTTGTGTATCGCCTGCATGATTATTCTTATCCTGTGCGCCGTGCAGCTCTCTATGCTTGCCCTGTATGCCCGTGTGTATCTGCTGCTGACGGCGGGCGGTATCGCTGTTGTGTGCCGTGTCTGCTGGGCTGACTGGCGGGCGGCTGAACTGGTCAAGCAGTCACCGGAAGTAGACCGGATACTTGAACACCTGTATTATCACGGAGAGTTTGAAGCACGGGACGCATGGACACAGTACGGATGCAGGGAAACACGGTCATTGCTCCGACAGACGGCGGGTGTTGAAGTGCCTGAGAGCCTGATAGCGTCCAGTTACATGCCGGTGTATTGCCTTGGGTATCTGCACGGCTGCAAAGGCATAGAGGAGCTGTCAGAGCAAGTATCCCAACTTGAAGAAGTCCAAGAACGGTTCGACAGGCTGCAAGACAAAACCCAAGACATGCAGGACGATTTGAACGACTTTCGGAAAGAGGTGGAAAACCTGTACACAGAGAACCAGCGGCTGCGAGAGCAGGGAAGTGAATACCGGCACGCCCTGACGGCATCGGATGAGGTGATTCAGCGGTTACGGGGAGAAATAGACCGGCTCAGAAATGAGCGTGCCGCACCGGAATCAGAAACTGAACCGGAAAAGCCGGCTTTTTCCACTGCTCCCGCCAGCGAACCGGAAAACCAAGACAGCGAAATCCTGCGTCTGTTTGAATCCGGCATGAGCCTGTCGCAGATCGGCGCACGGTTTGGAATCTCCAAATCATCCGCACACGCTGCCAAAGAGCGAGCAAAGAAAGCCCAAGCTCAACCAGCATAGCTACAAACGAAAAACGCCCCTGTTCCGGCTCTCCCGCCAGATACAGGGGTGTTTCTCTCTATTTCTTTATGCATCTGTTTCTTCTGCAATTTCTTGTATCGCATTAACGATGGCTTCAATCTTCGATATATAATCTTCAACAAATTCTTTGGTAATGTCTGTTTGTTCAGCAGAGGCATGACTTCTGTCATTTTGATGTGCTATTTCATTTCTTCGTTGAAATAGCATGGTTATATTCTTTTTTCCAATCTTTATTGCTTCTTGCTCATTTTTGCTAGGAAAAGCTTTTTCCATCGTTTTGTTAAACGATATACCAATAAGATTTAACTGGTCTCTTATACTCTCACATGATAAAAACACATCCCTGCTAAATCGCTTGTTCAAATATTCAAAAAGCCAGTCATTTGATTTTGAAGTAGCTATAGCGTTTTCTACTATAGCGTTCTCTACTTTTTCCATAGGAATCTGAAAAGATTGATACTTTTGTGTTTTGGGCCACGTTCCTGAGAACATTCTAACTAAACAATACTTGCTAATTTCATGAATGTAAAAATCAAGCAATCCTTCCGCCAAAACAACCTGTGATCGCCAAACCATTTTACAAGCAATTTCATTTTTGTCAGCGTTCAATTGATCTGCAACAACAAACTGTGCCTTTACCTCATCCATACTTTCCGTAAAATGTTGTCTAATCTCATTTAGCGAAAATTGGATCGGTCTCAGCACCGGCTGTGCATCTCGTGTATTTTCTGCGCGTGGAGCGAGTGAAATATCTCTAGGTGCCATATCACTACCTCCACTTACATATCAGAAGAAATTTCGTTGGCAAAATTGAGATTTAACATTGGAATCGCTCCGTATTTTCCTGCAATATAACCTTTTCCAAAGTTTTCATCTTTTCGGACGTTTTTAATCTCTGTAAGTGAAAACAAATCCGTAGAGCGGTCGGCTGACTTGATTTCCGTAAACCAAATCTGATCCCGTCTGAACAAATCCAAGTTTAACAATCCAGTTTCATGCGTTGTAAAAATCAGCTGTGCAGGTTTATTTCCTCGTGCATGAATAAACTGCTTTACCAATCCAAAAAGAAGTGATTCATGTAAGTTGGACTCAAGTTCATCACAAACCAACACTTTTCCATGAACCATAACATCGATAAATGGGCACAGTATTCCAAAAAGTTTTTTTATTCCCGTGGATTCTTCTAAAATCAAATCCGTTTCAAACCCTTCATATTCAACCTTAGCAGAGATTGCATCAATTTTCTCTTGTAAAAGCATTTTTTTGAATTCGTCTGATAATACGGGCGGAAGATGTGAAATATCTACATCTTCTTTCTTAATATCAACATGAATATCTTTAATTCCCGTGCCAAGCCCATCTAAAAACTTCAGAACAATCGCCTTTATGTGTTCATTAGCATGAATTTGATGCAACGAGTAATTCATCCAATTTTCTTGGCTAACTGAACTATAAATTACTAACTCATCGTTGAAAAAGCGGTATGCAGCAGCTACTTCATCAACAGAACTGAAATTTGCAGCGCAGGACAGCATCAAACGATTAGGCTTGAGAACATCTTTGCAACTATTAAAGCGATTGCGAAAGTTTCTCCCCGCTGAATAGCTGTCTTCACTCGTACGCTCAAAAATTTTTGTTTGCCGTCCATTGGGAAAATAATAAAGATATTCCTCTACAACGAGCATATTTTTTAACGAAAATCCAAACGCATATCGAATGCCATCAACTACAAATTGGATTTTATAATTACTTTCTCGTTCGTAGCCGTCCAGTTTATGAGGTACTTGTAAAATTCCTTGTCCTGGCTGATGATTAATGCTATTTGAAACAAGGCTCTTTACAAATGATATTGCATCGATAAAGTTACTTTTTCCAGAGCCATTTGCACCATAGATAACAGCCGACTTCAAAACCTCAATATCTGCCACTCTTTCTATGTTCTCTGCATGAGTTTTATCCGATCCTGCTATTGCAGAAAAAAGCACTTCATCTCTAATTGATCTGTGGTTAGAACAACGAAACTCCAATAACATTGCGCATCCTCCTTTCGATAAAAATTATATCACGCCCCACTCCGTTTATCAATCAAATCTGCGCTTTTTTCGCAAATTTTCATGTTAAACGCTCCGTCTTTACCTGTGTTGTGGCACTATCCTTACCATGTATATTCCCCTTTTCCCCTAAAAATAATACTTTTCCTGCAAGACCTATTCAAACTCTTCCGCCGTTACCATTGCGCCAGCCCTCTTCTTTCGTCCATGTCATGCCGTCCGCCCTGAGTTGCCGTTCCAGTTCTTCCGCGTGTCGGCACAGGCTCATTGTCATGGTATAAAACAGCTGCTTGCATGTGCTGTCTGTCTCCAAGTGATAGTTTCCGCTCGTCCGTTCAATTTCATCTTGCAGCTGCTCCCAGCGTTCTATCTTGCTGGGAATATGATTTTCTGCGATGCCCCGACAACGCGCCCGCCGTTTGGCTTCCCTGTAAAACGCTGGGTCATCGGTCAGTTCCCCGATAAGCTGACACGCCGCGCCCAACAGCGTGAGCAGGTGTTCCCCGTCCGTCAATCCGTCAAGCAATCGCTGTTTTGTCTGCTGGGGTAGGGGTGGGGCGGATTTTACCCTACCCCGCGACTGCGAACTTTTTCTTGTGTTAAGAGCCGGAAATGCGCTATTTTTACTCATTTTCAACACCTTTCAAAAATAGAGGGGGTGGAGGGTGTGGGGTGATGTGCGTTTTCAAGACTTATAAAGAATATATCATGGGTATTATACTCTATTTCTTTCACATTTATAGTATATTCGCCTTACCCCACCCCACCACCAACACGAAAGTTTCTATTTTCCACTGTTCTAACCTCAAAAGCCATTTTCGTGCGTTATTTTGTTGCAAATACGAGGGGTGAAGCAGGGGTGGAGTGGATTTTTTCTTACTCCGCCGCACCCCGCACGCTGTCCACATCATACGAAATGAACTTCCGTGCCGGAATATGGTATTTGGTCGAACCTTTCAACATGCGGTATCTGCGCGGGTTGTCTGGATCGCGGGTTTTCTCGTAGCCCATGTTCCGCAATGCCTTTCCCACAGAGGAAGCGTTCTTGATTTCCAGCATGAGCGCGATTTCTCCCGCCGTGCGTTCTTGCCATGTGTCAGGGTCAGAATCCCAGTCCAACAGATCGCGAATAAGCTGTTCCTCAGAGAACACCGTGCGGAACTGTTCGGAATCCGCAATCACGCCTTGCAGCTCTTCCCGTGTGAGCCGAAAATTGTTCGGATTTTCCAGATACGCCGCATACACTTCCGCCCACAGGCGGTTCATGTCTATTTTTTTCAGGCGGGAGAGGTCAACGCCTACAATTGGCAGCACGACAAACCGCCGTCCCGCTTCTCGCAGGAAGTCCGGTTCGTTGACGGTGCCCGCATAACAGGTCAGGCGCGGATAATCACACGCCGCCACGGCATAGGGCGCACGCACACGGTCAGATTTATTGGTCAGGAACGCCTTGAGGCGGTCAACGTCCTTCTTGCGTGTCGTGCCTTCCAGCTCGCCCAACTCGCAAATCCAGCAAGAAGTATTCTGTAAAACGTCATCTTTATTGGATGGATCCATAGAGCAGCCCTCAAGAAAGTAATCTCTCAGCTGCTTGGGGCTGCACAACTGCCGAAAGAACGATGTTTTGCCCGCTCCCTGTTTCTTGCTCTGCAAGACCAGAACGAAATCTGCGCCATATTTGCCTTGTTCATTGTGTGCCATGGCGACACACTGCACGAGCCATTTTGAAAAAAGATTGCAATAGTTCTCTTGCTGCTTGTCCGTCACATCTTCCCCGAACTCCAAACAGGAAAATACATCCATCACGGTTGCGCCGCGCTGTTCCGGCGGGATAGGATAGCGTTTGAATTGCTGCTCCAAATACTGTCGGACTGGGTTCACGCGGTGTGCATCAGCGGCGGTTTTCATCCACTTCTGTACCTGCTTGTCATTGGTGCGGATGCCCTCACGAGTACAGCGGTCTTGCAGTTCCACACAAAAGGCATCTACTGCGCCGTCCATGCTAAACCGCGTTGCAATGTCCGGCGGAATGCGATATGTGCGCCGGATTATATCTTTTTGTACAGAAATGCCCTGCATCCGGCACATGGCTTCAAAGTTGGCATAAGTCGCTTGTAAGTGCGTCTTTCCGCCTTTGTCCACCGTAAAATCTGGATACGGGCACACAGGCTCTTGTTTCGATCCCTGCGCCAGCAGTTCGGCTTGTTCCTCTTCACTCAGGGCTTCGGTAATATCAAAGTCGCTGCATTCGTTGCTCAATAGCGTTCACCTCATTTCTATGTGTCTGAAAAAACGCGGTCTTTTGTGCTCTGTCTCCGTTTAATTGGTCGAGACAGTAACCGATGTAATCCCGCTTCTGCGCTTCCAAATACAGCGGGTGCAGCTTGTCCAGATCGGACGGTGTGCGCGGGGCGTACTGCTCCCGCCAGCCGGATAAAATTCTGTAATACGAACTCAGCGTCACCCAAGCCCGCGTTTCCCATGCATCTAACGCCTGTGTGAGGGCTTGTTTTTTGCGCCGCTGTTCGGCTGCCTGCTTCTGTTTCCTGCGCTCCTGTGGTGTTGCTGCGCGCCCAATGGTCAAACCCAAGCCGTACCGATTGTTCAGTTCTTTGGCTGCATCTACGGGCGGGAGACCCAGCAGCTTGGCTACAAGGTCGATTACATCCCCGTGTTCGCCGCACGTGAAGCATTTGAAGCCATTTGGATATAACTTCATAGATGGGTGCTGATCTGTACCGTGAAACGGACAGTGCGCCATACCACCACGTCCTAACTGCACACCGTAGTCTTGTGCCGCCTGTGCAATCGGTACACGCTCCCGAATCTCTGCGAAAATGTCCGTGTGTGTTCACCTTCCAATCAGAGCGCAACTCGCCGGATGCCCTGCGTCAGTTCCGGCTTCTGTTCCGGTGCCGGATAATTCTCTGGATGCTTCAGCAGGTCGGTGAGAATATCCATATTGATATAGGTTCGGTTTCCGCTCTGAATCGCCGGAAGCTGTCCGGATTTAACCAGCCTGCGAATCGCAGACGCAGAAATAGCCGTCGATGGATCAAGCTCTTTGAGCGCAAGGTGTGCGCCGTTGATGGTTCGCAGTTTTGGAAAGCTCATGCGCGTTCACCGCCCTCTGTATCGTCCAGAATGTCCAGCACGTCCACGCCCAGCGCACAGGCAATCTTGCCGACCGTTGCAGGGCTGGCTCCCTGCCTTCTGAACGCCGTTCCTAACGTGCTGGCAGAAATACCGGCTTTTTCTGCCAATTCCTTCCGGTTAATGCAAGCCCTCGCACAAGCTAAGCGGCACTTGTCAACGTCAATAACCAAACGCTTCATGATTGTTATCCGTCCTTTCGTGAAAAAATCTCAATTTGAAACTATGTTATAGTTTAATCTCAAATTAAGATTTAGTCAAGCAAAAAAACTCAAATTGAGTTTTTTTGTATTGCATTTTCTCTTTTACTGTGTTTTAATGATAATAGGATAAACAGGAGGAAAAACATGGAGAAAAATCCGTATACCGATGAATATTTTGACGCTTTGCGCCAATTTATCAAAGCTGCAGGGTTAACATTTAACAAATTTGCAGACATTGCAGAAATCAACAGAAGCACCTTTCAAACCATTCTAAACAGAAGAAGTGAACCGTCATTTCACTTTAGAAAACAAATATCAGAGGCTGTTATGTTCATTCTTGCTACAAGCTCTCAAAATGACTCTCAATTGAGTCAAGCGCATCAACGGCTTTCTGCCGCCAAAATTCGCCTTGTAAATGAAGAATCAAACCGCATGTGGGACGAAGTTTATCCGGTAAAAAAAGCTGCACAAAATAAGGACTTTGACCGACTGCACACTTTGTTTTGCCAACTCAACGAAGAAGGACAAGCAGAAGCACTCAAACGTATAGAAGAACTGGCATTCGTGCCAAAATATCAAAAAAAGGACGGTGAATAGTCTTGCCAACAGTCAGAAAGCGCGGAAACTCCTATCTATTAAAGGCTTATGAGGGCTATACAGCGGACGGGAAGCAGATCGTTCGCACCAAAACATGGAACCCGCCCGCCGGTATGTCTCCCGCCAAAGCGCGGAAAGAAGCCATGAAAGCGGCGGTTCTGTTTGAACAGCAAATGCACAACGGGCTTGTGTTGTCATCTTCTATCAAGTTTGAAGAATTTGCACAGCGTTTCTTTCTCGACTATGGCAATACAAACCTCAGACCGCGCACCTTACACGGCTATAAGCAGCTTATGCCGCGTATTAACGCCGCCATCGGTCATATTCGCATGGATAAACTCAAGCCCACACATTTAACCGCCTTTTATAAGCAATTGGCAGCGGCGGGCGTTCGGGCAGACGGCAAAGCGGTTCCGTGTGCTGACATCAAGCAAGCCGCCAAAGATGCCGGATTCACACAAAAACAGCTTGCCGAGCAAACGGGTCTCAGTATCGGTACGCTGAGAGAAGCTTATAACAGGCGGGCGATTGCCCAAGAAAGTGCAGCGCAACTCAGCAAAGCCTTGCAAATACCAGTCAAACAGCTATTTACCTGTCCGCAAAGCAGCAAAACCCTTGGAGCATCCACCATTCGGAAGTATCACAGCGTGATTTCTTCGATTCTTACAAAGGCGGTCAAATGGCAGGTCATCGTAAGCAATCCGGCTGAACGCGCCGAACTGCCCAAACCAGAGCCAAAAAAAGCGGTTTATCTGGACGAAATACAGACCGCCCACTTGCTGCATCTTATGGAGAAAGAAACAGAAGCGCACCGCGTCATGGTCTCGCTGCTCATTTTCACAGGAATGCGCCGTGCAGAATTGTGCGGGCTGGAATGGTCTGATATTGATTTTGAACACGCCTTGATTCACATTCAGCGCACCTCACAATATATTCCCAAGCAGGGTATCATTGAAGATTTGACCAAAAATAACAGTTCTCAAAGGGCTGTTGCCGTGTCCGGTTCTGTTTTGTCTATGCTCCGAGTATACAAAGCGCATCAGGCAGAACAACGCTTGAAGCTGGGCAGTGCATGGAATCCGGCGTGGACGGAGCACCCGCGACTGTTTACCCAGCTTGACGGCACGCCCATCAATCCCGACAGCGTAACCAAATGGTTTCATGCATTCATTGCGCGGTCTGATTTACCGCCGATTCATATTCACAGCTTACGGCACACAAACGCCACCTTGCAGATCGCGGGCGGTGTTCCTCTTACCACAGTTGCTGACCGTCTGGGACATGCCACCCCAGCCACAACGACAAAAGTATACAGTCACGCCATTCAGAGCGCGAACGCAGCAGCGGCGGACACGCTGGAACGAATGCTGCGAGTCAAACAAGCATAAAAAAGGCACACGGCAACGGAAAAGAAAAATCCGTGCTGTGTGCTTTCTATTTTATTCAGGGCAGGGAAGGGACAAGTTTTTGCGGGCAATAAGGGACAAATAAGGGACAACGTTGATAGTTTCTAAAATATAGTTTCTTTGAAAATACAAAAAACCGCCCGTTTCTTCCGAAACAGACGGTTTCACATGGAGCTAATGGTCGGATTTGAACCGACGACCTGCTCATTACGAGTGAGCTGCTCTACCCCTGAGCCACATTAGCATCTGTATTGTATTTTAGCACAGCATGCGTCCGCGCGTCAAGATAAATTTTCAAAATATTTTTTGTTTTTTTTGGAATCAACCCTTGACAAAGCCGTAAAAAGCGTTATACTGGTAAAGTATCCTTGCTCACACAAAGGTGTGGGCCAAAGGCCAGAAGGAGGTGCTTAAATTGGCAAAGGTAAATGGTAAGTACGAAACAATTTTCATTGTCAACCCGAATCTTGGTGAGGAAGCAATCACCGCTATCGTGGAAAAGTTCAAGGCTCTGATCGCTGACAACGGTACTGTTGTATCTGTTGATGACTGGGGCAAGCGTAGAATGGCATATGAGATCAACGACCTGCGTGAGGGCTACTACACCCTGATCGAGTTTGAGTCTCTGCCGTCTTTCCCGGCTGAGCTGGATCGTGTTTACAAGATCACCGATGGCGTTATGCGTTCCATCATCGTTTGCAAAGACTAAGGATTGGTGACAGAATATGCTGAATAAGGCAATTCTTATGGGTCGCCTTACCCGCGATCCGGAGCTTCGCTACACACAGAGCAATATTCCGGTTGTCACGTTCTCTATCGCTGTTGATCGCAATTACAGCAACAATGGCGGAGATCGTCAGACGGATTTTATTGACATTGTCGCTTGGAGACGCACCGCAGAATTCGTTTCGCAGTGGTTCACCAAGGGTCAGATGATTGTTGTAGTGGGCAGCATCCAGTCCAGACGCTGGCAAGACAAGAACGGCAACAACCGCACATCGATTGAAGTTGTCGCAGACGAGGTACAGTTTGGCGAGTCCAAGCGTTCTCGTGAGAGCGGCGGAAGCTATCCGAACAACAATGGTGGCTACCCGCAGAACGGCGGATATCAGAATCCGAATCCGTATGCTGCTCCGCAGCAGTCCGCTCCTGCACCAAGCTTTGATATGCCGGCAGGCAATTCGGATTTTGCTGAAATTTCCGATGATGACGGCGAAGTTCCGTTTTGATTATCGAACAAGGAGGTTATGACAATGGCTGAAGAAAAAAGAGAATATCGCCCCAATCGCGGCGGCCGTCGCCGCAGAAAGGTTTGCTCTTTCTGTGTAGATAAGGTTGAGGCTATTGATTATAAGGACGTAGCAAAGCTGAAGAGATACATGTCCGAGCGTGGCAAGATCCTGCCGCGTCGTATGACTGGTACCTGTGCTCTGCATCAGCGTCAGCTGACCGAGGCTATCAAGCGTGCTCGTCACATCGCTCTGCTGCCGTATACTGCAGAGTAAGTTCAATCCCCTATTATATCAGGATACCATCAAAGAACACATCATGCGATGTGTTCTTTTTTGTTGTGCGCCCTCTTCCGCGCAGTCCAAACTTGTCTCTCCCTTTGGGAGAGATGTCGCGCAGCGACAGAGAGGGCTGGAACCAGATGACATGGCTTTTCAAATTTTCCCTGACACCGCCTCATACCTCCGGCTGCCTTGCCATCAGTCCGACGAGCCAGAACACGGTGAGGAACACCGCCGCGATGAGCGCGGAAAGCGTCATGCCGCTGTAGCCCACGAGATACTGCACGGCGGCAGTGAGCGCGACAAACACAATGCAAAAGCCGACTGCTTTGCTGCGTGCAAAGCTATAAGAAATCCAGCGCGCCGCCATGGCGCCGATGACCGCAGAGACAACCGCTGCCGGCTGCCAAGAAACTTTCATTGTCAGCAGGGTGAAGCAGATACTGTCTGCCAGCAGAAAAGAAACCCATCCAAAAATGCCTGCCAAGATGGCGTTTCGTATACTGATTTTCTTCATACCAAAATATCTCCTGTCTTTTTGTATATATTGTACAGAATCAATGTAATCAGTATACCATAATCAGAAAATACATACAACGCAAAAAAACAATGCAGGCTGAACAGGGGATGCTGCGGAATTTTTTTTGTGTATTTTTTGTGATTCGCTGCCCTTTGACAAACCAAATGTGCTATACTAAGTTAGAGGAAACTTATGTTACAGAAGGAGTGGTATCAGCTCTATGAATTATCCATGGTTGGGCTGTGCGGCTGCCGTGGCACTGAGTGTGTGCCTGATGGGTGCGCCGCAGGCACAAGCGGTTGACCTGAAACAGGCATCGGAAACCGCCAAAACCGTGATTTCCGCAGCAGATCGGGCAGCTCTCTTGCCGGACAGCATGAACGGACAGCAGGCAGCTGCGTCTATCACCAAGGAACAGATGTGTTCTCTGGCAGTGCGGCTGTATGCCTCGCTGACAGACACCACCTATACCGATTTGATGAGCCGTGACAGCGCAAAGCGCAGTGTGTGCCCATTTACCGACACAACCAGTGCCGATGTACAAGAGGCATGGCTGCTCAAGTTGACGCAGGAAGAAACCGGTACTTTTGCGCCGCGGGAGCTTGCCAATCGTCAGCAGCTGCTTGCCATGCTGTATCAGGCGGTGCGCACAGCGGACAACGGTACAGAGTTATCAGAAAATGAGATTGCAGAAGCGCTGTATTCGTATACAGACGGCACGTATGTGCCGGACTGGGCGCGGGAAGGCACAGCGTATTTTGTGCGGCAGGGCTTGACGAGCGGCATTGGTGACAATCTGCTCGGCATTGGCGAACCGATTTCCGCAGAACAGGCATCTATTTTGACGTATCGCGCGGCGGCGGCTGTACATACCGGACGCGGCACAAGCAGCACGACAGGAGATGTCAGCACAATTGCCATGCATTCCGGCACACAGGCAGTGAGCTGGACAGGCAGCGGTGCGGATTATTATTTGCTGTATTTTTATCAAAATGATGACTTTTCACAAAAGCCGGTATATGTCGAGCAGACCGCTTCGACAGGCAGCGGCGCACAGGAATATACCTTGCCGGAGGAGATTCAAAACCAGCCGGGCATTTGGTATTGGTCGGTAGACGGCTTTGATTGTGAGGGCAAGCTGCTTGCCTCTGCACAGAGCACAGCACAGCTGACCGTCACAGCGGATGCCGCACAGCCGGAAACTTCTCTGCTCATGCCGGAGACACGGACATATACGTATACCGTTCCGGCACAAGGTTTTGCATCTGAGGACACGACAGGCACACAGACCGATGAAACCGTGATTTCGTCCACAATTCCGGCAGGTATGACGTATGCCGGTGAGAGCTACAGTGATAAAGTAGCGCGTATTTTCGGCGCAGGTGCCAGCTATCACAAATATGCAAGTGCTTCGGAAGCAAAGAAGCATCAAGTAGAAATTGCCGTACAGGTCTGGGATTTTGACAGCAACGGCAACAAGGTCACGCGCACCAAGTATTTGCAGATACATGAAGCGCTGGCAAGCTCCGTACAGCAGATTTTTGCGGAAATCTATGCGGGCAAGGAACGATTCCCAATTCATACACTGGGCGGATACAATTGGCGCGGCGATGGTTCTTCGTCTGAGCATTGTCTGGGCACAGCACTTGATATCAACTGGGAAGAAAATTATATGTGCACCAAGTCCGGCGCACCGCTGACCGGTTCGTATTGGAAGCCGGGAGAGGATGCATATTCCATTCCGGCAAACGGCGAAGTGGTTCGCATCTTTGCCAAATACGGCTTTGGCTGGGGCGGTACATGGAACAGCAAAAAGGACTATATGCATTTCTCGTATTTTGGAACGTAATAGGATAGCAAAAGCACAAAAAAAGACCCTCCGGCGGAAAAACCGGAGGGTCTTTTTTGTGCGGGGAACTCCCTCAGGCTTATCACAGAAAACCCCTCAGTCACTCCGTGACAGCTCCCCTTTCAGGGGAGCCAAATTTAGCCGCCCCTGAAGGTGGCGCGGCGCAAGCCGTGACGGAAGGAGCCGCACACTAACAGGTCTGCGTAAGAGCCAATTCTCACTTCTGCATGCGCTTAAAGTCCAGATAGCCCTGCAAAATCAGGGAAGCTGCGACGGCATCCACGTTTTTCTTGTGCTTTTTCTGCTTTTTGCCGGAGGCGTGCAAAATCGCATGGGCTTCAATGGTCGTGCGGCGTTCATCCCAATAGATGACGGGAACACCGGTGCGCGCTTCCAGCTCGGCACCGAGTGCCTTGCATTTTTCCGCGCGTTCGCCCTGTGTGGCATTCATGTTTTTCGGCAGACCCATGACAATTTCTTCAATTTTTTCTTTTTGTACTAGGGCTGTCAAATCCTCCAGCAGCTTTTCGGTATTCCAAGTGGAAATGACCTGCGGGGAGCCTGCCAAAAATCCGGTCGGATCAGAGATCGAGACACCTGTGCGTGCATCACCGTAATCAATACCCATAATTTTCATATGCCATGTATTCCTTTCAGGGGGATTTTGTTTGTATCTTGTTCGTATTGTAGCATACCGCGGATTCCGATGCAAATGACATTGCACTTTTGCCGTTTGATTGTTATAATATAAAAAGCAGAAAATTGGAAAAGGGGTTGATGATATGGCACAGTCCAAAAACAACCGCAAAAAAGGACGCAAGAAAAACAACAAATCTCATGCGGCGCAGATGACAAAAAACACCGTTCCGCGCATGCGAAATTGGGATAAAGAGAAAAAAATCCGGTTTGCCTGTCTGGGCATCATGATTGTGGGCTTTGTGCTCGCGCTCATTGACAATCGCATCACAGCGCTCATCGGCTATCCGATCGCATTTATCGGCGCGGCGGCATCCATGGTCAACACCCAGTGGGACACCACCAATCATAAGATTACCAAAATCGTGCTGTGCGTGTTCTGTATGCTGTGCGCGATGCAGTTCGTGCTGCTCATTATGGGAAATGGGTGAGACTGCTTGGTTTAGCTGGACAAAACCTCAGTCTTTGCTGTGAAGAACCCCTCAGTCACTCCGTGACAGCTCCCCTTTCAGGGAGAAAACCCCTCAGTCACTTCGTGACAGCCACGTCTTTCCGCATAAGGATTCCTCTTTTCCTCACAAA
>OQVL01000831.1_pt1 | contig 17504 bp, 14 predicted proteins | sample 1691501 | NCBI WGS metagenome assembly OQVL01 (sample SAMN03418253, study PRJEB22391) | human gut metagenome | biome: human-gut; feature: organic feature; material: feces | host: Homo sapiens | place: Tanzania | collected 2013-01 | reverse complement strand
TTTCGTGAAAACCTGTTTTCACAAAAAATGTGGCGTTTTTGAAGCGTGCAAAAAAAGTCAAAGACTTTTTTGACACGCTGCAAAATGCACCGTCATCTGACGGTGCATTTTTATTGAATATACAATTATCTTTGTCCCTTTTCGTAGGGGATGCCCTCCGCCTTCGGAGCGCGCGAACGCTTGGAGGTCAGGGCAAGGACTATCAGCGAGATTATATACGGCAGCATCTTGTATACCGAGCCGGAAATTTGCAGGCTCAGCAGGAAGTCGAAGCCGGAATACACGCTCGCAAGGGCGCGGAACAGGCCGAACAGCAGCGCGGCAAGAGCAATGCGGTGCGGCTTCCACTGGCCGAAGATCATGACCGCAAGAGCAAGGAAGCCGAAGCCGGCAACGCCTGCTTCAAACTGCCACTCGCTCGCGCCGGCAATGATGTACATAATGCCGCCGAGTCCGCCCAGAACGCCGGATATCAGAACACCTGACCAGCGCATCTTATAGACGTTTATACCGACGGAGTCCGCCGCCTGGGGGTGCTCGCCGCAGGCCATCAGGCGCAGGCCGAATTTGGTCTTGTACAGGACGATGTATGCCGCGATGAGGATAACGAGCGCAACGAGCATCATCCAGTTGAACTCAAAGCCGCCGATATTGACGAGGAAGGACTTCTTCTGCGCGATGTACTGCACGGTGGCCGAAACGTTGTCGGGGTTTTCGGCGATGTTTATCGCCTTTACGATGACCGTTGCCGCCGCAAGGCCGAGCATGTTGAGCGCCGTGCCGACGATCGTCTGATCGGCTTTGAAGTTTATACACGCGACCGCAAGCAGAGCCGAGAACACAAGGCCGGTTACAGCTGCGGCAAGGATCGTGAGGATGACGATGACCGCCGGAGGATACCCGATCATGTATTTCATAGTAAGCGCGCCGCCGAGAGCGCCCATGACCATTATGCCCTCAAGGCCGAGGTTTATTACGCCCGAGTGCTCGGAAAAGCAGCCGCCGAGAGCGACGAGGATAAGCACGGAAGCATAAAGAATAGTGTACTGGATAAGTAATGACATTATTCGTTGCCTCCTTCCTGTTCGACAGCCTTGGCTGCCGCCTTTGCCTTTTCCTCACGCTTTGCGGCGATGTTGTTCATAACGAATTTCATGAACAGAACAAAGCCGCACAGGTAGATGATAATCGAGGATATAAGGTCGGATATCTGCGTGCAGTACATACTCTTATCGAGATACGCACCGCCGACCGTTATATGCTGAATAAAGTAGGACGAGAATATCGAGCCGATCGGGTTCAGGCCGCCGAGGAATGCCGCGGCTATGCCGTTAAAGCCCATTCCGGGAACGGACGACTGTCCGCATGACCACTGCTCAAAACCCGTCAGGTAGAAAAGGCCTGCACCGAGTCCGGCAAGGCCGCCGCCGATGAGCAGGGTCAGGATGGTGTTGCGCTTTTCGGCCATGCCGCAGTATTTTGCGGCGTTTTTGTTAAAGCCGGTCGCCTTAAGCTCATAGCCGAATTTGGTTTTTTCCATAACGATGTATACAAGTATCGCTATAATTATCGAGATGGGTATGGCTATCGTAACATACTGGTTGTTTGAAAACAGCGTGTCGAGACCGAGAGTCGGCATGATCGACTGCGGACTTACGCTTTCGATATGCATCGTGTAGGGGCTGGCAGCTTCCTTCACGTTTGTCAGCAGATCGTTCATTGCGTAAAGGGTTATCCAGTTGAGCATAATGCCGGAGATGACCTCGTTTACGTTGCAGTAGCTTTTGAGGATACCGCTTATCGTGCCGAGGACTGCGCCGGCCGCCATGGCCAGAAGCAGGCACACCCACCAGGGCAGCTGCCACGCAAGAGCCGCGTAGATCGCAATGCCTGCGCCGAATGCGTACTGGCCGGCAGCGCCTATATTGAACAGGCCGACCTTATACGCAAACAGGATCGACAGCGAGCACATCAGCAGCGGCGCGGTCTTTACAAGCGTGCTGCCGAAATATTTGAGCGCTATCGTCGTGTTCGGGTAGTTGAAAAAGTTCTTTACAAGGCTCGTTATCGCTTCGCCTGCGCCTGCCGGATTTATAAACAGCAGGACCACATAGCCGAGAAGCAGACCGAGCAGAATGCAGATTATTGATGCGATAAACGACTGCACTCCGTCGTTTTTCAGAAGCGAGCGCTTTTCCTTATTCATTGCCGCCTGCTCCTTTCTTCGCACCGGCCATGTACAGGCCGAGCTCTTCAACGGTTGTTTTCTTCGGGTCAAGCTCACCGACTATCTCGCCCTCGTACATAACAAGGATACGGTCGGAAACACTCATTACCTCGTCAAGCTCAAGCGACACCAGGAGCACCGCATGGCCTGCATCACGCACGGCAACAAGCTGCTTGTGGATATACTCGATAGCGCCTACATCAAGGCCGCGCGTCGGCTGTACCGCAACGAGCAGCTCCGGATCCTTGTCGATCTCACGGGCAACGATCGCTTTCTGCTGGTTGCCGCCGGACATGCTGCGCGCCGTTGTGATCGAGCCCTGACCGGAGCGGACATCGTACTGCTCGATGAGCTTATCGGAATACTCGCGTATATTCTTGCGCTTCAAAAATCCTGCGCCGGAGATAAACTGCGGCTCGAAATAGCGCTGGAGGATCATGTTATACTCAAGCGAATAGTCGAGCACAAGACCGTGCTTGTGTCTGTCCTCGGGGATATGGCTCATGCCGTGGGTGTTGCGGTCGCGGATCGAGGCATGGGTTATGTCTCTGCCGCCGAGCGTAATTTTGCCTTCCTTGAGCGGCTCAAGCCCGGTGATGCCGTAAACAAGCTCCGTCTGGCCGTTGCCGTCGATGCCGGCAATGCAGACGATCTCGCCGGCGCGCACCTTGAAGGACACGTTCTTAACGGCATTGTTATGATGCACCTTCGACGCAACAGTCATGCCCTCAACATCGAGGATAACGTCACCGGGCTTTGCCTCTTCCTTATGCACGACAAAGTCAACGTCGCGGCCGACCATCATTCGCGAAAGCTCTTCCTTGTTGGTGTCTTTTATATCGACTGTGCCGATATACTTGCCCTTGCGCAGGACCGTGCAGCGGTCGGCGACCTCCATGATTTCGTTGAGCTTATGCGAGATAAACAGGATGCTCTTGCCCTCTTTTGCGAGGTTTTTCATTATCTGCATGAGTTCCTCGATCTCCTGCGGAGTCAGCACCGCAGTCGGCTCGTCGAAAATAAGTATCTCGTTTTCGCGGTAGAGCATTTTGAGTATTTCGGTACGCTGCTGCATACCGACGGTCACATCCTCGATGATCGCATCTGGATCGACGCTCAGTCCGTACTTATCGCTCAGCTCAATTATCTTTTTGCGCGCCTCATCCTTTTTAAGAAAGCCCGCCTTACCCGTCGGCTCATCGCCGAGGATGATGTTATCGAGAACCGAGAAGCACTCAACAAGCTTGAAGTGCTGGTGCACCATTCCGATACCGAGGCGGTTGGCATCGTTGGGGTCTTTTATCTCGACCTCTTTGCCGTCTTTTTTGATGACACCCTCTTCCGCCTGGTACAGGCCGAACAAAACGCTCATCAAGGTGCTTTTGCCCGCTCCGTTTTCGCCGAGCAGGGCATGTATCTCACCTTTTTTGAGCTGAAGGGTAATATCATCATTGGCAACTATGCCCGGAAAGCGCTTTGTTATATGCAGCATTTCTATCGCATATGCCTGTTCCAAAACCCAAATCTCCCCTTTCGTTCATGAAAATCTTCACATCTGCTTTATATCTGTAATTATTAATAATTAATTATACAATAGTAAGGGTGGCATTGCAAATAAAAATGTCGGAAATATAAATAAAATAAGGACAGACGGAAAATTCCGTCTGTCCTTGAACTTTTGCTGCTTAAATTACAGGATGTTGTCGAACATCTCGACCTTGACAGAAACCTCAGGCAGCTTCTCGGTGGAGTTATCAACCTTGATATCGCCCTTGAACATGGAAGCAACGAGGGTCTTGTAGTCGTCCTGAGTGAAGCCGTCGGCGAACTGAGTGGAGCCTGCAAGCTGTACGTAGTTGTCTTCAGGAGTCTCGGAAACGAGGCCCAGAGTCTCGATCTTGCCGCCGAAGTCTGCCCACTTGTCGGCAGAGATTGCAGCCAGAACGGTCTTAACGGTGGGAGCAAGACCCTTCATTGCGGAAGTAACGGTCATGCCGTCGCCGTATTTGCCGTCGATGATGCCGGCCTGGTCAACGTCAACGCCGATGACCTTTGCGCCTTCGACCTTTGCTGCTGCTTCAGCTGCGGATGCATAGATACCGCCGCCGCAGGCAAAGACGACCTCGGTGCCGCCCTTGTACCATGTATCCATAACAGCAGTGATTTCGGGTGCGGGAGCAAACTTGTTGCCGTAAACGTACTTAACGGAGACCTGATCAGCGATGTTCAGCTCGGTAGCTGCTGCGTTAACGCCCTGAACGAAGCCATAGCCGTAACGAACAACTGCGGGAACTGCCATGCCGCCGAGGAAGCCGAGCTGCTTGTAGCCGAGCTTAACTGCTGCGTAACCGGCCATGTAGCCGCACAGCTCTTCCTGGTAAACTGCGCAGTAGAGGTTGGAGGGAACCTTGAACTCTTCCTTGATGGAACCGTCGTCGTTAAAGGTGTTCAGGTCGCCTGCGCCGACGTCCAGTGCGACGAACTTAACATCGGTGTAGGTGTTAACGGTCTGCTTGATTGCATTTGCGAAAGCGTAGCCGGGCATTACGATGACATTGTAGCCGTCGGCAACTGCCTTCTCGATCATTGCAACGCGGTCAGCGTCGGAGTCGGAAGCGGGCTTGAAGTAGTTGAAGTCGATGCTTTTTTCGGAGCAGTATGCCTTGCATGCTTCATAGGTGGTCTGGTTGAAGGACTGGTCGGTGATATCGCCGTAGTCGGTGATCATTGCGACCTTCATTGCGGCCTTGTCCGGCTTGTCGGTTTCCTTGGGGTCCTTGTCGCCGTTATTGCAGGCGCAAAGAGCAAAGACCATGCACAGAGCAAGAACCAGTGCGAGAATTCTTTTCATGTTTTTTCCTCCGTATAAATTTAATTTTTGCGAACGAAAGTGATATGTACACTTATCGCGTACTATGCACAGTATACCACTGATGCGGTGTCAAAGGCAAGTATAATTTAGCAATTTGTCCAAATGCGGCCGCTTTTTGCGTGAAATCTCATAAAATTCATACTTTGTCCATCTTTGCGGCGGTGTCAAGGGCTATCTCCATCATCTGAGTGAAGGACAACTGTCTTTCCTCGGACGACAGCGCCTCGCTGCGGTAGATATGGTCGGAGATCGTGCAGATACACAGTGCGCGCTTTCCGGCCCTGGCGGCGTTCATGTAAAGTCCCGCGGCCTCCATCTCGACGGCCATGACGCCCATATCGCGCCACTTGTCGTTGCTGTCGCAGCCGGCGGGCGAGTAGAAATTATCGCCGGACAGGATGTTGCCGACCTTTATGTCAACGCCGTGCTCCTTTGCAGCTTCGACGGCGGTGCTTAAAAGCGTGTAGTCGGCGATGGGAGCGAATGTGCCGTTTAATTCAAACTGGTGCACAAAATTCGAGTCGGTGCAAGCGCCCTGAGCCGCGACGATATCCATGAGCTTGAGATCGTCGCGCAGCGCGCCGGCAGAACCGATGCGGATGATGTTTTCAACGTCGTAGAAGTTATACAGCTCCCAGCTGTAGATGCCGATGGCCGGGATGCCCATGCCGCTTGCCATAACGGTCACGGGAACACCCTTCCATGTGCCTGTGTGTCCCTGAACGCCGCGGACGTTATTTACGAGCACGGGGTTTTCAAGGAAGGTCTCTGCGATGAATTTCGCTCTCAGCGGATCGCCGGGCATGAGGACCGTTTTTGCGATGTCCTCCTTCTTTGCCGCAATGTGCGGAGTGGGAATAGGCATGGTATTTCCTCCTTGTGTGGTTTTAAGTGTTTTGACCAAATTATATCTGCACCCCCGCCTTTAGTCAAGTTTTAGTGGCGAATTAAGGCTCGGTGTGGTATTATGAAATAAAAACCGATAAAAAATGCACGGGAGAGAAGATATGAAAGACAGCAGCATCATCGTTATCGGCATTGCCGGCGGCACAGGCAGCGGAAAAACGACGATCACACGCAAGATCATGCAGCACTTCGGCGGCAACGTCAGCGTCATCTACCACGACAACTACTACAAGGCTCACCACGGCATGAGCTTTGAGGAGCGCACAAAGCTCAACTACGACCACCCCGACGCGTTCGACACCGAGCTTCTCATCGAGGACCTCAAAAAGCTGCGCCGCGGCGAGACGATCCACAGCCCGACCTACGACTACACGATCCACGACCGTGCGGAAAAGACCGTAACGGTCAGGCCCTCACGCGTCATCATCGTCGAGGGGCTGCTGATATTCCAGAGTCAGGAGCTGTGCGACCTTATGGACATCAAGATATATGTAGATACCGACGCCGACGTGCGCATACTGCGCAGGATCGTGCGCGACGTGCGTGATCGCGGCAGAAGCCTTGAAAGCGTAGTGAATCAGTATCTGACCACCGTAAAGCCCATGCACGAGCAGTTCGTCGAGCCGAGTAAGCGCAAGGCGGATATTATTATCCCAGAGGGCGGACACAATCAGGTCGCGCTGGACATGGTGCTTGAGCGCGTACGTGCGCATCTTGCGAAGAATTGAGGACAGGACATGGCAAAGCTATATTTCAAATACGGTGCGATGGGCTCGTCAAAATCGGCTCTTATACAGGTCAACTATGGAATGATGCCATTCCAAGTGAGCAAAAAATAAAACTTTTACAGTACCCTCAGAAAACTTATCTTGAGCATATAACCTACAAAGGCAGAAATTATGATGTTGCTATTATTTCGCGCACAGATAAAAAAGGCTTAATTTTGTGCTATGTAGTCCGCTCAAAAAATGCTCTTTTAAGTAGCAGAATCACTGTACAAGATATGTTAGGTGCCTTGTACTTAGAAAATGGCGCTGTAGCCTTTATTTCAAACGAATCAGGTAAGATCCTTTATACCAATAATGCAGAAATACTTTCACATCTTTACAATAAAGATAACCAAAAATTAGAAGGTACTAATCTTTATCTAACTCAAAGTGATGACGAGCTATGGTATGGACGTCTAGCTTATTACAAGAACTACAAAATAGGAGTCTTCTTCCCAAAGTCCTACATCTTTAAACACAGAAATTACATGATCAGTTGCTTTTTCTTGTTTATTTTCTTGTTTATTTTTGTCATTATCTTTATTAAATATGTAACTACCACTATTAGTATCTCTCAACTTAAGAGAACATCTAAAGCTTTAAGATGTATCGGCGAATTCTATGAAACAGTAGTTTCTTTAAGTTTGGACAAAAATAAAATTGATGTCATCAAGGCTCCAAAAGAACTAAATTCAAAGATGAATAATAGAGCTTATAAGGATGCATTACAGTCTTTTATAAACTACTATGCAACAGAAGAACAGAATAATGCTTTGGCTTTGATGCTCGATAAGAAAGAATTAGTATCCTATTTTGAGAGCGAAAATTATTTAGAGATCTCTGTTGAAGAAAATGGCAAATATAGACACAGCATTGAGATAGTTCCTCAGAGTAAGACTGAGCAAGATAAGATTGAATCTGTTTTAATCTTTGTAAAAGTAAGTGCAACTTCTATCTTATTGAAAAATTAAATTCACCTTATTTCTAAAACACAGTGAATAACAAGAAAGATCTGTTTATCTTAAGACGAACGGATCTTTTAAAGAGAAAAACTGTAGATTTATCTTCAAATGTTCTGTCTATTCCTGATAAGGCTCAACTCCCATCTGCTTCCACTTAACTAATGATCTTTCTCTGTACCACATCTGCCAAGCATTCATGGAGTTTTGCCACAGAATGTAGGTCCCAGGAATAATAGCTACAGTTGGATTTAAGTAGGTTAGTGCAACCCAAATACCAAACAGCATATTCTTTTGACCTAATCCTTGACCAGCACTAATTCTTTGTTTACCTACATGTCCTACAATCTTTCCAAAAGAAAATTGGAAAATAGTACATAAAAGACCGGTTACAGCAAAGATAATGATCTGTATTGATGAGCTTTGTGAAGCAAAGATATTAGCAAAGGTTTTTGCTGATAATACGAAGATAATACAAGCCCATAAGTAGAAACCTAACTCCTTAGTATGAGCTACTAAGAATTTATGCAGTCTATTGAAAAAGAGTTTGATGATGATTGCTGCTATGAGTGGTAACACAATCATTGGGAATACTTTATTTAAGATTGCTACAAATTCTGTAAAGAAAGGAATGTCTGTTGTTGTACTAATCAATGGGAAAATTAAAGGAATACCAATGGCGGCTGCTAGATTACTTAGAATGATATAAGTTGTTAAAGCAGATTCATTGCCTCCTAATTTACCCGTAATCACTGAAGCTGAGGCTGCTGTTGGGGTAATTATGCAGACTACTAAACCTAAAAGAATAGTCTGAGCAAAAACAGATAAATCATTTAAATGAACATAGAGAGACAAAAATAAACTTGCTAATACCTGAAATGCAATAAGTACATAATGCCAAACATGAGGTTTCATCTGCTTGTATTCGATTTTAATAAAAGCACAGAATAGAATAACAAACAAAACTCCAGGTAGGCAGTCTGATACAACGTAAGCTACTGGTTTTAATGGAGATAAGGCTTTAATGTAATGAAACATTAAAAAAACAATAAAGCCAGATACAATGGCAATTAACAGGGTAAAAGGTCTTAATTTTATTAACAGATTTTTGATATTCATTTTTAATTTTGTTCTTAATAAAAGTCTGTATTAAGTTCTTAAAAGTATGCATAGGTTAGCGCAATTTATGTGATCTAGAGTAACTTTTTTTTAACTTAAAAAAAATTACTAGAATAAATGCAAAAATGTCATAAAAAGTGGCAGAAATAAATAGTAGCTGATATAAGATAGTATCAGTAAAAATTGATAAAACAGGAAGTTACATGTCATCATTTTTCGAAGATTTAAAAAAGAATGAGGAGCGTCTTCAGGAGATTGCTTCATCAGTTGTTAAATATGCAAAAGAGAATGGCGCTGATGAATGTGAAGTTAGTGTTGGTGGTGTAAAAGGTTTATCTGTATCCAGTAGAGATATGGAAGTAGAGAACATCGAATATAACAAAGACAATGGATTAGATGTTACTGTATATCTCAACAAGAAAAGGGGAAATGCCTCAACTACTGACCTTTCTGCTGATGCACTTCACGACTGTGTAAAGTCAGCTATTAGTATTGCTGGTTATTCAAATGAAGATCCTTGTGCAGGTGTTGCTGATAAAGATCTTATCTGTACAGAGTTTAAAGAGCTAGATTTGGTTTTTGAGAATGATGTTGATGCAGATTTTGCGACAGATTTTGCTATATCTTTAGAAAAAGAAGCAAAAGCAAAGAAAGCAAATGGTATTAAGAAATCTGACGGAGCAAGTTTTGATAGCACTCTCTATACAGGTGTAATTGCTAATTCAAATGGTTTTTGCCATGCAAGATCTCAAAGTTCTGTTTCTTCTTCTATTGTGCTCTTGGGTGAATCAGACAACAAGATGCAAAGAGGTTCTGGTTATACCATTGCAAGAGAATTAAAAGATCTTTATTCAAAAGATCAGATTGTAGATGAAGCAATTAGAAAGACTTTATCAAAGCTAAACGCAAAGAGTGTTCCTACAGGAAAATATAATGTGATTTTCTCTGAGGGCGCAGCCGTTTCTTTATGGCAGATCTTCGCCGGAGCCATTTCAGGAGGTGCTTTATACAGAAGAAGTTCCTTTTTATGTGACAAGCTAAACGAACAGATTTTCCCCGAATATGTAACTATCCACGAAGATCCTTTTATTAAAAAGTCAATTGGAGCAAGATGTTACGATGCAGATGGAGTAAGAGTAAGTGCTGCTGATATTATCAAAAAAGGTGTATTGCAGGAGTATTTATTAGGTACCTATTCAGCAAGAAAATTAAATTTAAAATCAAATGGACACGCTAGCGGTATTCATAACTGGTTTATCTCCTTTGGAGCTGATAGAGAATATGACTTTGATGCTTTATTAAATAAAGCAGGGGAAGGAATTGTAATTACTGATCTTATGGGGCAAGGAGTGGATATGGTCAGTGGTAATTACTCAAGAGGTGCAGCAGGATACTATTTTAAAGAAGGTAAATTTGTCCACGCTGTAGATGAAATTACTATTGCAGGTAATTTAAAAGATATGTTTATGAACATGGATGCAATTGGTAAAGACATTGATGAGAGATACAAGATTAAGACTGGTTCTATCCTAATTCCTAATATGACAGTATCCGGTCAGTAATTCTTCTATATTCTCTTATCTAAAAAGAAACTCGAGATTTTACTCTCGAGTTTGTAGTTACAAAATTACTTCTTTGTTCTCTTTTGAGAATGTAATCTATTATCTGCTACTGATACATATAACTTAAAAACAGCAGATCCATGATTATAGGTTTTCCAAACTTCTCTTTCATGATAGAGATAATTTTTTCTCTGCATTCAATTCTGATTTTTTCACGTGCTTCGTTAGTTGCCACCTGACCAAATTCTTTGGTACCTAAAATGGTAACAATTGCATCACGAATAACAGGTTCAACATCTGCTATGATTGAACTGTCTCTGCTATCTTCTAACATTAAGCTCATCTTAATTCTTACATAGTGTAACTTGTCAGTTGGGCTTAGTGTAGCTACGTTAGTTACAATGTCTGGATTTAGGTTGTAATAGCCAATCTCAGGCTCTACTACTTGATCTTCAGCAGGAGCTTCTTCTCCATGACCAGAGGCAATTGCCATAGGTGAGAATATAAGAGCAAGTGCTGTTAGAGAGCATAAATAAAAATTTTTTATCATTGTAAATCCTTAGCTGTTAACAGAACCTTCAAGGTGGTGTTCATCATATTTTCTAGTAAGGACTCTTCCGTTTAAGATCCTTACGTCTCTTGCTCCAAGAAGAGGAGAGGCTGCTCTATTCAATTTTTGAACCTTTTCCTCATTAACGTAAATATTACCGTCTTCTTTAACTTCAAAGTACTTATGTCTAATAAATGTATCACACATAATCTTAAATAGAATTGGATCAGCAAATTCTGGAGAATTATTTGTGACTTCTATAGGTAAACGGCGTGAATAGGTGAGGCATTTTTGAACAAAAGTCTGTACGTTAATTGTGCCGTCTTTAGTATTCTTCAAAGCTGTTACTGCAACAAGATATCTTACAAGGTTGTGGTAGATACAACGAGATAAGATATAGAACTCTTCATAGCCATCGCCCGATACAAATAACATATCAGCATCTCTTGTGATGTATCCTTCCACTAAGAATGTATCTAGATACTTATCAATAAGATTGTCTAAATCGCATTCATCTACCGGAGCGAATAATTCGTGTCTTAAGAAATAGAATAATGAGCGCGCATGTGATCTTACATCTTCTCTTAAGATATGGCCGTTTCTAATAATAATGTTAGCCAACAGTGCTGGTAGAGCAAAAAGGTGAACAATATTATTTTGGAAATAAGTCAGCTGCAGTGACTGACCATGACTAGGACGGACGAATTTCATATCATCGCCAATGTCATAGACATGGAATTTTTTAAGATCAATCGCCTGTTTAATCAGCGTACTTGTGGTAGCTGTAGGAATAGAAGGTCTGCGTTTAGGATCGACATGTAGCAGTTTTAAGTACATATCAATACATTTTTGAAGCTGTCTCATACTCATAGCATGATCAGCAACATTCATAATTGCTAAAGCACACAGGTTAATACCATTGATGGTAGCAGAATCATTTAAGTTGATAATGATTCTATGAGCCATCTGATTTACAGTGTCATTAAGCCATGCAGGTCTTGCAGTTCCTGTAGAATCGATACTGTCTTTCCAATTTGGTATATGTTCATTTAAATACTTAGGAACAATTACAGGCTTACCGAAGGTTACATAGCCTCGACCATAATTTCTAAAGCGTTTAAAAATACCTAGTAAAGAAGCTGCACTTTCTTTCTTTTTGCTCTCACCGTTAAGTTCTCGCATATAGTTACCAACTTCTGAAACGTGCTCGTAGCCTAAATAAGTTGGAATAAAAGCGATTGGTCTTTTAATTCCTCTTAACTGTGATTGAACAGTCATGGCAACCATACCTGTTCTTGGAGGCAGAGTTCTTCCTGTTCTAGAACGACCACCTTCAATGAAGAATTCTGTAGCAAATCCATGCTCAAATAATAGATTTAGGTATTCTCTGAAAATGGTGATATAGAATTCGTCACCTTTCATTTTTCTTCTAATAAAGTAAGATCCACAACGTCTTATAAGTGGTCCTACAGGGAAGAAGTTTAAGTTATCACCTGATGCGATCTGAGGTAAAGGCAAACCTTCATGGAAGAGCACGAAAGTTAAAAGAATATAGTCCATGTGTGAACGGTGACATGGAATATAAATGATCTCATGCCCTGTTTGGACTAGCTGTCTTACGGTATCAGCACCGATAACAGTTTGCCCCTGGTAAATTCTTTTCCAAATGTTAGAAATGATGCCGTTTAAAAATCTAATTAGAGGATATCTTGTATCTGCAACCATAACCTCAAGAATGTTTCTTGCTCTTAACAGATTTTCCTCAAAGGATTTTCCGTTTTCTTTGCAAGCTACATCAATAGCATCTTGAACAGCAGGTTTGCTTAGGATATCTTCAATAACCATCTTTCTATTAGGTAAAGGTTTACCAATAATAGATCGCGCCTTTTTCATAAAGATAAGCCTGAAGGTTCTGTTTAGATCTTTAGAGAAGTTAGAACCATCAAAACGATCTTTTGCTTCACTGATGTTAAAAGAACCACAGAAGATGGTGCAGTTGTCTCTTCCTGCAAAAATCATATTAAAGAATTTTCTAATTGAAGGAGTTGCTGCATTAAATCCGTTTAAAGCTAACTTGTCATAACCAGGGTTTCTTGACCACAAAACACTGATAGGAAGAACCTGCACTTCTCTACCTGTTGATTTATAGCAGTTGTACCATTTTTCAAAGGTTTCACTAAGATCATAGTACTTAGTACCTTTTGCTGTAAAAAATCCAGGTGATCTTAAGTAGCAAATACGTGGCATGGTAGTGCCAAAAATCTTTATATCACTAAAAGGCGAAGGTAATCCCATTCTTTTAGCTGCTCTTTCAATGCACATTAAATTGCCCAAAGAAGAGGATACAGTTACATAAACAATGATTTTATTTTTATCAATGTTTAACTGCTTTAATGGCTCATAAGGAATAGTGTCGCATCTGGTGGTAATTCTAAATGGCCAGTAGAAAAAATAACGCAGGATCTTATTTAGTAACATAGTTATCTTCCAGAAAAGGTGATTTTTCTAAATACACAATTTCAAAGCTTGTATTTAACTTAATTTTTCTAAATGTATTAGAGCATTGCTTATTTTTTATACATTTGTGTTTAAGGTACTAAATTTTTCTTACAGTACATTACTAGTTTAGTTTAACCGAAATATAAAACAATAAAATTTTTTTAGTTTTGCTGTCTTAATCGTCTGATTTAACTAATTTTGTAAGCAATATTTTTGCTAGAATTGAGTTGTACTTGAGGAGATATAAGATGCAGGAACAAGAATGCAATTTAAAAAGTTACAAAAAACTAGTTATTCTAGCTGGTGTTGCATCAGTTTGTACTTCAATTTTATTTATTTTAATTAAGCTTGCGGTTTGGTTAGTAAGCTCTTCAACTGTTATCTTCGCTTCTTTAACAGATTCTATGTTTGATTTACTAGCTTCTTTGGTAAATCTCTTAGCTTTAAGATTCTCTTTAACACCTCCTGACAAAGAACATCGCTTTGGTCATCACAAATCTCAATCATTAGCATCTTTAGCCCAATCAGCCTTCATTGGAGGTTCTGCGGTTTTACTAGTGGTTCATGGCGTTGAAAGATTTATCAATCCTCAAGAAGTTCTCCATTTGAATTTGGCTATTATGGTTTCTGTAATCAGTATTGTGATTACAATTTTCTTAGTAGCATTTCAAACTTATGTATATAAGAGAACAAAGAGTGAAGCAATTTGCGCAGACAGATTGCATTATCTTTCTGATGTAACTTTAAACTCAGGTGTAATTTTAGCCTTGTTCTTAAGCTACTACGGCTATAAGTGGGCTGATGGTTTGTTTGCAGCCTTAATTGGTCTGTTTATTTTTAAAGGTGCTTATACAATTGGTATAGGTGCAGTTCAAACTTTATTAGATAAAACATTAGATGTTAAATCTTTAACTAAGATCATCAAATGTGTTGCTCAAGAAAAGGGAGTAAAGTCTTTCCATGATTTAAAAGCACATAGCGCAGGTCCTATGGTATATATCCAAGGACATCTTGTTATGGATGGATCTTTATCATTAGAAAAAGCTCATGATATTGCTGACAAAGTTGAGCAAAATATCAGAAAAGATTTCCCTGATGCTGAAATTATCCTACACATGGAACCAGATGAAAAATCTACCTATGACAATGTTCAGTTTGAGGATAGTGAACATACTTTAGCCGATGGCGAGGTTGTGGTTAAAACTGAGCAGTTAAAGCAGTAAAACTGTCTAATGTCAAAGCTCTGCAAAAACTGTATAATTTACTGAAATTTTGTATTGCATATGTATAGGTCATAAAGATTGTAGCAATGACCTATATTATCAATAAAGTAACTCTTGCCACGACTAGGAAAAGAAATGTTTAACTCTGATTCAGAAGTACAAGTCTTTTGGAATGATCTTGTAGCTGAAGCTAAAACAATCGTAAAAAAAGAGCCTGTTCTTGAGGATATTATGAACAAGCAGGTTATTAACTGTTCTAGCCTTGATCAGTGTTTAGCAAGAATTATCAGTTCTAAACTTGCAACTCGCGAAGTAGATAGACAACAACTATTTCAAGTTTGCATGCAAGCATATGCTGATGATCCATTGTTACTATCCTATGCTGTAGCCGATGTCATGGCTGTAGCAAATCGTGATCCTGCTTCTAAATCAGTGGTTAGAATTCTGCTTTTTTTAAAAGGACCTCATGTTCTTGAGTCTTGGAGAATTTCTCACTGGCTATGGTGTAAGGGCAGATGTGATTTAGCTTGTTACATTCAAAGCAGAATTTCAGATGTTTTTTCTGTAGATATTCATCCTGCAGCAAAAATTGGTAAGGGATTAATGTTAGACCATGCCACAAACATAGTTATCGGTGAGACTGCTGTAATTTCAGATACTGTATCTATGCTTCATGATGTAACCTTAGGCGGAACTGGTAAAGAACAAGGAGATCGTCATCCTAAAGTAGGAAAAGGTGTCATGATAGGTGCGGGTGCTAAAGTTTTAGGAAATATTCACATTGGTGAAGGTGCAATTGTGGGAGCAGGTTCTGTGGTATTAAGAGATATTCCTGCTCATACAACTGTAGTAGGTGTTCCTGCTAGAGTGGTCGGTAGACCTCAAATGGATATGCCTTCTCTTGATATGGATCAGATGTTGTCTGGTTGTAAGGCGGATGATGCTCAAGAGCAATGTCCAGCAATTGCAGTAAAACAAATTTAGAGTATGAATTAGGCATATACATGCCATTTACTGCTAATATTTAACTAAAAAGTTAGTAAACTAAAAACAAAATATATAACAAGAATATATAAGTCAAAGCAAACAGTAGCACCATGCAATACAAGATATGAGCTACACAAGGAACATATATGCATATTTGTGATCTTTTAGATCCTAGGGCAATTAGACTTAATGTCAAAGTAAAGACAAAAGAACAGGCAATCAACTATTTAGTTGATTTGATGTCTAATACAGACTGTCTGAGTGATCCTGATAGATTTAGAGCTGCTGTTTTTGACAGAGAATCCAAAGTTTCAACTGGTTTAGGTGAAGGTGTTGCTATTCCTCATGCTAAAAGTGCTGGTGTAGAAAAACCAGGCTTAGCAGCAATGGTAGTACCTGATGGTGTTGATTTTGATAGCCTTGATGGTAAACCTACCAATCTCTTTTTCTTAATTGCTTCTCCTCATCAGGCTTCAGATGCCCACCTTGATGTTCTAGCTCGTTTATCTACTCTTTTAGTTTCAGATGATTTTAGAAAGAATTTGGCTGAATGTAAGAGTGTTGATGAATTTTTAAATATCATCAACGATGCCGAAAAGAAAGAAATTAAAAAAGAAGAAGAGCGCATTAAGAGTAAAGAACAACATCAATCTGAATCAAACTCAGATAAAAAGGAATCTGACTCTTCATATGACATCGTAGCCGTTACAGCCTGTCCTGCAGGTTTATCTCATACCTATATGGCAGCAGAGGCTTTAGAGAATAAAGCTAAAGAATTAGGCATCAGCATAAAAATTGAAACAGATGGTGCTGCTGGCAATAGAAACCGTCTGCTTCCTGAGGATATAGCTAAAGCAAAAGCAGTCATTGTAGCTGCTGACAGAATTGTGGAGATGGACCGTTTTATTGGCAAACCATTAATTCGTGTTGGTGTTGTTGATGGCATTAGAAAACCTCAAGAGTTAATTGAGGAAGCTCTTGATCCAAAGTGTCCTCTCTATCAGACTGGTGTTTTAAATAACTCAACCTCAATCTTCATGAGGTTGTATCGCCATTTAATGAGTGGAATGACCTATATTATGCCTATTGCAGCAACAGCTGGCATCTTATCAGCTCTTGCAAGACTTGAGTTCATACAAGGTACTCAATTAGGCTTCTTCCTAGATAGAATTGGTTATAGTATAGGTACCCTGTTATTCCCAATTTTAAGTGCATTTATTGCATTCTCAATTCGAGGAAGAACTGCTCTTGTTGCAGGATTTACAGGCGGTGTCATGGCTGATCTTGGCTCGTCTGGTGTTATAGGAGCAGTTATAAATGGCTTCGTAGGAGGAGCTGTAGCTTTAATTGCTACCACGTTCTGTACAAGGTTCTTTAAAGGTCATGATGCCATTGTGGCCTTAATTTTGTACCCATTAATCGGTGCCTTAGGAACGTCTTGTATTGCTCTTTTCTTTACAAATATTCCATCTCAGATATTAAATGAGTATGTACAGTCCTTTATTTCAGAAGCATCAACACCGATGTTAGTTTTTGTGGGAGCTGTCCTTTCTGGAATGATGTCTGCTGACATGGGTGGACCTTTGAATAAAACTGCTTATGCAATTGGCGTTTTGCTATTAGCGGACTGTTTGCCTGAAACAGGACCTGGAACCTTGATTATGGCTTCAATTATGGCAGGTGGTATGGTACCTCCTCTAGCTGCAGGCGTTTCATCAATACTAGTACCACAAGTATATTCGGATAAGGAACGTAAGAATTCGTTTATCGCTTTAGGCAAGGGCTTAGTTTTCATCACTGAAGAGATCGGAAGAGCGTCGTGTAGGGAAAGAG
>OQVL01000829.1_pt1 | contig 17512 bp, 14 predicted proteins | sample 1691501 | NCBI WGS metagenome assembly OQVL01 (sample SAMN03418253, study PRJEB22391) | human gut metagenome | biome: human-gut; feature: organic feature; material: feces | host: Homo sapiens | place: Tanzania | collected 2013-01 | reverse complement strand
CGCGTGCGCTAACCAACTGCGCTACATCCCGTACTTCTTAAAAGCGAGTGCAAAGATAGCCACTTATTCTGAATTGACCAAACAAAAACGAAACTTTTTGCAAAAAAACTTACGTTTTTCCTTAATTTCATGCCTTGACGCCCGTTTTTATCGTCCTTTATGCGCCTACACCTTAATAATATATAAGGGGCATGATAAGAAAGAAGGCATGACACAAAAACGAAGAGAAAGAATTAAACAGGTTTAGTTAAGTATTCAAAACGAAAGAAATGCTCATGCTAACGAATGCAAATAAATGGGCAATCGCTTCGCGTAATCGGATTTTTTGCACTACCTTTGCATTATATAGGAAAAAAATGCGATACGAAATAACAGCACCAAAGAAGTTTGACGCAACAATAAAGTTGCCGGCTTCAAAAAGTATAAGCAACAGAGCGCTGATCATACACGCCCTGTCTCACGGTAGCATCATGCCCCGTCACCTGTCCGACTGTGACGACACGGAGGTGATGATCAACGCCCTGCGCAACATGCCCGACACCATCGACATCAAGGCGGCAGGAACAGCCATGCGCTTCCTCACAGCCTATCTCAGCGTGGCAGAGGGTGAGGAGCATGTCATAACAGGAACAGAACGCATGAAGCACCGGCCAATAGCCATCCTTGTAGACGCGCTGCGATACCTCGGCGCCGACATAAGCTATGAAGGCGAGGAGGGCTACCCTCCCCTACGCATCAAGGGCAAGACCCTGGAGGGCGGACACATTGAAATCACGGGAAGCGTGAGCTCGCAATATATCTCTGCCCTGCTGATGATCGGCCCCGCGCTGAAGAACGGACTGGAGCTGAAGATGACAGGCAACATCGCCTCAAGACCATACATTGACCTCACGCTGTGGATGATGCGCGAGTTTGGCGCAGAAGCCGAATGGAGCGACATAGACACCGTGACGGTGAAGCCCACACCCTATCGCCAGCACGACTATTTCATTGAGAGCGACTGGAGCGCCGCCAGCTATTGGTATGAGATACTGGCGTTGTGCGGCGACAGCGAGTCGTGCTTCAACCTCGACGGACTGATGGACGGCTCAAAGCAAGGCGACTCTGTGGTGCGTTACATCTTCTCGCTCATGGGCATAAAGTCGACATTCCACGACAAGAACGATGATGTGCCCACCACGGTGCGCATACAGCAGAAGTTGCCGTGCCACCTGCCACGCCTCGACTACGACTTTATCAGTTCGCCAGACCTCGCACAAACCATTGTGGTGGCTTGCGCCGTGCTTGAGATACCGTTCAAGTTTACGGGGCTGGCAAGCCTGAAGATCAAGGAGACCGACCGCATAGAGGCGCTCAAGCGTGAGCTTCGCAAGCTGGGCTACGTCCTTCGCGACGAGAACGACGACACGCTCATCTGGGACGGTGCACGCTGTGAGCCGACCTTCAAGCCCATCGACACCTACGAGGACCACCGCATGGCCATGGCCTTCGCGCCCGCAGCCATAAAGTTTCCGGGTCTGAGGATCAACAACCCCGAGGTGGTGTCAAAATCGTATCCTCACTTCTGGGAAGATCTTAAACAGGCGGGCTTCGAGATTCGCGAGACCAACAACTGAAGAGAACAAAGCAACAAATAAAAGACATAGAACTTTCTTTGACAGAAGAATAATCAAATTGCGCTTCGCGCTCGTTTTTTTGTTAAACATTAATTTCCATTAATGGTCCATTAATTATCATTAATCAGCGCTTCGCGCAAGAATTAAATGTTTACAAAATGCGCATGGCGCAAAAAAGACTGTTCTTTTGCAGAAGTTTGACAAAACCAGAGAACAAAGATGTACATCCTTATCCTTCTGCTCGTAGCTCTCGGCATCGTGGCAGCCATTATTGCCTTGTGCTCAAGACACGGCGATGACACCATTGTGGAGAAAGCCACATGCTCAACCTGTAACGGCGAGAACCAGAAATGTGAGCAGGAATGTATGATGGAGGCTGCGACAAAGCCGATAGAATATTATGACGACGAGGAGCTCGACACCTTCATCGGACGACCTGCCGACCAATATAGCGACGAGGAGGTGGAGCAGTTTGCCGATGTGCTCTACACCATGCGCGAGGAAGAGGTGGCAGGATGGTGCCGCAGTCTGCACCTCAGAGGCATAAACCTGCCGGACCAGCTTAAGGACGAGGTGTATGCGTTTGTCAGTTGACAAGTTGATGAGCTGACGAGGTTTCGAGATGACAAGAAAATGAGAAGATGAGCCAATGAGCATATTAGAATATTCATTTTTCCAAAACGCCCTTATAGGGTCGCTGCTTGCAAGCATCGTGTGCGGCATTATAGGCACCTACATTGTGAGCCGCCGACTGGTGTTTATAAGTGGCGGCATAACGCATGCCTCGTTCGGAGGCATCGGCCTTGGCGTGTTCTTTGGCATCAACCCCATCCTCTCTGCCATGGTCTATGCTGTGCTCAGCGCCTTTGGCGTGCAGTGGATGTCGCATCATGTGAAGGTGCGCGAAGACTCTGCCATAGCTCTCTTCTGGACCTTCGGCATGAGTATAGGCATCTTGTGCAGCTTCCTCACACCGGGGTTCATGCCCGACCTGCCGTCATTCCTCTTTGGCAGCATCCTCACCGTGGGCACGCCCGACCTCGTGTTGCTCACCGTGGTCACAACGGTTGTGGCGGCGGTCTTCACCCTGCTCTATTCTACCATCGTGAGCATAGCCTTCGACCCCACCTTCGCACGCTCACAACGTCTGCCTGTCGACACGGTCGAATATGTCATGATGGGGCTCATCGCCGTGACTATCGTCTCCACGCTGCGCCTCGTGGGCATTGTGCTGGCCATCAGTCTGCTCACCGTTCCGCAGATGACCGCCAACCTGTTTACCTACAGTTTCCGACGCATCATCTTCCTCAGCATCGCCATTGGATGGGTCGACTGCCTCGCCGGCCTTTTCATATCCTATTGGTTCAACGTGCCGTCGGGAGCATCGATAATTTTTGCCAGCATCATCATTTATGCCCTGCTCAGAACAATAAAAGCGGTGGTTTTTAAGTTTAAATAGATGTGAGAAAGCTTCATCATCTACATATAGCCCTCCTTTCTGTTGTTGCCGCTGTCGTGCTGACGGCGGCAATGGGATGCTCCACGCAGAAAAACACAGCAAAGACACGTTGGTGGCACTCCTTCAACGCCCGTTACAACACTTATTATAACGGAACGCTCGCCTACATTGACGGCTCGCTGGAGAAGGAGAACGGCAACAAAGACAATTTCACCGAACTTATTCCGCTCTACACCGTAAGCAACAAAGGCACACGCGAGACGGGCAAAGCCAATTTTGACCGCGCCATAGAGAAATGTCAGAAAGCCATTAAGCTGCACAGCATTAAGCGCAGACCCGAATGGACAAAGAAGCGCAAGAAGACGGAGCGCGACCTTGAGTGGCTGCAACGCAAGGAGTATAACCCGTTCCTGTGGAAGGCATGGATGCTCATGGGACGGTCACAGTTTCATAAGGGTGCCTTCGACGAGGCAGCCTCAACCTTCTCTTACATGAGCCGCCTGTACCACACGCAACCCGCCATCTACGGACGTGCACGCGCCTGGTTGGCAAAATGTTACATAGAGGAGGGATGGCTCTATGATGCTGAAGACGTGATACGCAACATGAAGCGCGATTCCATTCACTGGCGCGCACAGAAGGAGTGGGACTACACCTACGCCGACTATTACATACACACCGCCGACTATGCCAAAGCCATACCTTACCTGCGACGTGTCATCAAGCATGAGATGCGACGCAAGCAGAAGGCACGCGAGTGGTATCTGTTAGGACAGCTGGAGGCTGCTCTCGGCAACAAGCAGAACGCGAGCAAGGCGTTCAAGCACGTCATACGCCTCAGCCCGCCCTACGAGGTGGAGTTTAACGCACGCATAGCCCTCACCGAGGTGCTCTCGACCGGTGGCCAGGCAAAGAAGATGGTCTCGCGCCTTAAGCGCATGGCAGCATCAGACAAGAACAAGGAATATCTTGATCAGGTCTATTATGCCATTGGCAACATATACCTCGCACAACGCGACACAGCAAAAGCCATCGATGCCTACGAGAAGGGCAACAGCAAGGCAACACGCGCCGGCATAGAGAAGGGCGTGCTCCTGCTGAAGCTCGGCGACATCTATTGGGCGAAAGAAAAATATAGCGACGCACAACGCTGCTACGGCGAAGCCATTGGTCTGCTCGACAAGGAACGCCCCGACTATGAACAGCTATCGCAGCGCTCAAAGGTGCTCGACGAGCTGGTGCCTTACACCGATGCCGTGCATCTGCAAGACTCGCTGCAATGGCTTGCCAAAGCCGACGAGAAGACGCGCAACGAGGCGATAGACCGCGTCATTGAAGCTCTGAAAAAGAAGGAGAAGGAGGAGCAACGCAAACAGGCTGAAAAGAACGCGGAGGAGACAATAGCACAGAACGGCGGCACAGGCAACAACAACGCCCACCGCAAGAACAACACGCAGCAGAACAACGCTTCGCAACAAGGCAAGGGGCTGTGGTATTTCTATAACCAGATGACCGTGAACCAAGGAAAGCAAGACTTCATGAAGCGGTGGGGAAAACGTGAAAACGTCGACAACTGGCAACGCATAAACAAGACGGTGGTGGCCATTGGCAGCCCTGACACACAACCGCAGCTCACAGAGCAGCAAGCCGACTCTATTGCCCGGGCAGAGGCGCTTGCCGACTCGCTCGAACAGGTCAAGGACAGCGCACAGAACGACCCGCACAAACGCGAGTATTATCTTGCGCAGATTCCTTTCACCGAAGAGCAGATGGAAGCCAGCAACCAGACAATCATGGACGGACTGTTCAACGCGGGCGTGATCTTCAAGGACAAGCTCGACAACCTGGCGCTCAGCGAGAAGGCGCTGCGTCGTCTGGAGACACAATATCCCGACTACAACAACATGGCAGATGCCTTCTACCATCTGTTCCTGCTCTACTCGCGCAAGGGCGACACGGCAACAGCGCAGCAGTATGTAAACTTGCTGAAAGACAAATATCCCGACAACGAGTGGACAACGCTCGTCACCGACCCGTTCTTCAAGGAGAACGCTGCGCTCGGCGTTCATCTTGAAGACTCGCTCTACGCCGTGACATACGATGCCTTCAAGGCAGCAAAATATGACGTGGTGAGCACCAACGCCAAGATGTCGGCACAACGGTTCCCCTTAGGTGCCAACCGCGACAAGTGCATGTTCATCAGTGCTCTGACAAAGCTCAACGAGGGCCGTGCCGACTCGTGCGTGGCAGACCTGAAGAAGATGCTGGAGAAATATCCGCAGAGCGGCCTGGCAGAGATGGCAGGCATGATTGTGCGCGGTGTGGGCGAAGGCCGACAGCTGCACGGTGGACAGTTTGACATCGGCAACGTGTGGGAGCGCCGCACCATGACGCTCAACGACAACGACACGACAGCAACACGACAGCTGTCAGCAGAGCGCAACACCAACTTCGTGTTTATGATCGCCTACCAGCCCGACTCGCTCGACGCCAACCGCCTGCTGTTTGAGATGGCACGTTACAACTTCACCAGTTATCTTGTGCGCAACTTCGACATCAGCACAGAGGGCGACGGCGCATTGCAACGCATGACGGTGAGCGGATTCCGCAACTATGACGAGGCGTTACAATATGCCCGCAACCTGTACGCTCAGAAGGCTGTCATGCAACAGGCTCGCAAGGGCCGCTGCATCATAGTAAGCGAGGAGAACCTGCCATTGCTCGGACGACAGTTTAGCTTCGACGATTACGACCGCTTCTACGACAAACATTTCGCACCGCTGAAGACAGCAGCCACACCTCTGTTCGAGGATGTCGAGATTCTCAATCCTGACGATGTGCCGAGCAAGGCTCCAAGCAACGACGAGGAACAGCCGATAGACAACAACGGCTCAACAATCATACCGTTTGACGAGCCGAAGAACGCGGCACCTGTAGAGAACGGTGCTACCGTCATTCCGATGGAGGAACCGAAGAAGGAGGAGCCTGTGGAGAACGGTGCTACCGTCATTCCGATGGAGGAACCGAGGAAGGAGGAACCTGTGGAGAACGGCGCTACCGTCATTCCGATGGAGGAGCCGAAGAAGGAGGAGCCTGTGGAGAACGGTGCTACAGTCATTCCGATGGAGGAGCCGAAGAAGGAGGAGACTGTGGAGAACAGAGGCGAGACCATCGTAACATTGGAGGAGCCTAAAGCCCAAGAGCAGCCGAAGGTTCAAAAGCGGCCAAAAGCTGAGGAAAAAACGAAGGTTCAGCAGCAAGCCAAGCCTCAGCAGCAGTCTAAGCCTGTTGAGACCAAGCCGCGTGAGGACGATATCTATTTTGACGACACCCCAACGTCAAACAAACAGGACAAGAACAAAGAGAACAAGATAGACCTTGAGGACGAATATTACGACCTCGACGGTTTTTAACAAACAAGAACATCATAAAAAGCAATATGAGCAACGGATTGTTACTTTGGGTAGATGACGAGATTGAGCTGCTGAAAGCCCACATCATCTTCCTACAGAAAAAAGGCTATGAGGTGGACACCGTGAGCAACGGCACCGACGCCATTGACAAGTGTGCCAACACCACCTACGACCTCATCTTGCTTGACGAGATGATGCCGGGTCTTACGGGGTTGGAGACGCTTCAGAAGATAAAGGAGATTCAGCCGGCCACGCCCATCGTGATGGTGACAAAGAGCGAGGAGGAAAACATCATGGACCAGGCCATCGGTTCAAAGATTGCCGACTACCTCATCAAGCCTGTTAACCCCGTGCAGATTCTGCTCTCGCTGAAGAAGAACATTCACCAACGACAGATCGTGAGCGAGGTGACGCAGACTGGTTATCAGCAAAACTTCCAAGACATAGCGGCACAGATCGACTCGTGCCGCACCATAGACGACTGGAAAGACACCTACCGACGGATCGTTCACTGGGAGATGGAGCTGAGCGGAACAGACAGTCCGATGACGGAGATGCTGCAGATGCAGAAGGAGGAGGCCAACAACGCCTTCGCCAAATATATACGCAAGAACTATCTCGACTGGGTAGAAACACCAGTACCCGCGGACCGTCCGCTCATGAGCACAGACATCTTTAAGAAGAAGGTGTTTCCGTTGCTCAACGAGGGACATAAGGTGTTCCTCATCGTGATCGACAATTTCAGATATGACCAGTGGCGCATGGTGTCGTCTGAGATAGCACCGCTCTTCGACATCGACGACGACATCTACACCAGCATCCTGCCCACCGCCACACAATATGCACGCAACGCTATCTTCAGCGGACTGATGCCCAACAAGATAGCAGAGATGTTTCCTGACCTGTGGGTCGATGAGGACGAGGAGGAGGGCAAGAACCTCAACGAGGAGCCGCTGGTGAAGACGCAGATAGAACGGTTCCGACGCCACGACACGTTCAGCTATCACAAGATCAACGACTCTATGGCTGGCGAGAAGATGCTCGAACATTTCAACGACATGTTGAAGAACGACCTTAACGTCATTGTCGTCAACTTCATCGACATGCTGTCGCACGCACGAACAGAGTCGAAGATGGTGCGTGAGCTGGCAAACAACGAGTCGGCATACCGCAGTCTGACGCTCAGCTGGTTCCGCCACTCGGTGATGGCAGACCTGTTGCGCACGCTCGCCAACCACGATTGTCGCGTGATCATAACCACCGACCACGGCAGCATACGCTGCTCTAAGCCTGTGAAGATTGTGGGCGACCGCAACACGAACACGAACCTGCGCTACAAGCTCGGCAAGAACCTCAACTACTCGTCGCGCGATGTCTACGTCATAAAAGAGCCGCGCAAGGCACAGCTTCCCTCGCCAAACCTCAGCACCAGTTATGTGTTTGCCACGGGCGAAGATTTCTTCGCATACCCCAACAACTATAACTATTATGTGTCTTATTATAAAGACACTTTCCAGCATGGAGGCATCTCAATGGAAGAGATGCTCATACCGCTCATAACGCTGACACCGAAGGGAAAAGGGAAAAGAGAAAAGTGAAGAGAGAAAAGTGAAAAGAGAAAAGTGAAAAGAGAAAAATGAAATATCCCGTTTTAAAGGAAAAGGGTAAATAAAGACTATGGAAATAAAAATTGAATCATTAGACACCATTCGTGATGCCGCAAAACAATTTGTTGCCGCAATGGGCGACAGTAGAGTGTTTGCTTTCTACGGAAAGATGGGCGCAGGCAAGACAACATTCATCAAGGCTCTGTGCACCGAACTGGGCGTTGAGGATGTCATCACATCGCCCACCTTTGCCATCGTTAACGAATATACCGATGGCCAGGGCGACCCCATCTACCACTTCGACTTCTATCGCATAAAAAAGCTCGAAGAGGTTTATGACATGGGCTACGAAGACTATTTCTATAACGGCGGACTGTGCCTCATAGAATGGCCTGAGCTCATCGAGCAACTGCTGCCCGAGGATGCCGTCAAGGTGAGCATCAGCGAACAACCCGACGGTTCACGACTTATCGAGTTTTAAAAGCCAACAGAGCTTAAAGACAAAAGGCTTTAAGACAAAACGTTTAAAGACGGAACGCTTAAAGACGGAAGGGTTTAAAGACAATAGAGACAATAGAGACAATTTCTTAGGCCAAAAACATGTGGTCAAGAAATTGTCTTTATTGTCTCTTTTTTTTTGCTGCTTTGCAGCTCTTGTCTCTATTTTTTTGCTGCTTTGCAGCTCAAAAGTCTTTTCTGAAGCTTCTTAAAGCAAGCTCTCGAACAGTTCCTTCAGCTTGTTTTTAGGCAGGGCACCCACCTTCTTCTCTACCGGCTCACCGTTCTTGAAGAACAGCAGTGTGGGCACAGACATCACGCCATAGGCAGCGGCTATGTCGTCATTCTCCTCAACGTCACACTTGCCTACAACGATCTTGCCGTCATACTCTTTTGCAAGCTCTGACACTACAGGACCCAACGCACGGCAGGGACCACACCATGTAGCCCAGAAGTCAACGACCAAGGGCAACTCACCATTTTTCAAACTCTCAAAGTTCTCTGCTGTAATTGTTACTTCCATTTTTTCTTATTTTTATTGTTTTTTTACTAAACTTTTGCAAGTGCATTATAAACAAGTTTTCAAATGACAATTATCTCAAGCAAGAGTCGTTGCCGAAGGCGCAACGCTTGCATGAGATAACTTTCATTCATCTACGAGCAAATGTCATACCACAAACGAAAGCGTGGCATATTGGCAGACCTCTGCCGCCCCAAACTCTGCCACCTACTCATTGATGACATAGCTCAGCGCCTCCTCCTCCTCAAGAAGCATCACGAGGTCGTTGACGATGTTCACGCCCTTGGTCTTGGCATGCAAGCCCATATAGCCGCGACCGTCGGGCTGCTTCACTCTAAAGAGCAGTTCGGTGTTGCCAGGGTTTTCGTTTATAAGCGTTGTCAGGTTCTCTACAGTGACCTCCGACAGCGCTGTAGGGTCGATGTTTATCGTTATGCTACGCAGGTTTTTCTCCTTCACATCATTAAGATACGACACCTTGTCTACGACAAAGTCGATGTAGCTGCTGCCCTGATATCTCTGCGACAGCAATATCTCAACAAAGACCGAGCTTCCCATCAAGAACTTGCTGTTAACCTTACCCCAGTCGTCGCCAAAGATAGCGAGCTCACCAGGGCCTTCATAATCTTCAATGGTTACAATGCCATAAGCGTTGCCGTTCTTTGAGAAGCCGCTACGCACGCCTGTCACAACGCCACCCACGGTCACACGGCCACCTTTCTTGAACAGCTCCTGCTTGTCACCCAGCTCCTTGCAATGGGTGTTGCAGAGATTGGCGAGCACAATGCGGTAATCGTCGAGCGGATGTCCCGAGATGTAGATGCCCACGAGGTCACGCTCCTTGTTCAGACGCTCTATGGCGCTCCACCCTTCAGCCTGAGGCACAGGCGGCGTGGACACGATGACAGAATCGAGATCGCCGAAGAGCGAATTGCGTGCCTCCGCCTGCTCTGCCTGGTAGAGCTGTCCGTAGCGTATCAGCGTGTCGAGGAACACGTCGCCCTTGCTGTTGACACCAAAATATTGCTCGCGCTTTATGCCGAAGTTGTCGAAACCGCCGCTGAGCGCCAAGCTCTCAAACGCCTTACGGTTGACGGCTGACAGGTTGACACGCTGGGCAAACTCGAAGATGGTCTTGTAAGGGCCGTTCTTCTCTCGCTCGTTGATGATGGCCTGTGCCGCAGCGTCGCCCATGCCCTTGATGGCAGCGAGTCCGAAGCGCACCTCACCCTTCTTGTTGGCACTAAACTTCTGCCAACTCTCGTTCACGTCAGGACCAAGACATTTTATGCCCATGTTCTTACACTCGCTCATGAGCTTCGTGATCTTGCCGATGTCGTTAAGGCATCGGCTCATGTTGCCAGCCATAAACTCGGCAGGATAATGGGCCTTTAGATAAGCGGTCTGGTAAGACACCCACGAATAGCAGGTGGCGTGCGACTTATTGAAGGCGTAAGAAGCAAACTTCTCCCAGTCGGCCCATATCTTCGCCAGCACCTTCGGGTCATGGCCGTTAGCCTGTCCGCCCGCAATAAACTTAGGCTTCATGGCATCAACGATGTCTTTCTTCTTCTTACCCATGGCCTTACGCAAGGCATCGCTCTCGCCACGGGTGAAGTTGGCAAGCTGTCGCGACAAGAGCATCACCTGCTCCTGATAGACGGTGATGCCGTAGGTGTCCTTCAGATATTTCTCCATGCAGGGGATGTCATATTTAATTTCCTCCTTGCCGTTCTTACGCGCGATAAACTGCGGGATATAGTCCATTGGTCCCGGACGGTAGAGGGCGTTCATGGCAATGAGATCCTCGAAGACCGTGGGGTGCAGCTCACGCAGATATTTCTGCATGCCCGCCGACTCAAACTGGAACGTTCCCACCGTCCGTCCCTCCTGATAGAGCTTGAACGTCATCTCGTCATCTATAGGTATGGTGTCGAGGTCAAGGGTGAAGCCATGCGTTATCTTGATGTTCTCCACCGTCTCCTTCATGATAGAGAGCGTTGAGAGACCGAGGAAGTCCATCTTGATAAGACCCGTCTCCTCGATGACGTGTCCGTCATATTGTGTGGCGAGCAGCTTGTGACCGGGGTCACTCTTGTCGTCGGCTGTCGACACCGGCACCCAGTCGCTGATGGCATCGCGGCAGATGATGGTGCCGCAGGCGTGTATGCCCGTTCCGCGCACCGTGCCCTCAAGCATCTTGGCATATTTTATGGTGTTGGCGAGCTTTGTGTCACTGCTTGCCTCGGCGTCACGCAGCTCAGGCACACACTTTATGGCGTTGGGCAGGTTCATCTTCAAGCCGTCGGGCAGCTTGTCGGGGATGGCCTTGCAGAGAGCGTTGGAGGTAGACAGTTCCAGCTTCTCCACACGCGCCACATCCTTTATCGAGTTTTTCGTCGCCATGGTGCCATAGGTGATGATGTGCGCCACCTTGTCGTGACCATACTTGTCCTCCACCCATTCGAGCACACGTCCGCGACCATCGTCGTCAAAGTCGGTGTCGATATCAGGGAGCGAGATACGGTCGGGGTTAAGGAAACGTTCGAACAGCAGGTCATATTTCATCGGGTCGATCTTCGTGATGCCCAAACAGTAGGCCACCACCGAGCCGGCGGCAGAGCCACGTCCAGGACCCACCATCACGCCCAGCTCGTCCCGTGCCGAGTTGATAAAGTCTTGCACGATAAGGAAGTAGCCGGGGAAACCCATGGTCTTCATGATGTGCAGCTCAAACTTAACGCGGTCAGCCACATCTTGGGGTATGGGGTCGCCATAAAGTCTCTTGGCTCCGTCATAGGCAAGCTTCGCCAGATAGTCGGCCTCAAACTTTATGCGGTACAGCTTGTCGATGCCACCCAGGTGTTTTATTTTCTTGTCCGCCTCCTCCTTGGGCAACGGGTTCTCGCCGTTCTCATCTGTCGTAAACTCGCGGTAGAGATCCTCTGGCGAGTGGGTGCGGCGGGTGTCTTCCTCCGTTCCAAACTCAGCAGGGATAGGGAAGAACGGCATTATTGGCGGGTGGTCAATGCTGTAGGCCTCCACCTTGTTCAAGACGTCGAGCGTGTTGCTAAGCGCCTCGGGCACATCGGCAAACACCTCGTTCATCTCCTGACGCGTCTTGAACCACTCCTGCTTAGAGTAGAGCATACGCGTGGGGTCGTCAAGGTCCTTGCCCGTTGCAAGACACAACAGGTGGTCGTGGGCCTCGGCGTTATCCTTGTCCACAAAGTGGGAGTCGTTCGTACACACCAGCTTGATGCCATACTCCTTCGCCAGCTCAATGAGCACCTTGTTGGCCTTCTGTTGCAGAGGGAACGTCTCGCGGTTGGCACGCTGCGTGGGGTCCTTCACCTCATGCCGCTGAAGCTCCAGATAATAGTCGTCGCCAAACACGCGGTGGTACCACTCTATCGCTTCGCGCGCACCCTCAATGTCGCCGTTGAGAATCTTCTTTGGCACCTCACCCGCGATGCAGGCAGAGCACACAATAAGATCCTCATGATATTTCTCCAGGTCCTCACGATCCGTACGCGGACGCATGTAATAGCCGTCGACCCACGCACGCGACACCAGTTTTATAAGGTTCTTATAGCCATGATAGTTTTTGGCGAGCACAATGAGGTGGTAGCCACCCATGTCGCCATGCTCCTTCACCTTATCCTCCTTGCGGTGGTGAGCAACATACATCTCGCAGCCAAATATAGGTTTGAACGGCTCCTTACCCTCTTTCTTGAGTTTGCCGTTCACCTTATTGCAATAATTGAAAAACTCTTTTATGCCGAACATGTTGCCATGATCGGTTATGGCCATGCCTTTCATGCCGTCGGCAATGGCCTTGTCGACGAGTTTCTGCACACTCGACTGTCCGTCCAGTAACGAGTAGTAGGTGTGCACATGCAAATGAACAAAATCTTCCATTAAATGAAAAGTGTAATAAAAAAAAGTGCGTTTGGGCTTTCAAAGTTATACTTTATATTCGATATATGCAAAAGAAGCCATGCTTTTTTTTGCGAGATAAGCAAAAAACCGTTACCTTTGCAAAAGAATAATCCTAACCGACTACTATGATTAAAAATATAAAGAAATTTAAGAAGATACGCCTACATCGTGAAGGAACCGACACACTTGTCTACGGCTTCATTGTCATAGCAGCCATTGCTCTGCTTCTTTGGCGTTTCATCGACAACAAAGTGCCTTTCTGGTGTTTCGTGGCTGTGATGGGCACGGTGTACGCCATTGTTATCAACTTCTTCCGCTGTCCTGTGCGCTATTTCCCGCAAGAGGACACCGACAAGATTGTCGTTGCGCCCGCCGACGGACGCGTGGTTGTGATAGAAGAGGTGGAGGAGAACGAATATTTCCACGACAAGCGTCTGATGGTAAGTATCTTCATGAGCCTGTTCAACGTTCATGCCAACTGGTTCCCCGTTGACGGCAAGGTGAAGTTTGTGCATCATAAGAACGGCAATTTCCATAAGGCATGGCTGCCCAAGGCCAGCGAGGAGAACGAGCATGCCGACGTGATGATCACCACGCCCGATGGTGTCGACATACTGTGCCGACAGATTGCAGGAGCCGTGGCACGCCGCATCGTGACCTACGCCAAGGACGGCGAAGACTGTTACATTGACGAGCACCTGGGCTTCATCAAGTTTGGATCACGCGTCGACGTGTACCTGCCTCTCGGCACAGAGGTGTGCGTGAAGATGGGCCAGACCACAACAGGCGACCAGACGGTCATTGCCAAACTGAAGTAAAAAATAAAGAAAAATGTTCAACGCAATTAAGAAAATTATTCCCAACACCCTAACATGTCTAAACCTCATGTCGGGGTGCGTGGCCACCTACTTCGCTTTCCAAGGCGAAGCACAAATGGCCTTGCTGTGGATTATCGTAGGTGCAGCGTTCGACTTCTTCGACGGCATGAGCGCACGCCTGCTTAAGGTGTCGTCGCCAATTGGCAAGGAGCTCGACTCGCTTGCTGACGATGTGACCTTCGGCGTGGCACCTGCAACAATAATCTTTGCCCAGTTGAGCGTCATGGAATATCCCGCAGCCATAGAGTGTCTGCGCCCTATCCTACCCTTCTTCGCCTTTGTCGTGGCAGCATTCTCTGCCTTGCGACTGGCAAAGTTTAACCTCGATGAACGACAGACGACCTCGTTCATTGGCTTGCCGACACCTGCCAACGCCCTCTTCTGGGGCTCACTGCTTGCCACACATAACGACTGGTTTGAAGGCTCTGCTTACATGCTGCCCGTCATGCTCGTCATGATTGTGCTGTCAAGCTGGCTCTTGATCTGCGAGCTGCCGATGTTTGCCCTCAAGTTCAAACACTGGGGATGGAAAGGCAACGAGGTGAAGTATAGCTTCGCCATCGCTTCTGTTCTTGCCATCGTCGTCTTCGGACCGCTCACCAGCTTCTGGGGCATCATCTTAGCTTATATCGTGGTGTCGGGAGTTTTAAAGGTAAAAAAGTAAAAAGGTAAAAAGGTAAAAAAAAGGCTTCGCCGAGATTGAGGCTTAGCTGAGATAGAGGCTTTGCTGAGATGGAGGCTTCGCTGAGATAAAATGGAAAAGGCTTCGACATTACCTAAGAGATCTTTGTTTGTAAAACTTGCTGTGTGAGAATAATATGATAAAATTTTTTCTATTGTTTGTGTTGATGATCTTCGGCATCGTCTTTCTGCTTGGAGGCTTGACCGTCTTCAAAGTGTTGAGAAGAATACAGGACATCAAACAACAGTTTAACAACGCCGGAAGACAAGGGCAACAACGCCATAGAAAGACTAACGGCAATAACGCTTACGGCAATAACGCTTACGACAACAGCTCTTATAACGCTGAAGGCATAAGCGACTCACGGTCACACGCTGACCGCAACAAGAAAATTATCCCTAAAGACGAAGGCGAATATGTCGACTTTGTTGAGGAGAAATAAAATCATTTAAACAAAACACCCACAAACCTATAGCGCAACCATACTACAAAAAAAATTGTCAGTCGGGTTGCGCTATTTTGGTTTTAATAATAATGTATAATAACAAAACGTTTGAAAGAAACGGCTTATTTGAAAGAACGCTTGTTTGAAAAAAGAAAGGAGAAAAATGGCAGCACATAATGAGCTTGGAAAATGGGGCGAGGAAACCGCTACCCAACTGCTTCGCGATAAGGGCTACACCATCGTAGACCGCGACTGGCGCAGCGGACATCGCGACATCGACATCATAGCACGCACACCCGATGGCGCCACCCTCGTGTTTGTGGAGGTTAAAACACGAACTAAGGACGATGTGACACGCCCCACAGATGCCGTGGATATGAAAAAGATAAAAAACATTGCTCATGCCGCCAACCATTATGTAAAGAAAAACAATATCGACGACTGGCTTCGCTTCGATGTGGTGTCCATCGTGGGCAACCCCGAAAAGCTTAAGTCGATAGAACACATCGAAGACGCCTTCAGGCCTCTGCTCGCCTTTAGATAAAAACCTTCTATATAAAACAAGGAGGAAAAGAAGAAATATTAAGAGCAAAATAGAGATAAAAAAGGAGGAGAAGAGCAAGTAAAGAAGCTCTAAAAACATTTCAGGATGACGCGGAGGCAGAAATGTTCGCCGCACAAAAAAAATTAATATGAAGACAAACATCATCAGATTGAGAGAGACCGACTCAACCAACAATTTCATGAGTCAGTATACCGACTGTACAGACAGCGACCTCGTAGTCGTAACAGCCGAATATCAGACCAACGGACGAGGTCAAGGCACCAACACATGGGAGAGCGAGAGCGGACAGAACCTCCTATTCTCCCTGCTCACGAAGCCCACTGGTGTGGATGCCGACAAACAGTTTGTGCTGTCCATGGCAGAGGCGCTCGCCCTTAGAGAGGCGCTCGGCGCATGCGTGTCAGACATCACGCTGAAATGGCCCAACGATGTCTATTGGCGCGACTACAAGATCAGCGGCACCCTTATAGAGACCGCTCTCTCAGGAAAGAAAGTCAAGCAGTGCATCTTCGGCACAGGCATAAACGTTAACCAGACGCTGTTCCTCAGTTCGGCACCCAACCCCACATCGCTCTGTCTGATAACAGGGCGCACGTTCTCAAAAGACGAAGTGCTCGACAAGGTGCTCAAAGCCTTTGAGCGCTACTATCAGATGGTGCTCGACGGACGCTACGACACCATCAGCGAGATGTATCACAACGCCCTCTACCGTCGCGAAGGCCTTCACACCTACAGCGACAAGAACGGAACCTTTGAAGCCTCCATTAAAAACGTTGCCCTCAATGGCACACTGACGCTCGTAACCAAAGAGGGCGAGGAGCGCAAATACATGTTCAAAGAAGTGAATTACATCTTATAAAAAAATCACCCCTATGTTCGCCCTCTTCTTGCTCTGGCAAGCGACAAAGTCGAGCGCGAGGACGATTTTATCATCATTCATTGATCCGCAGGATCCGCAGGCTTCGCCGCCTTCGGCAGCTCAACCAGCGGTTATGGATATTCGCCGCCTTCGGCGACGCTTTCCAGAGATGATAATCAATTGAAAATGTGTTTATTATGCACTTGCGAAACTTCGGTAATTTTAAAGGTAAAAAGGTAAAAAAGGATTCGCCTTGAAAGTGAAGAATTTTGAATTAAGGGATTTTTCAATTAACAGGTTAAAATTTTTTTTGAATGTATGATAGTGAAACTTACTGATGAGATCGCTTTTCCCGATCCGCGAGAAGGCGAGCCCGACGGATGGTTTGCTGTGGGTGGCGACTTGAGCGTTGACCGCTTGCTGCTGGCCTACAGCTACGGCATCTTTCCGTGGTATGCTTTCAGATGGTATGACGAGATTCATTGGTATTGCCCCATGCAGCGCTTTGTCATTTTTCCCGACGAGATCCATGTGTCGCGCTCAATGCGCAAACTGATGCGAAAGGGAAGATATAGCGTGAGCATAAACCGCGACTTTCATAACGTTATCCGTCTTTGTGGCGAACTGCGTCACGACGAGGAGGGTGCCTGGCTGGGCAGCGACATGATAGACGCTTATGAGGAGCTGCACCGTCAGGGTTTTGCTGCCAGCGTTGAGGTGTGGGAGGGCGAACGCCTGGTGGGCGGCATCTATGGCGTCAACATTGGCAGCTGCTTTTTCGGCGAGAGCATGTTCTCGCTGGTGCCCAACGGCAGTAAGGTGGCGCTCATCGCACTCGCACAATATATGGCGGAGAATGGCGGCCGACTGATTGACTGCCAGTTTGAGACGCCTCATCTCCGCAGCATGGGCGGCCGCTTCATCTCTTACGACGAGTATTTGGACATCTTGCAAGAATGACCGTTGATGAACTTTTTCGTTAAGCCAGATGAGCAGAGCCAAGCTTGCTTGAGCTTTGCCATGGCGAG
>OQVL01000823.1_pt1 | contig 17547 bp, 19 predicted proteins | sample 1691501 | NCBI WGS metagenome assembly OQVL01 (sample SAMN03418253, study PRJEB22391) | human gut metagenome | biome: human-gut; feature: organic feature; material: feces | host: Homo sapiens | place: Tanzania | collected 2013-01 | reverse complement strand
CGTGTTCGATGATGATCAGCTGACCGTATCCGCGGAACGGTCCGGCGAACAGAACCGTGCCGTCATAGGGGGAAATGACCTGCGCGCCCGCGCGGGTGCGGACGACGACGCCTTTTGATGTCGCGCCCGATTCGGTCGGATCGCCGAATTTTTTAATGACGCTTCCCTTGACGGGATAAGGAATGCGTCCGCGCGCCGCCATAAACGAACCCGTCGGAATTTCGGATTTCGGCGTGCTTTTGACGCGGCGTTTGCTTTCGGCTTCCAATTTTGCCAACAGATCTTTCAGATTGTCCGCCTGCTTCGCCAGATTTTCGGCTTTGGCTTTCGCGCGCGAGCTTTCGCTGGCGAAAGCGGTCTGCAACTGCGATTTTTTCTGAATCAGCGCGTTCATGCCGCGCCGTTTTTCGTTCAGCCGTTTCGCCAAAGTTTTGATTTGGGCGTATTGCGCGCGGATCGCCGTTGTCAGACTGGCGATTTTTGTCAGATCCTTGCGCAACCCTTCGGTCGAATATTCCAACCGCGGAACGGCTTCGCGCAACAAAAGCGCGCTGCGCAAAGTGTCCTGCGGCGGCAGGGGCTGGGCGATTAACGCTTCCGTCGGTTTGAACGCCAGCGATTGCAGCGCCGCCAGAACGCGGGTGCGCTGGGCGCGGCGGACTTCCAGCCGGTTTTTCATCAGTTCCTGTTGTGCTTCCAATTCGCCGAGCTTGTCTTCCAGCTTATCCAGACTTTCTTCCTGTTCCTGAATGGATTCGGCGGCGGCGACCATTTTGCGCTGAACGTCGGCGATTTCTTTTTTGACGCCCTGCGCTTTTTCGCGCATTTTCAAATGTTCCCGTCGCGCCTGCCGGATTTCGCTGTTCACGCGGGACAGTTCGGATTTCGCCGCGTCGGGCGATTTCGCCGCGTGCGAAAAGGACGGCGGAACCGTTCCCGCCGCGAAAATCAGCAAAAACAGTCCCGCCGCCCTTTTCAAAGTCTTGTCCCGCTTATTTAACCAGCAGGGACTTGCCCGTCATTTCCGCGGGTTGGTCGATGTGCAGCAACTGCAACAGCGTCGGCGCCAGATCCGCCAGACGACCGCCGTCGCGCAGTTTGAATCCGTTTTTGTCGTTGAACAGAACGGCGGGAACTTTGAACGTCGTGTGCGCGGTGTAGGGCGCGCCCGTTTTTTCGTCCTTCATCAATTCGCAGTTGCCGTGGTCGGCTGTCACCAGCATTACGCCGCCCGCGTTTTTAATGGCTTCTTCCAGCCGTCCCAGACATTTGTCGACGGCTTCGGCGGCTTTGATCGCGGCGGGCAGAATGCCCGTGTGACCGACCATGTCGCCGTTGGCGAAGTTCACGATGATGACGTCGAATTTTCCCGCGTCGATCGAATCGACCAAAGCGTCGCAAACCTCGAACGCGCTCATTTCGGGCTTCAAGTCATAGGTGGCGACTTTGGGCGACGGGATCAAAATGCGTTCTTCGCCTTTGAACAGGCGTTCTTCGCCCCCGTTGAAAAAGAACGTGACGTGCGCGTATTTTTCGGTTTCCGCGATGCGCAGTTGCGTCAATCCGGCTTTGGACACAACTTCGCCAAAGATGTTTTCCAGCTTTTCCGGCGGAAAGATCGGCGCGACGAAACGGTCGTGGTCGACGGAATACTGCGTCATGCCGACAACGGCGGCAAAGTCGACCGTTTTGGTTCTTTTCATCTTGTCAAACTGTTTGTCCGCCAGCGCGTACATGATTTCGCGGGCGCGGTCGGAACGGAAGTTCGCGAACAAAATGCCGTCGCCGTCGTTCATGCCTTTGTAATCGCCGATGACGGTCGGCAGGACGAATTCGTCGTAGACCTTTTTGGCATAGGACGATTCGATCGCTTCTTCGGCGGTCGCGGCGGTTTCGCCTTTGCCGCACATCAGCGCGTTGAACGCCAGTTCGATGCGTTCCCAGCGGTTGTCGCGATCCATGGCGTAATAACGCCCCGAAACGGTCGCGATTTTCACGCCCGCCATGTCTTTGGTCTTTTCCTCAAATTCCTTGACGTAGCCCGCCGCCGCACATGAACCACCGCCGCCGAATCGGGCGGCACGTCGCGCCCGTCCAGAAAAGCGTGGACGGCGACGGGAATCTTCGCGTCGCTGAGGATTTTCGCCAAAGCGATGATGTGGTTCATGTGGGAATGGACGCCGCCGGGGCTCATCAGCCCCATCAAATGGCACGTTCCCTTGGACGCCGTCAGCTTTTCGATCAGATTGACGACGGCGGGACGTTTCGCCAGCGAACCGTCGGCGCAAGCCTGATCGATTTTCGGCAGATCCTGCATCACGACGCGACCGGCGCCGATGTTCATGTGACCGACTTCGGAATTGCCCATCTGACCCGCGGGCAGACCGACGTCCAAGCCCGACGTGGCGATCAGCGTGTTCGGGCAGGTCGCGACCAGATTGTGCCAGTTCGGGGTGTTCCCCAGTTCGATGGCGTTGTTGTCTTTGCTGTCGCGATGTCCCCAGCCGTCCAGAATGCACAGCATGACGGGACGAGGTCTTTTGGTTTCTTCCATTGGTTTCAAGCTCCGTTAAAAAACAAAAATCGAGGTTAATATAATACAAAACTTTGCGTTTGCCACTGTGAAAAATGGTCGAGGGCGATTTTGTTTGAGAAGATTCCGGAAATTTGATAATCTGGTCGCGAGTTCGGAAAAAACGGACTTCGGGCGTCAGAAACCCGAACAAAAATAAGCCGCTTTGTGTATGGCGGCTAAAAAGTCATACACCGATTTCCGTTGATGGCGGATGTCGGTATGATAAGGCTATATGTACGAAAGCATCGAGCCGTCTTTTTATTTTTGTGCGGTTTCTGAACATCCGCCACTTTCTGCATGAAAGTGGCTTTTGTTTTAATTTCAACAGAGGATTGTTCGGAAATGAAAAAAGTTATTCTTTCAACATTGGCGGTTTTTGCGTTGTCGGGGTGCGTGACGGCGCCGTTCGTTCCGCCGACCGGAATGGTCAGTTCCATTCAGGCTCCGCTGGATCTGGAAACGACGAACAAGCAGATCGGCAGCAAGCACGGCAGTTCCAGCGTTTTCACGATTTTGGGGCTGATTTCGGTCGGGGACGCCAGCTACAAATCCGCCGCGGAAGACGGAAACATCACGACGATCAAAGGATCGGATTATTCGTATTTGAACGTCTTGGGGCTGTTCCAGAAAACGACGGTGCGCGTCTATGGCGATTAAGCGGTTTTTCGCGTTCGCCCTGATTTTAACGCTGTGCGGCTGTTCAAGCGTGACGGCGGAGTTCAAACCTCCCGTCGGTTTTCTCGTTTCCAGTTACAGAGCGCCGCTGACGACGAAAGCGGACAACATTAAAATCGGACGCGCGCAACAAAAAAGGTACATTACTTCTTTTTTCTGGATTCCGATCGGCATACCGTCGGTTTCGATAACGGACGGTTTCAACAAGCCGGCGTCGGGCGTCTACGCCGATTACGAATATTTTTCGGTTTTGGGCGGAATGTTCCAATCGGTCAAGGTCGTGACATACAGCGAAAAGAAAAACGATCGATAAGAAAATCCCCGTTGAAAGACGGGGATTTTTATTTTCGCGCACAGGTCGAAATCCGGCGGTTGCGAATGCTGATGCACGATCGGTTGGCGACGGACAGGCGGGGCGGTGAACACGAAACAAACTTTGGGTGTCGGAAATCTGAAAAAAAACAAGTCGTTTCGCGTATGGCGGCGGCGTTCGTCAATAAAGAACATCGCGCTTTACGCCGGTGTATCTTTTGTTTTAGTTTGAAAAATAAAACATTGCAGTCGGACGGAACACGTTTTATCATTAAAAAACAGATCAGTGATGGAGGGAATATGAAATCTGAACGACCTTACGCGTGGACGGTTGAAATATTGCGCCGCGCCCATTTGCGACCGACGTGCCAGCGCATGGGCTTGGTCAAATTGTTGTTCGGGAACGGCAACCGTCATATTTGCGCCGAGGATTTGTATAAAGAAGCCAGAAAAAAAAGCATGAGTTTGTCGCTGGCTACCGTCTACAATACGTTGAATCAATTCAAGGAATCGGGACTGTTGCAAGAAATTTTGACCGGTAGCGGCAAAACGTATTACGATACGAATCTGACGCCGCATTATCATGTGTTCCGCGAACGCGACGGGATTGTCGAGGACGTTCCCGACAGCATGATCACGGTTTCGCTGGCGGACGAGTTTTTAATGAAAAACAGCGTAAAATCGATTGATGTCATCGTGCGCATGTGAATAACAAACAAATGCGGCAGCCGGAGGGATTCTTTTCCCGCCGTTTTTTATTCAAACACTTCTTTATCGTAGACGCCCCAGAGCTTCGCGCGGAACACCCAGCCTTGAAAATCGCCGAATTCGACTTTGCACAGCGCGATGTCGGCGGGACAGAGCGCCAGCCGTCCGACGGCGCCTTTTTCTATTTTCGCCAGCGGTCGTGAATCCGCTGCCGCGGCGCGCAACAATTCGCCGTTTTCTTTCATGCGCACGGTGCGCCGTCCCGACAACATCGGCTGATAAATCCAGCCTTCGCGTCCGTCGTAATCCCTGACGCGACGCCATGTTTCAAATTCGTTGATGATTTCAACGGGCAGATCGCTTTTCAGATATACCCATTCGACGGGATAACGAAACCCCGGTCCCGTTCGCAGATTGACCTGATTCGAACGCAGGGAAACAAAACGCGGCAGGGGCAATCCCGATTGCGCGCGCGCCGCCGGACAAAACGCCAGCCACAAAGCCAGAAAAACAATCAGCGGCATATCGGCTCTTTCCGTTAAACGCCCGTCGAACCGAAACCGCCCGCCCCGCGCCGCGTCGCGCCGAGCGCGTCTATTTCGCTCCATTGCGCCCGAATAACGGGGGCGATGACCATTTGCGCGATTCGCATGCCGCGCTTTAGCAAAAACACTTTGTCGCCGGAGTTGTGCAGAACGACGAAAATTTCGCCGCGGTAGTCGGCGTCAATCGTGCCGGGGGAGTTGAGGACGACGACGCCCTCTTTCCACGCCAGCCCCGAACGGCTGCGGATTTGCGCTTCAAATCCCGACGGCAGGGCGATCGAAATGCCCGTCGACACTTTTTCGCGCCCGCCCGGAGGGATCGTCATCGCGGACGGAATCGCCGCGTATAAATCCATGCCGGCGGATTCTTCGGTCGCGTAGGACGGCAAAGGCAAATCGGTTGCGGACGGGTTGCGGAATACGGGAATTCGGATCGTGTTCATGCGGAATTTTTTCCTTGGTTTTTGTGGTGGATTTTTATCATGAAAAGATTTATAAACAATAAATATTTCAGGTGTCGTTTGTCGTCAGCAAGGGACAAAATTATCGTGAAGCGTGAATTTTTATCCGCTGTAATCGTTGCTTTTCTGGGCATGACCGCCAACGCGTCCGCGTTCGGTTTGACGGCGGATCAAATGTACCGGAATCTGATTCAAACGGAAAAAAGCGGCGGTCGCGCATCGACGGGCGAGCCGTTGTTGTCTTTTAAAAAAGCCGAATCGAAACCCGAGGAAATCTGGCGCGAAAAGAAGGCGATTTTTGAACGCAAAATGCCGCAGCCCGACGATTTCAGCGACGCTTACGATTGGAAAAAAATCGTCGTCGCCGTGAAAAAAGGCAACGTCACGCCGTTCGACGTGGACGAAATCCGCCGCCAATCCGAACGCGAAAACGTCGAAGCGATCGAATTGCTGGCGTGGATGTACGCCACGGGAACGGGATTGCGTCAGGATTTGCCGAAATCGTACGCGTATTACATGCAGGCGGCGCAAATGGGCGTGGCGTCGGCTTACGACAACGTGCGCGCCGTGTATCAGGCGATGAATCCGGCGCAGCGCGAAGCTCTGTCAGCGTTTTAATTTGATCCGGCGATGATCCAAAATCGTGCGGCTAACGCCGCCGCGACGATCAAGGCGAACGGCGCGATTTTTTTCAACGCGCCGCGTTTTGTCATCAGGCGCGCGGCGAAAGTGCGGCTTTTCAACAGCGGTTCAATCGCGGCGAAGTCGTTTTGAAACGCCGCCGCTTTTTTATTGCCGATTTCCAGCCGTTCCGCCTGCGCTTCGTTCAATCCGAACGCCCGTTTGAACCGTTCCGCGTCGTCGGATTCTGACGGGAAGGCTCCTTTGTCGGCGAAGTCAGCCAGATCTTCGATGGCGCTTTGCCATGCGGTCGGTCGGTGTTCACGCGGGCAAAGGCTGTTCGCGGCGGTCAGGGCGAAAACGGCGACGCGCAGGGAAAGCGGAACGTCAAAACCGCGTTCAATCAGTTTTTCCGTCATAAAAATCAGTCGGTCGGCGGGGGAAAAATCCGCGCATTCGTCCAGCATGTTCGAAATTTCGCGAGCGGGGAAAAGCGGCGGCGCGAATCCCGAAGTCAAAATCGCGGAAACGATTTTCCGATCGTCGCGTTTCAACACGCCGACGGCGACCGCGGCGGCGAAGCGTCGTTCGTCGTGATTTAAAACGGCGCAAAACGGGGGGACGGAAAACCAAAGCGTTCCGTTTTCGTCCGCGCGGCAGACCTCGATGGTCGGAACGGCGGCGAATCCGTCGCGTAAAATCATCAGGACGACGGAACGAACAAGAGCTTTCGCCGTTGTTTCCGGAACGGGGGAGGCGGCGATCGACGATAATCCGGAGACGGGCAAAAGGGCGAGCGTGTCCTTGGTCGTCCGCGTCCAGTCCGGAAGAACGGCTTTGACAAATCCGTCCGCATAAAACGCGTCGTCGATTCTCGCCAAAGCGGCGCCGGTCAGCCGGCAATCCCCCGCTTCGTTCAGCAGGTTTTCAAATTCGTCCGTTTTTGCGGCGAGGCGGGGGTGCTTTTTTGTCGCGGCGCAATACAGCCGCATCAATTCGGGCAAGCCGAACGCGTTGTCCTGTTTTGCCGATTCTTGCGCGGAAACAATCGTGCGGGCGATCGCCGAGGCGTGTTTTCCGTCCGTCAAGTCGGGATAAAGCGCAAAGAAAAACAAAGCCGCTTTTTCAACGGGGGACGCCGTCGCGACCAGTTCGCGCAGGGCGTCGTCCGCAGGAAAAAAAGCGGTTCCGTCCGTCAAACCGAGGGCGTCAAATCGCTTTAACCGACGGCGAAACGCGGTTTCGACGGACGAACGGAACGGAAAAAACGGCAAGCGCGCCTCCTTCTTCGGATAAAACGGGCGTATCATAGCGGATAATTCGCGTTCGGGCAGTATTTTTCTGGTGAGAAGTTCCGAAAAATGGTGTAAGAATGGAAATATGAAGAAATATGTCGCGCTTTTGCTGTGTTTTGCATCGTTTTCCGCCTTCGCCGCGGAAACGGTTTTTGTGTCGGGATTCGAAGATTTGCCGCTGATGGACGGGCTGAAGCAGTCCGAAGGCGCGGCAGTCGCTTTTGATTCGCCCGACGGTCGCATCGTCGAGGCGTACGCCCAAAGCGACGACGCCGCAAAACAAAAAATAATGGCTTATTACGCAAAAACCCTGCCGCAGCTGGGGTGGAAAAAACAAAAATCGGACGCGGATTCGCTTTCTTTTTTGCGCGAGGAGGAGGAATTGTCCGTTTCCGTTGACGACGGAACGCCCGCGACCGTGCGCTTTAAACTGATGACAAGGGACAAGGACTGATGATGGAATTTGAAACGATCCGCGTTGAAAGCAACCAAGCCGTCGGCACGATTACGCTGAACCGCCCCGCGTCGATGAACGCCGTCTGCGCCGCCATGCTGTTTGAATTGACGCGCGCGATCGAAGCGTTGGACGCCGACGAATCCGTGCGCGTCGTCGTGTTGCGCGGCGCCGAGGGGTGCTTTGCCGCGGGAACGGATATGTCCGAATTCGTCGGGCGGTTCGGCGACGATGCCGAACGCGGAAACGTCTATGCCCGCGCCGTCCGCGCTTTCGCCGCGTGCGCAAAGCCGATTGTCGCCGGGGTCGCGGGATATGCGTTCGGCGGCGGTCTGGAACTGGTTTTAATGAGCGACGTCGTCATCGCCGCGGACAACGCCCGATTCGGTTTTCCCGAAATCACGCTGGGGATTTTGCCGCAAATGGGCGGCGCCGCGATGCTGACGAATCGGGTCGGACGCGCCAAAGCCGCCGATATGCTGCTGACGGGTCGCCATATCGGCGTCGAAGAGGCGCTGGCGTGCGGATTGGTGTCGCGTCTGGTCGACGGCGCCGATTTGGAAGACGAGGTCGCCGAAACGGCGCGGCGGATCGCCGCGATGCCCGCTTTGGGCGTGAAATTGGCGAAACAGGCGGTTTTGGCGGCTTGCGCGTCGCGCGCGGAGGGCGAAGAATCGTTCGCCCTTTTGTCCCTGACGTCGGACGACGCGCGCGAAGGGTTGGCGGCGCTGAAGGAAAATCGCGCGCCAAAGTATGTTCACAGATAAGTTTATCCCTTGACTTTCGCGGGAATATGGGAGTATAAAGCCTACCTAGTTCTTTTTTAAGGAAACAAACAGGATAAAAAAAATGGCTAATCATCTGTCGTCTAAAAAACGTATTCGTCGCAACGCCCGCCGCGCCGTTTTCAACGCCGCGCGCAAATCCCGCGTCCATACGTTCACGAACAAGTTTGAAACCGCTTTGACCAGCGGCGACAAAGCCGCTGCCGCGGAAGCTTTCCGCACGGCAGAATCTGAAATCATGCGCGCTGTTTCGAAAGGCGTTTTGCACAAAAACACCGCCGCCCGCAGGGTTTCCCGCTTGTCCGCCCGCGTTAAGGCTATGGGATAATCCGAACTTCAATCCCGCGTTTTTCGCATGCGGCAATGCGAAGGCGAAACGCGGCGTTTGTTCAGCTTGAAAGGCAGACTGTCGTTTCGGACGGTCTGCTTTTTGCTGTATCGCGACCGTTTGGCGAAACGCGGCGTTTTTAGAAATTTTTGTTTCAAAAAAGCGGTCGGGACACCAGATGTTGAGTCAAGTCTTTAATTTGTCTTTTGTCGGGTTTCGGGGCTTGCCTTTGCCCGCGTCCGCCCCTATTATTCGCCAGACGCAGAGGTGGAAAACGGTTGCAGACTGGGGTGCTTTTTTATGGACAAGGATATGCAGGATCGGTTGAACGCGCAGGCGCGCGGGGTTGAAGCCCGTTTGCGCGAAACGCTGGGGAACGACAACTATGACACATGGTTGAAATCGCTGTCCGTCGGCGGTTTCAAAGACGGCGTCCTGACCCTGTTTCTGCCGACGACTTTTTTTTGCGGCTATATCGCGCGCAATTTTGCCGACGACATCGCGCGGGCGTGGCGGGCGGAAAACCCGTCCGTGACCGCTGTTGAATTTACGGTCGGCAGTCCCGCTTTCATCGCGCCGACCGAAACGGCGGAAAGGGCGGTCGCCGTTGAAAACGACGCCGCGTCCGCCGCCGAACGCATTTCCGTCGAATCGGAAAAAGACGTTTTGTCCGCCGCGCTGGATCCGCGCTACACGTTCGACAATTTCGTCGTCGGCGAATCCAATCAGTTCGCCTATGCCGCCGCGCACAGCGTCGCCGAAGGCGGCGATGTTCAATACAATCCCTTGTACATGTATTCCAGCGCGGGGCTGGGCAAAACGCATTTGATGCATTCGATCGCGTGGTATATCCGCGAACGCGATCCGTCGCGCCGCGTCGCCTACCTGTCGGCGGAAAAATTCATGTATCTGTTCGTTCGCGCCCTGCGCAGCAAAGACACGCTGTCGTTCAAAGAGGAATTGCGCAACGTCGACGTTTTGATGATCGACGATGTGCAGTTTCTGATCGGCAAGGAAAGTACGCAAGACGAGTTTTTTCATACTTTCAACGCGTTGGTCGGCGCCAGAAAGCAGTTGGTTTTGTCGGCGGACAAGCCGCCCGTCAATCTGGACGGATTGGAGGAACGTCTGAAAACCCGTCTGGGGTCGGGACTGGTCGTCGATATCCACCCGACGTCTTTCGAACTCCGGCTGGGCATTCTTGAAAGCAAGGCGCAGAATCTGGGTGTGCGCGTTCCGTCCGAAGTCATTTCGTTTCTGGCGGAAAAAATCACGTCCAGTGTTCGCGAGCTGGAAGGAGCGCTGTTGCGCGTCGCGGCGCATGTTCAGCTGATGGGCGGCGAAGTCACGCTGGAACGCACCTGCGACATTTTGCGCGACGTTCTGAGCGTCGTCGACCGTCGCGTGTCGATCGAGGACGTTCAGCGCAAAGTCGCCGAGCATTATAATATCCGCGTTTCCGAAATGACGTCGAAACGCCGCGAACGGTCGGTCGCGCGTCCGCGCCAGATTGCGATGTATCTGGCTAAACATCTGACGACGAAGTCTTTGCCCGATATCGGCAGGGCGTTCGATCGCGATCACACGACGGTGATTCACGCGGTGAAAACGATTGACGACATGTGCCTGAAGGATCCTTCTTTCAAAGCCGAAATCGACAGTTTGCGCCGCGTGCTGTCCGTGTGACCGAAAACGAATAAATCCGCCGAGTCGCAACTATGCCCGAACGGGGCTTGAAACAGGAAGAAACTTTGTTTCGGGAAGGCGTTTTTTTGCTTTGGAAAAACGGCAGATGTGATATACTCGGCGCAAAACAATTTCTAACCTTTTTGAAGAGTGGAATCCCATGAAATTTACGATTGAACGCGCCGCGTTGCTGAAATCCTTGTCCCATGTGCAGAATGTGGTGGAACGCCGTCACACGAATCCGTTGCTGTCGAACGTGAAAATCACGGCGAAGGACGGCGGCATCGTTCTGGACGCGACCGACAACGAATTGGAAGTCAGTGAAAAAATCGCCGCGAAAGTCGATGTCGCGGGCGCCATCACCGCCCCCGCGCACAAGCTGTACGAAATCGTTCGCAAACTGCCCGACGGCGCGGAAATCGAATTTGTCCTGAACGCCGAAAACAACCAGCTGAAACTGACGGCGGGACGCGCCAAATTCGCTTTGGCGACCATGGCGGGCGAGGATTTCCCGTCCATCGCCGACGGCGACATGACGCATCATTTCGCGTTGAAGGCGTCGGATCTGCGCGATTTGATCGACCGTACGTCGTTCGCCGTTTCGACCGAAGAAACGCGTTTTTACCTGAACGGCATCTATTTGCACGAAGCGACTTCCAAAGAGGAAAAAATCCTGCGCGCCGTCGCGACCGACGGGCATCGTCTGGCTTGTGCGGAAGCCGTTTTCCCCGAAGGGGCGGCGGGTATGCCGGGGATCATCATTCCGCGCAAGGCGATCGGCGAATTGAGCAAATTGCTGGCGGAAGAATCCGAAGACGTGAAAATCGATCTGTCAACGTATAAAATCCGCTTTACGTTCGGCGATCTGGTGCTGACGTCTTTGCTGATTGAAGGGACGTATCCGGATTACGAACGCGTCATTCCGACCGAAAACGACAAGGTGATGGAAGTCGACGCGCAGGCGTTGACGACGGTTGTCGACCGCGTGTCCAGTCTGTCCGAAAAATCGCGCGCCGTGCGTTTGACGCTGTCAAAGGATCTGGTCAAGGTGTCCGCCGCGAACGCCGAAGAAGGCAGCGCGGAGGACGAACTGGAAGTCAAATATTCCGCCGATCCGATCGATATCGGTTTCAATTATGTCTATCTGGAGGACGTTTTGAAGCAAATCAAGGGCGGGTTGGTGCAAATTTCGTTTTCCGATTCCGCATCGCCGACCGTTTTGACGGATATGTCCGATCCCAGTGTTTTATTTGTTTTAATGCCGATGCGGGTGTAATCGATTTGACGGCAAACGAACTGATGTACGCGCGTTCGCGTCGGGCGCAAGCCGATACGCGGACGCTATCCGATTCCGAAGCGGGTCGAACGGACGGCGCGGCGGGATTGTTTGTCGGTCGTTTGTGTTTGTCGCGTTTTCGCAATTATCCGTATTTGCGGCTGGATATTCCCGACGGGGCGGCGCAGGTCGTTCTGACGGGGGTTAACGGCGTCGGAAAAACAAATCTGATGGAAGCGGTTTCCTTCCTCGCCCCCGGAAAAGGGGTGCGGCAAGCGCGTTTTCAGGACGTTCTGCCCGTGGAAAATCCGACGGGCGCGTGGGGCGTTTCCGCCGTTCTGCACAAGGGGGCGGAGGAAATCGAAATCGGCACGGATTACGAAGTCGCGACACGGGGACGGCGGAGCGAAAAACGCCGCGTGCGCGTCAACGGCGTCGCGGGCGCCGCGCAGTCCGAATTGGGACGCGTTTGTTCCGCCGTGTGGCTGACCCCCGCGATGGACAGGCTGTTTTCGGGAGAACCCGCCGGACGCCGCCGTTTTTTGGACAGGTTGACGCAGGCTTTTTTTGAAAATCATGCGGCTTCGTGCGCCGCTTACGCGCAGGCGTGGCGGCAGTGGGGCGCGTTGATCCGCGACGGCAAAAACGATGAACGCTGGCTGTCCGCGCTGGAAACGACAATGGCGAAGTACGGGGCTTTGGCGGCGAACGCCCGCCGCGAAACCGTCAGGCTGTTGCAGGACGCTTTGAATGAAAGTAAAACCGCTTTTCCGCGGGCGTCGATCGCTTTATCGGGCGGGCTGGAAGATGATATTTCAACCTTGTCCGTCGACGAAGCGCGCGATTTTATCAAAGCCCGCTTTGTCCCCGCGCGCGAGGCTTATGCCCGCAACGGCGTCGCCGGCGGCGTTCACACGGTCGATCTGACGGCGTTTCACCGCGAAAAGAACATGCCCGCCGCAGGCTGTTCGACGGGCGAACAAAAGGCTTTGCTGGTTTCGATCCTGCTGGCGCATGTCCGCACGCAGGCGGACGTGAAAAACGCTTTGCCGCTGGTGCTGTTCGACGAGGTGGCGGCGCATCTGGACGACGGCAGGCTGGCGGCTTTGCTGGACGAAATCCGCAGATTGAAAACGCAAGTCTGGCTGACGGGAACGGACAGACGTTCCTTTGAAAGTTTAAAAAACACGGCGCATTATCTCGCCGTTGACGAATTGTTGCGAACCGCACCCGATTGGGCGGTCGCGTCTTGACGAAAGGTGTATCATGACCCAAGAAACAGAATTGCACTCATCTTCCGATTACACTGCCGAATCGATTAAGGTTCTGAAAGGGCTGGACGCCGTTCGCAAACGTCCTGGCATGTACATCGGCGATACGGACGACGGCACGGGGCTGCACCACATGGTGTACGAAGTGCTGGACAACGCGATCGACGAAACGCTGGCGGGATACTGCACGAAAACGGAAACAATCATCAATTCCGACGGTTCCGTGACGGTGCGCGACAACGGGCGCGGCATTCCCACCGATCTGCACAAGGAAGAAGGCGTTTCCGCCGCCGAAGTCATCATGACGCAACTGCATGCGGGCGGCAAGTTTGATCAGAACTCGTATAAAATTTCCGGCGGTTTGCACGGCGTGGGCGTTTCGGTCGTCAACGCGTTGTCGTCGTCGTTGAAATTGCGTATCTGGCGCAACGGCAAGGAACACTATATGGAATTTAAAAACGGCGTTCCCGTCGCTCCGCTGAAAGTCGTCGGCGACGCCGTTCCCGCCGACCGCACGGGAACCGAAGTCACGTTTTTGCCGTCGCCGGAAACGTTTTCAAAAACGGAATTCGATTTCGACACGCTGGAACACCGTCTGCGCGAACTGGCTTTTTTGAATTCGGGCGTTCATCTGGTTTTGCGCGACACGCGCCCCGGAAACCCGCGCGAAGTCGAATTTTGCTATGAAGGCGGGATTCAGGAATTCGTCCGCTATATCGATCGTTCCAAAACGTCGATTCACGAAGGCGAAATCGCCATGTCCGGCGAAAAGAACGGCATCGTCGTCGAATTGGCGATGGAATGGACGGACGGTTATCATGAAACGACGCTGTGCTTCACCAACAACATTCCGCAACGCGACGGCGGCACGCATTTGGCGGGCTTCCGCGCCGCTTTGACCCGCACGATCAACGCCTACGCGCAGGAATCGGGCATGCTGAAAAAAGAAAAAGTCGAATTGTCGGGCGAAGACATGCGCGAAGGTCTGACCTGCGTCTTGTCCGTCAAAGTCCCCGATCCGAAGTTTTCTTCGCAAACAAAGGACAAGCTTGTTTCTTCCGAAGTCCGTCCCGTGGTTGAAGGCGTCGTCGGCGAAAAGTTGGAAAAATGGCTGGGTGAACACCCGACCGAGGCGCGTAAAATCGTAGGCAAGGTTGTCGAAGCCGCCGCCGCCCGCGAAGCCGCCCGCAAAGCCCGCGATTTGACGCGACGCAAAGGCGTGCTGGATATGGCGTCTCTGCCCGGAAAGCTGGCCGACTGTTCCGAACGCGATCCCGCAAATTCCGAAATCTTTATCGTCGAAGGGGATTCGGCGGGCGGTTCCGCAAAACAGGGGCGCAACCGTGCCAACCAAGCTATTCTGCCCCTGCGCGGCAAAATTTTGAACGTCGAACGCGCCCGTTTCGACAGAATGCTCAGTTCCGCCGAAATCGGAACGATGGTCACGGCGTTCGGTACGGGAATCGGACGCGACGATTTCAACGCCGATAAATGCCGCTATCACAAAATCATCATCATGACCGATGCCGATGTCGACGGCGCGCATATTCGCACCCTTTTGTTGACGTTTTTCTTCCGCCAGATGCCCGAACTGATTGAACGCGGCTACATTTACATCGCTCAGCCGCCTTTGTACCGCGCGCGTCGGGGAAATTCCGACATCTATTTAAAAGATGAACGCGCGATGGAAGATTACCTGATAACCCAATCCGTTCAAGACAGTGTTTTCGTGCGCTATGACGGCGCGCAGATCGCGGGGGCGGATTTGAAACGTCAGGCGGAAGAAGCCAGAAACTGCCGGCATCTGATTGAAACGCTGTCGCGCTGCGTTCCCGCCAAAATTGTCGAACAAATGGCAATCAACGGGCTGTTTGCTTCCGAAACCTACGACAACGCGGAAAAGGCGCATGCCGCCGCCGTCGCTTTGGCGGCGCGTCTGGACGAACTGGAACCCGAATATGAACGCGGCTGGCACGCGACGTTTGAAAACGGAGCTTTCTCTTTTACCAGAACCTTGCGCGGCGTGACCGAAGAATATGTCGCCGATATCAGCTTTTTGACCAGCGGCGAAGCGGTCAGGCTGAACGAAATGCGGGCGGATTTGCATGACGCTTATGCCAAAACGGGGGTGCTGAAAGCCAAAGACGCCGAATACAAACTGGCGGGACCGATGGCGCTGTCCGACGCGGTGTCGCAGATCGGGCGCAAGGGAATTTCGATTCAGCGCTATAAAGGGCTGGGCGAAATGAATCCGGAACAATTGTGGGAAACGACGCTGGATCCGAACGCGCGTTCCCTGTTGCAGGTCAAAGTGACCCATTCCGATCAGGCGGAATCCGTGTTTTCCATGCTGATGGGCGATGTCGTCGAACCGCGCCGCGATTTTATTCAGGACAACGCGCTGAATGTGGTGAATTTGGACATTTAAAACTTTTTTTGGCGTTTTTGAAAAAAAAGCTTGCAGTTTTCAAAAAATACGCTATAAAAACTCTTGTCGTGCCGGTGTAGCTCAGTTGGTAGAGCAACGCATTCGTAATGCGTGGGTCCGGTGTTCGAGTCACCGCACCGGCACCATTAAAAAAAGCCCTTGAATTTTTTCGGGGGCTTTTTTGTATCTGCGAAAACTACATGGCGGGCGCGTTATTCGGAAGGCTTATAAAAACTCCTTAGTTACAACCGAGACGCGATCAGGAAATAGCGTTAAGAACTGAGGATTTGAGATTATGAACGATCTTCGCACGCGATGCGGAACGGCAAATTCGCGATAAAATACCGCCGTCCGTATTTCACGGTCGGCGGTTTATATCTTTGTTTTCGGTTGTTTCGCGTTGGGCTTTCCGATCTTATTTCGTCAGCGCGTTTTTGCCGAAATAATCAATGCCCATGGCGGCTTTGACTTCGGACAAAGTATCGGCGGCAACCGCGCGCGCCGTTTCACTGCCCGCTTTCAGCATGTCGAACACCGCGCCGATGTCGCCCGCAAAAGCTTCACGGCGTTCGCGAATGGGCTTCAATTCGTTTTGCAGAATTTCGTTTAAGAACTTTTTGACCGTTCCGTCGCCCAAGCCGCCGCGGCGGTAGTGGTCTTTCAGTTCGTCCAAATTCTTGTACGCGGGCAGGAACGCCGCAAAGTGTTCGTCCGTCGAAAACGCGTCCAAATAAATAAAGACGGGGTTGTTTTCGGTGTGTCCGGGGTCTTCGACGCGCAAATGCGTCGGGTCGGTGAACATGCTTTGGACTTTCTGTTTGATTTCCTTGGACGAATCGGACAGGTAAATGCAGTTGCCCAGCGATTTGCTCATTTTCGCCGCGCCGTCCAGCCCCGGCAAGCGCGAACACAGGCTGTTGTCGGGCAGAACCGCGTCGGGTTCAACCAAAACGGGGCTGTAAATCGTGTTGAAAGAACGCACGATTTCGCGCGTCTGTTCAATCATCGGCAGCTGGTCTTCGCCGACGGGGACAAGGTTCGCTTTGAACGCCGTGATGTCGGACGCCTGCGAAATCGGATAAGTGAAAAATCCGACGGGAATGCTCTGCTTGAAACCGCGCATGCGAATTTCGCTTTTCACGGTCGGGTTGCGCTGCACGCGCGACACGGTGACCAGGTTCATGTAATAGAACGTCAGTTCCGTCAGCTCGGGGATTTGCGACTGAATGAAAATCGTCGATTTGGCGGGATCAAGTCCGCACGCCAAATAATCCAGCGCGACGTTCGATATGTTGTTTCTGACTTTGGTAATGTCGTCGGCGTTGTCGGTCAAAGCCTGCGCGTCGGCGATCATAATGAAAATCGTGCGGTACAAGCCGCTGTTCTGCATTTCCACGCGGCGTTTCAGCGATCCGACGTAATGCCCCAAGTGCAATTTGCCCGTCGGTCTGTCGCCCGTTAAAATAATATCACCCATCGTCAAAAACTCCTTTGTTTGAACAGCCTTAAAAATATCCCCGTGCGCGTCGGAAAGTCAACAGGATATCAATTCTTTCATCGCGACAGGATAAACAGGTGCTCTTTTAACGGCGTGCGTAAAGTCGCGGCGTTACTTTTAAAACGCGGGTAGTCGATTTCTTCCACGCGGGTTTTTCCGTATAATTCCGTAACGGATAAAATTTCGTCTTTTGACAGCAACCCTTCCGAATTGTAACTGAAAAGAAGATGATGAAGTCCTCTTTCTGATGTACTTCCGATGTACATACCAGGTCTCTTCCTTACGGCTTCGAGGCCTTCCAATATCTGAATCTGGTCAGCACCATAATCGTTTTTTGTTTCTGTTGATTCATTCATCATATCATTTACCTACCTTTTTCATCGAATACTTTGCCATTAACTACTTTATATATCATTGTAAATGGAAGTCTGTTTCTATAATCCACAAACTCTTCCATACCTGTACATGTTATAATTGTCTGAATTCCATCAAGACAATCAAGAAGATAATTCTGTCTGTTTCTGTCAAGCTCAGACAAAACATCATCAAGAAGCAATATAGGAACATCATCGATCCTGTTTTTAACTATTGCTATTTCTGATAAATTTAATGATAATGCTGCTGTTCTT